>Ga0123337_10007299_pt1 | contig 10335 bp, 11 predicted proteins | sample frozenSSSSmetaG_FD_89792 | JGI IMG/M metagenome (GOLD analysis project Ga0123337, IMG submission 89792) | Glacier valley bacterial and archeal communities from Borup Fiord, Nunavut, Canada, to study Microbial Dark Matter (Phase II) -... | ecosystem: Environmental > Aquatic > Freshwater > Ice >...
GACAAGGACATCAGCCTTGTGAAATCGACCATTGAAAAGCACGTCGCCTACACCGGTTCGCCCCGCGGCAAGTTCCTGTTGGAAAACTGGAATGCCGAGCTGCCGAAGTTCTTCAAGGTCCTCCCCCGTGACTACGAGCGGATGCTCGAAGCATTCCGGAAAGTCGAAGAGCAAGGTCTCACCGGAGACGAAGCCTCCATGGCGGCCTTCGAGGAAAACCTCAAGGACCTCGCCCGCGTCGGCGGAAACTAACACGATGAATTAGGCCCTATGGGACCTATACCTCACCACAAAATACAAATTTAACATCATGGGCAAACCAACAGGATTCATGGAAGTACCTCGCGTCACCGACGCGGAAGCCGCACCGATCGAGCGCATCAAGAACTGGCGCGAGTTCAAGATTCATCCCGACGAGAAACAACAACGCGCCCAAGGCTCGCGCTGCATGGATTGCGGCACGCCTTTCTGCCACACCGGCCACATGGTCTCCGGTATGGCCAGCGGTTGCCCGGTGAACAATCTCATCCCTGAATGGAACGACTTGATTTTCCGCGGGCGTTGGAAGGAAGCGCTCCAGCGTCTGCACAAGACGAACAACTTCCCGGAATTCACCGGCCGCGTCTGCCCTGCTCCGTGCGAGGGATCCTGCGTCCTCAGCGTCATCGAGCCGCCCGTCACCATCAAAAACAACGAGTGTGCCATCATCGACCGCGGCTGGGCGGAAGGCTGGGTCGTCCCCCGCATCCCCGAGATCCGCACCGGCAAGAAAATCGCCATCGTCGGCTCCGGCCCTGCCGGGCTCGCCTGCGCAGATCAGCTCAACCAAGCCGGCCACACCGTCACCGTCTTCGAACGCGAAGACCGCATCGGCGGCTTGCTCATGTATGGCATCCCTAACATGAAGCTCGACAAGGAACTCGTCGTCCAACGCCGCGTGAACCTGATGGCGGAAGAAGGCATCGAATTCAAGACCGGCATCGCCATCGGCAAGGACGCCGAGTGGACCGCCGAGCGCCTGCGCAAGGACTTCGACGCCGTCGTCCTCTGCTGTGGAGCCACCGCCGGCCGTGACCTCTACATCGACAACCGCGATGCCGAAGGAGTCTTCATGGCGATGGAGTTTCTCACCACGAATACCCGTTATCAGCTCGACCACGAGTTCGACGGTACGAATCCGGCGCTCAACGCGACAGGCAAGGACGTCGTCGTCATCGGCGGTGGCGACACCGGCACCGACTGCGTGGGCACCAGCCTGCGCCACGGATGCAAGAGCGTGATTCAATTAGAAATCATGCCCCAGCCGCCCGAAAAGCGCGCCGCGAACAACCCGTGGCCCGAGTGGCCCAAGGTTTACAAGATGGACTACGGTCAGGAAGAAGCCGCCGCCATCCAAGGTCGCGACCCGCGCCATTACCTCGTCCAGACCAAGCGTTTCCTCAAAGACGCTGCGGGCAAACTCACCGGTCTCGAAATCGTCGAGATCGAGTGGGCGAAGGACGAACAAGGCCGTTTCAGCCCGCAGGACATTCCCGGCACGCTGCGGGTGATTCCTTGCCAACTCGCGCTGCTCGCCATGGGCTTCACCGGTCCCGAAAATGAAGTCATTCAGAAATTCACTCTTGAAACCGACGCCCGCTCGAACATCAAGGCCGAGCACGGCAGCTTCACCACCAACGTCCCCGGCGTCTTCGCCGCTGGCGACGTCCGCCGTGGCCAGTCGCTCGTCGTCTGGGCCATCAACGAAGGCCGCGGGGCCGCGCGCGAGTGCGACCGCTTCCTGATGGGTTCCACCAACCTGCCGTAAAGCAGCTTCGTCAAAGCACAAGCGCCTTCAACATCAGCGATCCCGCCATTCCGGCGGGATCGCTTTTTTTGATGTGTTGGCAGCCGATCGAATGACAGGGATCATCCTGTCAGGGGATTTCTGCACGATCACGGTTAAGCCCCCATGCAAAATGCCCCCTTGTGGATTCAAAACACATGACAATCAATTGAGCATCAGCACTTTAAACTGAACTTACATAACGGAACAAGTCCTGCAAAAGAGTTTGCAGAATCCCACCAAATCCATGTCATACCCACCACCCATCCACGGCAATGCAGAACAAGAAGAAGTGAGCACCGCTGCGGTCATCCCTCCGGACGGACCTCCGGCCCACGAAGATTTCACCATCGCGGAGCAGCTCGAATCCATCCGCTTTCCCGAAGAAGACCGCCCCGGCGAGGACTGCTTCCTCAATGAGGCTGGTGAAAAGCGCTGGGTCGGTACCAGCGAAGTGCAGCGCTTCATCCGCAGACTGGGTGCCGAGCATCCATCCAATTACTTCGTCAAGCATGGAACCAGCTGGCAGCAAGATCTCTTCAGCGGTTTCTAATTTCTATCCAATCGATCCACCGACATGAACTCCCAATCCACTCTCCAAACCGCCGAGAAGCTCAACGATCAGCTCTTACAAGCCGCTGAACCACTGCAACAAGCCGCGAAAAACGCCTACCGAACGGCCCGCGAAGAAGGCTGCCAGATGATTTCCGGTGCCAGCGAACGCATCCGCCAGAACCCTGTGCCAGTCGTAGTCGGTGCCGTGGCCTTCGGCATCGCCGTCGGCTGCCTCATCATGTCCGGCAGGCACACTCCTACTTTTCAGGAGCGCTACGTGGACGAGCCGGTGGCACAAGTCACCGACACGATCAACACCACCCTCGCCCGGCTCTACGAAACGCTTAAATTCTGGTAAATTATGATCCCTCTATCATCATCACCCGCCCGCTCCGTCACCATCGAGCAAGGGGTCTATTCCTTGGTGGCCGATGTGAAGCACAAGGCCTGCCAACACTACGAGTCCTGCGAGCAGCGGGTCCGGGAGTCGCCGGGAAAGGCAATCCTCGTGGCGGTGGCTGCCGGATACCTGCTGCATCGCCTGCCGGTGCGCTCGCTCTTGGTTGCCCAAGTCCGCTTGCTCGCCGCATTGACTCCGCCGACCTTGTTTGCCTTCGGCGCCGCCAAGCTTTGCGAATTTCTCCAGAAACAGGCGCGGGAGACAGCTCCGACCTACCAGCGAACCACCCACGCTGGCGAACTGCACTGAGAGCGTTAGCCCGCCCTGAGGGGGACCTAACTAAAATCGCACTCAGGCGAAATAGGTGTCTTCGTGGGTATAGGGCGGCGAACAACAACAGAGGAATTGCAGTGCCACGAGTGCACGGATCCGGTGCCAGGACCCGGCCGGAATCAGAATAGCATCGCCCGGAACGACCTCGCGCTCGATCCCGTCGATTTCCATCATCCCGCGGCCGGCGGTGAGGTAGTAGAACTCCTCGCTGAGGCGGTGGTAGTGCCGCTCGATTTCTGCGCCGGCCGGCAGGCTGGCTTCGGCGAGACTTTGGTTGCGCACCGAAGCATTGGTTAGATCCAGCAAGCTGCGGATCGTCGAGCCGTCCTTGGTGGTGAATGGCGCTTGCTGCTCACGGTTGCGGATTTCCATGCCCAGAGCGAATCACCGAACGCTGAGAAGATCAACCGGCGACGCGGGAAGTTTCCATCTTAGCCGTTGTGCGATGCCTTACGCCGGGTATTTTGGACGCCAGTGAGTCAGCGCGTCGTCATTCCCGAATTACTCGACTATTTGCCGGGAAGCCATCCAGACGCGCAGCGCAGCCGGCAGGATCTGCGGCGGATCAATGCGCTGATGGGCAACGAACGCTGGATTTTCCGGACAATCCGCCGATTTCACCAGACCGCAGAACGTGGCATCGTTGAGATCGGTGCGGGCGATGGAATGCTCTGCCAAAAGCTCGCCCGCCAATTCCCAACCACCCGGGTGGATGCCTATGATCTCTCAGCAGCACCGGAAGGCCTCGACCCGATGGTGCGATGGCATCAGGGAGACCTCTTCACACAAGCCCCGCCGAAGCCCGGCGGCGTGTTGATCGCCAATCTCTTTCTCCATCATTTCGAGCAAAATTCTCTGGCAGCACTGGGCGGTTGGGTCGCGCAGTCCGAGGTCCTGATTTTCAATGAACCCGACCGCTCCAGCCTGCCGCACTTTCTGGCTACACTGATGCACCCGTGGATCAATCATGTCACCCGCCACGACATGCACGTCAGCATCGACGGCGGATTTTCGACGGCAGAACTCCCCCGTTTACTCCAACTGGATCCGGCGTGCTGGAACTTTCGCGAAACTTCCACATGGCGCGGTGCCCGGCGCGTGGTAGGCTTACGGAATTGAAATTGGAAATCACGATAGCGGGCGGTGGCTTGGCGGGGCTGGCGCTGGCTTCCGCGTTACGACTGCGCGGGGTGCCCGTGATCGTGCTCGAAGCAGGCACCTATCCGCGCCACCGGGTGTGCGGGGAGTTCATTTCGGGGGTTACCGCGGAAACCCTAACGACTTTGGGCATCAAGGAGTTGTTTGAGGACGCGCTGCGCCATCGCACCTTGGCCTGGTATGAGAGCGGGCGATTGATCCATCGTGATCATTTTGCGATCCCGGCATTGGGGATTTCGCGCTACCTCTTGGACGAGCGGCTTCGGTGTCATGTCGCGGGCCTCGGCGCGGAGGTGAGAACCGGGATCCGCGCTCGTCCTGAACCGAACGACGGCCTCGTCTGGACGGCTGGTCGACGGCCTAGCAAGGGCTCGTGGATCGGCCTCAAAGCTCACGTGCGGCACCTGCCAAAAACGGCGGATCTTGAAATGCACGCCGGTAAAAACGGCTACGCCGGACTCTCCAGCGTGGAAGACGGCTGGACTAACGTCTGCGGGCTCTTCCAGCTCGACCGCTCGATGCACGAGCATGGCGCGGACCTGTTGCCGGCCTATCTGGATGCAGGCGGAAACCGGGATTTGGCGAACGCGCTCCGAACCAGCGAGTGGCGTGACGGTTCTTTTTCCGCAGTGGCGGGCTTTGAGCTCGGACGCCAGACTCCCCTGCCCGGCCTGCTTGCCCTCGGCGATGCGGAAAGCATGATTCCGCCGTTCACCGGAAACGGGATGTCGATGGCGTTTCAAGCCGCGGAGTGCGCGATCGGCCCGCTGGTCGCCTGGTCGCGGGGCGAGCAGTCCTGGCACGCGGCAGCGAATGCCATCCGAGCCTTGGTTCGCCGCAGGTTCAAGCGCCGGCTGGCCGTCGCGGGAGTGCTACACCCCATTTTGCTGGGCGATAGTGGGAAATCGCTGTTGCAGAGCCTCGCATGCGCTCGTCTATTGCCGTTCCAGCAAATGCTCGCCCTTGTTCGTTAGTCGTATTGCCCATGTATCTCCGCGCCCTAGCCTCCGCAGTTCCGCCCCGCTCGTTTACCCAGGAATCCTGCTGGGCGGCCATGCAGGGGCACCAATTACTAACACAGCTCAAGCCGAGGTCCGCGGCGTTGATGGAAAAGATCCTGACCCACAACTCCTCTGGAATCGAACGGCGGAATCTGGCGCTCGAATCCATCGGCGAATCCTTCGATCAATGCGCGGAAAAGCTCAACAACAGCTTCGAGCGCGAGGCGCCGCCGCTGGCAAGTGCGGCGTTACTGGCAGCCTTACGGAAATCCGGGATCGAGCCAACGGAGCTGGACGCGCTGTTTGTCTGCACCTGTACCGGTTATCTTTGTCCCGGCGTGACCAGCCATGTGGCTGAGCAAGCAGGGATGCGGCACGACGTCTATCTCGCCGATCTCGTCGGCCTGGGCTGCGGCGCGGCAATCCCGATGATGCGCGCCGCCCAAGGATTTCTTGCAGCAAATCCCAAAGCCGTGGTCGCCACCGTGGCGGTGGAAATTTGTTCGGCCGCGTTCTTCGCCAATGACGATCCAGGCGTATTGATCAGCCTGTGCCTCTTCGGCGACGGAGCGGCGGCGGCGATTTGGACCGCCGAGGGTGCAGCCGGCGATTGGCAAGCCGGCCATTTCACCACCACCCACCGGCCGGCGGAGCGGGAGAAAATCCGCTTCGTGAACTCGGCTGGAAAACTCAAAAACCAACTTCATCGCGCCGTGCCGGGACTCGCCGGTGAAGCGGTGGCGGGGTTGTATGCGCAGCGCGCGGGTGAACCGGATCAAGTGCTCGCCCATTCCGGCGGGCGTGACGTGGTGGAGGCCTTGGAGAAAGTCCTGCCTTTCCACCTGACAGAGACTCGCGAGGTGCTACGGGATCATGGGAACATGAGCAGCCCATCCGTCCTCTTCGCCCTGGAGCGGAGGCTTGCGGCAAACCATGCGGACGACCGCCGCCTGTGGCTCACGGCATTCGGCGCGGGCTTCGCGGCCCACGCCTGCGAGCTGTGGAGATGAATCACTTTCTCCGAATGTGCCAGATCTCGACGGGCTGGTTACGCTCGGGGATATGACTGCTGACACGATCGGTCTGCCCCAGATAGACGGCTTGGGTGAGCTGCCCTGGACGCTTGACCGAGGAAATCAATTGCGCGGCTGCTGTCGCCCGATCTGACGAGAGGGTGCGGTTGCTATCGACATTGCCGGTTTCCGACGCGTAGCCGATTGCCAGAATCAAATCTCCATCAGGAATCGCGGTGACGAGATTGCGAACCGCTTCCTCGTCGGTGGGAGCAAGTTTACTCGATCCGGTCGCGAAATTGAGGGTCTTCAAGACGTTCGCTCCCAATTTCACGCCCAAGCTGCTGTAGGAGGAGGAGATTTCCGAATCCGGAAGATTTTCCAATTCACGAAGGTTGCGGAACAACTCCACGGCTGCGGGGAGAAGTTCGTTTTCCGAGCTGGCGAACAATTTCACCTTCGAAAGATCGCCTTCCAGCGCTTTCACCCGGGCTTCGAAAAACTCCTTGGCTCGGCGCGTCTCATCCAAGCGGCGCTGGAGGTCGGCATAGTCGTCAGCCGAGGCTCCAGCACTCATCGTGAGCAATTTCTGGCGGGCGCTGCCGAGTTCGGCGGCGAGGGCATCGCGCTGGGTCTTCAGATCCGCCAAATCGCGACGGAGGAGGCTCGAGTCGGAACCACTGACCAAGGCACGCTGCAGTTCGCCCTGCAACCGGGAGGCTTCCGCAGCGAGGCTTTGACGGAGTTTTTCGGAGCGGAGGATTTCATTGTTCTTCGCGGTGAGCTCGAGCTCCTTTTCATCCAGGATTTTCTGATAGCTTCCGGCGAGGGCCACCAGTGAACCGGCGTCCTTCTTCAAGCGGTTGGCGATGTCTTCGACCGGCTGGAAGCCGCCTTCGATGGGGCGCAGGCCCATGGCGATTCGATCGCTGTTATATTCGTTGCTGATCGCGTTGACCTCGGCCCGGGCTCGTGCGAGGTCGGCTTCCGATGACGGATGTGTCGATCCCTTCCGAACCATCACGACAAGAAGTCCGCCTAGCAGCGCGATGATCACAAACGCCAACGCGACCGCAGGGGTCATGTTTAATTTGGAACTGTTTAGGCTGCCAGCAGCTTCCGGGGGCATGGGCTCGACTGCTGCGTGGTCATCCATTGGCGATTTCTCATCCGACATGCCGTGAGGTTGCCCAACCTGACCCGCCGGTGTCAACCCACTGCTTGATCAGCGCCCGGTCAGCAGCCGCAGGAAATCGGCGGGATGATCGAAAAGGTGGTCAGGCTTGGACGCGGCGAGTGATTCGCGGGAATTGAACCCCCAGGTGACCGCGGCGATGGGAATGCCGGCTTTTTGCGAAGCTTTGACGTCGCGCAGTTCGTCGCCGATGTAGAGCATTTCCTCGGGCCGCAGGGAAAACGTCTTACGAATGGCTTTGAGGTGCTTGGCCTTGCCGCTGAGCTTGGAGGTTGAGGAAATGAAGTCGAACTGGTCGCGGAGACCGTGGGTTTTGAGAAAAAGATCGACATTGGCGGTGGCGTTGGAAGTGAGAATTCCAAAGCTTCGGAAATGGCCGCGGAGTTCGACTAACACTTCAGCCATCCCGTCGATGAGCTGCAGTTGGGTGATATTTCCACGCATCATGCCGGTGCCTCGGGCAATCAGCGCGGGCACTCGGCGCTTGGGGATATCGAGATGGTCGAGGAGTTCCTTGAGCGAAAGGTGCCGGAGACCGTCCAACTCGTGCTCCGCCACCTCGCGGATGCCGTAGTCTGGAGCAATCTGGTTAAAGATCCGGCGCGTCTCGCCCAGCGTGTCGGCGATCGTGCCGTCGAAATCGAAAACCAAGATTTTGTATATCATCGGGGATGTCCTTTCAAACCATATGGCGCCCTTTTAGACCAGCGGCAAATTCGGGTGAATATCGCCGTCCAGGGGCGAACTCTCACCCGCAAGGTGTCGCAGCAATGCGGCGAAGGCGATCATCGCGGCATTGTCCGCGCAAAACACCGGTGGTGCCACCGAGATTTCCAACCCTGCGCGATCGCCAGCCAGTTGAAAGGCATCGCGCAAGGCTTGGTTAAGACTGACGCCACCGGACAGGGCGATCCGGCGGCGACCCGTTTGCTCTGCCGCCCGCAGGGCCTTCCTTACGAGGATATCAATCACAGCCTGTTGGAATGACGCGGCCAGATCCGCCAGCGGCAACTCTCCTTTTTCCTTCTGGAGCGTGTAGAGCACGGCGGTTTTCAAGCCGGAGAACGAAAAATCCAGGTGGGGCTCGTGCAACATCGAGCGGGGAAACTCATACGCCTGGGAATTGCCGCCGCGAGCGACCTTTTCGATTTCTGGGCCGCCGGGATACGGCAGACCTAACATTTTACCAACCTTGTCGTAAGCCTCACCGGCAGCGTCGTCACGGGTGCCACCGAGCTTCCGATAGCGACCCGGCCCTTCGACATCGAGTAGCAGCGTATGTCCGCCGGACACGATCAGCGCGACGTGCGGCGGGACCGCTGTCTGATCGAGAAACGGTGAAAGCAAGTGCCCTTCGAGGTGATTGATCCCGAGAAAAGGACGCCTCGCCGCACACGCCATCCCCTTCGCTGCGGTACTGCCGATCAACAGTGACGACGCCAAGCCTGGACCGGTGGTTGCGGCGAATGCATCGATCTCGCCCATGTGCACTCCCGCATCGAGCAGCGCCTTCTCGACTAACCCGCGCAGGTGCAGGGAATGATTGCGCGATGCCAACTCGGGGACCACACCACCGTGCTCGCGGTGCAATGGGATTTGGGAGGAAATTTCCGAGGCCAGCACTTCCGCAGCCTCGCCGACCTTGCCGCGCACAATCGCCACCGCGGTTTCATCGCAGGATGATTCAATCGCCAAGAGGAGTGCCATGCGCAGGTTCTTAACGGAAGATCCGGCGAAGAACCGAATAAAAAATCCACCAATCGGCGTTAATGCTCGGCCATCGTCTCGCCCACCACGGCTTCTGCGTTGAGATCCTCACGCTGGTAGGAAGAAATCGCAGCCCTAACCATGGCCACGGCGCTCTCGCGTTCATCGTGGATCACCTGCACTCCGAGCTCCCTGAGGCGGGTGACCTCCTCCCCATATTTGGCCCTGCCGAAAATGAAAATTGCGCCGTTTCGCTCACGCACAAGCGGGACGGCGGCGCAGGTCGCATTCACCGAGGGAAACGTGAAGGCCACCAACCGGGCGCGCTCGATGCCCGCCAAGTCGAGCGCCTCGGCGTGCGTCGCATCGGCGAAAAGAACCGGCTGCCCCTCCCGTTTCAAAGCCCGCACCGTATCGGAGTTCAGCTCCATCACGAGAGTGTCCACGCCACAGCGCTTGAGCGCCTCATTGAGCGATCGCCCCACCGGACCGTAGCCGCAGATAATCGCGTGATCGCTGATCTCCTTGATCGCTTGGGACGGAGTCATCGATTCCGGTGAAATCTTGCGTGCACGCAGGATTCCCTTTCGCTCTAACCATTTACCGAGCGGCCCGGCACCCCGCATCAGTGACGGCACCGCGGCCATCGTCAACGCCGTGCAAACGAGCAGCATCTGCTCGACCCGCGGATCGAAGGGCTGATAGCCGCCCGCTTTCCCGATTAGCACCAGCGAGAACTCGCCCGTGCTCGCCAAGCTGGCCGCAGCAAGCAGCGACGGGCGGCCCGGCAGCTTGATCCACTTCAGCACGATGAAGACGATTGCGCTTTTCAACAGCAGAATCACCAGGCTACCTAACAAAATTTGGCCCCAGTCGGCCGCGATCACCGATAGATCGATCAACAATCCCACCGAGATGAAGAAAATTGCTAGAAACAAATCCTTGAACGGCAGGATGTCCGAGAGAATCCGGTGGCTGTAAATCGACTCGCTCACCACCAGGCCCGCCGCGAAGGCGCCCAGCGCGAGGGATAAATTCAAGGCTCCACCGGCGAAGGCGACCCCCGCGCAAAGGCCGATCACCGTCAACGTGAATAACTCGCGACTGCGGGTGCGGGCGACCGCATGCAGCAGCGGCGTCAGGCCGAA
>Ga0123337_10007300_pt1 | contig 10334 bp, 10 predicted proteins | sample frozenSSSSmetaG_FD_89792 | JGI IMG/M metagenome (GOLD analysis project Ga0123337, IMG submission 89792) | Glacier valley bacterial and archeal communities from Borup Fiord, Nunavut, Canada, to study Microbial Dark Matter (Phase II) -... | ecosystem: Environmental > Aquatic > Freshwater > Ice >...
GCACCACGATGGCGCGGGGAAACCTAGCCTGCCTGCGCGGCCTGACCCAGCCCGCGTAGGCGGGCTTTGTAGTGCTAGCCGAGGGCTTCAGCCCGACGGCACCGCGATGGCGCAGGTAACCAGCCCAAGATGATGAAGGACTAGGTTCCAGCATCAAGCATCACGCCTCGCGCGTCACCTGCTCAGCCGCATCTCGACCCGGCCGACGCGCACAATGTCGCCTTCTTCCAGGCTGGTCGCGTCGCGTACTTCGATCTCGTTCACGAACGTGCCGTTGCTGCTGTGCAGGTCTTCCAACACCCAGACATCACCTTGCATCTCCAGGCGCGCATGCTGCGATGAGAGAAAAGTATCGTTCAGCGCGATCTCGCAATTCTCCATGCTGCGACCAATGATATTACTCGGCCCCAGCGGGAAAATCTTGCCAGATGCAACACCGCTCTGGCCGGCGCGCAGCACCACCAGTTGGCCGTAAGGGCTACGTGAAACGCCAGCACTGGTTGGCTGGCCGCCCGCGCGCAGATCGCGCAGCACAAAGCGCAATACTTGCCAAAGGAAAAAGTAAAGCAGCAGCACTACCGCGATGCGCAGAACCAGGATGAGAATGTCGATCGAGTAGTTGGTGAAATCAAACATAAACGAACTACAGTTGTAATTGTCCACACTTTGGGCAACAGGACGCGGATGAACACGGACGAACGCGGATACCAGCCAGTTGTCCGCGTTCGTCCGTGTTCGTCCGCGTCCAATAGATAGTAGGAAAGATGAACAGTTGCTATTCTAGCTACGCCTCTTTAAAAATTAGCTCCAGCCCGCCCAGCGAGATCGTATCGCCATCGCGGAGCGCCTGCTCGGCCACCTGCTCACCATTAATAAAGGTGCCATTAGTCGAGCCAAGATCGGAAAGCCAGAAGCGCCGCGCCCGGTAGCGTAGCTGGGCGTGATGTCGCGAGACACGCGTATCCTCTAAGATCACATCGTTGTTCAGGCCGCGCCCAATCGTCAACTGCGTACTTTCGAGCGGGATAACATGCGTGCTGCCGCCGGTCGCCAGCAGCAGCCGCGTGCGCGATTGCGATGGCGGGCCAGCGGCTGGCGGCTGAAAAATCTGCGTGTGACCGCCCTCATCAGCGGTTGGGCCAGCGCTGATTGTCTCGGCGATCACCTGGATGCCGTGGCGCGGCACGCTCGCATCATCGTTCAGCTCGACTTTCGGGTGCTCGATCATCGTGAAGCCGCGCTCCTGCGCCAGTTCGGCCAGATAGGTCGCCATCTCGCGCTCCATCTCGGCGCGGATCGGCCCAAACGCGGCCAGATCTTGCGGGTTGAGAAAGGCGCGGTACATATTGGGCACAATCACACGCCGCACGCTGATCGTCTGCTGCGTCTCCATCGCTCGCTCAAGGCGCTTGGCGATCTCGGCTGGCTGCACGGGGCTACGGAATAGCCGCGCGACCGAACCTTCAACCATATTTTCCATGAACGATTCAAAGCGAGCAAGCGCAGGCATGGTTTTCTGCTCCAATGATCAGAACGCACGATCAAGATGTTGCTTTATTGTACCATGAACGCCTGACAACGTAATGAGTGACGAGTGACGAGTGACGAGTGACATACCTTTCATCACTCATCACTCGTCACTCGGGCGCGCGCATAATCGCAGTGCTGGCGCAACACGCACTTTTCGCAGCGCGGCGTGCCCCACACGCAGATGCGCTGGCCATGATGCAGCATGTTCAGGTGAAAGTTCCATAGCAGATCGGCATCATGGGGCAGCAGGTTGAGCAGCAGCGCGTGCGCCTGATCGGGGGTTGCGCGCGGGCCAATTAGCCCAATTCGCTGGCTAACGCGATGGACATGCGTATCGACTGGCAGCACCGGCTTACGAAAGCAGAACAACAGCACCAGCGCTGCCGTCTTCGGCCCGACGCCCGGCAGCGCTTGCAGCCACGCTAGCCCTTGCTCGGCTGGCAAATCGGCCAGGAAATCGATACTCGGCGACCCGCGCTCGGCCACGATCTGATCCAGCACGGCCTTGATCCGTGGCGCTTTGACCTCAGGCCAGTTGGCGGGCGCAATTGCGGTTGCGACACCCGCGACCGGCGCGACTCGAATACCTTCCCAGCTGCCATACTGCTGCCACAGCCGATCAAACGCTTTCGCCTCGTTCGCCTCGGTGGTGCGATGCGATAGAATCGTCGAAATCAGCTCATGCAACGGCTCGCGGCGCGGCTTCCATGAATTGATGCCATATTCCTCGCCCAGCAGCCGGTAGATGATAGCAGCACGCTGCTCAAGCGACGCCTCGGCCTCGGAAATCGTGCGCATTTGCTCGGTCATGATCACTGCTCCCCGCTTTTTAGGAGCGTGTATCGCAACATTTGTGCCGCAATAAAAGTGACGAGTGACGAGTTGCATGCGCGAACTTGTCACTCGTCACTCGCTACTCGGCGTTTAGCCGTTGCCCAGCAGATTGCCAATGTCGATGCCGGAGCCGCTCGATCCGCTGGTCTTCGGCAGATACTCGGCGATCGCCTTCGCCAGATTCATCATCGGCATGGTCTGAAGCCAGACCCGGCCCGGCCCACGCAGCGTCGCCAGGAACAAGCCCTCGCCACCGAACAGGATGTTGCGGAAACCCTTCATCATCTCGATATCAAACGAGACGGTCGGCTCATACATCGCCACATGGCCGGTGTCGACCTTCAGCACCTGATCAGGAGCCAGCGTATATTCCATAATCTCGCCGTCAAGACAGACAAATGCAACGCCCGGCCCGGTCAAGCGCTGCATAATGAATCCCTCGCCGCCGAAGAAACCCGCGCCCAGCTTCTTGCGAAACTGGATGTCCATCACGACGGTCTTCTCAGCGCACAGGAACGCCTGTTTCTGCGCGATCATCTGCTGGCCCGGCCCGAGATTGAGCGGCACAATCTTGCCCGGCGCATCCGAAGCGAAAGCGACGATGCCCTTACCGCCCTGGCTGGTATATTCGACTAGGAACAGCGACTCGCCCGAGACTGCGCGCTTGAACATGCCACCCAGACCGCCACCACGGCCACTGGTCTGCATGTTGATATTCCCGCTCATCCAGGCCATACCACCGCTTTCGGAATACACCGTCTCACCCGGATCCAGCTCCAGGATCACCGCCTGCATAGTCGTACCAATCAGCTGATACTCCATGCCGGTGGTGCCCTTGCCGCGCATTGTGACCGCCGGGTTGGGCAGGTCAAGCCGCTGGCCGGGCTGGTTAGTAAAGGTGCTTGGGTCAGACATACTCACTCCTTCCATCGGCGCTGCCGGTGTCGCGCTCGGCGCTGGGGCAACAGTCGGGGTGCCGCATGTGGTGCAGAATTTGGCGTTTGGCGCGATCTCCGCGTCACAGTTGGTGCATCGCACGACGGTTTATCTCCTCATTTCAAATTGAAAATGGAAAATTGAAAAGTTGCCTTTCGATTCTCAATTTCCATTCTCAATTTCGGTGACTAGTTTGCTTTGGTCAACGTAGTCAGGAATTCGGTATTGGCCTTGGTCTTCGACATACGGGTTAGCACCAGCTCGGTGCCCTCGTTCTCGCCCAACATGCTGACCATACGCCGCAGCGTCCAGACCTGGCGCAGGCTATCACCGAGCAGCAGCTCCTCGCGGCGCGTACCACTACGCGTGATATCAATCGCTGGGAACACGCGCTTCTCGGCCAGCTTGCGGTCGAGATGCAGCTCCATGTTGCCAGTACCCTTAAATTCTTCGTAGATCACATCGTCCATACGGCTACCGGTATCTACCAGGCAGGTGGCGATAATCGTGAGACTGCCGCCGTTCTCGATGTTACGGGCCGCGCCGAAGAAGCGCTTGGGCGGATACAGTGCCACCGGATCGATACCGCCGGAGAGCGTGCGACCGCTTGGCGGCATATCCAGGTTGTAGGCGCGCGCCAGCCGAGTGATCGAGTCCATCAAAATCACCACATCCAGCCCGCCTTCGACCAGCCGCTTGGCGCGATCAAGCGTCATCTCGGCGACCTTGGTATGATCCTCGACCGGCTCATCAAAGGTCGAAGAGATTACCTCGCCTTTGACCGAGCGCTTCATATCGGTGACTTCTTCTGGTCGCTCGCCGATCAGCAGCACCATCAAATGAATATCGGCGTGATTGGCGGTCAGGCCGTTGGCGATCGACTTGAGCAGCAATGTCTTACCAGCCTTGGGCGGCGACACAATCAGGCCGCGTTGCCCGCGCCCGATTGGCGCAATCAGATCGACCAACCGGGTTGCCAGAATATTCGGCTCGGTCTCAAGCTTCAGCTGCTCGTTCGGGAAAATCGGTGTTAGCTGATCGAAGGCCGGGCGCTTGCGGGCGGTTTCGGGATCCATGTCGTTGACCAGCTCAACCCGCAGCAGCGAATTGTAGCGCTCGCTCTCTTTTGGCGGGCGAATCTGGCCCCAGACACGGTCGCCGGTGCGTAGCCCGAAGCGGCGAATTTGCGATTGCGAGACATACACATCATCGGGGCCAGGCAGCAGGCGCGGGCCACGCAAAAATCCAAAACCGTCGGAGACGATATCAAGCACGCCGTCGTTAAGGCTGTGGCCTGCCTCTTCCGTCTGCGCTTGTAAAAGCTTGAAGATCAAATCCTGCTTTTTCAGACCACTGACGCCGCTGATGCCGCTGGTGCGGGCCATCTCGCGCAGATCGTTCAGGGTCTTCGTCTCCAACTCCGCTACATTCACCACTGGCGTTTTCTCCTGGATGCCGGGGTCAATGACCGGCAGCCCATTATTAATTTTTTGTCGTATACGTGGCACGCCCAACTCCCAGCCGATGGAACGGCGCATCGGCATATGGCTGATAACATGAATATGGAATACTACCCTTCACCCGGTCGGCCCGCCCATTACCCGAGCAATTGCAACGGTATGCAAAACCCGGCCCCGCTGCTTAGGCAAGCAGGCCACCAACCAGTAAGGAAATGTGTGGATAACAGGTCATCGTCAATCTGAGGTATGCGCCGGGCTGCATTGCGCACGCAAATCACGCAGCCGCAGCGGAAAAAGCTTACCAAAATAACCAGTGGGGATGCGACCAACTTTGATAGCACGGGGTAGCACTATCTTGAACAAGCAGCGGGGGATGCATATGCAACACCACGCTTGTGATCATAGTATACCATAGTTGTCAAGCAGCTGTACATAGGATACATAGGATGCAATACTGCTTTCCGTCACAAGGCGAGAGTATTGACAACCACTGTACGAAGGTGTAAAATTTGAAACTGTATTTGTGCGTTCCCCATGCATAAGAACAAGTGGTCTGTTGATTCATAAGATAACAAAACTGTAAACTGGAGTGTGCATATTTTTGCCGTTTGTTCGTGTATACTATCAGGTATAGTTAAAGTCGCTATCTGACAGTACTTTTGGCAGGCTTGCCAGAAGTTTAAATACGGTGTAGAGTATTGTCGGCGACATAAGCGCGTCGCCTCGGTCGGAGTATACTGCATACTAGGCTCGATCGGCTTGACATCCTGATCGGCGCGTGGTAGAATGTGCAGAACACTTGTTCTTAATATTATCTGTATAGGCTATTGTTGCGTCGCTGGTACATGCTGTTGATAGTGCTGGTATTGGCTGGCTGCGGTCAGCCAATGCAAATCGGCACGCCTTCGCAGACACAAGCGCGGCCATCGCAGTTGCCAAGCAACATGGCGCTGCCCACAATATTAGCAACCAGTGTGCCAAGCGCACCAACTTCTGCGCAAGCTACATCTGCGTTGGACACAACACCGTTCGCGACAGGCCCGATTGTACCAACCGTCGAAACCGAGCCGACAGTAGAAGCAGGAACGGCAACAACCCCGGTCGTGTCGATACCTGCAACATTGACGCCTGCCGTGATCGTCGTACCGCTGACACTGATACCAGAGACAAACCAGGCACGCTGGCGGGCGCAGCAGCAAGATCGCAAGGTTAGCGACCCGCCGCAAGTATATATCGCGAAGAATTCGGTCACGCTCTGGTGGTACGACCCATTGACCAGCCAATCGGTGCCAATTGGGACAATCAGCGGCGCGTTTCCTGCCCAGGCTGAATTTACACTGCGTAGTGCGCAGCAAGCAGCACTTGAAGTACCCTACGTCATCAACGTCGATTTTGGCTTAACCGCTATCTCTGAGGCAGTACGGGAGCGCATGAAAGCAGCCGGGTATTCGCAAAGTGTTGAAGCATATGTCGTGCGAACAGCTGATATTCAACCGAAATAGCCTAGGGCCAACGCACATTGCTGTATGCTTCATACAACCCGATGACAAGCCCAATGGATCTGCTTATAGCCATCCAGAGGGCTTTTTCTCTTTTTTTGCCTGAGTTACGGAACAATAATAGCATATACCACGTTGAAAATAGAGATACACTGCTTCCAATCGGAGCGAGGAGAATTTCGTGAGCAGCCGCTACCTTGATATGATGCGAAGTCAACGACGTCGTAATCCAACGTTTCAGTTCACATCCAAGTCATTGCTCGCGCTTCTGGCACTGATTGCGATGGCCGGATCGGCGGTGTATTGGTGGGGCGTTCAGTCCACGCTGATCCCCGATAATAGAGCTATCGCGCTGGCATTTACCGCTATTCTTGTGCTAGCCCCGCCGAGCTTAGTTAGCTTCCTGATCCCCTGGAGTCCCGGCGGCATGCTTCTCCAAAAGGTCAATGCCAAAACTTGGGGCTATGTGGTGGTGGTCGGATGTTCGATCTACTTGCTGTATTACTCATTTCAAATTCAGTGGAGCTGGTGGGCTGCCCAGCGGATCGTCGCCGAGAGCGGCTTGATCTATCAGCAGGTGTTCATCGGCATGATCGGCTTCATTATCATTCCTGCGCTACTCTGGACACCGGTTTCTTCAGATGAATTGGTTGAGCAAGTACGTCAGGCGCACTTGGTGAAACGCTACGAGCTTCAAACCCAGGCCGATATTGCGATCTTGCGCGCAACGCTCTTACGAGCGCAGGAGAAGGCGCTGATCGGTTTCGCTAACCTGACGGTGGACGAGCGCGAGGAACTGGCGGCTGTGATGCGATCACTGGTGGGCGGCATCGACCGCACGCTACGCGAGGTCGGCCAAACGGTCAAGACCGTTAGCGGCGTGGCGATGCCCTTCGATGGCATGCTCGATGATAATGAAGATATCCGCGATGTGCTGGAATATATCAGCGAGAGCCTGACCGGCTCGACCTTGACCGCACGCAACGACCCGGAGCAGTATGAGATGGCCGCGTTGCAGCCACCAGCGACCGAGCGCGAGCCGGGTAACGAGCGCCGCCCGCCGCAGCAGCGCGAAACACGCAGGAATCCGCGTAGCGACCCGCGTGAGGCTGGCTATTACCAGAAAGACGACCGCCGCATTGACGAGCACCGCCGTCGCCAGCGACCCGACGATTACGAAAGATAAGCCATGCGCGGACGACAGTACTCAAGCGATGGAACATTGCCCGAGCGCGATCTGCATGAGCTGAGTGACGTGTTCGCGATGCGGCTGTATGACAAGCTGGGCGCACGCGCCTACGGGCTAACGCGCGATGATGTGGCCGAGGTCATCCGCCCGTACACCGAGGATCTCGCGCGTGAGGATCGGCGCGTGCTGCCCTGGCTGGTCTGGAATCTGCTCCAAGAAGGTATGGAGATGGAATATTCGATGCGCTAGGCGTTCGACCGAAGACGAACGACGGAGGACGAATGCCAGCGCTTTCGTCCTCCGTCGTTCGTCCCATCAACATTGCTCAGTCGAACTGCTTGCCGAGCGATGCGGGCCAGGTACAAGCTAGCTGTCCCGTTTTGTTTGTCATGCTATAATCCCTGGTATGACAGCACGCATCGGCATTCTGGGCGGCACATTCGACCCGATCCACTACGGGCACCTGGCAATTGCCGAGGAGGCGCGGCTGGCCTTACAGCTCGACCGCGTACTGTTCGTGCCGGTGTCGCAGCAACCACTCAAGCACGGCACACATGTTGCAACCCCCGAGCAGCGCTTTGCGATGACGCAGCTGGCATGTGCTTCCAACCCAGCCTTCGAGGTTTCGCGAATCGAGCTTGACCGACCGGGGCCATCATTTACCCTGATGACGCTGGAGGCGCTTCAGGCCGCGCAGATCGGCGAGCTGCACTTTATTCTCGGCGATGATGCGCTGGCCGAGCTGACGCGCTGGCATGCTGCCGAGCGCGTGGTCGAGTTGGCGCGGATTGTCGTGGTCGGTCGGCCGGGCAGCGCGACGGATCGCACGCGGATTATCCAGGCGTTGCCAGCGCTGAACGAGCGGCTGATCGTTCTACCCGGCCCAGCGCTGGACATCTCTAGCACCGCGCTGCGTCGGCGCGTGGCTGCCAACCAGCCGATTCGCTATCAAACGCCCGATGTGGTTGTGGCCTATATTGGCGAGCATCGCTTGTATCATTCAGCTTAGATTGGCGCATAGCTGTAGGAAGGAAACACTCATGGACGAAACCCTGACAATGCTTAAAGACCTGACCGATGCGCCGGGTGTATCGGGCTTCGAAGAGCCGGTGCGGCGCGTGATGCGCCGCTATATGGAGCCACTTAGCGAGATCTCGACCGATCATATCGGTTCGATTATTGGGCGCAAGGCCGGTCAAGCCGGTGGGCCAAAGATTGTGCTGGCCGGTCATATGGACGAGATCGGCTTCATGGTCACGCGGATCACCGACGAAGGCTACCTGAAGTTTCAAACGCTGGGCGGCTGGTGGGAGCAGGTGATGCTCGCGCAGCGCGTCGAGGTACACACGCGCTCCGGCCCGATCATCGGCGTGATCGGCTCCAAGCCGCCACATTTGCTCTCGGCCGAGGAGCGCCGGAAGATGTACGAGAAGAAAGAAATGTACATCGACATTGGCGCATCGTCACGCGCTGAGGCCGAGTCGTTCGGCATTCGACCTGGCGATCCGGTGGTGCCGATTTGCCCATTCACTGTGATGAAAAACGAAAAAATGCTGATGGCTAAGGCATGGGATAATCGTTTCGGCTGTGGGCTGGCGATTGAAGTGCTGCGGCGTCTGCAAGGCCAGCAGCACCCCAATGATGTCTATGGCGTCGGCAATGTGCAGGAGGAGGTCGGGCTGCGCGGCTCGGTGACGACCACCAATGCAATCGCGCCCGACATTGGCTTCGCGCTCGATACCGGCATTGCTGGCGATACCCCCGGCATCAAGCCCGACGAGGCGCAGAGCAAGCTGGGCCAGGGGCCAGTGATTCTGCTCTATGATGCCAGCATGATCCCGCATGTCGGGCTGCGCGATCTGGTGATCGATATCGCGCACGATCAGAATATTCCGATCCAGTTCGACTCAATCCCGGCTGGCGGCACCGATGCTGGCAAGCTCCACCTCTTCGGCGCTGGCGTGCCCTCGCTGGTTGTCGGCGTGCCGGTGCGCTACATCCACACGCACGCCGCGATCATGCACCGCGATGATTTCGACAACGCCGCCAAGCTGCTGGTCGCGGTCGTGAAGCGGCTGGATGCCGCGACGGTGCAACGGCTGAAGAGCTAACAGCGTTCAAAGTTAAGCGTTCAAAGTTCAGAGTATAACCTCGCAATTTTGAACTTTGAACGCTTAACTTTAAACTGATGGCGTGACATTCTCGCCGCGCTGCCAGGCGCGCAGGTAGTCGTAGGGTGAAATCTCGCCGCGCCGCGTTTTCCAATCGTCAGGCGTCGTGGGGTGCGAGATGCCGAAATGCAGATGTGAGTCAGTGAAACGCGCATCGCCGCTTTTGCCGGTCAGGCCAAGCTGCTGGCCAGCGACCACGCGCACACCCGGCGCGATGCCATCGGCTACCTGCGAGAGATGTGAGCCGTAATAGCGCACGCCGTCATCGCCGATGATCGCCACCGCCAGCCCACCGCGCGTGGCACCGTCGTTCACCTTGGCATCCCACACATCCTCGCGGCTCACAAAATCTACCACGCCATCGGTCACTGCCACGAACACGCTGCCGATCACGCAGAACATGTCGGCGGCTGGGTAATCGTGATGTGCTCGCCCATAGCTGACTTTGCCCGTGCTTTGAACGGGGAAAACGTGCCGAACCGTCCCGGTTACTACAGATGTCGCCGATTCTGTCGGCGTGGCCGTGGGTGCGGCGATGGCTGTCGGCGTGGCCGGTCTGGATGTAAGCGTCGCCGGTGGCTCAGTCGACACGGCGGTCGGCACGGCGGTCGGCACAGCGGTCGGCAGGGCGGTCGGCACGGCGGTCGGCACGGCGGTCGGCACGGCGGTCGGCGGCGGGCTGGCGCGCGGCACCAGCGGCGGGGTGGCGGGCTGA
>Ga0123337_10007301_pt1 | contig 10333 bp, 4 predicted proteins | sample frozenSSSSmetaG_FD_89792 | JGI IMG/M metagenome (GOLD analysis project Ga0123337, IMG submission 89792) | Glacier valley bacterial and archeal communities from Borup Fiord, Nunavut, Canada, to study Microbial Dark Matter (Phase II) -... | ecosystem: Environmental > Aquatic > Freshwater > Ice >...
GATCGCACCGACCGAGTTGAAGGCGGCCATCACCGCGTCATAGCTGACCGCCGGCTCGAGGCTGACCTGCCCGCCGTTCTGCCCCACCTTGTCGGCGGAGAGCACGTTGTCGAGGTCGCCGTTTTCCCAGGCCGAACCCGTGACGTCACTCGAACCGATCGTAATCACCGGCGCATCATTGGTGCCATTGATGGTGACGGTGACATCGACAGTCTGGCTCGCAGCGGCGCCATGCTCATCGGTGACCTTCACGGTGAAGGTCTGGGTGACCGACTGGCCCTCGGACAGGCCCTGTGTCGCCGGAAGTCCCTGATCCAGCGTAAAGGTCCAGGCGCCATCCTCGCCGATGGCAAAGCTGCCGTAGTCGCTGGCGATCGTGTCCGTATCGTCGAGTGCGGTCCAGGTCAGCTGGGCCCCATGATCGACATCGCTGGCGGACAGCTGTCCACCGACCGTGTCGATGTGGCCATCCGGCGCACCATCGTCGAACGAGCCATCCTCGGTCACCGCACCTGCATCGGTGGTGCTGGTCACCACCGGAACATCGTTGGTGCCCGTGATGGTGACGGTGATATCCTTGGTCGCGGTGCCCCCATGATTGTCGAGGATGGTGACCGAATAAGTCTGCACCAGCGTTTCGCCGGCTGCCAGGTTGTCGATCGCCGCATCGTCGACCGAGAACGCCCACTCGAGCGTGCCGCCGACATTGGCGCCCGTCGAGTCATGGCCGATCGAGGGCGTGAAGGTCCCCACGTAACCGGACGCGCCGGCCACCGACGACTGGATCGTGTGGGTGTCTGAGCTGTCCACGTCGTCGAACACCACGCCGCCCGAGATGCTGTGCGTGCCAGTTCCGCCGGTGACCTCGGTCACGCTGCCGGTATCGACATCGACGATCTTGACGCCGTTCACGGCGATCCCGTCAGCGACGGTAATGTCTGCGAACCACGCGTAGCGATTGCCGCCGACGATGGTGGCAATGTCGTCCGCCGTCGCAGTGCGGGTCACGGAAAGGATGACGGTGCCCGAGGCGTCGAGCACATTCATGACCACAGCGAGCTGGCCGGGAGCGATCTGCGTGAAAACGTGCTGAAGCGTATACCAGCCACTAGAGCTGACAGGCGCCGCGATGTCCGAATTGACCGGCGCGTCTAGATCCGTGCGGGGCGATGGAGAAACGTTGTTGGTCGCCGCCACCCAGAGTTGGCCGCTGCTGCCGTCCTTGACCACTGCGAAGGCGAAGTCCCGCAAGTGGCTTCCGGCCTGGTTGCTCGCAGCGATCGTGTACTGGAAGCCTTCGTTGGAGCTCCAGCCCGTGTCCAGGTAGACCTGCGTCTCGACCTTCAGCCCGTCGACAAAGTCACTGCGGTAGCCACCTAGCCGGTCAAACGGCCCAGACCCGCCCGTCTCCGTCATCAGGGCGAACTGACTGCCGTCGGGCGCCGTCACCGTGCTGCCTGCCCTGTTCAGCATGGAATTTTGCAGAGAAGTCGTACCGCCGGTCCAGTTGCCCAGGCCGTTGTTGAACGTCTGGACATACCCGAACGTGGGGGCGTCGTTATTGCCATTGATGGTGACCGTCAGCGTCCCGGTGTCGGTATCGCCCGGCACGTTGTCGCCCACCTTGTAGGTGAACGTGTCGGTGGCGCTCTCGCCCTGGGCGAGCGACTGCAGCGCTGCATTGTTCGGGGTATAGGTGTAGGTGCCGTCCTGGTTGAGGATCAGGGTGCCATACTGGCCGGTCACCGAATTGGTCCCGTTGGCGGCCGTGGTCGGGTCGGCGACGCTGCCGGCCGCGAAGGCGACGATCTGCTTGTTATCGTTGCCCGGCGCGACGGCTTGCTGGTCGAGGTTGATGTCGTTGCTCAGCACGTCGCCCGTGGCCGACACCACGTCTTCGTTGGTCGTTACGCCGTCATCGGTCGCATAGACCACAGCATTGCCGTTGTGCACCCTGATCAGGATATCGTCGGAGGTATCGGCGGTGCCGTTCTTGAACAGGATCTGCTCCACATTGCGCAGGTCATCGGTGCCCTCGACACCGCTGTTGACCGTCAGGCGCACCCCATTGATCTGCGTGGCGATCCCGTTAGCCGCGGTGGCCGTCTCGTAGACGAAGGTGTCGCTGCCTGATCCGGCCGAGAACGTATCGTTGCCGCCGCCACCGACGAAGGTGTTGGCAACGCCCGAGGCGGTTGAGGAGAACTCGTCGTCGCCGCTGCCGCCAATCACGTTTTCGATGCCCGAGAGCGTGTCGTAGCCGATCTGGTCGGTCAAACCCGTGCTGTAGGCTTCGACGTCGTTGACCGTCACGCCCTGCGTGGTGCCGCTGTAGTCGACCGTGTCGGAGCCACCGGCGCCAGCATAGCTGTCGTCGCCGAGGCCGCCGATGAAGACGTCGTTGGCGCTGCCGCCGGTCGAGATGTCGAGGTCGTCGTTGGTGCCGTCGCCGCTGCCGTCGAACACGAACTTGCCGTCCGAGTTGCCGCTCGCCACGTAGTTGTCACCGCCATTGGTGCCGACGATGGTAACGGTGCCGCGCCCCTCGTTGCCGATGTCGCCATGCTGCGCCGAGTGCTGCGTACCGGAGATATCGACGTTTTCGATCAAGAGGCTCGGCCCGGCATTGTCCTTGCCCGCCTCGCCGGCCCGGATGCCAGTGGTGGTCTGCCCGTCGATCGTACCGTCGTGGATCGTGATGCCAGTGGCCGTGGCAGGCGCGAGGCCGTAGGTCCCGCCATCGTCACGTGTCGCGATCACGATCGCACCGGCGGTCGCCTTCGTGCCAACCGTGCCATTGGAGAGACCGGTATCGGTCAGGTGGAAGTTGTCGATCTCGATGCCGGAATAGCTTCCGTTCTTGAGATTGAGGTTGATGCCGTTGCCGTGGGCTCCCGTCGCGCCGTGGCTCGGCACGCCGCCAAACTGGCCGACATTGTTCATGTCGATACCGGTAAAGTGGGCGTTCGACAGCGTCTCGATATAGATGCCCTTCTGCAGGATATTGGTGAAGTCGACGTCGTCGAACGTCACCCCGGTAAGGTTGCCGTTGCCCGACTGGCCGACGACGGTGTTCTTGACGAAATCGACGCCGATATAGCCGTCCTCGAAGTCGACGTTTTGGACCACGAGCCCGGTGACGTCGGCATATCCGCCCTTGTGCAGCCCGAGGTCGAAGCTGGTGATGTCGAGATTCTTGATGGTGATGTTGGAGACGTCGACGTCGGTGTCGACCATCGGACCTTCGTCCTTGCCACCCAGCACGATGGCGCGGGCGAAGTTGTCCACATTGATGCCATCGAGGCTCACGCCGTCGGCGAGGATGGTGACACCGGCGTCGCCGCTGTAGCTCGGCGCGGTCTTGAGCCCGTCGAATACGGTGGTGAAACCGTTGTCCTGCTTGAAGTCGCCCTGCAAGGTCACTCCGGGACCGGTGGCCACCAGCGTGATGCCCTCGACGTCGATCGTCAGGTTCTCGTGGTAGAGACCTGGGTTGACGTAGATCGTGCTGCCGGGCGCCGCCGCATCGATGGCAGCCTGGATCGACATGCCTTCGCTGACGACGATGTCACCGAGTGCGAACGCCTCACCGTCATCGCTGGCGTTCCGATAGATCACGGAGCCGGTGTTGTCGTCGGCGTTGGTCATCGGATCGAGTTCCTGGATCGCCAGGGCGTAGGCTACAGCGTCGGCCTCGCTGTCGAAGTAGGTCAGGAAAGTCCCGCCATTGGCGCGGAAGTCTTCGTTGTAAACTGCGAAATCATAGCCATCGGGCAGCACCATGCCGGTAACTGGGAACGGACCGCCGTAGCCTGGTTCGGTCTCGGTGTAGATCGGCTGCGCTTCGCCCGTGGAGCTGAAGGTGCCGTCGAACACGATGCCGTCGCTGCCGCCGGTGTAGTACTGACCCTTGGTGTAGATGCCGACGCCACCCCAGCCGTTGTTCTCGGTGGTGATGTCGGTGAGGGTGATGTTGTTCGAATCGGTGATGGCGATACCGGCGCCGCCCGTATTCTGCATGGGGTTGTCGACATCGGTGCCGTCGATCGTAACGCGAGTCAGCGCGGAGTTGTCCACGCCGTTGAGATCGATCTCCGCCCTGCGGAAGCTGTTGACGTCCACATCCTCGATCAGCAAGCCCGTTATCGAATCGTTTGGATCGGACGTGCCCGGAGCCACCTTGATGCCGCGGTCGGCTCCGTTGGAGCCACCACCATTGAGGGTGAAGTTCTCGAGGGTGACGTTGCTGGCGGTCACCTGTATTGCATAATCGCCAGAAGCCAGGCCGCTGGCATCGAAGATGACGCCCGTCTTGCTTTCTCCGGTGATGGTGAGGGCCTGGCTGACCACCAGCGTCGAGGTCAGGATGTAGGTGCCATTGGCGAAGTGGACCACCGACCCTGGGGCGGCATTGTTCAGCTCCAGCTGGATCGCTGCCTGGCTCATGCCGGCGTCGATGTAGATCTCGTTGATGAGTGCCATTTTACCTACTCCCGTCTTATTCACATGCGCTCGGCGGCGCCGGCGCAAATTTCATGGGCGGCGCCCGGCCGTCCTGGCCGTTGCGCTGCATCTGTGTTCCTTGGGGGATCGTGCTCCGCCCGCCTCGATCTCGACCGCCAGGCGCTGAAGCCCTGTCGGCGTCATCTCAGCGGCGGGCGATCGTTGGCCACGCTGCCCCCAAGTCCCACCGCCCGGCATTCGCCGGTAAGTGGTCCAGAAGGGTGGCCTTGGGGATACCGACATCGCATTGGCTCGGGTTCCACGCCCTTGATAGCGCGCAAGACCCATGGTGCGCTCCGCATCGCACCAGCCTGATTGACGTCCTGAGCCCCGAACCCCTCTAAAATCCTTAATCTTTCGTTAATTGAAACACTACGGCGATAGCCAGTGTCAACACCGTCAGTTGTGCGAACATTTGAATTGGTTACCGGCGTATCCGCGACACTACATATGAAACGCGCCGGTTCGCGACGCCGAAGCGCCGGTTTCCCGGGGCTTCGACCCAGTCGAGCTGCTTCCAGGGCGGCCGGATATTCAACAAAAGAGCGTCTTTCGGGCCACAACAACTCTACGTTCGCTGTCTGGCCAAGAAAAACGTCGAGCGCTCGATGCACTCGGTGGGCAAACATTTTGCTGCGGAGCGCAAGGTGTTGACTCGACAGTCATGTGCCGTAGCGGCCAACCGTGCATCATCCCGGCGGGCTCGCCGCAGGTTCGGTTTGCCCACCGCCTGCGATTCCCGTAAACCGGCAGCCGCCAGTTCGGAGCAGTCATGACTCGCATCGTTCCTCTCATTCTCGCCGGTGGCCAGGGTACGCGGCTTTGGCCGATGTCGCGCTCGGCGCGGCCCAAGCAGTTCCTGCCGCTGGTCGGCGCGCTGTCGCTCTACCAGGAGACGATCCGGCGCGCCGCCGATGCCGCGCGCTACGAGGCGCCGGTGATCGTCACCAATGTCGAGTATCGCTTCCTCGTCGCCGAGCAGGCGCAGGAGATGGGAATCACCCCGGCCGCTATCCTGCTCGAACCCGTGGCCCGCAACACCGCGGCAGCGATTGCGGCGGCGGCGGTGTTCATCCGCTCCCGCTTTGGCGCCGATGCGCTGGTCCACGTGCTCGCCTCCGACCATGCGGTCGAGATCGACGACAACTACCGCTGGTCGATCGATGCGGCGGCCGATGCCGCCAGGTCCGGCCGGCTCGTCACCTTCGGCATCACCCCCACCGCACCCGAGACCGGCTACGGCTATATCGAGGCCGGCAAGGAAATTGGCGGCGGGGTTCTATCGGTCGCCCGCTTCGTCGAAAAGCCCAGCCGCGAGCGCGCCGAGGCGATGATCGCCGAGGGCAACCACTACTGGAACTCGGGCACCTTCATGCTCGGCACGGGGGCATTCCTCGACGAACTGGCCGCCCTCGCGCCTGAAACGCTCGCCGCCGCCGAGGGCGCGGTGGACAAGTCGCGCGCCGACCTCGATTTCGTCCGCCTCGACGAGCCGAGCTTCGCCGCCGCTCCCAACATCTCGGTCGATTACGCCATCTTCGAAAAGAGCAACAAGGTGGCGCTCGTCCCCGTCACGTTCCCCTGGTCCGACCTTGGGGCCTGGGACGCGGTGTGGAAGGTCACGCCAAAGGATGCCGACGGCAATGTCGTGCTCTCGGGCTCGGCCTCGCTGTTCGACACCCGCAACTCGCTCGTCGTCTCCGAAAAGGCGCATGTCGCCGTACAGGGGCTCGACGATATCGCCGTCATCGCCACCGAAGACGCTGTCTATGTCGGCAGGCTGTCCGAGGCCCAGAAGGTCGGCGGCATCGTCAAGGTGCTGAAGGCCGGTGCCGAAACGATGGGCCTGACCGAGATCCACCGTACCGCCTACCGCCCCTGGGGCGGCTACTCGTCTGTGCTGAGCGGCGCCCGCTTCCAGGTGAAGCGTCTGTTCGTCAGGCCGGGCAAGCGCCTGAGCCTGCAGCGCCACCATCATCGCGCCGAGCACTGGGTGGTGGTGAGCGGTACTGCCGAAGTCACGGTTGACGGCACCGTCACCATGCTCACCGAGAACCAGTCGATCTACCTGCCGCTGGGCTCGGTGCACCGGCTGGCGAACCCGGGCAAGATCCTGCTCGAGTTGATCGAGGTGCAGACCGGCTCGTACTTGGGCGAAGACGACATCGTCCGTATCGAAGACGAGTTCGGCCGCGCCTGAGGCCCTCGAAGCCAGGCCTTTATTGGGATTATTCAAGCATGCGCGTCACGGTCTTCGGCTCCGGCTATGTCGGCCTCGTCACGGGAACCTGCCTCGCCGATGCCGGCAACCACGTGGTCTGCGTCGATATCGACGCGGCCAAGATCGCCTTGCTCAATGCCGGCGGTGTGCCGATCTATGAGCCCGGCCTCGAGGCGCTGGTCGCCAGCAATCGCGCCGCCGGCCGCATAAGCTTCACCACCGACATCGCCGCGGCCGTCGACCATGCCGATGTGATATTCGTCGCCGTGGGCACTCCGCCGGACGAGAACGGCTCGGCCGACCTCAAGTACGTCCTCGCCGTCGCCCGCTCGATCGGCCAGCACCTGACCGGCTTCAAGACCGTGGCCGACAAGTCCACCGTGCCGGTGGGCACCGCCGAACTGGTCTCCAACGCCATCGCCGGGGAACTGGCGAAACGCGGCTTCGCGGCTTCGGCCGAGGAACGGCTGCGGCTCGGCCAGCCCGACTACACGGTCGTCTCCAACCCGGAATTCCTCAAGGAAGGCGCGGCCATCGAGGATTTCAGCCGTCCCGACCGCATCATCATCGGCGCCGACGGCACGCCGAGCGGCCGCCGCGGGCTCGAGACCCTGCGCTACCTCTACGCCCCCTTCACCCTCAACCACGACCGTACGCTGGTGATGGATGTCCGCTCGGCCGAGCTGACCAAATATGCCGCCAACGCCATGCTCGCCACCCGCATCTCGTTCATGAACGAACTCGCCAACCTCGCCGAGGATCTGGGCGCCGATATCGAGCTCGTCCGCCGCGGCATCGGGTCTGACCCGCGCATCGGCTACTCCTTCCTCTATGCCGGCACCGGCTATGGCGGCTCCTGCTTCCCCAAGGACGTGAGTGCGCTGCGCATGACGGCCCTGCAGCACGGCCGCGCCCTGCGCGTCCTTTCGGCCGTCGAGGAGGCGAACGAGGCGCAGAAGGATGTCCTCGGCGCCAAGATCCGCGCCCGCTTCGGCGACGACCTCAGCGGCATGACCTTTGCCGTCTGGGGGCTCGCCTTCAAGCCCAACACCAACGACATGCGCGATGCGCCGAGCCGCGTACTGATCGCTGACCTGGTCCGTCGTGGCGCCAGGGTTCGCGCCTACGATCCGGTGGCGGCGGAGGAGGCCCTCCGCGTCCTCGCCCTCGATCTGGGCGACTCGCTGGCGGCGGTGAGCCTCGTCGAGTCCCCCGAGGCGGCAACCGAGGGAGCCGACGCCTTGGCAATCATGACTGAGTGGAAGGTGTTCCGCAGCCCCGACCTGCCGGGGCTCGCCCGCGCGCTGAAGGGCAAGGTCATCTTCGACGGCCGCAACCTCTATGAGCCAGCAACCGTCGAAGCCGCCGGGCTGGCCTATTTCCCCATTGGTCGCCGCCAGGTTGGCTGAGCCGTCAGTAAGTTCGAATCGACGATGCTGGCGGCGGCCAGTCAGGGCGTTATGTTACTCACGTTTGGGTGATTGCAACGCCTCAGTCACAAGGCAAAGGGCATATTCGCGCCAGCGCCGGTTTGACGCGGGGTCAACGGTTAATACTTTACATACCGACGCTGTTGCATATTTGTACCCAGTGAACGGTAAGCTTAGGGCGACTAATGGCCAAACGGCGGGGCTTGTGCTATCCACTGTGGACGATAGAGTAGATTCGTAAGGGTCGAAGCGATTGAATGGTGATGTGATGACGATGAAGCAGCGATTTGCCCGTATCTCGGGCGTGGTAGCGATTGCCGTCCTCACGCAGGTGCTGGTCGCAGCGCCCGCCATGGCCGAGGGCGAGCAGGACTGTATCTGCATTGTCGCTGCCGGCACCGTCGGCAGCGTTACCTCCGCCACCGGCTGGGTTAAGCTGAACGGCGATACCGGTCTTGTCGATGCCAGTTCCAACGCTCCGCTGTCGCTCGGCTCGGTGCTGAAGACCGGCCCTGCGGGCAGCGCCAGTGCCACGGTGGGCGGGGGCTGCAACGTCAGCGTCGCCGCGCTCTCGCAGATGTCCATCACGGCGCTCGAAGACGGCCGCATGTGCGTTCGTGTCACCCAGGAAGAGCCGGTAGCCGGGATTGACCCGCTGGTCGTTGTCGGCGGCGTCACGGCGCTGGCGGTTGGCGTGGTGGTGGTCGGGCTCGGTCAGGACGACCCCGTCAGCGAATAGCCTCTCGGGCCAACGCTCGGGGCGGCGCGTGCCGCTCGGCGGCGAGGTCGCACAGTATCCCGTATGATCGACATCCATTGTCATATTCTGCCCGGTCTCGACGACGGCGCAGACTCTCTCGAGGTTTCCATCGAGATGGCCGGGATGGCGGTCGCCGATGGTGTGACCCACATCGTCTGCACGCCTCACATCACTCCCGGCGTCTACCACAACACCGCTGACGGGATCGCCCGCCAGGTGACGCGGCTGCAAGGCGAGTTGGACCAGCGCGGCATCCCGCTGCGCCTCGCCATGGGGGCGGACGTCCATATCAGCCCCACCCTCGTGGCCGATCTCGATTCTGGCACCACGCCGACCCTAGCTGGTTCCCGCGCTATGCTGTTCGAGCCGCCGCATCACGTGCTGCCGCCGCACATGGACCGAGCCGTGGCGCGTCTCATTGCCGCGGGCTACGTGCCGGTGATCACCCATCCCGAGCGGCTGAGCTGGATCGAAAGCCGCTACGATCTCGTCGTTGCCCTGTCCGATATGGGAGCGCCGATGCAGGTGACCGCCGGCTCGGTCACCGGCGCTTTCGGCAAGCGTCCGCAATACTGGGCTGACCGCATGCTGGACGAGGGCAGGGTGGATATTATTGCCTCCGATGCGCACAACACCGGCGCCCGTTCTCCCCGGCTTTCCCGCGCCCGCGACCGCGTTGCTGTACGCCTTGGTGAGGCGGAAGCGCAAAATCTGGTACTCTGGCGGCCCGCGGCCCTGCTAAATGGAGAATCACTACCGGCTCGCGTCGGCATTGTTGCGCCGCAAACTCCCGATAAGGACGATGGCGTGATCAACAGTATTAGAGGATGGTTGAATTCACTTCGTGGCTAAGCCGTTACTTTTAATAGCTATTCTAGGTTGTATCGCGCTTGCGGGCTGCTCGTCCGGAGGCGCCGGCTTCCGTCCTGCGCCCGGCACCGCCACGCCTGCCGACACTGCCGGCGACGGTTCGCTACGCATGGTGGCCGATCTCCCGCCGCCACTCGATTCCGATGGCGGCACCACGCAGGTGATTTCCGCGGGCGATACACTCGCCGTCGACGTCTTCCAGGTCGATACGCTCGATGCCACCGTGCAGGTCGACAATTCCGGCAATATCTCGCTGGCGCTGGTCGGCTCGGTCCCCGCCGCCGGCAAGACCATTAGCGCCCTCGAAGCTGACCTCGAGAGCCGCTACGGCGCGCGCTACCTGCAGCGCCCGGACATCACCGTCGCGATGAAGGAATCCATCGGCCAGCGCGTCACCGTCGATGGCGAAATCCGCAAGGCCGGCATCTATCCAATCGCCGGGCAGGCGACACTGTTGCAGGTCATTGCCACCGCCGGCGGCTTCAACGACATCGCCGATCCCGATAAGGTCTACGTGTTCCGCTCCTATGGCAGCGAGCAGCTGGTGGC
>Ga0123337_10007302_pt1 | contig 10333 bp, 10 predicted proteins | sample frozenSSSSmetaG_FD_89792 | JGI IMG/M metagenome (GOLD analysis project Ga0123337, IMG submission 89792) | Glacier valley bacterial and archeal communities from Borup Fiord, Nunavut, Canada, to study Microbial Dark Matter (Phase II) -... | ecosystem: Environmental > Aquatic > Freshwater > Ice >...
ATTGCTTGACCAGCATCGGTCGCTGTGTTAGAGTATCAGGCGATACAGCCGCCTATACGGATAATTATGGCAATTCTCACGCTTAACCCCGGCAAAGAACGACCAGTCAGGCAGCGCCACCCCTGGATTTTCTCAGGCGCAGTTGCGAGCGTGCAGGGCTATATCGGCCACGGCGATGTGATCGATATTCATGACACGGCTGGCGAGTGGATGGCGCGTGGCACCTGGAGCAGCGGCTCGCAAATTCGTGCGCGCCTGTTTACATGGCAGCTCGACGAGCAACTTGATGAAAAGCTGATTCGCCAGCGGCTTGAGCGCGCGATCGCTACCCGCCAGTGGCTGGGCTACACCGCAAATGATATCGCCTGTCGGCTGGTGTATGCCGAATCCGATGGCTTACCCGGCCTGATCGTTGATCGCTACGCCGATTACCTATCGGTTCAACTGCTGACCCAGGGCATGGCCGCGCGCGCTGATATGATCGTCGGCATGTTGGTCGAATTGATGCAGCCACGCGGCATTTTCGAGCGCAGCGATCCCGAGATGCGCGAGAAAGAAGCGCTGCCGCCTGGGATTGGCCAGCTGTGGGGCGAGCCGCCACCCGAGCGCATCGAGGCACGCCAGCCGGGCGACCTGCTGTTTCTGACCGATCTGCGGGCTGGGCAGAAGACCGGCGCGTATCTCGATCAGGCCAATAATCGGCTGCGCGTGGCTTCCTACTGCGCTGGGATGGACGTGTTGGATTGCTTCAGCTACACCGGCGGCTTCAGCGTGGCGGCGGCGCGAAATGGCGCACGCCATGTCACAGCGGTCGATTCGAGCGAATCGGCGCTGGAATTGCTGGGCGCGAATGTGGCGCTTAACGGCATCAGTACGCCGGTCGAGCCGGTCGAGAGCGATGTCTTCAAGCAGCTACGACTCTATCGCCACGCGGGCCGCCAGTTCGATGTCATCATTCTCGACCCACCCAAATTCGCCCATTCGCAAAGCCAGATCGAGCGCGCTACCCGCGGCTACAAAGACATTAACCTGCTCGCAATGCAGCTGCTGCGGCCCGGCGGCGTGCTGGCGACGTTCTCGTGCTCGGGGCTGGTTTCGCCTGATCTGTTCCAAAAGGTGATCTTCGGCGCGGCGCTCGATGCCCAGCGTGATGTGCAGATTATCGAGCGGCTGACCCAATCGCCCGACCACCCGACGCTGCTGACGTTTCCTGAAGGCGAATATCTCAAAGGCTTGATCTGCCGCGTCCTGTAAGTTATGAGTTAAGATCCAGGCTCGATAAAACTCGAACTCATAACTCATAACTCAAAACTCATAACTCATGAGCTACAATTTCCTCGATGATGGTCACATTTCCAGCCCGCTTGGCTACCGCGCGACCGGAATTTCGGGCGGGCTGAAGGACGTGCGCGCGCGCGATCTGGCGCTGGTGTATTCGGCGCGCCCCTGTACGGCTGCGGGAATGTTTACCACCAGCGCGATTGTGGGCGCACCGATCTTCTTCAACCAGGCCATCCTGGCGCGCAATCGCGACAAGATTCACGCGGTGATGATCAACGCTGGGCAGGCCAACGCTGGCACTGGACAGCCTGGACTTGCCGATGCGGTCGAGTGCGCGAAGCTGGCCGCCGACGAACTGGAAGTGCCGCGCGACAGCGTGCTGCTGATGTCGACCGGCCAGATCGGCGTGCCGCTGCCAATGCACAAGATGAAAGGCGCCATTCGCCGCGCAGTCTCCGAGCTGGATAGCGGCGGCGGGCGGCGCGCGGCGATCGCCATTCTAACCACCGATACCAAGCCCAAGGAGCGCGCGCTGACCGTCTCGCTGCGCGAGGGCCGCAGCGTGATGATTGCTGGCATGGCAAAAGGTGGCCGAATGGTTCACCCACGCCTGGCGACGCTGCTGTGCGTGATTACTAGCGATGTGATGATGGATGCGCGGCTGCTGGCGCGCGCGCTGGAGCAGAGCGTTGGGCAATCGTTCGGCCGCCTGACAATCGACGGCGACACCAGCCCGAACGATGGCGTGATTCTGCTCGCCAACGGCGCGTCGGAACGCCCGCCGATTGTGGACGCTGGCTCGTGGGAGTATGGCGCGTGGCAGGAGGCGCTGGACGCGCTGTGTGCCGATCTGGCCCAGCAGGTGGTGCGCGACGCGGCATCGAACGGCAAGCTCATTCTGGTGCATGTGCGCGGTGCTGCCAGCGAAGCTGCCGCGAGACAGGTGGCCCAGGCGGTGGCGCGATCTGCATCGGTGCGCTGGGCCTGCGCGCGCGGCTCGGCCGATTGGGGCGGGCTGCTGGTGGCGGTTGGCGCGGCTGGCGTCGAGCTGCGGCCCGATCTGCTGGAGCTAAGGCTTGGCCCAGCCACGGTGATGCTCAATGGCGTGCCAGCCGCATTCGATCAGAACTCAGCTGTTCAGGCACTCTCCGGCCCCGAGGCCGAGCTGACCATCGACTTGCACATGGGCGCGTACAGCGCGACGGTCTGGACAAGCACGACGCCGATGGACTGAGTTACGAGTTTTTGAGTTTCGAGTTCGTCGCCTTTCGGAACTTAAAACTTAAAACTCGCTTGAAGGGCGCTTATGACCCAGAAACTGCCAATCTTCCCGCTCAATATGGTGCTTTTTCCTGGCGCGCCGATCCAGCTACACATCTTCGAGCAGCGCTACCGGCAGATGATCGGTCGCTGCCTGGAGCAGAATACGCCATTCGGCGTGGCGCTGATCCGTTCGGGCAGCGAGGTCAACCCCGACGATCCGTGGGTGCGCCGCCAGCTGGAGCTTGCCGATGCAGCCGAGCTGGATCTGGGCGCGCTGAAGCGTGAGCTGGGCGGCGAGACCGTGCCACATCAGGTTGGCACTAGCGCGCAAATCAGCGTCGGCGAAAGCACGCACCTGAGCGATGGGCGCTATTACTTGGTCGCGTCGGGGCAGCGCCGCTTTCGCATCCAGTATTTCGTGCAGCGCCAGCCGTATCTGATCGCGTCGGTGACGTATCTGCCTGAAGAAAGCTCGGCGGTCGTGGCGGAATCGGCCCAGCAACTGCGCCAGCTTTACGCGCGCTACTGGGCCGCGATCAGCGCGGCGACCGGCCAGCAAGCGCCCGACGAGACGCTGCCCAAGCAGGTGATCGACCTGACCTACTGGATGTCCAACCGGCTCCAGGTGGACAATGCGCAGAAGCAGCGCTGGCTGGAGGCGGATATTACGACCCGGCTGCGCGAAATCAGTGCGGCCATTCGCGCCGAGCTGGCACTCTTGCCTAGCGCCGAATCGGGCGGGGCGTGGAACTAAATGTGAAATTGAGAATTGAGAATGCAGCCCTGCTAGGCTTTCTCAATTCTCAATTCTCAATTCTCAATTCTCAATGACTATGATAATCGGCGTTTGCACAATCACGCTACATCTGCTCGGTATCAACTCGCTGAAAGAGAAGCGCAGTATCGTCAAATCGGTGGTTGCACGGCTGCGTAACGAGTTCAACGTCTCAGCCGCCGAGGTCGATGCGCAGGACTCGCATGGGCGGGCTGTGATCGGCGTGGCCTGCGTATCCGGTGCCAGCGACCACGCGCGCGGCCAGCTTGAGGCGGTGGTGCGCTGGATCGAAGAGCAGCGGCCGGATGTGCCGGTGATGGATTATGAGATCGAGCTGCTATAAATTGAGAATTGAAAATTGAAAATGCTGATTGCTTAGTTTTCAATTCTCAATTCTCAATTCTCAATTCCCTATGGACGAACTGCTGCCCTATCCGTTCCTCGCGCTCGTCGGCCAGGCGGAGATGAAGACCGCGCTGGTGCTGGCGCTGGTCAATCCGCGCATTGGCGGCGTGCTGCTGATTGGCCCGTATGGCGTCGGCAAAACCACGGCGGTGCGCGCATTGAGCGACATTATGCCGACAGTCGAGCGCGAGGAGCGCGACGATGAGGGCAAGCCGGTGCTGCGGCGCGGGCCGATGCGAATCGTCGAGCTGCCGCTGAATGCGCGCCTAGAAGATGTGGTCGGCGGGATCAATGAGCGCGTAGCGCTGGAACAGCAGCGCATTCTGCTCGAAGATGGCGTGCTTGCGAAAGCGCACCGCAACCTGCTGTACATCGATGAGATTAATCTGCTCGATGCGCGCGTGATCGATGCGATCCTGGATGCCGCCGCGCAGGGGCGCACCTTCGTGCGGCGCGGGCCGATGACGCGGCTGTACGCCTCGCAGTTCGCGCTGATCGGCTCGATGAATCCCGAAGAAGGCACGCTGCGCCCGCAGATTCTTGATCGCTTTGGGCTGCGCGTATGGGTCGCGCCGCTGGCCGAGCCGCAGCAGCGCCTGGAGGTCTATCGCCGTGCGCGCGCCTTCCACGAAAACCCCCAGGCATTCCGCGAACGCTACGCCGATGAGTTATATCGCCTGAAGCTGGAGGTCGCCGCTGCGCGTGAGCTGCTGCCGCAGGTCACGATCACCGCCGCCGCCGAGGAGCTGGCGATCAGCAGCATTCAGGCGCTCAAAATCCCCTCGCACCGCGCCGAGATCGCTTTGCTGGAAGCCGCCCGCGCGCGCGTCGCAGCCGACAATCGGCTGGAAGTCACCACCGAGGATATCATCAAAATCGCCCCGCTGGCACTGCGCCAACGCCGCAGCCTGCACCTGGAAAACTACGCCGCCACCATCGCCAGCGAAGATGCTGTGATCGCCGCAGCGCTAGCCCAGCTCGCCGCGCCCGCCGCCAATGGCCGCGTGCCACGAAAGCGTGTGGTGCGCGCGAAGGCGGGACAGGATAATCGCAAATAGGAGTTGCGCCACTAACGTCTTTCACGTATCATGGTTGAAATCCTATTTGTAAGCGTGATGTGGCTGGCTCTCTTTGCAACGATCTTGGTATTTGTGGAGTGGTGTAGCCATAGAGATATACTCCATTCATCCATACTACACCAGGAGGGCTATTCAGCACAACACGAAAGGTTATTTGATGATGAACGCACAGCCCAGGTTCACTCAGGAACAGGTTGCAGCTGCTGAAAACCAGATCGTTGAGCAATCGAAAAGAATTGAATTCTACCTGACAGAATACTCCATTGAGCTTCTTGCTGCAAAGATGCACAGTGGAGATTTCGAGGTTCCAGCCTACCAACGCGCATTTACATGGGAAAATGAGCGCAAGTCTCGGTTCATTGAATCAGTATTGATGGGACTTCCAATCCCTTTTCTTTTCTTCTGGGAAACTCCAGCAACTGGCAAGCTTGAGATTGTCGATGGTTCACAGCGCCTTAGGACGATTGAAGACTTTATTCTTGGTGACTTCGCCTTGGGTAGCTTGCAAGAATTACCCTTACTCAGCGGATTTCGATTCAAAGATCTTCCAGAATCTCGTCAGCGGAAGACTAAGAATCGTTCGATTAGGGGAATTATACTCAATGAGCATGCCGATGAAGAGTCGCGTTTTGATCTTTTCGAGCGGATTAACACGGGAAGCAAAATTGCTAATCCAGCTGAAGTGCGTCGAGGTGCGCGGGGAGGGCCTTTCCTCGATCTCGTCATTTCACTCGCCCAGGAACCTCTTTTTGTCAATCTAGCCCCTGTATCGGAAAAGCTGCTAATGGAGCGTGAGAGGGAAGAGTTTGTTACACGCTTTTTCGCCTATGGGGATGGACTGGAAGGTTATAGGGACAATGTGTCGCCGTTTCTTCTTGCCTATGCAAAAAAGATGAATATTCAATTTGAGCAGACGCCAGCAGACAGCGAAGTGTACCGGCAACGGTTTATGGAAACAATGGAATTTGTGTCGCGCAACTTTTTGTTGGGCTTCCGCCGCAGACCCAATGGCACGGCAACACCACGAGCACGTTTCGAAGCCATTGCTATCGGAAGTTATCTGGCGCTACAGCAGCGACCTAAGATAGCTAATCAAGCATTTCGTGTGGAAGAATGGTTGAACAGCGAGGAGTTTGCAAAAGTAACAGGTGCGGATGGCGCGAATGCAATAGGTAGGCTCCGTGCTCGTATGCACTTCGTCCGCGATCATCTGCTTGGAGAATAAGGATGAACGATTTCGTTCAAGCGTTCGAAGAGCGATTACAAGAGATCGAGACGTATCTAGATCTGCTTGAGGCATTGGAGAAGCAGATACAGCAGCGACGGCCGCGGTTTGGGGAGAATGGCCCCATAATCACGGTGCAACAGCAGCGAATTCTGTATTCGAGTGTCTATCTGCAACTCTATAATCTAGTCGAAGCGACGGTCACGCGGTGTATAGAAGGTATCTCTACGGCTGTAGTAGAAAGAGGGCCTTGGCTACCCAGTGATCTGTCTATCAAGATACGCCGCGAATGGGTGCGCTACATTGCCCGTACTCACACCGAACTCAACTATGAGAATCGATTGGACGGAGCACTAAGTCTCTGCGACCATTTGGTTCAGGCTCTTCCAGTATTGACATTTAAGGTCGAAAAGGGCGGGGGAGGCAATTGGGACGATAACATGATTCAGGATATTAGCACTCGTCTAGGATTATCATTGAAGATTAGTAGTGATGTCTATAGTGATGTCAAACGACCATTTCGGAATGAGCAGGGTTCGCTTACATTTATCAAAAGCCTTCGAAACGATTTAGCACACGGTAGCCTATCGTTTGCGGAATGTGGTGAGGGTATAACGGTTAGTGAACTCCGTGATCTGAAAGAGCGGACGGCATTGTATCTACGGGAAGTAGTTGCTTCATTTCAGGCGGCCATAGACGCGTATGAGTTTCTATTACCGGAGCGACGACCTGAAGGAGCGCGGGGATGAGTTCATATGGGGCTGTAGTTAGCACTCACGGCGAGAACGAGATGCATACAAGTGGCTTAGATTCAGCGATTAGCTGCGTTGATTTGTTTTGCGGCGTAGGCGGTCTCACGCACGGACTTATTCGAGGGGGAATTCAGGTTGTTGCAGGGGTCGATATCGATCCGCAGTGCCGATTTCCATATGAGAGTAATAACGACGCCATCTTCCTTGAACAGAACGTCAGTAATTTGTCAGGGGCTGAACTTACGGCTATGTTCGGCAATGCGAAGCTGCGACTGATTGCGGGCTGTGCGCCATGTCAGCCGTTCTCAACATATAGCCGTACGGGACGCCTGACCCGCAACGACACGAAATGGGATCTCGTTTCTGATTTTGGTCGGTTAGTGCGAGAGGCCCAACCTGACTTTGTTACGATGGAGAATGTTCCACAACTTCTAGATCATAAAGTTTTCAAAGATTTCTTGAAGGAACTGGCAGATTACTCAATTTGGTACGATGTGGTGAACTGCGCTCAATATGGAATTCCCCAGACGCGCAAAAGGCTTGTGTTGCTCGCATCACGCTTGGGGTCATTGAAACTGATGACTCCCGACGCATTTGGAAAGCGCTCTGCTACTGTACGACAGGTTATTTCGCATTTACCCGCCTTGGAAGCAGGAGCATCCGATCCTAACGATGCTCTTCATGCGGCCTGTTCACTAAGTAATATGAACCTCCGCAGGATTCGAGCTTCAAAGCCCGGCGGAACTTGGCGCGATTGGGATGATGAACTCATCGCACTGTGCCATCGCAAAGTTTCAGGGCAATCTTACCCTAGTGTGTATGGTCGTATGGAGTGGGACGCCCAAGCTCCAACGATTACGACGCAATGCTTCGGTTTTGGGAACGGGCGATTTGGGCATCCCAATCAGGACCGTGCTATATCGCTTAGAGAGGCCGCAATTCTTCAAACCTTCCCTGAGGACTACGGTTTCCTTGCTCCCGGCGAGCGCTTTAGTTTCAGTAAACTCGGTCGCCTGATCGGAAATGCTGTGCCAGTTCGTATTGGCGAAGTAGTGGCCCAGAGTCTAATTGGGCATGTACAACAGTACCACAAGTGATCAACTGCTGTATATCTACATAGCTAGCCGCTTAGGGCTTATGCGTTCTCATCAACGTGGATGCCCAGGAGGGCGAGCGCTTCGTGCGGGCACCCGCTATAGTGCCGCAGGTGCGCCGCAATGTCGCGATGTCCAGCCCGTCGGATCAGACTAATCGCGATGTTCCGCACCATCGCGAACACATCCGCCCCGTTCCCGACGTGTGTTTGGCTCGCATCTTCACCGAGCGTGACATCTTTAACGTAGTGCAGCCCGTTCTCGACTTGCCAATGGCCGCGCTTGCGTGCGGCCAGGCGTGCGGCATCACTCACATCGGCGGGCAGGCTGGTGATGCCGTAGCGCACCTGCTGCTTGGTCACGCCCTTGCTCGTCCACCGCCGCGTGTACTCCAACACCTGCACGAGATACGGCCAGGAACGGTAGCCAGCTAACTCGCTCGACACGCGGATCTGCCGCTCCTCGATCCGCCCGTGGCCTTTCTCGACCGTCTGCGCGGTCTGGAACGAAAGCGGATGCACGGTGTGGACACCGCTGCGGGCGCGTTCCTCGGCGGTAAGCGGCGCAAACACCTGCTGAATATCCGCCAATAGGCTGGGCTGGTTCGCCTTGACGATCAGCAAATAATCGCCACCTGCCTCAACCACCTGGGCACACAGCGCCTGCTGGCAGTACAACGCATCGCCGGTCAGCACGCGGCCCTGCCAGTCGATCTGCTCGATCGCCTCCGGAGCTACGGTCAGTTCGGCTTCGTGCTGCTGGGCATCAACCACCAGTTGCGCGAGCACACCGCCCAAATCGTGGCAAAAGGCGCTGACGGCGTGGATGGGATGGGTGGGTGTGGCCCCGTGGCGCAAGCGACCGCGCTGGGCTTTGCCATCGAGTGCCACACCCTGACTGCCACGAGCGCGCACCGCACCTGGCGTGCGCGGGTCGAACACCTGCGCAACTGCCGCAGCCACAGCGGCGGGGTCGAGGCGCGCAAACAGGCGCGCAATGGTGGTCTGGTGTGGGGTGGTGTCGCGGCGAAAGCCCAGCGCACGCCGCACATGGCGGGTCTGACGGGCGGCCCATTCGGCCATGGCGAGCACGGAGGTGTGGTTGGCGAGCACGGCGACGACGGCCAGCGACAGGATCGCAGCCACGGAGTAGCGCCTGCCCTGCGCGCGGCGCGGGTCGGGAATGCTGGCAAACGCCTGCGGCAAGGTTTCGATGGCAAAGCTGACGGTCGCGCCCGTGGATGCAGTTGCGGTATACTGCATGATGCACTCCTTCGTAGATGGTGGTGTCAACAACGACCATCATACACAGGAGTGCTCTTTTTGGCGACCGTCACGAGAACGCATAAGCCCTAGCTAGCCGCTGCGCCAACAGCAAGCTGTGTCCGCCGTTTCCTTCAGGAATGAAGCGCATCCAGCAGATCGCAAAGCCCTGTTCCACCAGCCATTGCTGGTATGTCGGCGTGTCTGCATGGCTCCAATACATCTGCGCGCCAGCCACATCCAGCCAATGCTCCTCGGTGCCGGTCCAAGTGTCGGCGCCTACGGTCGCCATCAGATAGCCGCCCGGCTGTAGCCAGTGGTAGATATTCGCAAACAGCGCGCGCTGCTCGGCCAGCGGCACATGAATGATCGCGTAGAACGAGATGATCGCGGCGAACGTCTGCGCTGGAAAGTCGAGCGCGGTCATATCCGCACACACAAAGCGGGCGGCGGGAATGCTAGCCTGCGCGCGGCCAATCTGCACCGGCGAAATATCAACACCGGTCACCGCAAAGCCCGCCTCAGCCAGCAACTGCGCCACCGGCACACCATTCCCGCAGCCCAGATCGAGCACCGCGCCACCGGCGGGCACGAGCGCGAGCAGCTCATTCACCCACTGCACATACGCTGCGATATTTGGGTCGTTGCGGTCGATATTATCGCCACGGTAGGTGTGCGAAATTTTGTCGTAGCCAGTACGAACGATGTCTTTTGGGTTCATAGCTGCCCTTGATTTCCACTATAGGAATGGGCGAATTAAACATTATTCCACGGCGCGATTGCCAAGATGCCAAGATGCGGCTCTTCATCTTGGCATCTTGGCATTGGGGATACTTTTTCGCGAAACCCTCACCGCCCACCCGTCTCAGCGCGCTCCTATGCGACGCCCGCTTGCACGCGAAAAGCATCCGGCCCTTTAAAGATGCGGAACAGAACATAGATCGGCAGTGTGATCTGGGGTGCGGCAGCCGCTTGAATCGTGATATTTGGCTCGGCCAGATACGGATATTGCGCCGCGCCCCAGCCTGCTAGAATCAGCGTCACCTGCGCGGCGGCGACTGCGCACGCAAGGTAGAACCGCCGCGCCCATAGCGCCCAGATTGCGCCGACCGCCACGCCACCGGTTACGATCTGGAGCGGCCAGGCGCTCAGGCCGGCGCGAATGCGCGGTGCGCCGGTTCCCGACAGCAGAAACAC
>Ga0123337_10007303_pt1 | contig 10332 bp, 7 predicted proteins | sample frozenSSSSmetaG_FD_89792 | JGI IMG/M metagenome (GOLD analysis project Ga0123337, IMG submission 89792) | Glacier valley bacterial and archeal communities from Borup Fiord, Nunavut, Canada, to study Microbial Dark Matter (Phase II) -... | ecosystem: Environmental > Aquatic > Freshwater > Ice >...
AGACGGCATCTTCCGCCAGGATCTTGTGGCCAGCGACGCCGCCCTACTGCTCATCGGGCTGGTCCAGAGTCTCGCAATGCGTTGGTCGCTTGGCGGCAGAAGCGACGATCTGTTGACGACCGGCAAACGGCTGCTTGCCGTCCAGCTTGCCGGCTTTCTTGCCGTGCCTGATGGCCGCCCGACCGAAGCGAACGCAAAGGCCCGATCATGAGCCTTGATCCCAGACTTCTTCGTCTAGTGGCGCTTGCTGCACTGTTGCTGCCCGCCCTGGCCGCATGTCAGCAGCCAGAGGCAGTGGTTGGGAAGCCAGCCCGGCTGGTTCGCGTCGTGACCATGGCCCCCCAGGACTATGCCCAAACGGCAACCCTCACCGGTGAAGTTCAGGCGCTGTCCAGGATCGATCTTGCGTTCAGGCTCACCGGGCAAATCAGTGAGATCAATGTCGAGGTCGGCGACCACGTGACCGCAAGCCAGGTCTTGGCGCGAATCGACACTGAGGGACAGCAGGCCGACCTCGAACTTGCCGAGGCGAGCGCGCGCGCAGCCCAGGCCGCGCTCGACCAGGCCACCGCCGCTCTGGCCCGCCAGCAGACGCTGCTGGACGGCGGATTGGTCACTCTCAGCAAGTACGACCAGGCCGATCAGGACCATCGCACCGCGGCAAGCTCCCTTGAGTCTGCCATGGCCTTGCGCCAGGCCGCTCTCAACGCGCTCTCCTACACCGAGTTGCGGGCCGACGCGGATGGCATCATCACGCGCATAAACAGGGATGCAGGCGAGATTGCGCAGTCGGCGCAGCCGGTGCTGTCGATCGCGCATGACGGCCCGCGCGACGCGGTCTTCAACGTGTACGAACCTCTGCTCTTCTCCGCCCCCGATGATCTGTCCCAAGCGCAGGTAAACGTTACCCTGATCGTGGATGAAACCATTCGCGCCGTCGGCCGTATCCGGGAGATTTCTCCAACCGTCGATCCCCAGACCGGAACCGTCCGCGTCACGGTATCGCTGATGGACGCGCCAGTCTCAATGACGCTCGGCTCGCTAGTCACCGGACGAGTCACGATGCCGGCGGCCCCCTCATTCGTCGTGCCCTGGAGTTCGATCACCATCGAACGCGGCCTGCCCGCGGTCTGGCTGGTCGACGGAGAGACTCAAACCGCACGCATTCGCCAAATCGAGGTCAAGAAATACACCACACAGGGCGTTGTTCTGGCGAGAGGGCTGAGCGCAGGTGAGCTGTTGATCACTGAGGGCGGTCAGTTTCTCTACGAAGGCAAACCCGTCCTTGTGACCAGTGATATGCCATGATCCGGATGCTCGCGCTCGTTTCCATGGTGGCGCTACCGTTGGTGTCGCTGGGCGGATGTCAGCGCAATGAAGAACCGGCGCCTGCCGAAATTGTCCGACCGGTCCTGTCGATGATTGTGGAGCCGCGGTCCGGCCAGGAGATGCATCTGGCGGGCCTGGTGGCATCGCAGGTGCAGACCGACCTGGGTTTCAGACTCGCCGGTCGACTGGCGTCCCGAAGTGTGAATGTCGGCGACCGTGTCTCTGCCGGTCAGGTCGTCGCGGAGCTTGATGCGACGAGCCTCGAGCTCGCTTTGCGTGCGGCCAGGGCCGATCTCGTCTCTGCACAGGCGCAATTCGAGAATGCGCAGGGCGTCGAAAGCCGGCAGCGCGAGCTGCTCGCGAGCGGCACCATAACTGAGGCGAATTTCGAACTGTCTGAACTGCGACTCAAGCTGGCGCAGGCAACGTTGAACCGCGCAGAGGGCAACCTTGGCAAAGCCGAGGACCACCTCGGCTACGGGCGGCTCGTGGCGGAGTTCGACGGGGTTGTGACGGCCGTCATGCTGGATCCCGGCAGCGACCTCATGCCCGGGCAGCCGGTTCTCACCATTGCTCGGCCGGAATTGCGGGACGTTGTAGTCGACGTCCCCGGGACAGCTGCCAGCTCGCTGACCCTCGGAACCGCCTTCACGGTCTCACTTCAGCTTGACCCGTCCATGACTGCACGGGGCGTCCTGAGGGAAATTGCGCCGGAAGCAGATACCGCGATTAGGACCCGGCGGATCAGGATCGGCCTCATCGACCCGCCATCCGCCTTTCGTATCGGCACAACGGTTTCGGTCACAACTTCAACCGGCGATGTATCGCCGATCGAGATTCCCCTGACCGCCATCCGAGAAGTCGACCAGCGTACGTATGTGTGGCTCCTCGACACCGCTGCCGGCACCGTTTCGCAACACCAAATCACCGTCACGGAGCGAATTGGCGAGGTCGCGCTCGTGGGGAGCGGTCTCGAGGCTGGCATGCGCATCGCGGTCGCTGGTGTGAACAGTCTCACCGATGGACAGAAAATCCAAACCACCGGGGAAGACCAATGAAGTCATTCAATCTCTCCGACTGGGCGCTAGAGCATCGCTCCCTCGTTTGGTACTTCATGCTTGCGTTCCTCGTAGCGGGCACTGTGGCGTACTTCAACCTGGGGCGAGAGGAAGACCCGGCGTTTGCGATCAAGACCATGGTGGTCCAGGCCAACTGGCCCGGCGCTTCTACCCAAGAAGTGACGGACCAGATTGCCGATCGGATCGAGAAGAAGCTCGAGGAACTTCCCGCACTCGAATACACGCGAAGCCTGACCACGCCGGGCCAGACGATCGTGTTCGTCTACCTGCGCGACAGTACGCCGGGACAGCAGGTCGCAAGTAACTGGCAGCAGGTGAGGAATATGCTCGGCGACATTCGGGCCGAGTTCCCGGCAGGGATGTCAGGCCCGTATTTCAACGACCGCTTTGGCGACGTGTACGGCAACATTTACGCTTTCACCGGAGATGGACTGACTCCGCGCCAGTTGCTCGACTATGTCGAGGCGTCGCGGACCAGTGTCCTCGGCGTGCCCGACATCGGTCGAGTTGACATCTTCGGCGCCCAGCCGGAGGCGATCTATCTCGAGTTCTCCACCAGCAAGATCGCCGGACTTGGCCTCAACCAGCAGGCGGTCATCGCCAGCCTGCGCTCTCAGAACGCGATAACGCCCTCGGGCGTCGTTCAGGCAGGGCCGGAGCGCATCAGCATAAGGGTGGGCGGTCAGTTCACCAGCGAAGAGAGCCTGCGGTCCATCAACCTCAGCGTCAACGACAAGTTCTTCCCGCTGACGGACATAGCAACGATTACGCGTGGCTACGCCGAACCGCCCAGGTCGCTCTTCCGGGTCGATGGGGAGCCGGCCGTGGCGCTTGCGATCGGCATGAAGAGCGGCGCCAACCTGCTCAAATTCGGGCAGGCGCTCGACAAGGAGATTGAACGCATCACCGACGGCCTGCCGGTGGGGGTGGAGATCAAGAGGGTATCCGATCAACCGAAAGTCGTGGAAGAAGCCGTCTCGGGGTTCACCACGGCGCTGTTCGAGGCCGTGGCGATAATTCTGGCAATCAGCCTGCTTAGCCTTGGCTTGCGTGCCGGTCTCGTGGTGACGATCGCCATACCCCTGGTGCTGGCAATCACGTTCTTCATCATGGCCTATCTGGGAATTTCGCTGCAGCGAATCTCCCTCGGCGCACTGATCATTGCGCTCGGCCTCCTGGTGGACGACGCAATGATCGCGGTGGAAATGATGGTGGCCCGGCTTGAGGTTGGCGACAACCTCAGGAAGGCCGCCACGCATGTCTACACATCGACGGCGTTCCCGATGCTCACGGGCACCCTCGTGACCATCGCCGGCTTCATCCCCGTTGGCCTAAACAGCAGCAAGGCGGGCCAGTTCCTTGTCACCCTGTTCATCGTCATTGCCGTCGCGCTGCTGGTGTCCTGGCTGGTTGCGGTGGTCTTCACGCCCTTGCTGGGCGTCACCATCCTGCCCAAGACCATCAAGCGCAAACACGAGAAGAGGGGCTGGTTCTTAGCGTCGTTCAAGTGGCTCCTCGAAATCAGCATGCGCTGGCGCTGGGTCACCATAGGTGTCACCCTGATCGCCTTCGGCATGTCGGTTTTCGGGCTCGGCTTCGTGCAGCAGCAGTTTTTTCCGACGTCCGACCGGCCCGAACTGATCGTCGACTTCACGTTGCCGCAGAATGCCACATTCGCCGAGGCAAACCGGCAGATGGAGCAGTTCGAACGCGACATGCTCGTCGGCAATCCCGACGTCGAGCATTGGTCCACCTACGTGGGACGGGGCGCGCCGCGATTCCTGCTCTCCTTCGATACTCAGGCGCCGGCCCCCACGACGGGACAGATGATCATCGTGACTGCCGGACGCGAGATACGCGACGGCGTGCGCGAGAAGCTCCAGTCCTATCTGGACAGGACTTTCATCGGCACGGACGCCTTCGTGCGCCTGCTCGATCTTGGCCCGCCCGTCGGACGCCCAATCCAGTATCGCGTCAGCGGCCCGGATCCGCAGTCGTTGCGAGGCATTGCCCAGGATCTTGCTAGTGTGATCGATCAGAATCCGCATGTTGGAGGGCTTACGTTCGACTGGATGGAGCCCGCCCGCTCGGTCAGGGTGGACCTGCTGCAGGACCGCGCTCGCCAGCTGGCGATAACCTTCGATGGGGTGGCGACGGCGCTCAACAGCGTTGTTCAAGGCGCCCCTGTCACGCAGATGCGCGACGGCACCTATCTGATCGACATCGTCGGTCGCGCCGAGGAAGGCGATCGTGACTCGATCGAGAGTCTGCTCAGCCTGCAGGTCGCGAGCAGCTATGGTCGACTGGTGCCGCTAGGGGCCATTGCCACGCTTTCATACGACCTGGAGCAACCGACGATCTGGCGGCGCGCCCGGGTGCCCACCATTACGCTGAACGGGGCAGTCGTAGACAACACTCAACCGGCGACGGTCGCGTCCCAGTTGCGCGATCCGGTTGCCCAGTTCTCGGCCGGCCTGCCGGCCGGCTACAGGATTGCAGCCGGGGGCAGCGCCGAGGAGAGCGCCAAAGCGCAAGCACCGATTATTGCTGTGGTTCCCCTGATGCTGTTCGTCATGGCGACAATCCTAATGATCCAGCTGCAGAGCTTCCAGCGCCTGTTCCTGGTCTTCGCGGTCGCCCCACTCGCTTTGATCGGCGTCGTGGCAGCGCTGCTTCCAAGTGGAGCGCCGCTCGGTTTCGTGGCCATCCTTGGGGTGCTGGCCCTTATCGGAATCCTGATACGCAACTCCGTCATTCTGATCATGCAGATCGAGCAGCTTCGTCTGGAGGGTCGACCAGCCTGGGACGCTGTTCTTGAAGCGACTCAACACCGTATGCGACCAATCCTGCTAACGGCGGCCGCGGCCACTTTCGGCCTGATTCCGATTGCCGGCGAGGTATTCTGGGGGCCGATGGCGTACGCGATGATGGGTGGCATCATCTCCGGCACAGTCCTGACGTTGTTGTTCCTGCCTGCCCTCTACCTTGCGTGGTTCCGCATCAAGTCTCCAGCTGAAAGTGGCTCAGTACAATCTCTGACCGCCGCAGGGCCTGGCGCTCCCCCAAAGGTTGTTGACCTGGTCGATGAAGCCTAAGAGCGTGTTTGAGAAGGCAATGTGTGAATAAGCACCGAAGTGTGACCCCGGGTAGATCGCTGCTAACTGCATGATATCGCATATCAATTTGCGAAGCACACAGGGTCCAGAACGGCCCCGATCGGGACCCCACGGTAGGCGGAAAACATGCATAGAATCAGCACGTTGTACCGATTTTGAAGGGGTCACACTTCGGTGCTTGTTCACAGTCGCCGAGCACGACGTCGGCTGTTGGGACCTCGATTAGCACCGTCGCAACCGGCACCATGACAAACCGTTCGGGCTTGCTCCGGGATATTGCGTTCATGACTATGCCCACAAGGCTGTAAGTCGAGACCACCCAGGTACCGACCGTCGCGACGTTGTCCGGAAAGACGCGGATGATATCCGCCCCGGTCAGGACGACAAGCGCCTGGCGAGGGGTCGCGCTTAAGCCGGCGCCGGGCGCCAGCCTAGCGGCTTGAAAGCGACGGTCCAGTCCCTTGGTGAGGGGCCTTCTCGGCGTCCTCCTCGAACTTGGCCGGCTTGTGCTCTCTTAGAAGCCGTTTGACATCTACTTTTCTGATGTCGAAGACCACGTTTGGAATGACCGTTCCTTGGCAGAGGCCGACTGCTATGGCATCCGCGTTCGGTCCATCCCAAGGGAACACGTTCCCGTTTCCGCAGACGATAAGGCTAAGGCTGCCAGGAGGAATTGACAGGATTTGATATGCCTGCGCCGGGGTGGCGAACAGAACCATGCACAGCAGCAGAACGCTTGCTCGTGGCGTCACCGGATTCTCCAATCGAACTACGCAAGTTTCGCCTGCGATGGCGCTTCTGCCGATTATCCCCTCTAGCGGCGATTTCGGGCAGTCGCCGTTTATCGTGCAGATTGCTCACCATAGGGAGTCTTCCGCCAGTGGCGCAAGGGTGATCGACAAAGATGGAGCCGCCGGTGCAGATCGAGGGGCCTTCACCGCCCACCGTTTGCGAGCCGGCGCACCGCCAGCCTCTCTTCCCGATAGATGCGGAACAGCCGCTTGTGGTTGACCAGATTGCCCTCGCGCCGCAGCAGCACATGCAGCCCGCGATAACCGTCTGTCCATTAAACCGGCAGCAGCTCAACGCTTTCCACTTAGCTCGACTTTGTACGTTTTTGGTCAGGTCCAGGTCCAGAAAAGGCTATTGTTTGCGATGTGGCTGAGGGCTTGATTGAAGGGCAGGACACAGCCGCCCATATCGTCGATGTCTTCCCATTTTTGCCGGTGTGACCAGTAGGTGATCCTGACTTCATCGCCTCCGCATGTGGGCTTGAGACGGGCGAGGCCGAGACCGATGTGCTGGCCTACATGACCTTCCCCAGGGAGCATCGCCTCCAACGGCACAGCACCAACCCGATCGAGCGCGTCAACGGCGAGATCAAGCGCCGAACCGAGGTCGTCGGCATCTTCCCAAACGACGACGCCATCGTCCGCCTGGTCGGCGCTATCCTGCTTGAACAGAACGATGAGTGGGCCGTGCAGCGCTCCAGATACATGACGCTGGAATCCGTCGCCCCATTGAGCGATGATCCCCTCATCAGCCTGCCGGCCGTGGCCCGCTGATCATCCCGGCCCATGCCGGAACGCTGTCGAGGCCAAGCCTCAGCTACACCACGCTACGGGACACGATTCCGCTGAGAACATGGGTCATCGGTGAGGCGCCGAAATGTACGCATTAATCATCACCATCCTGGTCTACAGCACCGGCGGGCAAGTGCTGTCGGCGAGCACCACATCATTACCCCATTATCAATCAGAAGCGTCATGCCAGGAAGTCGCTTACACTCGATTTCACCGAACAGAATTCTAAGCGCACCGCCTCCTGCATCGCGGTCTACTGATTTCTACGGCCCCGACTGAACCTTCGCACAGAGGTTCGGCTATCAAGTCACCCCGCGTGCTCGTCTTCTACGTATTTGACCTGCTCGTCGCCGATGGCAAGGATGTGGCGCGGCTCCCGTTGGTTGAGCGCAGGCCCGCCTCGAGGCGGTGCTGGAGCGCGTGCCCGCCGATGGTCCGATCCAGTGCAGTTGGCGCACGCGGGATGGCGCCACGCGGCTGCAGGCGATGCGGAAGAACCGCATGGAAGGTGTTGTCGCTAAGCGGCCCGGCGCTTCCTATGCCGCCGGCAATCGCTCTGATGCGTGGCTGGAGATCAAGACCCCGACCACCAAATGGGAGCCGGCCACTCGCGTCCTCGAAGTTGCGATTGACACTGCGTGCGCTATTTCGTCATTTTAGGACCAAGCCGGGTAAAGGCTGGGCTCAAGGGAGGACTACTATGAGGATTAGGCGTCTGTTAGCGACCGTGGCGGTCGCGACTATTACCGGCAGTCTGGCCATCAGCGCCGCGACGGGGCAGGACAAGATCAAGATCGGTTTCCTGCCTGGCGTCGTCGATCCGTTCTACCAAGTAATGCAGCTTGGCGTTGAGAAGGCCGCAGCCGATCTTGGTGTCGAAGTCGTGACGCAGATCCCGCCAACTTGGGGAGTCGAGGCCCAGACGCCGATCCTTGACGCACTTATCGCACGCGGCGATCTTGACTACATCATCACTGCTCCGACCGACAAGGATCAGATGGTGGCGCCGCTTCAGGCCGCTCTCGACGCCGGCATCAAGATTATCACAGTCGATACATTCCTTGGCGATGGCGACTACGCTAATGGCCCTGTGAACTTCCCGATCGCCTATATCGGCTCGGACAACATGGAAGGCGGTCGGATCTCGGCTCGCGGGCTCGCCAAAGCAATCGGCGGCAAGGGCACGGTCTACATCAATTCGACCAACCCCAACGTATCGTCGGTCGAAGCGCGCGAACTGGGCTTCAAGGAAGTGATGGTGGCCGAATTCCCCGACATCAAGGTCCTTGGCCCCGACTACAACCTCGACGATCAGAACAAGGCCGCCCAGCAGACGGGCGCCGTGATCGAGCAGAACCCCGATCTCGCCGGCGTTTTCGGCACCAACGTGTTCAGCGCCGGCGGCGCAGGTAACGCGGTAGTCAATGCTGGCCTCAGTGGCGCGGTACAGGTTGTTGCGTATGACGCGACCGCCGAGGCGATCGAGCTGATGGGTAAAGGTGTCGTGTCGCTCGTCCTCGCGCAGAAGCCGTTCGACATGGGCTATATGGCGGTACAGTTCGCGGTTGCCGACAATGCCGGCGTGACCAGCCTTCCCAAGCGCGTAGAGACCGGGTTCGCGATCATCGACAAGGATAATGTCGCGGATCCGGAGGTCGCCCGCTTCATCTACAGGGTCCCGAACTAGACTTCGGCGCCTTCACACCCGACCTTGCCGGAGGCGATTGCTCGCTTCCGGCACCTCTTTGCGCGCGGAAGAGCTCGAACATGACGGAAACGGCTGACGTAAAGGCCGCAAAGAAGCGGTTGCCCTCGGCTCAACGCTTCATCATCGGCGTGAGCAAGTTTTGGCCTTGGGTCTTTCTCGGCCTGATGGTGCTGTTCTTCCTCATCGCGGTGCCAGTATTCTCGGGCGGCGCCAGCTTCTGGAGCGTGCGAAATAGCCAGAACATCCTCGTTGCGATCACTCCGGTCTTGCTACTCGGCCTCGGTCAGACCTTCGTCATCATCTCGGCGGGTATCGATCTTTCGGTAGGATGGGTAATGAGCCTCGCCTCGGTGTTTTCGGCGCATGCTATCCGCGCTACTTACAATGCCGGCGTGCCGCTGCCCTTCGCGGTCATGGCGGGGTTCTTTGCAGCGGTGTTCAGTGCTGCGTCGGTTGGTCTCGTCAACGGCCTGATCATTGCAAAGCTCAAGGTTCCGGCCTTCATCGTCACGCTGGGCACCTCGTTCGTGGTGCGCGGTTTGGCACTGCTGTTCTCCGAGAACACTACGGTTATTGGCCTTCCGGATGGCATACGCGACTACGGCAACGAGTCGCTTTTCTATTCCATACGCGGCGACGGCGGCGGCTTCTATGTGCTTGAGCCACCGGCCGATCTGACCACGGCGATGATCCGGCAGATGGATCGGATCCTGCCTTGGCCGGTCGTGATTACGGCCGTTGTTGTCGCGATCTGCATATTCCTGCTGCGGAAGACCCAGTTCGGCCGCCACACCTATGCGATTGGTGGCAACATGCAGGCGGCGCTGCGCACCGGTATCCCGGTCGATAGCCACATAATCAAGCTCTACATGCTATCTTCAGTGACTGCCGGGATCGCCGGCTTCCTCTCCACGCTGCGCTTCACCGCCGGCTCTGCGGTGATCGGCGATCCGCTGCTGCTGTCATCGATTGCGGCGGTGATCATCGGCGGTGTCAGCCTCTTTGGCGGTGCCGGTTCCATAATGGGCACGGTGATCGGCGCGCTGATTATCGCGGTGCTGACCACTGGCCTCGTGATGCTAAACGTGCAGGCGTTCTGGCAATTCATCGTCGTCGGCGTTGTCGTCATTGTAGCCGTGCTGATCGACCAGTCACGCGATCTGATTATCGGCCGCGGCCGATCCGGGAGGGGCGGGGCATGACCGAGCCGGTCCTCTCGATCCGCAATATGGTGAAGCGCTTCGGCGGCCTCACGGCGGTCAACAATGTCAGCTGCGACTTCTATCCCGGCGAAGTCGTGGCGCTTCTGGGCGACAACGGCGCCGGCAAATCGACGCTGATTAAGTGCGTATCGGGAGTTTACCAGGCAGACGAAGGCGATATCCTCTTCGGGGGCCAGAAGCACAGCTTTGCTCGGCCGATCGACGCTCGCAAGGAAGGTATCGAGACGATTTACCAAGACCTCGCGCTTGCCAACAATCTGGACGTCGCGGCAAATATCTTCCTCGGACGCGAGG
>Ga0123337_10007305_pt1 | contig 10330 bp, 8 predicted proteins | sample frozenSSSSmetaG_FD_89792 | JGI IMG/M metagenome (GOLD analysis project Ga0123337, IMG submission 89792) | Glacier valley bacterial and archeal communities from Borup Fiord, Nunavut, Canada, to study Microbial Dark Matter (Phase II) -... | ecosystem: Environmental > Aquatic > Freshwater > Ice >...
AAATATATTGCTTCAACTTTAAGAGAAAGTCATAGTGCTTCTGATAATGGTTGGTCTGCATTAGTTTATGATGGAACCGAATTTTATCATACTAAGTCATATGAAGTTAGAATTGTTGATCGTGTAGGAAGTGGTGACTCATTTGCAAGTGGATTCATTTACGGTTTGGTTACAGACATGAAAATGAGTGATGCTGCTGAGTTTGGTGTTGCCGCATCTGCCATTAAACATACAATTCCAGGCGACTTAAATCATGCCACATTAGCTGAGGTTAAAGACCTGGTAGGTGGTGATGGTTCAGGACGCGTTCAAAGGTAAGAACAGCAAGATTTATAATCCGCCTGAGTTCAGGCGGATTTTTTATTACCCTTATTAAATAAACAATATGATCATAGATAGTTTAGAGAATGCAGGAAGATATACCAGCATTCATCCGCTTTTTGCTCAGGCATTCGAGTACATTAAATCACTCGATCTGAAAAATGCTGAGATTGGGAAAACAGACCTTAGCGATGGTTTAAAGATCATTGTAGCTGAAAAAGAGGGAATGAAGCAAGAAGAATCCGTAGCAAAATTTGAATGTCACAACCAAAATATTGATATCCAGCTTTGCATCAGCGGAAAGGAACAAATGGGTTGGAAACCTCGTCAATCATGCAACTCTCCTAAGGGAGAATATAATACAGAAAAGGATGTATTATTTTATAATGATGCCCCTGATATGTTTTTTGAGTTATCTGATAATCAATTTGCCATATTCTTCCCTGAAGATGTTCATGCTCCAATGATCGGAGACCATGTGATCAAGAAATTAATTGTCAAAGTAAAGATCTGATCAGGAAATTATTTCAGTAAAAAAGGGATACCCCGATTTAGATCAGGAGTATCCCTTTTTATTTGCCCCTGATTTTCTCAGGATCCATAGATCATTCGGTTGTATTTTTCAGCCAGTGCCCTGGTCACATTTCCAGGCTTTCCATCCCCAAAAATTCTTCCGTCTACCTGAACTACAGGCAATATGTTTTTGGTTGTACTGGTAATAAAGGCCTCTTTAGCATTTCTGAGTTCATCCAGTGTAACATCCCTTGATTCTGTATCGTACATGCCTGCAGAAATTTCTAATACCTGCTTCCTGCTTACTCCTTTGAGCATATCAGATTCAGGAGTCAGCACCTGATCATCTTTCGTAACGATAAAAAAGTTAGCCCTTGGGCATTCCCGAATTAAGCCATTGCTATGATACAAAACATCGTCTGCTTTTTTCTCTTTCAGAACTGGCTGCAGCCATATGGCCTGAAGATAATCCAGAGTTTTGGAATTGGAGAACTGACGCTGATATTCATGAGTGATCACGCTTACCCCATGTTCAGACATTGTTCTTGGAATTTGAAAACTCTGCTGGGTAATGATCAGGTTAGGTTCGGCAATATTGAATCCATCCGGAGAAAAACCACCTGTCAGTATGATCTTCACACCTGAATCACTTATACTGTTCTTTTCAATTAGCTGTATGATCTTGCCTCTTATTTCATCACGAGTTTGACTGACATGAAGCCTCATCAGCACTGCAGATCGAAAGAAACGGTCGAGATGATCTTCAAGGAAGACCGGTTTACCATCTATTGTTTTAAAAAAATCAAAGATCCCGTATCCTCTTTGAACGGCAAGGTCTGTAATATTCAACCGGGCTTCATCCGCAGAGATTAAGGAATCATTAACCCAAACATATAGTTTGCTCATTTTATAGTCGCTTATATTTTTTAAGAATTGGAATTACTTTTTCAAGAGGAAGGGCCTCGATCTTTCTGCCATTGTAACCTGTCATTGTTTTTGCTGCAAATAAAGAATTGATCACAGCCTCTTCAGTCGCCTCGATGGCAGCCATAAAAAGTTGAGATGTAAAATCATTATGCAGATATCCGGCTTCAATTACAGGCTGAGCAGGCTGATGAGGAACACGAAGAGATTCTGCTGTTGAAAAAGCGATCACATAATCACCGCTTCCATTGGATGCAATTCCCCCTGTTTTACCCATACCCATGAATGCCCGCTTAGCCAAGCGTTCAAGGTTTCTTGCATCCAGCGGTGCATCTGTTGCCACTATGATCATACAGGAACCATCAACATTATTAAGAAGCTTATCGCTGAAAGAAAATTTTCCAAGCTCCTCACCTACCAGGACACCGTCAATCTGCAATACTCCGCCAAAATTAGTCTGAACAATTACACCCACAGTATATCCGCCAAGACTTTGAGGTAATTTACGTGAAGATGTGCCAATCCCGCCTTTATAACCAAAACAAACGGTACCTGTTCCAGCTCCGACGGATCCTTCCTCAACGGGTCCGCTCTTTGCCGACTGAATAGCACTGAGCACATTTTGCTTTGTGACATGGCGACCGCGTATATCATTTAAATTGCCGTCGTTGGTTTCACCCACCACTGCATTCACTGATTGAACCTTTTCATTCCCTTGTTGTGAAAGAGTATATTCTACAATACCCTGAATACCTTCTGCAACATTCAGGGTGTTTGTCAGAATAACAGGACTTTCAAGGGTACCCAATTCGGCTATCTGAGTGCTGCCGCTTAGTTTTCCAAATCCATTCCCGACAAATACTGCTGCAGGCACTTTAGACTGAAATAAATTGCCGGCGTGCGGAATAATTGCTGTTACTCCAGTGCGTATATTTTCTCCTGAAATGAGTGTCGTATGTCCGACTTTAACTCCCGCCACATCTGTAATTGCATTGAATTTACCTGACGGCAGGACACCGATTTGTAATCCTATATCCCGTGCACGTTTGGAATCCTGTGCCAGTAAAAAATTTGAAATACTGCAAAATAGCAGTACAAAAACCAGTTTTTGCATACATACAATATTAAGCAAAAATCTGAAGGATAGAATTAGAATATCTATTTATAAAGATCAGGAGAGATCTGTTAGTCTTTCAAAATTTATAGATATTTATGTGCCGGTCTTCGTTTTTGTTACTTTCATAATTAAGCCCAGAAAGTTATCTTGCATGAAATTAATCCTGAAATATATCTGATAGATAACACCAAATGACTCAGGATTTTTCAAAAAAAAAGCAAAAAGCCAATGATATCTGAATTCTCAAAACCATTTATGAAAAAGCTGAACGGACTGGTTTGTCTGTTCATGATCATCCTCTACTGCAGCCCTTCTTTTGCGCAAAAATTAACGAAGCGAAAGGTTGCGAAAGTCTTTAAGAATTCGGAAATAGTAAATAATCATTATACAGGCTTCGCTCTTTATGATAATGTGACAAATAAGCCAATCTATGAGCTGGATGCCAATAAACCTGCCATTCCCGCTTCAAACACTAAGCTTTTTACGCTTTATACTGCTTTAAACATGCTGGGAGATTCCATTCCGGGTTTGCGATATATTACCAAAGGTGATTCCTTAATATTCTGGGGTACCGGAGACCCATCCTTCCTTCATCCGGATCTTAAATCAAGGAAGATCTATGACTTTCTCAAAAATACAGACAAAAAATTATTCTATTCACATAGTAACAGCAGTACAGACTTTGCAGGATCTGCAATCTATCAGATTGCAATGGTTTCAATGCCTGTGATAGAAAACACTGCACAGGTCTATTCAGACAAAGAAGGAAAATTGCAGTTAAGTCCCGCATTTTTAAAGGAATCTCTTAAAATGGATACTTCGTATCATCCAAGATCATTTACCGTGCGGAGAGATGATAAAACCAATACATTTACCTATCCTGACATGCCTGTGCCGGCAAATTTCAGGCAAACTCTTTACCTGGTACCGGGAGCCCAGCTTACCAGTTCAGTTCTTGCAGACACGCTAAAAAAGACGGTTAATATCGTCAATATGAGATTGCCGGAGAATGCAAAAACAATGTACAGTGTCCCATCAGATACACTTTACAGAAGAATGATGTTACCAAGCGACAATTATTTGGCAGAGCAAATTTTATATGTTTGTTCCTCATTACTTCCGGGAAAGCTGAGTGTTGACTCGGCGATTGCCTACAGTTCAAGAAATTTCTTAAATGATCTGCCTGATAAATTTCAATGGAGAGATGGTTCGGGTTTATCAAGAAATAATTTATTTAGTCCCCGTTCCATAATCACGACCCTGATCAAAATAAAAGAAAAGGTTGGAAGTGAAGAGCGACTTCTGAACCTGTTTCCGGCAGGCGGAGTTAGCGGCACCATTCGTACAGCCTACAAAACAGACAATGGTGTTCCATTTGTATGGGCAAAGACTGGCACTTTATCCAATGTCCATCTACAGGGCGGTTATTTCATCACACGAAAAGGAAAAAAGTACATGTATTCATTTATGAATAATAACTTCCTGATCCCGACTGCTGATATTCGCAATGAAATGGTCAGAATAATTACTGATTTTCACAATAAATACTAAATACAAATAATTCAATCTCATCTATCAAAAACATGCAAAGCCCTAAACTATTTCTTTCATTAGCTCTGACCCTATTTTTATCCTTTAACATTGCTTTAGCCCAAAAAATCTCGCCGGTAACTGGAAAAGTCATTGTGATTGATCCCGGTCATGGTGGTTCTGCTGCAACAGACAGCTACCGTCAGGGTTCGACAGGAGAACGTGAAGAATGGATCGACCTCAGGGTAGGATTATTACTTAAGGAAATACTGGAAAAAAAGGGTGCAAAGGTTTTAATGACCCGAAGTGCAGACGTTACATTTCCTCTGGCCGACCGTTCTAAAATGGCCATTGACAATAAAGCTGATTTCTTTGTTTCGATACACCATAATGCTACTGCAGACCCTTCCGTGAATTTCCCGATCATCTATTTTCATGGATTATCCTCCTCAAACAAGGCGGGAGTAAGCTTTGGCAAGCAACTGGCTAAAAATCTTGCTAAATACATGTATAAATCAAAAACACCGTCGAGTGTAGTATCTGATTTTACCATCTTTTCAGGTGCCGGATCTTCAGTGCTGCGTGGAACCTACGGAATTCCGGGTGTACTGGTCGAGGCTTCATTCTTCACAAATCCTCAGGAAGAAGCACAATTAAAAGAAAAGGAACATAATTATAACGAAGCATTGGCTTTTGCTTTGGCGATAGAGAAGTTTTTCAAGGGTACGATTCCTCCAATACGCCCAAAAATAGCATCCGACTTCCCACCGCAGTTTGCCACTCTTCAGGAAGCTGAACGTATGAGTCCGGTAGCAAAGCGCTGGTATCAGTACTATACAGAAGCAAAAGGATTGATGAAAAGCAAGGATAAGGAAACCCTGCAAAAGGCCTATGATCTATTCACACAATCAGCAAGATCTTTCCCTGACTCCTATGTTGCTGCCAAATGCCATAAATACAGAGCCGAGTTATTACATAAACTTGGCAAACCGGATGAGGCGGTGCAGGAAGAGAAGAGGGTGAGTGAGTTTTTCCCGGATTAAATCCGGGAGGACAATAGTGGCTCAGGGCAGGGATGATAGCGGCTCAGGGCCGCTAAGACAAAGTAGGATCGAGGCAGTCGCTAGCACAAATTACCTTAACGCAGGAGAAATTAGTTTAATTCAAATAAGTATGACTAAAATTTTAAGTGTATTTTCTTTTCTTCTTATCCTGAATATTCAGGTTCAGGGACAAAATAAAAAGGGATCTGATTTCAGGGTTGTGGGCTATTATTCCTTAAAAGCGGCAATGACTGCAGATCTAAAAACCGTCCCTTTTGACAAGCTTACCCACATCAACCTGTCCTTTCTGAATCCAGATACACTTGGCAATCTCAATCAGGATCTTTCGGCACTGGCACCTTTTATTAAAGCAGCCCATGATCACAATGTTAAGGTGCTGCCTTCTATTGCCGGGGGTGGTAAACATGAGTATTACCATAAACTTTTAATAGACGAGAACAGGGCGAGATTTATCAATGATCTGCTTCTGCTCAGCCTGAAATACAATTTCGATGGCATTGATGTCGACATTGAAGGCAGTGATATTGATGAGAATTATGAAAACTTTGTAGTCGGACTTGCCAGAGTATTGAAACCTCATAAAAAGCTGATCACTTCGGCCATTGCCATCTTCTATAAAGATCAGCTGAGCGATAAGGCTCTGGCTCAATATGATTTTATGACTCTCATGAGCTACGATCATACAGGCCCATGGAAACCAGCCAATCCGGGACCTCATTCCACCTATGAACATGCGGTTGCTGACCTGGATTACTTTAGAACAACCCGGAACATCCCCAAAGAAAAAATAGTACTTGGCGTGGGGTTTTATGGATATGGTTTCGGACCTGAATTAACATCCAAAGCTTCAAGCATGAACTACGGGCAGATTGTTAAAACATTTCCGGGTGCAGAAAAATCTGACCAGGTTGTAATGCCCGATGGAAAGATCATGTATTACAACGGTGAAGCTACGATCAGGAAAAAAACACTCCTTGCAAAAGAAAACGCCTCCGGAATTATGATCTGGCAAATTTTGGGAGATGCGGAAGGTGAACTGTCTTTGCTGAAATTGATTTCCCGGCTCTAGGCTGGTAGGGTTGCGGCTAAAGGCAGCTAGTACAATCCCGGCTCAAGGCCGGGATGACTAAATTGGCTCATGACCGGAATTAAGTTATAAAGCCGTTAAGCCTTAACTTAATTCCACTAAAACAGGTCCCGGCCTTGAACCTAAACAAATCTTGACTAAAACAGGGATTTGGTCATCCCGGCCTTGAGCCGGGATTAGTAGCCAAATACATTCGGCACCTGCTTCATTTCTTTATTCAGATCGAGCACAAATCCATTGATGACTGCAAATTCAGGTTTACCTTCTTTCGCAAGGATAAATTGGGCCTGCTGACCAATTCCTGCTGCTTTTACTGGTCCGTTTTCAGCATTTGTCAGGTTTAAAAGTCTGGCACTCATAGGTCCAGCAGGCGATTTTGTATCAGTCCATTTTACATACAGATATCCTTCTTTTACCAGCTGAAACTCTTCTTCCTGGGTTAATTTATCCCATTCGCTTTTCAGCAAAAGCTTTACTTTTCCGGGAATCAGGTTTAATTGGGAAGCCTCAATTTCATTATGCCCATAATTAAGTTCCATATCCCCAAGCTCCTCAATTCGTCCGTTATAGGCCATACTAGCATAATTTGGTCCTTTGATCTGTGAAAGGTTGATTCCCAGATTGGTCCTGAAAGAAATTCCTTCCTTGTTAATGCTCACATTCCTCACAACAAGATCATACAATGACCTGCTGTTTTCAGGGATGGAATCATATTTTGCAAGACTCTGACTTGCATAAGACTTTTTGGCGATTGACTCCAGGGCAGTCAGAAGTGCATAAAAGTTCAGCTTTCTGATGTATTGCTTCTCAGGATCACCTTTAAAACCACCAGATTCTATCAGGATCGTTGAGAACCCCATTGCCTGAAATGTATCACCAAAACAACGCGGATCAAAAGCATCATCATATTTGGCAATATTTCCAGGAACTTTGGTCTGCAGGGCATCGTTCATGGTCAGGATAAGCTGGGTAGCTCTTTTCCGGCTCTCATTCATGTCTTTCGGATAATTATATGCCGGGGCAAGAAATGAGATCGTTGCAGATTTATCGGTACGGCCTGCTGCATAAAGAGTACTCTGATCATGCAGGTTGAAAGCAATTTCAGGTTGAATCTTTTTGGCAATTTCCATTAATGCCCTTCCTTCGGGGGTGACCAATAAACGGGCATCCCGGTTAATATCGATTTCCAGATCATTTCTTCTCTTCCATTCCTGAGCACCATCAGGATTGAGCATCGGCACGAAATGCAGTTCTAGATTATCCCTGATCATCCTACGCAAAGGATCAAACTCATCATTTCCTGACATGAAATTAAACAGGTCGAACAAAGCCATTGTTGCTGTAGACTCATCCCCATGCATCTGCGACCAGAGTAAAACTTTTGTCCTGCCCCTGCCATAAGTCAGATGATTAATACTTCGGCCTTTGATTGATCTGCCGATCTCCTCAGAACTAAACAATCCGGAATTTATATTTTTCTGAATCAACTGAATGACATCACTATGTTTAATAAAGCGATTTTTTATACTGGCTTCATGGTACAATTCATAATTATCCCATACCCTATCCACCTCTTTTTTAACCTTTACAGTGTCCTGTGCGACAGCAATTTGTACAATAATGAAAAGAAAACCTGTAAAAAGTATATGTTTCGAACTCATAAATTTGAAATGTTAAACAGCTAAAAATACAAATTATACTATTCCTATATTCGCAAAGGCTCTGTTATTATTCAGAAGTATTAAGATGTTTACATTACTCATTTCAATTATGCTGTCCATGATACCATCAGGATTTCATGCATCTAAGGATCCGGAAGGTCTGAAGAAAAAGATCAATGCCGAATTTGCCAAAAACAAAGGCATATTTGCGATGGCCTTTAAGAATCTATCTACCGGAGAAGAAATTCTGATCAATGAAAAGATTCATTTCCATGCAGCCAGCACCATGAAAACCCCGGTACTGATCGAAGCCTATAAACAGGCAGCGGCAGGAAAATTCTCGATAGATGACCCTCTGACCATCAAAAATGAATTTAAAAGCATTGTTGACGGAAGTCTCTTTTCTCTCGACCCAAAAGACGATAGTGATACCGAACTTTACACCAAAATTGGCACTCAGGTTAAGATCTATGATCTCCTTTATCTGATGATCATAAAAAGCAGTAATCTGGCTACCAATCTGATCATCGACCTTGTAGGGGCGAAGAATGCCAATAATACCATGCGTGAAATGGGAGCTGATGATATTCAGGTGCTGCGTGGTGTTGAAGATACAAAGGCCTTTCGCAAAGGACTGAATAATACAACCACCGCTTACGATCAGATGCTGATCTTTTCGGAAATGGCAAAAGGGAAAATTGTTAGTCAGGAGTCTTCTGATGCGATGATTAAAATCCTGCTTGATCAGAAGTTTAATGATAAGATCCCGGCGAAGCTACCGAAAAATGTAAAAGTGGCCCATAAAACAGGCTGGATTACCGGAGTGAACCACGATGCCGGAATTGTCTTCCTTCCGGATGGCAGGAAGTATGTTTTGGTTTTTCTATCCAAAGAACTCGGGGATGATCAGGCAACAGTTAAGTCGATGGCTAAGGTATCCAGAATGATCTATACTTATTTTGATGCACAAACCAGGAACCGGACGAAGATAATGAGGTCTTCGTTTGGGATGATGTAGGCGATTATGAATCAAGAGCCAGGAGCCAAGAACCATGATGTAGCGGTAATTTGAAATTAGAAGCCTTTGTCCTGATAACTGTCAACAGATAATTGACAACAGGCCTCCTACCTCATACAATTCGGGTAATAATAATAATAATCAATTCAAAGCTTTATCTATTGCATTCAATAAATTCTCTTCCGGATCATTGAAATATTCCCAGAAAAAGATGCCGGCTAGTTTATGTTTTTTGATGTATTGGGCTTTCTTTTTTATTGAACGCTCATCATCATAAGTTATAAAAACTTTGGTTTCGGAGTTAAAGAGATAAGGCGCTTTAGCATGTCTGTCCCAATGACGTTTGTACCCGTTTTTATTGATAAACTCGTTCTTCATTTTGCCATAACCTCCACCCTGACCCGCGACAACTTTCGAACCCATAATTTGAGGCTGGTTTAAACCATTATTTATATTGCTTTCAGCTTCCCTGCTCTTCCCATAGAATGCAGCTCCTAGTCCCAGTTTACTTGCAGGAACACCGGCTTCCATGAAATCCATAACAGACTTATGTGCCGAACTTCCGGTTTCTAATCCACGGGAAGGAAAAAGATTGGTGTGATGATTTACGGTTTTACCTCCATAGTCATAGGTCATGATCAGGATATAATCCAGGATCTTTGCTACTTCGGCCATCTCCGTATTATTGACAAATGATTTGGAGCCGCCAACGGCTGCTGTCAGAAGGTATTTTCTTCCCTTTTCAGCTTCCAATTTATCCAGCTCAGAACGAATATCCTTAAACATCAAAGTAAAGTTCTGTTTATCTTCCGGACGAAAGATATTACCCTCCTCCCCTCTCATGGCTGGATATTCCCAGTCAATATCTACGCCATCCAGATCATACTGCCTGATAATATCAACACTGCTCTTTGCGAACAGTTTTCTTGAGCTTGGGGTAAGCACCGCATCCGAAAAATTCTCACTCCATGACCATCCGCCAATAGATATCATGATCTTAAGCTCAGGATTGATCTTCTTCAGCTCATTCAGCTTACGAAAGTTTGTCGAGTCGGTTTTAAGATTGGTTAAAAATGCTGCACTATCTTTCACATT
>Ga0123337_10007306_pt1 | contig 10329 bp, 6 predicted proteins | sample frozenSSSSmetaG_FD_89792 | JGI IMG/M metagenome (GOLD analysis project Ga0123337, IMG submission 89792) | Glacier valley bacterial and archeal communities from Borup Fiord, Nunavut, Canada, to study Microbial Dark Matter (Phase II) -... | ecosystem: Environmental > Aquatic > Freshwater > Ice >...
GGCTTGGCCGTGATCCGTGCGGGCGATAACGCAGCTTCCGAGGTATACGTCCGGAATAAGACCAGAGCAGCGGCGGCGCTGGGGATCTGGAGTGAAACGCTGACGCCGCCTGAGAGCGTGACCACCTGTGAGTTGTTGAGCATGGTGGAAGCGTTGAACCGCCGCGCCGATATCGATGGAATTCTGGTGCAACTGCCTCTCCCTTCGGGGGTGGATGCTCAGCAGGTGTTGCTGGCGGTGGACCCCGCGAAAGATGTAGACGGGTTTCACCCGGTAAACGTTGGCAATTTATCTACGGGCCGCGAGGGGCCGCGCCCTTGCACTCCCGCAGGCATTATTGAGCTACTCAGGCGTTACAACATTGCGATGGCAGGCAAGCGCGCGGTGGTGGTGGGCCGCAGCGATATTGTGGGGAAACCGGTGGCGATGTTGCTGTTGCAGGAGAACGCGACAGTGACAATCGCGCATTCGAAGACGGAGAACCTGGCCGAGGTGTGCCGGGAAGCGGAGATTCTGGTGGCGGCAATTGGGCGCGCCGCGTTCTTAGGTGCGGCGCACATCCGGCCCGGCGCGACGGTGATCGATGTAGGAATTAACCGGCTCACGTCGCGGGATGAAGTGATTCGTATCTTCGGTGCCGATTCGCCCAGGGTTGCCACTTTCGATCAGAAAGGGAGCGTGCTGGTGGGCGATGTCCATCCGGTGGAAGGCGCGGATGCGGCAGGCGCATGGACACCGGTGCCGGGCGGTGTGGGACCCCTGACGATTGCCATGTTAATGCGGAATACCGTGGAAGCCGCCGAGCGGCACGCTCGATTCTAAATTATGGAGCCGGCGTTTTTCGAAAAGCCGGCGGACTGACGCAAATGGCTTGAGACACACCATGCGGATTCGAAAGACCTGCTGGTTGAGCTATTTCAAGTAGGGTCAGGGAAGGCCAGCATTACGTGGCCCGAATCCGTGGATGGGGCGCGGTAAACATGAAACGGGTAGCTGAACTGACCGCCTGCGGAACGATGCAATCCGCAGGATGGAAGGCGTTTGCCGCGCGCGAGGAATCGCGATCCGCTGTTTACGTATTTGAACAAAATGAGATCCAGTTCACTGCGGTCCAAGAGAAGAGGTTTCGGGGGAAGCGCATGGCCTGGAAGAATTTATATTCAGGGGCAACATGGTATCGAAAGACAGCTACCTGGTGGGTGGTAAGCGCGAAGAAAGAAGAAACCAAAGAGCGGCGGTTTAAGAAGTTAATGGAAAACTTGCAGAAGGGAGAAGTATTGCCGCAGATGGACCGCAACCCAAAAGCGGGTTCCGCTTAGGTATTGCGCAAAGCCCGCTGCGTATCGTCTTTCGCGGCGATCAAGCTGCGAAGGCGAAGCATATTCTTCAGCGCCTCAAACCAGAACGGAGCACCCAGGCTGAGCAGAAGCACGGATATCGCAGTGCCTGGAATTTTCGACAAGTGCCACGCGCCCAGCCAGTCTTTTGCATTGCCCGCGATGGGGAATACGTCGCGGGAAGCCAATATCGTGATCTGGTGCTGGTCCATGGCGCTAAGCCTTTCCTGGGCGTACGCTTTTTGAACTAGAGAATTGCGCAGCGCATCATCGGTGGACAGGCGGTTCACCAGAGCGACGGTATCCATTTGCGTGACCACTACTACTACAACCGCGATGCACAGAGTAATCTGGCGCGTGGTGAAGGTGAAGCGCGCGCTGATGCGATCAATGGTTTGATCGAACCAGCCGTTGATCTTTGCGACAAAATCGCTGGACGCCGCCTGGAGGATTGCGAGATCGTGCCGGGCGGAAACGGCCAGCGCGGGGCAGGTCAGTTCCAGCGCAAGGGCGGTATCGCGGATGCTTTTGAGAGCACCGTCCGCGTCGGGAATTCCGTTTTGCTTAAGTGCGTTTACCAGGGCCTGTCGCGCGAGATGGTGAAGCACGTGGCATCCCTTCCCGGCAGCGGCTTCGAGCAGGAGCCGCGTGAGTTCATCGCGGTGAATCAGGCTGCCCATGCGATTCGCGCCGTCACGAATCAGCGGGTGCTTCAACAAGTGTTCGGCGATGGCTTTCGCATCTTCCTGGGTAAGCGAACAGTGCAATTGATTCAGCAGGTCAATCAGCCCATTGCGAAGATGGTTTCCACGTGTGTTGAAGATTGCCGTCCAGATTTGCGTCAACACAGTTACCGCCATGCTGGCGACGAGCATGACTACCGTGAGCCCCAGAAGAATGTCTAAAGATTTGATCACCGCGCCCTGATTGTATACAGACGAAAATGCGAAACTTGCTTTTTCGGCGACTTTCAGGCATTCTGATAGGTTTTCCGCATACATGAATATACGCGTTCTTTATCACGATCATTGTTTCGACGGCGCGGCCTCTGCCGCCTATTTCACAAGGTTTATGCAGGGTGCGTTTTATCCGGAAGCGAATTTTGAATACACCGGGATGGCGCACAAGGCATCGCAAATCTTTGAAGAAAATTTATTCGATGGTGATGTGAACGCGATTGTGGATTTTAAGTACTCTCCGAATCCAAAGCTGACCTGGTGGTTCGACCATCATCAGTCCGCCTTCCTGACGCCGGAAGATGCACGCCATTTTTCGCTGGAAAAAAACCCGCAAAAGCTATACGACCCCACCTTCAAGAGCTGCTGTTCGTACATCTCAACCATTGCGCGGGAGCGGTTTAACTTTACAGCGCCCGATTTGGACAATCTGGTGCACTGGGCCAACATAATCGATGGCGCGCAATACCGGGATGCGCAAACGGCCGTGGCGTTAGGCGAACCGGCCATGAAGCTGACCCTTGTAATTGAAGGATCGAAGGGTTCGGCGGTTGTTCAGAAAATTATCGGTTGGATGCGGGAAATGCCGCTGGACGAAATTGTGGCGCTACCGGAGATTCAAGAGCAGTACGTGCCGCTCTATGAGCGCCACTTGAAGAACCTGGAATTCATTCGCGAGCGCGCCAGCCAGCAGGGCCCGGTGGTGACCTTCGATTTGACTGGTTACGACGTGGAAGGCTACAACAAGTTCATTCCGTATTACCTGTTTCCGACAAGTGTGTATACGGTTTCCGTGAGCCCTTCCAGCTTTCGGACCAAGATCAGCGTTGGCTCAAACCCGTGGACACCGGAAGAGCCGAAGCATAATCTGGCCAGCATCTGCGAACGCTATGGCGGGGGCGGGCACGCGCGAGTGGGTGCGATTTCGCTAGAGCCCGGTGCATTAACAGAAGCCCGCCGCATTGCGGCTGAAGTTATCGAAGAATTGCAGAGTTAGGCGCTGGTTTGATCGCAATTCGAAAGGCGGCGATGGCCAGCGCCGCCGCAGTGGCATACATGAATGCCGCGTTGCCGAAGTACCAGTTGCCAGTATCGAAGGTGACGGGTACGGAATCGAGCACTCCCACCATTAGTAAACCGATGGCGAGAGACAGAACGCCGACGCGGAACACAACCAACACGATCATGGTGTAGATCAGCATTTGAGTAATCACATCCGCCGCTGAGGACCCGCTTTGTAGCGTGCCCAAGGTGAACAGCAGTACGAATAGCCCACTAGCCAGCCATTCCCGTTTGAGAAGCGTGCGGAAGCCGAAGATTAACAGGAATAACAATAAAGCTTCGCGAATGGCACCCGGCACGTGCAACAGCCAGGAGCCGAGCGTTTCGCGAGCCCCCAGGAGCAGGTGCAGGTTACCGATATCGGGTTGCGTGTTTAGCGCGCCGAATGCCGCGTGTACGCCCGTCCCGATCCACAGCCAGCTAATCGCCATCGCGATTCCATAGAGCGTATCGCGGCCCACCACAGGATCGCGCCATTTTCCCGCCAGCACCGCCGACCAGGAAATCAAAGACTGCGGCCACCGCCGACGTACTTGGGGTTCGAAGGCGAGATAGATGGCCCAGATGAACGCGGCGTAAAAAATCGATGTCGCCACCGCGATGTAACCCATTCCGGGAGTACCTGGCGAGGAGGTGAAGTGGGCTCGAAGAACCCACAGCGCCAGTTGGACGCAAAACATGAAGACGGCCACACGGAACGCACCCTGACGGTCGCCATTGCCGCGGAGCAGGTTGCGGCGTGCCAGCATGGGTGCCCATGTCAGCGCCGCCAGGGTGAAAAGAATGATAAACCAAAGGCTTTCCCCGGAGTTCCAAAGACTGGAATTTTCCGGTAGACGCTCGGCCTTGTTCCAGGGGCCCATTACTTCCCAGGCGGTGGGCCTACCCTCCCAGGCCGCAGCCTCTATTCGCAGCGGGCGCGTACTGGTCTTGGCCGTGCCCTCCCAGGCTTTGCGGACGTCCGACGCGGCGAGAAACGTCCATTCCGACGCGACCTGGTGGAAGCGAGTCGCCTCAAGGTGAGCGGCGGTGAAGAGCTTGTCCCACTGCGGCGCGGCAGCAACTTCGGCGACAACCAAAGTCGATTTGCGCTTCTGTTCGGGCATTGCCTCGAAACGTATCAGGCGGGCGTCTGGGCCCAGAAGCAGCGAAATCATGCCGCTTTCAGTGAATGGAGGATCCCTATAGGTCACAATGCCCGGCGTGAGCTTGTCGTCTTTCAAGTCCTGGCCGATAATCGGCGAATCCGCCTGACGATACCAGAAGCGAAGCAGCGGAACGGGGCTGCGGGCGAGTTTGTCCCAATCCGGTGCTGGCTTTTCGTGGTCTTTGGCGTATTGAATCTGGTCGAAATCCCACTGGAAACCGTTCGCGCTGTCCACGCCGCGATTTGTGTAGCCCAGTTCGCGAATCAGATCGCGCGCTTTTTGGCGCAGAACTTCCGGCGAGTAAGGAGTTTCGATGCGTGTGAGGAAACTTAAGCGTTCCGTGTACACGATCAACCCGATCAATGCAATGAGGATGCCCGCGAGCCAAGCGGCGGCAACCGCTGTGTGCAGGCGGAAACCTTCGCCGGCCGAAGCCACCATTTCAGGCGACGGCGTTTCGCCGGCAGCCAGCGCGGCGGCAAGTGGATCACCACCGGGGAGAGCAGCGGACACTGCAAGAGCGGAAATGGGGCGAGCGTTGGGGTCGCGTTCCAGACAGCGAAGAATCACACGCTCGATGGCGGGATCGAGGTCGCGGACGAACGTAGATGGCGCTTTTGAAGCTTCCGGTTTGTGACCCGTGAAGACTTCGTGCAGCACTAAACCCAACGAATAGATATCGCTGCGGACGGAGACTTCCCTGCCCTCCAACTGTTCCGGTGCCATATAGGCGGGTGTTCCGTTGCGCACTTCGTTGCCGGCTATCTCACCGGCGATTCCAGCTAAGCCAAAATCGGTGAGCAAGACTTGGCCACGGCCATCCAGCATGACGTTGCCCGGTTTCAGATCGCGATGGAGCACTCCGCGTTCGTGGGCTGCCGCCAAACCGGCGCACAAACGGCGTGAGATATCGAGCGCCTTGTCTTCCGGCAGCCGCCCGATGCGGCGCAAAAGCGAACCCAAATCTTCGCCATCCACATATTCCATGGAAAGAAAATAATCGCCCTCAACTTCGGCCAGATCATAGACGCGGCAAACGTTGGGGTGCGAAACCTGCCTGGCGATGCGCACTTCATTGCGAAAGCGGGTGACGGCGCTTTGATCGCGCGTAGCAGCGCTTGCAAGGAATTTCAGGGCAACCGGCTGATCTAACGAAAGATCGTCCGCACGGTACACCTCACCCATGCCGCCGCGGCCTAGCAACGCCACAATCCGGTAACGCCCAACCAGCACATCGCCTGGCAAAAATCGGGTTACGGAAGCCTGAGAAACAGGCCGTGGGGCCGATTGCGCAACGGGATTTGACAGGGACCGCTGAACCGATTGCGCGACCGGCGTCGCTACCGCGGCGAACGTTCTTGTCTGTCCCGCGCAATCAGGGCAAAAACCGCTTCGATTCGCGGCGAGTTCGGTGCCGCACTGTTCACATTTGGTCATGGGCGAGTGATGGCCTCAAATAAGGTGGCTCTCGTTATACTAACCACATGCTGAAAGCAACAGAGAAAATCTGGCACAACGGGCGATTGATCGCATGGGATGACGCGAAAATTCATGTTCTTTCGCACGTGGTCAGTTATGGAAGCTCGGTGTTCGAAGGAATCCGCTGTTACGATACAGCCGCGGGTCCTGCCATTTTTCGATTGAAAGAACATGTCCGCCGCCTGGTGGATTCCGCCCGCATCTACCGCATGGATACCTTCAAGTTTTCTCATGAAGAACTCTTCGCGGCAATGGTGGAACTGGTCCGCGTGAATGGGCTGCGTTCCTGCTACATCCGCCCGATTGCTTTACGCGGATATGGCAACGTGGGCGTGAACGGCATGAAAAATCCGGTAGACGTTTATATTGCGTGTTGGGAATGGGGTAAGTATCTGGGTGACGAAGCCATCAACAGCGGCGTGGACGTCTGCATTTCCAGTTGGACCCGCATTGCGCCGAATACGCTTCCCGCGCTGAGCAAGGCGGGCGCGAATTACATGAATTCGCAATTGATCAACATGGAAGCCGTGGAGAACGGCTATGCGGAAGGCATTGCGCTGGACGCTTCGGGGTATATCAGCGAAGGCTCCGGGGAAAATGTGTTCGTTGTGCGCGATGGCAAGATTGTAACGCCGCCGCTAGGGGCAAGCGTGCTGCCGGGCATCACTCGGGACACCGTGGTGACGATTGCGAAAGACCTTGGCATTCCCGTGGTGGAATCCATCATCCCCCGCGAAATGCTTTACATCGCCGACGAGGTGTTCTTCAGCGGCACCGCGGCGGAAGTGACGCCGGTGCGTTCGGTTGACCGTATTCCCGTGGGCACAGGTTCGCGCGGACCTATTACAGAGCGGATTCAAAAGGAGTTTTTCGCGCTAGTGGAGGGCAGAATGGATGACCGGCACGGCTGGCTGACTCGTGTCGAGATGCCGGTTCCAGCACTTCAATAACGGAGAACAAGGAGGCTGTGGCGCGAACAGGGCGGCTAGCCTCCCCCGAGATTCGCCAACCCATCCGGGCCACAGTTCTTAGACAGCAGTTCTTCTGTTTTAGCTTGTTCCGCACGCAAATAATGATCGTTATGAGTGCTTATCAACAGCTTTGATCTGGAGCCGAATGAGCGGTTTAGATAGGCAGCCCTGTTAATAGCTTGTGAATAAAACGAGAACCCCATGATCCGTTCCGGAATCGATATCCAAACTGGCGCAAGTGTTTCGATTGAGTTCGACACGCACATCCGCTCCATTGCAGCTTCTGAAGAGCGAAACGTATATCTGGCACCGGGCTTTGTCGATATTCAGGTGAACGGGTTCGCTGGCGTGGACTACAACTCAGCGGCCTCACCCGCGGAAGAGATCATGCGTTCCGCTGATGCGATTCGTGCCTCCGGTGTCACCCGGTACTTTCCGACTGTGATCACGGGGCCGGTCGAGGCGATGGTTGCCTCGCTCAAGAATCTGGCGGCGGTGCGCGATCGTTCTATCGAAGGTTTTCACGTGGAAGGCCCTCACTTGTCGCCGGAGGAGGGGCCGCGGGGCGCACACCCGTTAGCCTCGATCCGCCCCCCGGATATAAACGAATACCGGCGCTGGCAGGAAGCAACCGATGGCCGGATCCGGCTGGTAACCGTGTCGCCGCATTGGGAAAATGCGTCGCCTTACATTGAAGCGGTGGTACGCGACGGCGTGACCGTCAGCATCGGGCATACTCACGCGTCTGCCCAGCAAATTGCAGACGCGGTGGCGGCGGGCGCAAGCATGTCAACGCACCTGGGCAATGCGGCGCATGCGCAAATTCGCAAGCAGCCGAACTACATTTGGGATCAGCTTGCCGATGACCGCCTGACCGCGAGTTTTATCTGCGACGGCATTCACATTGGAAGCGCGTTCTTGAAATGCGCCCTTCGCGCGAAGCAATTGGAGCGCGCGGTTCTGGTGACGGACGCCAGTTCTCCCGCTGGCGCTACGCCCGGCCGCTACAACCTGGGTGAGCAGGCCGTGGATCTGACCGAAGATGGCCGGGTGGTGCTGGCCGGAACAGACCGCCTGGCCGGCAGCGCACTGAAAATGATCGATGCGGTGCGGAACGTGATGCGCATGGCAGAGCTTACTGCGCGGGATGCCATTCGCCTGGCCACCGTGAATGCGGCTCGCGCTGTCAATATGCCTGGGCGGCAGAAAGGGTTAGTTGTGGGGGAACGGGCGGATCTGGTATTGCTTTCGCTGAATTTGGATGTTCAGGAAACCATTGTCAGCAACTGATTGAATGAACCTTGCCGGTAACCTTCCAGGTCAAGGCAGACAAACTTGAAGCCAAGGCCCCGGAAGAGCGACGTGAGTTGGCCGGCCATTTCCATATTCAGCGCGTGTTGCATCTCTTCGCGGGCAATTTCGATACGGACCAATTCGCCATGGAAGCGCGTGCGGAACTGACGAAATCCTAGTGCTTTCATTTCTTCTTCGCCCACTTCGACGGTGCGGATGTTCTGGATCGTCACTGGCGTGCCGTACGGTATGCGCGAGCTGAGACAGGCTGCGGCAGGCCGGTCCCAAGTAGGAAGACCTGCTTCGCGGGAGAGTTCGCGAATTTCAGCTTTGGTGAGTTCCGCTTCCACCAAAGGAGCTTTCACTTTGTGTTGCTGCGCGGCGTTCTGTCCGGGACGGTAATCGCCCAAATCGTCGATATTGACGCCGTAGACGATATTTTCAATTCCGCGCTCCCGCCCCACTTCGGCCAGACGCGTGAATAGCTCATCTTTGCAGTGAAAGCAGCGATTTTTGTCGTTTTTCAGGTAATCGGGATTATCGAACTCATGAGTTTCGATGTATTCATGGGCGATCCCGAAGCGGTGCACAAAGTCTTCGGCGTCACGCTTGTGGGACGCCGGTATGGAGGCGCTATCGGCTGTGATGGCGATTGCGCGCGAACCCAGAGCCTGGTGCGCCGCCCAAGCCAGGTACGCGGAATCGGTTCCGCCGGAATAGGCGACGATTACCCGATCCATGGCGTTCAGGATGCCAAATAAATGCTGCTGTTTTTCGCTCATCACCATGGCGGATTCCTATTGTAGTGACAGGCTCTCTTGCGTGCCACCCGGGTCTTCAGTCGATTCAGGAATGACAACCGCGGCAGCCACGCGGTCGCCGTGTTCCATCTTCACAAGACACACGCCCTGTGCGCTGCGACCTGTTTGACGGATGGTGCTCGCGTCGATGCGGATCATCTTCCCGTCTTTGGTAACAATCATCAGGTCCGAATCTTCCTTCACCGACAGGATGGCAACCACTTTGCCTACACGGGGAGTGGTCTTCATATTGATCACGCCCTTGCCGCCGCGCCGGATCAGCCGGTAGTCTTTCAAGGGCGTCCGCTTGCCGTATCCATTTTCCGAAACGGAAAGAATCAGGCCTTCGGTTTCCACCACTTCCGCCCCGACAATGTAATCTTTCTCTTCCAGATCCATCGCGTTCACACCATAAGCGGGGCGGCCCATGGCGCGCACTTCTTTCTCACTGAAGCGAATCGCCTGGCCCTGATACGAACCCAGCAGCATGAAATTGCTTCCGTTGGTCAGGCGGGCGGAAATCAATTCGTCGTTGTCTTCCACGCCAAGCGCAATAATGCCGCGCTGCAGCGGATGATTGAACTCCGTCAGCTGGCACTTCTTGATGATGCCGTTCTTGGTCACCATCACCACGAAGGTATCGGGTGAGAAGTTGCGAACCGGCAGGAAAGCTTTCACTGTTTCATCCGGCTGCAAATTGATCAGGTTAGAAATATTCTTACCCTTGCCGATGGTTGTTGCATCGGGTATGCGGTAAATCTTCAACCAGTAAACGCGGCCCTTGTTGGTAAAGATCAACAAATAATCTTTCGTGGACGCCACCAGGAAGTACTCGACGAAATCTTCCGTGCGAGTTCCCATGCCGATCCGGCCCTTACCGCCTCGGCTTTGCCGGCGATAGGTATCGACAACGGTACGTTTCAGGTAACCACCGTGCGTAACGGTGACCGCGACCTCTTCATCGGCCACCAGGTCTTCGGAATCGATATCGCCCAAATCGTCGATAATTTCCGTGCGGCGTTCGTCTCCGAAACTGGTCTTGACGTCCTCCAATTCCTTGATAATCAGCGCTTTCAAGACCGATTCCGAACCCAGAATTGACAAGTAATGTGCAATGCGAACCTGAATATCGAGCAGTTCATTCAGGATCTTCTGCTGCTCCATGCCCGTCAGGCGTTGAAGCTGCATTTCGATAATTGCCTGCGCCTGGCGGTCGCTGAATTCGAAGGCAGCAATCAGGCTATCCCGCGCATCCTTGGGGCTGGTGGCGGCACGAATTAACC
>Ga0123337_10007311_pt1 | contig 10326 bp, 10 predicted proteins | sample frozenSSSSmetaG_FD_89792 | JGI IMG/M metagenome (GOLD analysis project Ga0123337, IMG submission 89792) | Glacier valley bacterial and archeal communities from Borup Fiord, Nunavut, Canada, to study Microbial Dark Matter (Phase II) -... | ecosystem: Environmental > Aquatic > Freshwater > Ice >...
CGCCAGCTTGTGCTCGCCCTGCGCGCCGGCCTCCACCACGGCCAGCTTGTGCTCGATGGCATAGTCGATGGCCTGATAGTAGCAGAGCTCGAAATGCAGGAACGGCACGTCGCGGGTGCAGCCCCAATTGCGCCCGAAGATGCGGTCCTGGCCGACGAAGTTGATGGCCCCTGCGATCGGCGTATCGCCGTCATAGGCCAGCATCAGCACGATGGCATCGGCCATGGACTGGTTCAGCCGCGAGAAGAATTCGCGGTTGAGATAGGGCCTTCCCCATTTGCGGGCGCCGGTATCCTCGTAGAAATCGTAGAAGGCATCCCAGTGATGCTCTTTGAGGTCGGCGCCTGACAGCCACTTGACCGTCAGCCCATCGCTGAGCGCATCGCGCCGCTCGCGCCGGATCATCTTGCGCTTGCGCGAGGACAGGGTCTCGAGGAAGTCGTTGAAGCTGGCATAGCCCTCATTGTGCCAATGGAACTGGGTATCGACCCGCTTGAGCCAGCCTTCGGCCTCGATCTCGTTGGCCTCGGCCTCCGGCACGAAGGTGGCGTGCACCGACGAGGCATCGCGCTGGCTCGCCAACTGGCGCGCCGTGGACAGCAGGGCCGAGCGGACCAGGGGATCGCCCGAGGGCACCAGCAGTTTGGGCGCTGTGGCCGGGGTGAAGGGCACCGAGCATTGCAGCTTGGGATAATAGCTGCCGCCGGCGCGCTCCAGGGCGTCGGCCCAGCCATGGTCGAAGACATATTCGCCCATGGAATGGGATTTGAGAAACAGCGGCATCAGGCCAACGGGCCGGTCCTGGGCGTCGCTGAGCAGGATGTGCTGTGGCTGCCAGCCGGTGCGCGCCGTCGCGCAGCCGGATTCTTCGAGCGCCAGGAAAAAGGCGTGATCGAGGAATGGGTTATCTACTCGACCGGCAGTCGAGGGGGCAAGCGCGTTCCAGACGTCAGCTGGAATGCTGGCCGTGCTGGGATGAATGGTGGCGCGAAATGTGGACTGGTCGGCCAAGGCATATCCCGGCGGGCTTCAACAGGTTTGATAGAAATAGGCCGGTTCGCCGGGAATTGTAAGGTTCCTGTCGCGTCGGATCACGGAGATGTGGGCGCCGCGCGCCGCACAGGCCGCCGTGAAGTGCCTTTTCGGGGTATCCGTGTACTCAATCTCCAGCACATGGGCGCCGAACACCTCGGTATAGCCCGCGCATTCGTCATAGACCTGGCACGATTCGACGATGGCAAAATCGAGACCGGCAGCCTTGCCGCGACCGGCCAGTTCACCGGCATTCTTCTGCCCGAACGCCAGGCCAAGGCCATGCGCGGTCTCGACCAGAGCCGCGACATAGGCAAGGTTGTCAGCCATGCTGATCGCGCCGGCGGAGCGGGAATAGGTGTCCAGATTGTCTGCCTCGATGGCGTCATACCCATCCCGGGCGCATTGCGCGATCCAGTCGCCAACAATGGCCACCAGACCGGCGCGCCTTTCTGCTGTGCTGGTATCGAGCAGGATTTCACCTGGCCAGTTGGGGTCCTCGACCAGTTCGCCATCGCGGCGCAGCAGCAGGTCGGCATGCTGGGCCAGCCACCAGTCGGTTTCCTGCGGCTGCGTCTGGAAGGCGTTGACGTAGCAGATGTTGTAAAGCCCCGGCGCTATCGCGTCGGCGCGGTCGCGGCTGACGATCAGCGTACCAGGCGGCGGCGGATAGGCGCCACCGAGCTGGCAATCATACTGTCCGCCCGCGGGCGGCAAGGTGACCGGCTGCGCCATGGCAGGACTGGCCAGCAGGACAATGACAAGAGCGGCCAACAGATTACGCAGGATCAAAACCCTCAAAGACGATCTGGTCGAAATGCGGTCGGGCGCTATCGGCTTGGGCCTGCGTGCGGATGGTCCAGGCGGTCACCGGCTTGCCGAGAGCGCGCCAGAACCTGATCGCCGGCAGCTCCAGCGCTTCGTCGTGGCAGGAGATAAAATCGAACTGCGTCTGCGGCCAGTGCAGCAGATGGCGCAGGGCAAAGCGCTGGGCCGCGGTGAGCTTGCCGTTCCATTCCGGCTTGTCATAACCATAGGTGATGATGCCGCGCGGGCCGGCGAAGTCGTGCGCCCGGATGGCGGTCAGCAGGGTTGGATCAAAGGATTCCACGGTGACGGGGCCGGCATAGGTGGCAAGGCCTTCCGCCACAGTGCGGGCAAGAGTCTGGGTGGCATTGGCATCGCGCTGCTGCTTGAGCTCGATCTGCAGCAGGGTGCGGCCGGCGATCTGGGCAAGGAAGGCGGCAAAGGTCTGCGCGCATTCGCCGGCACTGCTGCCAAGCAGGGGTGTACTGGTCACCTGGGCGCTGCCGGCATCGGCAATGGCGCCGGGCAGGCCGATCAACCGCTCCATGCTGTCGTCGTGGAAGATCACCGGGACGCCGTCGGCGGTCAGTTGCACGTCGCATTCGATGGCGAAATTGCCGGCAATCGCGGCCTCGAAGGCGGCGGCGCTGTTTTCAATGACGCCCGCGGCCTTGTCATGCAGGCCGCGGTGCGCGATCGGGCGGGGGAACAGGGTTTGGGTCATGCTGGATCTCGTCGTGGCGTGAGCGTCTCCAGTGACACCGGACTGTGACGGCGATGTAACGGTCAGATCTCGACGATGGCTTCGATCTCGACGGCGGCGCCGAAGGGCAGGGAGGCCACGCCAAAGGCGGCGCGTGCATGCTTGCCCTTGTCGCCCAGAATCGCCACCAGCATGTTCGAGCAGCCATTGGCGACCAGATGCTGTTCGGTGAAGTCGGGTGTGGAGGCGACCAGCACGGTGATCTTGACGATGCGCTTGATCTCCTCGAGCGGCACGCCGGCCGTATGCACGATGTGCGACAGCACGTTGAGCGCGGCCAACTCGGCGGCATTGCCGCCCTGCACGACATTCATGTTGTCGCCCAGCAGGCCGGTGACCACGCCCTGGTCATTGGACGAGATCTGGCCCGAGACATAGAGCAGGTTGCCGCTGCGATTGACTGGCACATAGCTGGCGACAGGCGCCTTGGGGGCGGGGAGTTCGTAGCCAAACTCGCGGAGTTTTTCGATCGGGCTGGTCATCTGGTCTTGCCTTCGCTTTGGTCGTCGTCGGGCCCGGCCGGCGGCGCCGGCGGGTGTTTGTAGAGCTTGCCGCGGATCACCGCTTCCCGGCCGAAGCGGGTGCGCACGCGATCCATGGCGCGTTCCGCCGCAGCCTTGCGGGCCACGGCCGGTTCCAGCAGGTCTGCCGGATCACTGCCGCTGGCGGTGTCGATACCTGAAACGCCGATTCCAATCAGCCGGAATGCGGTGCCATCGGCCTCGGGGCCGAGCAGTGAAAGGCCGGTTTCATAAATGACATTGGCCAATTGGGTCGGGATCATCAAGTGCCGGGCACGGGTGCGCAAGCGGAAACCGGCCGATTTCAGCTTCAGTGTCACTGTGTCACCCACAATATTCTTGGCCTTGAGCCGCTCGGACAGCCTTTCGGTGACCTTGAGCAGTTCGGTGGACAGCTCCTCGAGGCTGGCAATGTCGCTGTTGAAGGTGGTTTCCGACGAGACGGTCTTCATCTCGCCCTGGATGGTGATCTTGCGGCTGTCTTCGCCGCGGGCCAGCCGGGCAAGCCGGGCGCCGGTCTCGCCATAGCGGCGCATCAGCCGGTCCGGCGATTCGTTCTGCAACTGGCCGATGGTGACTAGGCCATCCTTGCGCAGCGTTTCCGCCAGCACCTTGCCGACGCCATAGATCAGGCTGATCCGCCGGGGCGCCAGAAATTCCACAGTTTCCGCCACGCCGATGACGGCAAAGCCGCGCGGCTTGTCGAGATCGGAGGCGACCTTGGCCAGGAACTTGTTGTGGCTGAGCCCGACCGAGATCGAGACGCCGATCTCGCTCTCGACGGCACGGGCGAAGCGAGCCAGCACCACGGCGGGCGGCGCCTTGTGCAGGATCTGCGTGCCGGCGAGATCCAAAAAGGCCTCATCGATCGAGATGGGTTCGACCAGCGGGGTGAGCGCATCCATCTTGGCGCGGATCTGCCGGCTGACCTCGACATATTTGGCCATGTTGGGCTTGATGATCACCGCATCGGGGCAGAGGTCGCGCGCCTTGAACATGGGCATGGCCGAGCGGACGCCGGACTGGCGGGCGATATAGCAGCAGGTCGAGACCACGCCGCGCACGCCGCCGCCGATGATCACCGGCTTGTCGCGCAGGCTCGGGTCATCGCGCTTTTCCACCGAGGCATAGAAGGCGTCGCAATCGACATGGGCCGTGGTGAGGGCAAACAGTTCCGCATGGCTGCGCAGGCGCGGCGAGCCGCAGGCGGGACAGCGCTCCGGAATGGCGGCTGCCGTCCCGTATTGCAGGCAATCCCGGCACAGCCAGTCATGCGCCAATCAATACTCCGTCCGGTTGATCGTGTGGAACACCCGCATGAAGGCCTCGGGCGCTATGTTCGCATTCGCACAGAGCGCGAGCAGAATCGGTTCGTTTGAGGCAACATAGTCGACAAGGCCGTGCTGCAGAGCAGGCGTGCCGACAGCGCTGCGCAGGGCGGCCGGGTCAAGGCCGGTATGCTGCATGAAGGCCAGCAATTCCTCGGGGTTCTCCGCGAGATAGCCCAGGCACATGTCGGCATAGCTGGCCAGGGCTGCGGTTGCGGGATCGGGACGGGGCACGGCTGGGCTCTTTTGATGATTTGTAAGCGTTTTGATGCTAGCTGAAATGGGCAGCAAAGCGAAGTGCTGCCAGCGCCTTAGCGGCGCGAGGATGGATCAATGCCCAAGACAGTGATGATCGTTGAAGACAATGAGCTCAATATGAAGCTCTTCAACGACCTGCTCGAATCGCGCGGCTATGCCGTCATCCAGACCCGCAACGGGATGGAGGCGCTCGATCTTGCCCGCGCCCATCATCCCGACCTGATCCTGATGGATATCCAGCTGCCCGAGGTTTCCGGGCTCGTGGTGACCAAATGGCTCAAGGATGATGACGAGCTGGCGCACATCCCGGTGATCGCCGTCACGGCCTTTGCCATGAAGGGCGACGAGGAGCGCATATTGCAGGGCGGCTGCGAGGGCTACATCAGCAAGCCCATCTCCGTACCTCACTTTCTGGAAACTATTGCCCGCTACATTGGCCCTGCCTGATCGTTGCAGCGCGCTGCTGCCTGCTGCCTGATCGGCCCGCCTGAGGCCGGATATCCCCGGCAGGCGAACTGCTATTTCGGGGCCGATAGTGACCGCACGCGTGCTGATCGTTGACGATATTCCCACCAATGTCCGCCTGCTCGAGGCGCGGCTCAGTGCCGAATATTATGCTGTCGTGACAGCGTCTTCGGGTCCGCAGGCCCTGGCCATCTGCGAGAGCCAGGACATCGATATCGTCCTGCTCGACGTGATGATGCCCGACATGGACGGCTTTGAAGTCTGCCAGCGGCTCAAGAGCAATCCCCGCACCCAGCACATCCCCGTGCTGATGGTCACCGCCCTGGACCAGACCTCGGACCGCGTACGCGGCCTCGAAGTGGGCGCGGACGATTTTCTCACCAAGCCGGTGGACGACGTGCAGCTGCTGGCGCGGGTCAAAAGCCTTGTCCGGCTGAAGTCGCTGACCGACGAATTGCGGGCCAGGGCCATGACCGGCCAGCAGATCGCCATCGAAGACGCGATCCGGGCCATGGATACCATCAACACGGCCGGCGGCTCGGTGCTGATCATCGACACCGATGCGCGCCATGCCGAGCGCATCAAGAGTTATATCACGCCCGAACATGACGTGGATATCTTGCTCACCCCGGCCGACGCGGTGTTCCAGGTCACTGGCAAACAATATGAATTGGCTTTGGTCTCGATGGCGCTCAATGAGTTCGACCCGCTGCGGGTCTGCTCGCAGATGCGCACGCTCGAGCATACCCGCAACCTGCCCATCATCCTGATGGCCGAGGATGCCGACAAGCCCAAGGTGGTGCGGGCGCTCGACCTGGGGGTGAATGACTTCATCTCTCGGCCCGTCGAACGCCATGAGCTGGCAGCCCGTGTCCGGACCCAGATCCGGCGGCATCGCTACGCCATGGAACTGCGCCAAAGTGTCAACAATACCATGGCCCTGGCCGTGACCGATGACATGACGGGCCTCTACAACCGGCGCTATTTTGACCGCCATCTCGGGGTCATGCTGGGCAAGGCGCAGGCGCTCAAGCGGGACATGGCGCTGATGATTCTCGACATCGATCACTTCAAGGCGGTCAATGACGGCCATGGGCACGATATCGGCGACGCGGTCATCCGCGAGTTCGCAGCCCGCTTGAAGCGAAACATCCGAGGCATTGATCTGGCTTGCCGATTCGGCGGCGAGGAATTCGTCGTGCTGATGCCCGACACCGATTTCCGCCAGGCCGAGGCCGTGGCTGAACGGGTGCGGCAGTCCATCTCGGATCGCGGCTTTGACGTTGGCTCACCGCGACCGCTGTCGGTGACCGTTTCGGCCGGCGTCACGCTGAATGAAAGCCTGACCGACACGCCCGAGTCGCTGATCAAGCGGGCCGACGTGGCGCTCTATCGCGCCAAGCGCGAAGGCCGCAATCGGGTGGTGTTCGACGCCGCCTGACATATCAGTGCAATTGTCGCCATTAGGGTTATTTGTTATAATTAACAAAAGGTTGCCAGCCGCAAAGGCCCGGTTTGCCTTGTCTTTTTACGGCCGCAGGGTAGGTTGCCCTCAACACCGGCCGGCGCTCCAGACGAGTTGCAGCCGATGGTTCCCTACGGCTCGTCTCAGGTCCGCCGCAACTCCTGAGCCCCGTAGGGCGGTTGGTCCGGACGCGGACAGAGTGGCCTCTTCGACATGCCGCTCCGGACCAGCCACTCCTCATTCGATGCGTCGTCGCCTTTGCTCCGAACTGGTTAGCAGACTGCTAACCTTGAGCGTCACGCTTTAGCGCTTTGGTGACAAACGACCGACAGCAAAAAGCCCCGCATCGATGATGCGGGGCTTTTTTGGGTCGTCGAACAGGCGTCAGATTACTTGATCTTGGCTTCCTTGAACTCGACATGCTTGCGCACTACGGGATCGTACTTGTTGTACGAGAGCTTCTCGGTCTGGGTGCGGGCGTTCTTTTTGGTCACGTAGAAAAAGCCAGTATCAGCTGTCGACACGAGCTTGATCTTGACGGAAGCAGCTTTGGCCATGTTCTAGTCCTTCACAAAGCAAATGGCGCCGCGGATTCCCCGGCGCCGGAATTTGGCCGCAACCTACGGATTTACCGCAGATTGTCAAGGCAGCTTTCAGTCCCTCTGGCCGGTGCCGAAGCCATACATGCCATTGGCCCATTGCAGGCCGACAATGGCGCCCTTGATGGAGGGCAGCATGGCCATGGGCAGGATCACCGCCAGCGGCACCATGGTGTAGAGATAGACCAGCGGGTTGACGTGCCAGACCATCTCCATGTGCAGCATGGCCAGGATCAGGATGTGCCCGACAATGGTGATGGCGATATAGGGCGGGAAGTCATCGGCGCGGTGCAGGTCAAGCTGCTCGCCGCAGCTGTCGCAATGCTCTGCCACCTTTAGATAGGCGCGGAACATCTTACCCTGGCCGCAATGGGGGCACTTGCACAGCGTGCCGCGCCACATTGCCTGGCCAACGTCGCGCTGGTCGATTGCCTTTGCCTTGCCTGCCATCACATCACCTCTTCTTGCGGCCCTTGGGCCCGAATGACTTAGGTGGGCGCTTGTTGCCCCGCCGAACAGATGACGGATTGACGCGCTCCCCCTCCGACAGCAGCTCGAAGCGCAGCGCCCCGGCCACCGGCGCGGCTTCCAGCAGCCGGACGGTGACGCGATCGCCCAGGGTGAACTTCTCGCCGCCACGATCGCCGATCATCGATTGGCGCTCCTCGACATAGCGATAGAAGTCCTGGCCCAGGCTCGACGCCGGGATGAAACCATCGGCCCCGGTCTCGAGCAGGCGCACGAAGAGGCCCGAGCGGGTGACGCCGGATATGCGGCCCTCGAAACGGGCGCCGATCTTTGTCGCGAGGAATTGGGCCAGCAGGCGGTCGGCGGTTTCGCGCTCGGCCCGCATGGCCCGGCGCTCGGTGGCCGAAATGTGCTGGGCGATGCCGGGCAGGTGCAGCAGCTCGGTTTCGCTGAGGCCATCGTCACCCAGGCCAAGCGCCTTGATCAGCGCACGATGCACGATCAGATCGGCATAGCGGCGGATGGGCGAGGTGAAATGGGCATAGCGGTCGAGATTGAGACCGAAATGGCCGTAATTGTCGGCATTGTATTCGGCCTGGGCCTGGCTGCGCAGCACCATCTCGCTCACCTGCTCGACATTGCCCGCCTTCTTGGACTGGGCGAGGATGCCATTGAAATCACTGGCGCGGACGCTGTCAGACTTCTTGATGGCAATATCGAGCGAGCCGAGGAAATCGCGCAAAGCCTGCAGCTTTTCCGAGCTGGGCTCGTCATGCACGCGGTAGAGCAGCGAAGACTTTTTCTGCTCGAGCGTTTCGGCGGCCGCCACATTGGCCGCGATCATCATTTCCTCGATCAGGCGATGCGCTTCGAGGCGGTCGGGAATGTGGATGTCGCGGACCATGCCCTTGTCATCGAGCAGGATCTTGCGCTCGGGCAGGTCGAGCGCCAGCGGGCCGCGATGGTCGCGCGCATGCGCCATGGCGTCATAGGCGGCGTAGAGCGGGCGCAGGATGGGGTCGAGCAGCGGGCCGGTCTGGTCGTCGGCCTTGCCGTCGATCGCCGCCTGGGCCTGCTGGTAACTCAGTTTGGCGGCCGAGCGCATCAGGATGCGATGGAAGCTGTGGCTGCGCTTCTTGCCATCAGCGCCGATGATCATGCGCACGGCCAGGGCGGCGCGCGGCACGCCTTCCTTGAGCGAGCACAGCTCATTGGAAATGCGCTCGGGCAGCATGGGCACGACCCGGTCGGGGAAATAGACCGAATTGCCGCGGGTATAGGCTTCGCGATCGAGCGCCGTACCGGGCCGGACATAGGCGGCAACGTCAGCAATGGCGACGATAACCACGTGACCACCCTTGTTGGCGGGGTCGGTGTCGGGCTGGGCATAGACGGCGTCGTCATGATCCTTGGCATCGGCCGGATCGATGGTGATCAGCGGCACGTCGCGCCAGTCCTCGCGGCCCATGAGGCCGATCTCGGTGGCTTCGTCGGCCTCGCGGATCACCGAGGCGGGGAAGCGATAGGGGATTTCGAGGTTGTGGATGGCGATCAGACTGACCGCGCCCTCGGACATGGGGTTGCCGATGACGGCCACCACCTTGGCGCGGGGGATCATCAACCGGCCGGAAAGCTTGACCTCAACTTCGACGAGGTCGCCGTCGCCGGCCGTCAACAGGTCGCCCAGCGGAATGCGCATTTCCTTCTGTTTGCGATCGACCGGGATGAGGCGGGCGCCGTCATCGTCCATGCGAACAATGCCGATCTGGCCGCGGCGCGGCTTGTCGAGGATCTTCATCGCCTTGGCGGTATAGACCGGGATCTCGGCATCGCCGGCATCAATGCGCGCCAGGATGCGGTCACCTGGCGCCGGCGCGACGCGGGCATCGCGGCCCGATAGCACGGTGACGCGGGGCTTTTCGCCTTCCTCGTCATTCCACTGCGCGGGAAAGGCATGCATGTCTTCGGGATCGGCATCGGCAGGGATGTCGAGCACGGTGACATGGGGCAGGGCGGCGGTGCGGCGCAGCGCCTTGCGGGTGCGGGTGATGACACCTTCGCCCTCGAGCTCGGCCAGCATGGCCTTGAACGGCCGACGCATATCGCCGCGAATGCCGAACACCTTGGCCAGATCGCGCTTGCCCTTGATGTCGGTCTGCTCGGCCAGCGCGGCGAGCAATTGCTCGCGACTGGGCAGGGCATCGGCGCGCGGCGCCGTTGGGCGGCGGGGGCCGGAGAGGTTTTTTGGTTTTGTGGGTTTTTTGACTGTCATGTTGCAAGACATGTAGGTGATGCCGGCCAGTTTGCCAAATACAGACGGCTTCACTTTGCCAGGATGGCGATCCGAGGGCCAAAGCCGGTCGCAACCGCGCGTGCTTCGTGCTGGTATCAGGCCAACAGAAAGCGATTCCTTGCCATGACCATTCCCTTCTTCGACGGCCACAACGATACCCTGCTCAAGCTGCTGGAGGCCGAGGGGGACAAGGCAAGGCTGTTCATCGAGGGCATGCCAGCCGCCGATATCGACCTGCCGCGGGCCAAGGCCGCGGGCATGGCGGGTGGGTTCTTCGCGATGTTTCCGCCGCCGCTCAAGGGCAATCTGGGGTCGGTGGTGGCTGGC
>Ga0123337_10007313_pt1 | contig 10325 bp, 5 predicted proteins | sample frozenSSSSmetaG_FD_89792 | JGI IMG/M metagenome (GOLD analysis project Ga0123337, IMG submission 89792) | Glacier valley bacterial and archeal communities from Borup Fiord, Nunavut, Canada, to study Microbial Dark Matter (Phase II) -... | ecosystem: Environmental > Aquatic > Freshwater > Ice >...
CCTGGTTCCATAATCCCCAGAAGGCTCCATCCACGGCACCCGTAGCCCGCCAGATATCTGTATTGTGATGCGCCATCCAGCCCCTGGCACCATACATATCCCGGGCAGTTTTTTCACCGGCTACTGCCATTTCTTTTACCATCTGCAGAAACGGTTCATGCAGTTCAGAAAGATTTGTTTTTTCGGCAGGCCAGTAATTCATTTCAGCATTGATGTTGATGGTGTACTTGCTATCCCATGCCGGCCGCAAACGATGGTTCCATATTCCCTGCAGGTTGGCAGGCTGACCGCCGGGCTGCGAAGAAGAAATGAGTAAATAGCGGCCATACTGAAAATAAAGCGCAGCAAAATGCGGGTCGTTTGTTGTGTGAAAATTGGTTAGCCTTTCGTCTGTTGAAAATTTTGCTGCGTCCGAAATTCCGAGATCCAGTGTAACCCTGTTAAAATATTTCCGATATGCAACAACATGATCTTTTAAAATCGTTTTATAAGGCTTTGCAATTGCTTTGCTGAGATAAGATGCGGCTCTTTCATTTTCGTTGCCGCTTATATCCAGGTAATTATTGAAGTTGGTGGCAATGGAAATACAGATGGTAACTTCATTGGCATCTTTTACATTGATGGTAGTATCTGAAGAGGAGATTGTGCCTCCGTCTGTTTTAAAATCAGCAATCCCTTTATACCGAACCATCCCTTTTACAGTTTCATGATCAATGGTGGTTCCTGCAAAAGTCAGTTGCCTGGACTGTACCGTTTTAACCTCAACCTTTGGCTGTGGTGTTGAATAAAAGGCAGTAAAAGAAATGCTGTTGGGTTTGCTTGCTGTTAAATGAACTACAATCAGCCTGTCAGGAAAAGAAGCGATCGCTTCTCTTGTGTAAGTGATACCGTTCACCGTATAGGAAGTTTTAGTAACAGCTTTTTCAATATCCAGTTCCCTGTAGTAATTACTGTAATTTTCATGGCCGTCAAAAATTAAATTTATTTCACCGGCAGGTTCAAACATCTGGCCATGTGATTTTTTACTGATGATCACTTTATTGGCAAGTGCTTCTGCTTCTTTTTGTTTTCCATCCAGGATAAGTTTTCGCATAGCTCCCAGCGAATCCAATGCCAGCGGGTTATCGTTTCGGTTAGGGCTTCCACTCCATAATGTATGTTCATTTAACTGAATGGTTTCTTTTTCAACATTACCATAAATCATCGCCCCCAATCTTCCGTTGCCGATAGGTAAAGCATTTTCCCAAACTTTTCCTGATGGCTTGTTGTACCAGAGTTTTAATGCTGCACCATTTTGAGCATGTGCAACAGTGAGCGACGCTATTGAAAGCAATACCGTAAAAATCTTCTGCATTACGCTTGATTTTAATTCCATTGTATTTTTTTTATTAGATCAGATAATATGTTCGCATCAAATGCTGGTAACGGCCTCGAATAAAAAGTGCTAGAAAATTCCAATACGATCCGTTAAGAAATCAAGGCTGTTTGAGCCGGGCACAAACTTTAAATTATTGAACTACTGGCGGCGAGTTCCTTGATTTTATCCGCCGCGGCGGATTGATTTTTTTTCTTTTTTTTATCAAGAAAAAAAAGAAAATGAAGGCTACCCTATTTTAAATGAAGGTTTGCGAACCACCATACCTTACCCGATTATTTTTTTCTTTTACTCTTATCCGGTAACCCCAACACCGCATTCAACGCAGGTTTAGCCTGCCCTTGCCTGTCCCACAACAAAGGATAGTTTGTTCTGCCTGGTATGGGATAATCGTTCTTCCAGTTCATACCATCATCAATACCCCACAATGTTACCCGGGCAATTTTATCCCGTCTCTTATAAAAAATACCAAACAGTTCTTCGTATCTTTTTGTCAGCAACTTTTGCATACTGTCGGGTAACCCTTTCCGGTAGGGATCCAGGTAATCCTTAAACTCCTCCAACTGAAATTGCTTATCAGCCATTCCCTGGCCAATGATCTGACCCTCTTTTGTTAACGGCAACACATCTACATCCAGCTCCGTGATCATTACTTTTATACCACATGCAGCGTATGCATCAATCGCATCTTCGATGTATGTTGTTTTTGGATAATTTAATCCCCAATGACCCTGCATGCCCACACCATCAATGCGAATGCCTTCTTTCTGCAGCATCTTCACCAGGCGTACAATGCCGTCTCTTTTTCCAGGCCGCCATGCATTGAAATCATTGTAGTATAATTCTGTATTGGGAGCATATTGCGCAGCAAACATGAATGCATACTTTACCAATGTGTCACCATTACCCATGGCCTTTACCCAGGTAGTAGGGCGATAGCTGCCATCATTATCGATTACTTCGTTTACTACATCCCAGGCATGAACCCTGCCGGCATATCTCCCGGCAACTGTTTGGATGTGATTTCTTAACCGTTCAATTTGCTCTTCCTTTGTATTCGGTTTTCCGGCACTATTGGTGAAAAACCAGGGTGGACATTGGTTGTGCCAAACAAGTGTATGCGCTATGATAAACATTTTGTTCTTTTCGCCAAATGCCACATACTCATCTGCCGGTGCATAATTATAAACACCCGGCTCTGGATTGATCAGCGCCGCCTTCATCACATTTTCTACCGTAATAGAATTGAAATGCTTTAGCAGGATATCCTGTGAAGATTTGTCGGCACCTGATGTTATTGCAGGCGTAACCGCAGCACCAATCAGAAAGGCATCCTTATATATATTTTTTAAAGTCTTGCCGCCAGCAGCATTGCCCGTGGCAGGCTGTGCATAACTGCCACAAACCACAACAAGCCCCGTTGCCAGCATCCATAATTTTAGTCGGTTCATACAGTATTGTGTTTTGTTTTAATCCTGATCTCAATTAATGTTATGGCTTAACAGCGTATTCTAAAATACTATGTGCCGGATATTATTTTGCCCACTCCTTTCCTTCCGGTGATCGCCGCCATGCAAAATATGCATCGAGTACTTTAAGTGAAGCCGCATCCGGCACGGCGCCGATTTGTGGTGTTTTCACAAAGTGCATTACAGCAGGATCAGCATTGCTAAATGCTGGCCATGCCGGAACGCCTACACTGTTTGGATGACCGTACTTTGCAAAGTTTGTCCAGTAAGTACTCATTGCATCTGCAATCTCCATATCTGTCTTCGTGACATCCGGCTTTGCCTCATCAAGGTGTTGAAACACATAAGCTACTTCCTGTCCATGTGGTGAGCCATAACCAAAACGGGGTGAGCTCTCCGGGTGATCAGGATGCTGGTCAAAGTAATAATAGAAGACTTTCGATTTTCCGGTTTTTGCCTGAAGCGTTGCCCAGGCCCATGTTTGCCATCCAAAAGCTGCATCACGGGAAAGGTCTCTTGCAGTTTTAGGAACATTGTTTGTTCCAACCGGATAGGCTTTGATTAATGCATCTGCAAATTTTCCATAACGCTTTTGTGTAGCCGCAATATAATCATCAGGGGTTTTAGGTGGAGAGAAACTGGCACCTTCATCAGAATTGTAACCTACGAGTATGGGCACATCATTGTACCTGCCTGCCTCGTATAAATTATGCTGATCGTCGGGAATAACATATCCATCAACAATGGGCCAACCGTTTGGCATACCAAAGCCTGAGGAAACTTTGTCGGCAGGAATTTTACGCAGCTCAGCAATAGATGAAACGCCCGCTTTTTGAACAAACGCTTGCCCGTCAGTTTCTGCCTGTGTAAGGGTTTTCATGTTTTCACCCGGATAAGTTGTAGGTCGGGTCGGTCCAAATGAGCCACCACTTTCTGAAATAGCACCGGTAAATAATCCTTTGGCTAATGGTGATGCACATAACATGCTTACCGCAATGCCACCGGCAGATTCGCCAAATATGGTCACTTTGTTTGGATCGCCGCCAAATGCAGCAATGTTTTGTTTGATCCATTTAAGTCCTGCAATCATATCCAGCAATCCATAATTTCCTGAAACATGATCCGGACTTTCTTTACTCAATTCAGGATGGGCAAGAAAACCAAGTTGCCCAACACGGTAGGGAATACTTACCAGCATCACTCCTTTCTTTGCCAGGTTGGCTCCATCATACATTGGGTCTGATGTATAACCAAATGCAAAGCCACCGCCATATATCCATACCAGCACAGGAACTTTTTCGTTGGAAGATTTTGCGGGAGACCAAACATTCAGGTACAGGCAATCTTCACTTTTACCTGATGGCGGGTTGCCCCCTTGCATGGGAGCCGGCCCAAATTTATCTGCCATCCGAACGCCTGTCCAGTCTGCGGCGGGTTGTGGTGCCTTCCACCTTAAATCACCAACAGGTGGTGCGGCAAACGGAATTCCTTTATATACAGTCAACCCGTTTTCATAACTGCCTTGTAACAATCCACCCTTAACTTTTACAGGTTCAGGCTGCTGTGCAAATACAACCATGCTGGTGAAAAGGGTGGCCAATAAAATTATTTTTTTCATCACTTTTATTTTAGCTAAAACGGTTTTACTTATTTAACAACCTGATATAGTAAACAGCACCCGCTGTACTTCCTTTTGCTGCCAGGAATTTGATTCTTACTTTTTCTTTTCCCTGTATCATTGCATCAGGGATGGTATATTCGATCTCCTGAAACTTCGACTGGTTCCATTTTCCGGTATTGTCTTCTGAAACTAATTTTTCATCATCAATGTAGATGTCAAACTTTCTGTTCCCCCACTCTGCTCCCCAGTATTTCACCAGCAACGATAGTCCTGTTTTATTGGCGGTAGAAAGCTGGTAGCTGAAATAACCTTCGCTGCGGGCATCCCGCCAGAATTCGCCCTGTTGGTTACCTGTATTTGACTTGTCTTTTTGGATAAAATGATCTGCTTCGGGCTGCTGCTCACCGGGTGCTACAAAATCAACCGTACGCTTTTGTAAATCGAGCTTTTGTTTTTCTAACACAGCTATTGAATCGAGATAAGTACGGTAGCCGGTATTGCTTAAAGCCATCCAGTACATCATATACCTTGCATCATGAATTTTATAAAACGGTTCAAAAAGTACATTCACCGGGTTTACCATTTTAATTGCGGTTACCCTAAAATGCAGTGGCTTTCCGGCAACAGGTGTAAGCTTGTTTGCCAATGACTCAATATCATCTTCAACAATAATCGGGGCTTTATCTAAGGGAAGTTTTTTACCACCTGAAATCTGTCCCCATCGGCTGTCATCTGCCACTAATCCTTTTAAATCTTCGGTTCCGGTTTTGGCTCCGAGCAAAACAGGGCCATGCATGATGGCTATATAATTGGATACATTGGGCATCGGCTCAATGCTGTTGTGCATGGGTAACGTGATGGTCACCACATCGCCTTTTTTCCATAAGCGTTTAATTGAAATATAAGAAGATGGATGATTGGTAAATGAAATTGCTTTGCCATTTACCATCACTTTTAATGCTCCATCTTTGACCCATGACGGATAACGAATCATCAATGAAAAATTAGAAGCACCTTCCGTAATGATTAACCTTGTTTTTTCTTCCTCTGGAAAAACAGTTTGCTGTTTGATTTTTATTTTCTTTTCTCTCCAGTTTAGCTCCGAAGCAACAAACAGATTAACATACAGCGCATCTTTTGAGTGGGTGTAAATAAACTGGCTATACTTGCCATGATTTTCCATGCCACTGCCTACACAGCACCACATGGCCTGGTTGGGAGCAGAGTAAACCCTGTAATGACGTGGACGGGAAGGCGTGAAATACACATAGCCACCATGCTCCGGATGCTGTGTCGACAGAATATGGTTGTACAATGTACGCTCATAATAATCTGCATATTTTGCCAATGGATTAATCCTGAATAAATCTTCGGTTAATTTAAGCATGTTGTAAGAATTACAGGATTCAGGTCCTTCCACATCATTTACAAAATCAGTTGATGCGGCCACTGTAGGAAAAAACTCCCGCCTGCTGTTGCCTCCAAATGCAAGACTGCGTTTGGTAGTTACGGTTTCCCAGAAAAAGTCGCCTGCTGTTTTGTAAGCAGCATCATTTGCCAATTCACCGATGCGTTCAAAACCTACCACTTTTGGCACCTGTGTGTTGGCATGTTTGTTATCAAGATTATCCTTTTTTACAGCCATTGCATCCAGCAGCATATTATGCGAAAATCTTTTTGCGGCGGTTAAATATTTTGCATCGCCTGTCATTTGATAAGCGTCGGCAAAAGTTTCATTCATACCACCATGCTCCATATCCAGCATCGATTGCATCTGTACGTCCGTTAATGATGCAGTCAGGTTTACTGCCCAGTCGCAGAATTTTAAAAAAATTATTTTGGAATCTTCGTTACCCGTGTACAACCATGCATCCCGCAAACCGGCATACATTTTATGTACATTGTACCAGGGCACCCAGGTAGCATTGTAAGCTGCAAAATTGCCCTGCTGTAAACTGCTCCATATCTTTTTTCCGTTAGGCACAGCACCCACATAGCCCTTTGCCCACACAGGATCATTTACTCCGTTCGCCTCCTGGCATGCTTTCAATTCTGTAAGCATATAGTCCATCCGTTTTTTGCATTCAGCATTACCGGTAGCCGCATAATTCATTGCAAGTGCAGATAAATAATGTCCGCCTACATGTCCGTCTAACCCATCCCAGTTGGAATATATTTTAGCCTTTTCCGGTAGACCCGCTTCCTTTCTGTAACCAGCTAATAAACGATCCACATCATACTCCAACAGGACTTTTATATTAAGGTCACGGGCATATTTGAATGGACTTTCCAGTAACGTTACATCTTTTAATGAAAATTCATTGGGATACAATTTGTCCTGCGCATGGGATGTGCTCCAACCCAGCATAAGAAAAGCAGCTATGCCTGCGACAATATTTTTTTTCTTCATACTTTCTATTTTTTTGCAATAAAGCGGCTTTTATTTTACCTGACTTTTAAAATAATTATTCATAAATAATAACTGGTATTGAACGGCATTTATCCAGTATGGCCAGTTATGGGCACCGGGACGCACAATATAATCGTGTGCAATATTCCGATACAGCATTTGCTGGTGTAGATTTTCATTTACTTTAAAAAAGAAGTCCTCGGTTCCGCAATCAATGATCAAAGCAAGCGACCCTGGTTTGTACAAGTGCAACAAATTTGCCACTGTATATTTGTCCCATTGCTCAGGCTTTTCTGAAAGTTTCCCCAGGCGCAAAGCCATGTCCCAGTTATTGGGAAAAGGCCGTATATCCACACCACCACTCATACTGCCGCCGGCACCAAAAACATCCTGGTGTTTCATCGCAAGGTATAAGCCACCATGGCCTCCCATACTTAAGCCGGTAATCCCTCTGCCTTTCCTGTCTTTAATGGTTTTGTATCTGGCATCTATCCAACTCACCAGCTCTGTTGAGATATAGGTTTCATATTTATAATTAGAGTCAACCGGACTGTCCCAATACCAACTGTTATTACCATCCGGGCAAACAATGATGATTTGATATTGGTCTGCTGCTTTCTCAAATCCTTTTGCTTTGTTAATCCAGTCGGCATAGTTACCGCTATAGCCATGTAAAAGGTAAACTACCGGCAATGCAGATAAGAGTGCATAATTATCCGGAGTTATCACAACCGCTTTTATATTCTTCTTCATCGAAGGGCTGTATGTTGTAACAGTATCTGCTATGGCGGCCGTACTTTGCTGCCAACACAAAAAAGATAAAAGCAGTATGGGGATTGTTTTAAAATTGTACCTGAACATTTATTTTACGATTGACTGTTGAACGAATATATTTTACTATTTTTTTTACCAGGCCTTCCGCATGCAATTTACCATTGATAACGGGGTAGCAATACCTGATTTTTTTAATTTAACTTTTACCCTTTATCTCATTGCTAATATTTAATGATCTGTTCCGTCCATGTTGGCTTGTCAAAATAAAATCTTCCATCTTTATAGTATACCGGCTCAATTCCCATTTGCGGACCTTTTTCCCAGGAATCAAATGTTTGGCTGTACGGATAAGCCCTTTTCTCATACATAAAATAATGGCAGGAATTCCATAGCTGTCCATCCGGGTCAATGAACATTCTTTTGTTGTTACCACAGGCGCAGGCGGTAATCCAAACGGATTGATCTGTGCCGACGCAACGGAAGAAATTAGTATTGCAGCAGTAAGTAATTTAAATTTATTTGTCATTGGAATCAATCTTTTATTGTACGACAACTTTAATCGTTTTTAAATCTTTGACCGCTGAACTGTTACCATACCACAATTCATATTCGCCTGTTGTTACATCCATTTTCAACGTCTTACTATTATAAAACTCAAAAGCGGATGGTTGCAGATCAATGACAGCGTTGACTGTTTTGCCTGCAGCAAGCTCTGTTCTTTTAAACCCTCTTAATGTTTTTATCGTGCCGGAATTATCATTCAATTTTTTTACATAAACCTGCACTATTTCTGTTCCGTTTTTTTTACCGGTGTTGGTAACAGGGATTGTAATTGTAAGGCTCTCCTCTTTATTAATTTCGGTTTTATTTAACCGGGCATCTCCTATTTTGAAACTGGTATAGCTTAAGCCATAACCGAATGGGAAAAGCGGTTCAGCTGTCATGTAACGGTATGTTCTTCCTTTCATGGAGTAATCTTCAAAATCGGCCAACTGTGTTGTGTCTTTGTAAAAAGTAATAGGCAATTTTCCGGAAGGATTGTGATCGCCAAACAATACATCGGCCACAGCCTGTCCACCCGATTCGCCACCGTACCATGCCTGTACGATCGCATCGCAGCTTTGGGTTTCGGGTACAAGCCCAATGGCGGAACCTGAGCAGTTTACAAAGATTACCTTTTTACCAGCGGCTCTTAACGCCTTTAAACAATTGCGTTGTACCAATGGTAATTCTATATCAGTGCGGTCGCCACCTTTAAAGCCCGGATAGTTTACCGGCATTTCTTCCCCTTCCAGTAAAGTTGAAAGTCCGCCCACAAAAACTACTTCCTCAATTCCTTTCAGTTTATTGATAAGTGCGGTAAAATCAATATCCAGTTCTTTACCAAAATCAAATTCCAAATTGGCCTGCCAGTTATTCAACTGGGCAAACCTGATTTCGATTTTATACGTTTTACCTTTTTCTACATTGTATGCAATACGTGATGGAAGAGTGCGCCAGTTATTATAACGGGCCAGTGATTTATCGTTTACAAATAACTGAAAGTATCCTGTAGCACCGCATTTAAAAACGATCTCCTCCGTTTCGGGTGCAGTAAATTCAGTTTCATAACTGGCAGAAAAGCCAACCAGTTTCACACCGGATGCAAATTCATGATCGCCGGCAGTTGTAATTTTAAAAGGATTGGTAATTTGGGTTGTTATTACAGCTTCGCCTTTTCTGTCAGGATTATTCCAATAAGTGGCTGTAAACCCCTTTTTACCCCCGGAACTTATTTTTGAAAAATAACTCTGTGTTACCTTATTCTCCACAAGATCGCATGCCTTATCGTACACAACGCTATTTGCCGGAAGTTTAGATTTGATACCGTTTAAAATAGAAATGGTTCTTACCGGTGTGCCATTGTAATTACCCCACAACATCGGTTCGTTATCTGCATTGGGACCAATTACCGCTACCCTTTTTGTAGTTTTTTTTAATGGCAGCACCGCATTGGTATTTTGCAGCAAGGTCATTGATTCAAGCGCCATATCCAATGCCAGCTTGCGGTGTTCCTCATTGTTTACAATTGACATAGGAATATTTGCCCATGGCACAATGGCGTTATCATCAAAATCGCCGAGGTCAAAACGGCCCATCAATACTTTCAGTAAATGACTGTCTACTTCTTTTTCTGTTATTAATCCTTTGGCTACTGCTTCGGGTAATTTTTCATAGGCATAACCCTGCCATACACATTCCACATCGGTGCCGGCCAACACCGCTTTTGCAGATGCATGGGTGGCATCCGAAGAAGTTTTATGGCTGGTATAGAAATCGGTTACAGCACCACAGTCTGCAACAACAATATGCTTATAGCCCCACTCCTTTCGCAAAATGGTTTGCAGTAAACGGGTGTTGCCACAGCAGGGCTCATCATCCAATCTTTGATAGGCACACATCACCTGGCGCACATCGGCATCCTGCACCAACGATTTAAATGCAGGCAAATAAGTTTCCCATAAATCCCTTGGATTGACGTTGTTGAGATTCAATGTATGCCTGCTCCATTCCGGCCCGGAATGAACTGCGTAATGTTTAGCACAGGCAAGCAATTTGCGGTATTTGGCATCAGCCTGGCCCTGCAATCCCTTAACCACAGCAACACCCATTCTTGAGGTGAGGAATGGATCTTCG
>Ga0123337_10007318_pt1 | contig 10317 bp, 9 predicted proteins | sample frozenSSSSmetaG_FD_89792 | JGI IMG/M metagenome (GOLD analysis project Ga0123337, IMG submission 89792) | Glacier valley bacterial and archeal communities from Borup Fiord, Nunavut, Canada, to study Microbial Dark Matter (Phase II) -... | ecosystem: Environmental > Aquatic > Freshwater > Ice >...
ATCTACGCCCTCTTCCTATTTGCGTCAATCCTGATTGTTGCGGTTCACACCTATGATGATGTACGTGGTCTCAAACCGCTCCCCAAGCTAATCGCCCAGACGTGCGCGGTTCTCCTACTTCTAGGACCTGGACTACACTCGTTTCATGGAGTCCTCTTCTTTGGCGTCAACAATCCTTTTGTGCATAGTGCCCCGCTACACAATGCCGCGTGGTATCAACAACCCGAACTTACGCTGTTTATTCATCACCCCGACGTATCTCTATTGGCGATCCCAGCGGTTCTCTTTACCTGGTTCTGGATTGTAGGCATGATGAATACAATCAATTTTATTGATGGCCTGGACGGATTGGCGACGGGCATTGTCGCAATCACGGGGTTGTTCGTGACGCTTATCAGTTGGACACTGGGCCAGAACAGTATCGCTATTCTCGCGGCAATCTTCACAGGAGCGGTTGCGGGCTTTCTTCCCCACAATTGGAATCCCGCGAAGATCATCATGGGCGATAGCGGCTCACAGTTTCTTGGTATCGCCCTCGCGGTCCTCGCGGTGATGGGTGGGGCGAAGTTCGCGCTGATCTTGATGATTCTCGGTATTCCAATTCTCGATATCGCCTGGGTTATGGTCAATCGAGTGCGGCGCGGCCAACATCCCATGAAATTTGATATTCTGTACCTTCACTATCGCCACACACATCTGCATTATCGCTTGCTCTTTGGCGGCCTCAATGCGCGCCAAATTTGCTATGTCTTGTATAGCGTCACCTTTGCATTTGGTCTGCTCGCCTTGAAGTTACCCCATATCTACAAGTTTCTCGGCTTTGCACTCGTTGGCATAACTATGATGACCCTCTTACTGTGGGGTACACGGCTACAGAAAAAGCACGAGGAGACCAAAAAGGCCGAAACCGCTTGATCTAATACCGGTACGCGCACAATTGTGCTTATTCTGCCTCCCACACCTGTACCGTTTTATCGAAGCCAGTTGAGGCGATGCGAGAACCGTTAGCAGACCAGGCAATGGAGATAATAACATCCGAGTGACCTCGATAAGTTGTTTCGAGGTCGCCCGTCATAGGATTCCAGACCTGAACGCTGCGGTCATATCCACCCGACGCGATATACTTGCCATCGGGCGACCATACCACTTCATGCACATAACTCATATGGCCGCGATAGACAACAATCGGTTTTCCTGTTAGCGCGTTCCACACCTGCACAGTGTCATCTCCACTGCCAGAGGCAACGAGTCGGCCATCAGGCGACCACGTAACCGCCCAAACGCCAGCTTTGTGGCCCTGATAGCTCACGATAGCATACCCTGTGCTGGCGTCCCACACCTGCACGATGCTATTGTCGCTCGCAATCGCTAGCCGTGTGCCATCGGGCGACCACTCAACAGCGGTGACGTGTCCAGGATCGTCATGACGCGAAAGACGCACCTTGCCTGTACGAGCATCCCACACCTGTACCATTCCGTCATCGCCACCGGAAGCAATAGACTTCCCATCGGGCGACCAGGAAGCCGCGCTTACCAGCGCGGAGTGACCGAGGTATAACAGTTGTCTCTTGCCAGTTGAAGCGTTCCACACCTGTACTGTATGGTCATACCCTGTCGAGGCCAGGTACTCGCCATCAGGCGACCAACGCACGGTAAACACAGGCCCTTGATGTCCATGATAGACCAGCACATGCTTTCCCGTCGCGGCATCCCATACCTGAACCGTCCCATCCAGACTCGCGGAAGCAATACGTTTCGTGTTGGGCGACCAGGCAACCCCAAATACCATTGACTTGTGTCCTTCATAGGTGTAAAAGAGACTTCCCAGTGGGGTGACGGGCGTATGTGTATCTTGCACAGTGAGAGCAGCTTTGAGGTCGCGCGGCGATGTTGCGTCTACAGATGGCGACGCCGAAGAAGAGCAGGCAACAAAAAGTAAAGCTATTACTACAGAGAGAAATATATTTTTCAATGCGTTCTTTGCTTGTCTCGTAACACACATATCTTTTCCCTAAACACGGCCATACTCTTAAAATACGCGGATAGATTATTACGCAAGATAAACGTAAGTCCTATCTTGTACACGATTGTACAAGCGGGAAAGTGCCGCACACCATCGAACTCATCAGCAAGTATAGCACATACAGTATACTGAGCAATCCTACTATTTCTTTTTGCGGTCAAAAAAAGACAGAGGGTGGTTTTCCTCTCTGTCCTTCTTATCGTGAGATGTTTATAAGTGCAATTCTTCTATAGCCTGCAACACCTCGCTTGCGTGGTCGTCTGGTTTGACTTTGTGCCAAATCTTGCGGATTACGCCCTCTTTATCAATTAAGAAAGTTTCGCGGTTCACACCCATATATTTCTTCCCAAACATGCTCTTCTCTTTCCACACGCCGTACCGCTGCGATACGATGGTATCGGTATCGGACAAGAGTGGAAAAGACAAGCCGTATTTGTCGGCAAATTTCTGGTGAGAGGGGATACTATCTGCACTGATACCAAGCACAACAATGCCCCGTTTTTGCATCTCATGGTCAGCATCACGAAACGAACACGCTTCGGCAGTACATCCGGGGGTATCGTCTTTTGGATAAAAGTACAAAACGATAGCCTTCCCGCGAAGATCAAAAAGATGAATTTGGTTATTCTTCACAGCGTCTTGCGGCCCAATCGCTGCAAGTGTAAAGTCGGGAGCCATTTGTGACTCCCTGATCTCTGCATCACTCATAGAAGTACCTTTCTTCAAAGCAATTCTCTTATAATCTGAACGTTGGTTAGTGTACCACATAAAAAAGCCGTCCCTGTGGCAGGACGGCTGTCGAGATGTATGCGTTCACCTTAGCTTGATAACGCCTTATTCTTCCTCCGTCTGCTGCTGAGGACTTGTCGCTGAAGGAGTTTGGATATTCAGTGCTTCCTCGAGCTTGTCTAAGAGTTCGAGAAAGGAAATTCTTCCAATGCGATATGCATACGAGTGAGCGCACATGTTCCTTATATGTTTCTCTAGATACATTCACAGAAGAGATGTCTGTCTTGGACACTTCGTTTTATGACAACGCTCTACTCCGATCAACAAATACAGTCTGCTACTAGTGCTTTAACCAAAAGTGCCGCAACGCTACATATTGAGATATGTAAGCAAACAAGCAGTACCGCTTGATATTTGTTCGGAAAGAAGTCAGTTTCTGTTGTGTCCGTAGCACAATTATTCTCATATCTCTATCTCATGTCAAACAAGTATAGAAACAAAACTCAGATTGGAGTCGGGAACGCTTCTAGTGCCCCATATGTTTGTGTGCTCCCAATTGCTTCTCGTCCGATTCCCTATCTGATGCCCTCTACTTTCTGCCTACGTCGAGTATGCTTTCATAAGACAGGCCGATACATGATCCGCTCATCGTTATGGGGGCTATGTTGCAGATGTGATTTCTTCAAAGCGGCTTCAGGGAAATTATGAGTGATACAGCAGTCTGGCTCACCAAAGAGGGTCTGCGACGCGTCAGACTCACTGAGCATGGTAACACACACTCGACCGATTGAGGCTCAAGACTTCGACTTGAGCCAAGACTGCAAGTTCTGGTAATCCATGTTCGATCATGAGAAGCAGTACATCTCTACTGAGGCTGCAGCCCAGATTTTTTGACCCACGCTAGTTGCGTACTCAGTTGCCCAATTTACCCATATAAGGTGTTAAGTTGCTCTTTGTAGCTTGCCTTGAGGTCTGCTGTCAAGTTTTTCTCCTCAAACAAGCTTGCTAATCCTTTCAAGGCGATATTTTTCCACTAGTTGAGTTGGGTTGGATGCACTTCATACTCCGCGGCGATTTGTGCAATCGTTTTGTCTTCCTTGAGAAGTTCTTGCACCACTTGCTTCTTAAACTCACTGTATATTGTTTTCTCATGATGCTTATTGTATTTTACAGAGGTTTTTTTCATAGTCCGAATGTATGGGTCTAGTATTTGGCAGAGGTGAGCCAAAAGGTACAGTAAAGCGTTATAGCTCTCATTCAAGAATGTTTCCTTTGGCCCATGACAGCCCTTCCTCTCAGAACTATACTCACTCTTGTGAAGAAACAAAAAACAGACAGGTAAATGTACAACATGCATGAACAACCTAAACAACAGCATATACCAGTGAAGGTCTATCGAACAAACGAATGTCTCATGGTTGCAGCACCAATGGCGGGATTAGAGCCAGAGAATATCCTCGTTGAAGTCACAAACGACTCTCGGCTTACTCTTCATGACAATGGACGTGGCTTGCTCAAGGATGTAAAGGAGAACGATGCCCCTTTATCTACGGAAGCACTTGCATGTGTAGAGTGGGCCATCTCGTTTGCAACGTATCAGCATACTTCAAGCGTTCAGTTAGAGCATGTATTGCTAGAATATGTACGCCATCAACGTCTTCAACCTCTCCTCGCATTGGTCCTTACAAATGCAGGTAGCATACTTCCCTTCTCTCTCATAGAGCGTTCTGGACAAGTATATACAACATCATTGGAAATACTGTGTGTTTTATGGGGCCGTGCGAGCAAGGATATGTTTACGGTGTGGTGCTATACGACCAGAGGGGAGTGCATTTCCGCCCTACGTGTGGAGAGAGAATAGAAGAAAAATAGGCTAAGCAAGTTTTACATGAGAGAGGAATCTACTATGTCAACTTTTTACAGAACACTTTTGCGTACAGGATTGTTTCTTGTGCTCTTCTTAATTGCTCCGACAGTTGCCTTAGCACACGAACGCTGGTTTGTCCAGAATTGGCAAGAGTACTCACCCCAATTTGGATTGTTGCTCACTCCTCAGATGGAATTTCTTCGGTATTATGACCGCTCCAATCAGATTATTCTCGCGGTGCAGACAGCAATCAGCCTGATTGCTGTAGCTGTCAGTTTATGCCTTTTCGCTCCCAACCTTACTATAGGCAGAAATGCTTTTGGCATTGTGCTTGTAGGCGTTGAGGTATTCGTCGCATTCAGTTTCATTAGTGGCCTTCTCACTCGTGTTGGAGCACTGATATTGATCGCGGTGTTCCTTTGCACACTCTTTTTCTATCCAGTCTGGGCAGTACTGGAACAAACACTTTATGTTGGAATTGCCCTCTACCTGCTCATTGTTGAGCGTGGCCTAGTGAGACTGGGACCACATCAAGAACCACTTGCCTTCTTTGCACACCACTGGCGACGTGCTCCACTCTTCCTGCGTCTGGGAGTGGGATTTTCGCTCATGTGGGTAGCATTCACAGAAAAGCTCCTCTATCCAAGACTGGCGGAGGTGTTCTTAAAGATGCACGCCACATTTAATGTCGCACAGTTTATTGGCCTTACTTGGTTCACGAACGAGCTTTACATTTTATAAGAGGAAAACATGCCTACTATTTCATTTGCTAGCTTGTTGCTTGTCGCGGTGGCTGCATTTCTAGCCCCACTCCTCCTTGGCCTCAGTCCGGCACGTCGTCTGCCATCAGTTGTGCTTGAGATTGTTGCTGGAATTATTCTTGGTCCCTCCGTACTCGGTTGGGTCCGTGTTGATCTTCCGATCCAAATCCTTTCGTTGCTTGGATTAGCCTTCCTGCTCTTTCTTGCAGGCTTGGAAGTTGAACTTACTCGCTTAAAAGGTCGTCTTCTTGTGTTTGTCAGTGGCAGTTTTCTCATTTCGTTCGCACTGGCTCTGTTTGTTGGTTTCCTGCTTTTTCTAGGTGGTCAAGTTCTCTCACCGCTCTTTATTGCCATTGTGCTTGTTTCAACCGCATTGGGCGTGGTTATTCCTGTACTCAAAGATGCAGGTGAGAGTGAATCTAGTTTTGGACAGCTTGTCATCGCGGGAGCGATGTTTGCCGAGTTTGGCTCAATTATCCTCCTCTCACTTTTCTTCTCGAATGAGGCGACAGGCACGAGTACAAAACTTGTGTTGCTCACAGGATTTATCCTTTTGGCTGCTACGTTCGCCTTCGTCATTTTGCGCTTAGAACGCTTGATGCACTTGACAGCAGTCCTTCAGAGGTTGCAAGATACAACCGCACAACTTCGTATACGCGGTGCATTTCTGCTTCTTGTTGCATTCGTCGCACTTGCAGGAGCACTCGGACTTGAAACAATCCTCGGAGCCTTTATTGCGGGTGTCATCCTCAGATTTATTGATCAAGACCGCATGATGACGCATCCTCTGTTTCGACAAAAGCTGGAGGCCGTTGGTTTCGGTGTATTCGTGCCTATATTTTTTGTGGCAAGTGGTCTCAACTTCAACCTTACTGCGTTGCTCTCTAGTCCCTCGACCATCTTACGTGTCCCAATCTTTCTGTTTGCACTGCTCTTTGTCAGAGGCATACCTGCATTATTCTATCGTCCACTTGTTGGGAGTCGCCGTTCAGTTGTTGCAGGGTTGCTGCAAGCAACATCGCTTTCGTTTATCGTTGCGGCCACCCAAATCGGCTTAGCATTGCATTTGATGACAACGGCAACTGGCGCAGCACTTGTTGCCGCCGGGCTTTTATCCGTACTTCTCTTTCCCATTACTGCACTCACACTCTTACGTCAAGACAAGAGTTGAATAAAGTTTGAAGCACATACGAAATAGCTCAAACACCAGTTTAATGAACTAAGTGCTTGAGCTACTCACTCTCGCCTTTTCTGCTACACTTGAAAGCGTGAGCTATGAAGCAGGGAGAGTTTCATTCGCTACTTTATAATAGGATGTGGCGGACCGAGGTATGGAAATGTTTTTAGTAAATCCTTATGCGGTTCTACCTTGTCTGTCGTCACAGCTCCATTCGTCAAAACTGCTAGCTGTATATCGATAATGTCATCCGTCAGTATGCGACCATTGCGATAGCCCGATGGTTGAGAGTAGTCATAGTCAAGAATGTCTGGAAGTAGGCTAAGAGCCGTTTGTTGAGCATCCTCTAAATTTCGCCCAGATGCGACGAAAAGATCGGTAAACTTCTCACTAAACAGTTCCCGGTCTCGTGTTGGCTCGATACGGTTTAAGGTATTTTTGTCCTCGCCTTGGGTAAATGCAACGTTGACAAAGGGGCGGCCCATACGGTCAATCTGGAAAAACGGGTTCCCATCTTTGGGAATCAACACCCTACCCCAAATGCCTACTTTAGGGTTGCTTCCCAATGCATTGTTAGGAAGTTCTAAGACCATGCTGAAGACATTCTTGTCCAGGAAGGTATCCGCTCCAGTGAATTGCATGCCGTTTTTGAAGCCCTCCAGGTCAAAGAAGAAGGGATCGCTGCGTATGCCAACAAAGAAGCGATACTCACCTGCCTCAGCAACGGTAATCTCTTCTCCAAAGGCTACAGGCACGTTCTGGAACAGGATGTCTCCCTCATTACCAGTGCCTTTCGCTTGCTCTCCTCTGGCACGTCGAACAGTCGCAGTTTGCACACCATGCTCTTTGGGGGAAAACGTAAAGCGATACGCGATGTCAGCAACAGCATCGCCATTCGTATCAACTTTCAACTCATAAATGGCCTCCGTTGCAAACGCATCCGCAAGCGTTGGGGCAACGGGATTAACATTGAACACAAGAACCGATGTATTCGTATCTCCCAGCTTTTGGAACACATAGATATCTGTGATATCCACACGGGCGTCCATATTGGGCGATTTCAAACCAGGTGCATCTAAATGATCAGACATGGGTATCTCCTTTTTAACAAACATAGTACGTTCTGTTTAACGGAAGAGAACCTACCTCAACCCTTCTTTATACTATTGTTATGGCAGTATCTCTTTCTGTCTCTTCATTGCAGTCAAGAAATTGATGCTTGACCTACTTCTAGTGTAGAGCTAGACGCACGAAAAGTCATGCGCCGAAAGGCTGATGTTGAAGAGGCACGTGTATCATCCCAAAGTGCTATGACTCCTTCCCAATACAATACCTCTTCTAGGCCATGACTTATCGCATCTTCAAAGCTACACTTGGGGCATAGGAACTATAAAGTTGTTTCTTATCTTGAGGACACGAGTATGTACACACTGCTACCGCAACAGGAATTAACCGATTCTATGCTCATCGAGCAAGCCAGTACTGACAATTAGACTGCATTTGAGACTCTGGTTCAACGCTATCAGCCGTTGCTATACCGTTTTGTACGAGCACGAGCTGGCAGCGACCAAGCATATGATGTGATGCAATTTGTCTGGTTTCAACTTTATATGTCAATGTCCAAGCTTTATAACAATTCAACCTCGGAACGGAAGGAAGCCTCCCTCAAACCCTGGTTATTCCGTGCTGTATTATGTTCTTTATACATGTATCATCCGAAAGTCGTAGTAGTGTCTACTGGTTAACACACCTTCTCAGGTAGTTGTGGCGATGACGGAGATGTTATGCTCTGAGGCCTGCACGTTGGCGAACAGCTTCAAACACTACAACGAGATCGACCCCACGAGCACCTCAATATCACAGGCGTCAAGTCAAGGGACTTTCTGAAGTGCAAAAGAAAATATTGCGTATGTTAGAAGCATTCGAGGAAGAGTAACAGTCATAAACTCCTACTCAATGACTCGACAGTGTTTCCTCTAACAATGACAGCACTATCTATCAAGAGGATACTAGCTCTTTCAGCACTTCTCTCACAAGCATCAAGAGGAACAGCATCTCAGAGTTCATTATAATAGACCGAGAACACGCGCACATGCCGCAGCATGAGTACGGTTGCCTGCCTGTAGCTTGGAAAGAATATTGCTCACGTGACGCTTGACCGTCCCAAGAGCAATGACCAGCTCGTTCGCAATCTCTCTGTTTGAGATACCTTGCGCCATTAATTGTAGCACTTCTATTTCGCGTGCACTAAGTGGATCTAATACTTGTTGCGCTGAAGCTATTTGTATACAGAACTCTCCACTCGCTTTTTTCTCTTGTGGAGGAGATAGAGGGTGTACACTTTGCTCCTCTAGCTCAAGTACTCTAATGAAGTCGTGAAGACAGGGTCGCAGTTGAACCTGTGCTTTGGGCAGAAGTGTAAGCAGGTTTTGCAGTTCTGTAAAAGAAGACACTCCTGCATCTCCAATGCGTTGTCGTTGCACCACCTGCTCAAGCAAATCTGCCGCATGTTCCCAATCCTGGGCTTCACATAGATGTTCTATGGCGTCAACCAGAAAGCCATGCTGTTCATACCAGGAACTTGCCCGACGATGCAACGCAGGTATCATTTCGCTCTCTTTCGTTCGCTCCAAATGGGTGCGTAGTGCCTCAGCAAAGCAGGGTTGATAGTGGTACCATTTCCGTTCATCGTCTTCAGCAATCAGGAAAAGATTTGCACGTTCCAGGGACTGCACTATCTGCCAACTATTCTGCTGAACAAGCATCGCATCACAGAGCGATGCCGAGAAGTGAGAAAGCAACGCGGTTTGTAACAAAAATGTTTGGATATATTCTTCCTGTGCTAATAAAACTTCATCAAGAATATAATCCAGGAGATAACGCTGGCTACCACGCGCGACAACGGTTACATTTTTCGCCAAGCACTGGTCATGGAGAGCATAGCCCACAAGACGCAAGCCCGCAATCCACCCATCTACATGGTTTACAAGACACATAATTTCTGCTTCTGTTAAGGAGAGATGCATGTCTTCTCGTAAGAAATGCGTTGCCTCCTCATAGGTAAAACGAAGGGTATTCATACGTACTTCCACGACCTGATTTCGCGCCCGTAATCGCGCGAGTGGCAAATATGGGTCTGTTCGCGTTGAGAGGAGGACGATATGCACATGAGGAGGAAGATGTTCTATCAGATATGCCATCTGCTCTTGAATAGTGCTCTCTGTAATTGTATGGTAATCATCAAGCACGAGGATCATTGTCTCTTGTTGCGTGACACAGGTATTGATAAGCAGCGTTAAAAAGGTAGGGGCATCTTTTCTCACGTTATTTGCTTGAAGGGTGCCGAATACTGAGTGTTTTTGTGCAAGTGCAGTACATATAACGTTCCAGAAACGCAACGGTTCGTTATCGCTTGCATCGAAAGATATCCATGTAACATGCTCATCGGCAAGCGATTGAGTCCACTGTGAGAGTAATGTCGTCTTCCCAAAGCCAGCAGGTGCCGAGACCAACGTAAGAGGACATAATAGTCCATGTCGAAGGAGAGTAAGAAGGCGAGAACGCGTTTGCATATTGTGTACAGACCCAGGAGGCATAAACTTTGTGATGAGGGTTTGATATACATCAAAATCGTTCACCACTTGTTCAAACGTGATCGGCTGCAAAGGTGTTTGAATCATCTCTTACTCTCTCCATATATTTCTATTGTGATAACGTTTCATTTCATAAATATGAAAGAATTGTCATATTTGCTAGTCAC
>Ga0123337_10007319_pt1 | contig 10314 bp, 11 predicted proteins | sample frozenSSSSmetaG_FD_89792 | JGI IMG/M metagenome (GOLD analysis project Ga0123337, IMG submission 89792) | Glacier valley bacterial and archeal communities from Borup Fiord, Nunavut, Canada, to study Microbial Dark Matter (Phase II) -... | ecosystem: Environmental > Aquatic > Freshwater > Ice >...
CGACCTCACCGTGCCGCTCGCGACCGGGCCGTGCGACGACTGGCGCGGCACGCTCAAGGCCGACTTCGCCGATCCAGCGCGGATGCGTCTGGCGGGCGCGTATCCGGCGTCGTGCGGCGAGAAGATCTGGCCGCTCGCCTACGCCGACCCGAAGAGCTACAACGAGCGCGCCCTCGCCGGCATGTGGCAGGAGATGGGCGGCCGGCTGACCGGCGTCGTGCGCGACGGCAGCGCGCCGGCGGCCTCGCCGAGCTTCGAGCTGCGCTCGCCGAGCCTGGCCGACACGATCCGCGACATCAACAAGCTCAGCAACAACGTGATGGCGCAGCAGCTCTTCCTGACGCTCGGCGCGACCCAGCGCGGAGCGGGCACGCCGGAGGCGGCGCGCGAGGTCGTGCGGCAATGGCTGAAGGGGCGCGTCGGCGAGGCCGCGGGCGGCGCCGTGATCGTCAACGGCTCGGGGCTCTCGCGCGAATCGCGGCTCAGCGCGGCGTTGCTCGGCAAGCTGCTGCAGGCCGCCTGGTCGAGCGCGGTCATGCCCGAGCTGATGAGCTCGTTGCCGGTCGCCGGTGTCGACGGCACGCTGCGCCGGTCGAGGGGGACGCCGGGCCGGGCGCACCTGAAGACCGGGTCGCTGCGCGACGTCGTCGGCGCCGCCGGCTACGTGCTTGCCGATTCGGGACGGCGCTACGTCGTCGTCGGCATCGTCAACCACCCGAACGCCAACGCCGCGCGGCCGGCGCTCGACGCGCTCGCCGAATGGGCGGCGAGCGATGCGCCAGCGCTCTCGCCCACGGCAGCGAACGAGCCGCCCTGAGCCGGCGCAAGACTCAGAACGGGTTGTTCTGCGCCCGCGAGGTCGCGAGACCGCCGAGCAGGTTCTGCGCACTCGCGCCGATGTGCCGGTCATCGGCCCAGAGATAGGCGGCGCTGCCGCCGTCGATTAGGGTGTCGGGCGTGCAGTCGAGAATCGAGGGCGGGATCAGCTGCGACTTGGTCAGGTCGCAGACGCCGACGGTGTAGTTGGAGAAGTTGTCGAGGCCGGGGAAGCGCACCAGCGTGCCGACGAGCTCGTCGAACAGCACGAGGCCGATGACGCGGCCGTCGTTGAGGATGGTCGCGCGCAACGAGGCGTTGTAGCGCACCGTGAGCCGGGTCAGCAGCGCCGCCCGGTCGGTGTCGGCATGCGATGCCCGCTCGGCCTGGCCGAACGGCGCGAGGCCCATGTCGACCGTGGTCGCGATCAGGACCTTGGCACCGAGTGCGGCGAGCCGGTTCACCTGCCGTCCGGTCTCGGCGCCCGCGGCCTCGACGTTGGCCGTGATCTGGGTCTCGCTCAGCACCGGGTATTGCAGGTACTGGTTGATGACGTCGTTCTGGCCGACGAGCACCGTGACCATGTCGCCTGCGCCCAGGCCGCCGTCAGCGAGCTGGGCGCCGATCTGCCCGTCGAGGTTGAACGCGCCCGCGCCGAAGGCGGCGCGGATCCGGCTGGTCGGCGACGAGGCCGGCGTCGCACCGGTATTGCATTCCGGAAAGACCAGGCCGTAGAGGGTCGCGACCTGCTGGTTCCAGATCTGGTTGACCGCGCAGACGACCTTCGGATCGCCTTGAGCGACCGTCGCGTTCTCCGTGTACTTGTGGCCGTTGGCGTTGCGGTCGCTGTCGACAATCACGCTCAGCTCGTCGCCGAACGAGACCACCCGGCTGGCGACGAACTTGCTATGCGGCCCGCTGCTGCCGCCGCACGACACCACCAGCGCTGCTGCCGCCAGCGCCGCGCCGACGAGCGCATGGCGGCCCGCTTCACTCCACTTCACACTCATTCAGGACTCCAGGATTCGGGGATGCGCCGCTCAGATGGCCGCGGCGCGGCTGAGCCGGTCGCGGATTCCGTCCCATTCGGGACCGGGCGGCGGCTCTTCGACCCAGATCAGATGCACTCCCTCACCGTCGAGTTCGCGCAGGATCGAAAACAATTCGTGAGCCGCCTGCTCGGGCCGGGCCGGCATGCGCCGATGGACGACGCCGGGCGCCACGCCCGAGGGCACCGACCGCGAATATACCGCCAGCTTGAGCGGGTCCGAGCCGAGCACCTGCAAGGCCGTCCTGAGCATCTCGGTCGGCATGATGCGCAGCCGCGCCTGCGTCGCGTAGTGCGAGGCCAGGGTGCCCGACGCCCGGGGCGCGTCGGCGCCGGGCTCGGCCAGCGGCGCGCCGGCCGCCGCCTCGATGCGCTCGCGCGTGAGCACACCAGGGCGCAGCAGCACCGGGCGACCCGACGAGCAGTCGACGATCGCCGACTCGATTCCGAGGCGCGCCGGACCGCCGTCGAGCACGAGCAGATCGGCGCCGAGCTCGTCGACGACATGGGCGGCCGAGGTCGGGCTGACCTTGCCGAAGCGGTTCGCACTCGGCCCGGCGATGCCGGGGACGCCGAGCTCGCCCGCCTTGAGCAGGAGTGCGTGGGCGACCGGATGCGCCGGACAGCGCAGTCCGATCGTCGTCTGTCCGCCCGCAGCCGCTGCGGCGACATCGGGGAGCCGTTCGACGATCACGGTGAGCGGACCCGGCCAGAACGCGTCGATCAGGCGCTCGGCGACCGGCGGCAGATTCGCAGCGAAACGCGACGCGCCGGCACGATCGGCGACATGGACGATCAGCGGGTGCCCCACCGGCCGGCCCTTCATCGCGAAGATCTTGGCGACCGCGGCATCGTCGTCGGCACGCGCGCCAAGGCCGTAGACGGTCTCGGTCGGGAACGCGACCAGCTCGCCGTCGGCGATCAGGCGGGCGGCGCGGTCGATCGCGTCGGCGTCGAGGCCGTCAAGCACCATGGCGCGCCATCGATCAGCCGACGGTGTCGGACCCGAGGTCGATGCCCAGCTGCAGCGCGGCCGCGCGCGCCGTCGCCTCGGCCGCGTCGGCGGTCGCCGCGGTGAACGTGAGGTGGCCCATCTTGCGGCCGGGTCGCGCCTCGGCTTTGCCGTAGAGGTGGAGATGGGCGCCCGGCAGCGCCAACAGCGCGGCCCAGTCGGGCGCGCGCGGCGCCGCGCCGTCGCGCTGCCAGAGGTCGCCGAGCAGATTGAGCATCACGCAGGGCGAATGCAGCCGCGGCGGTGCGAGCGGCAGGCCGGCGAGCGTGCGCACCTGGAGCTCGAACTGCGAGAGGTCGCAGGCGTCGACGCTGTAGTGCCCGGAGTTGTGCGGGCGCGGCGCCATCTCGTTGGCGACGAGCGTGCCGTCGGCGAGGACGAAGAACTCGACGCAGAGCACGCCGACGTAGTCGAGCGCGGCGGCGATCGTCTCGGCCGACGCGATCGCCTCGGCCTGCAGCGCCGGCGTGACGAGCGCACGCGCCGGAACGCGCGTGACGGCGAGGATGCCGTTCGCGTGCACGTTGTCCTGCACGGGCAGGTGGACGACGACGCCGTCGCGACCGCGGGCGACGATGACGCTGATCTCGGCCGCGAGCGCCAGGCGCTTCTCGAGCACGCACGCGACCTCGCCGAGCGCAGCCCACGCGCCGGCGAGCCCGTCGCGGCTGGCGAGCCGCACCTGGCCCTTGCCGTCGTAGCCGAGCGTCGTCGTCTTCAGGATGGCGGGAAAGAGCGCTGCGGCTGCGTTGTCGACGTCGCGGCGCGTCGCGATGCGGGCGTGCGGCGCGCAGGCGATGCTGCTCCTGACGAAGGCCGCCTTCTCGGCCGCGCGGTCCTGGCAGATCGACACCGATGCGGCCGACGGCGACACGGGCCGGCGCCTGGCCAGCGTCTCGAGCGCGGTCGCGGGCACGTTCTCGAACTCGGTCGTGACCGCCGCGCAGCGCGCGCCGAGTCGGTCGAGGCCGGTCGGATCGAGATAAGGTGAGCGGATGTGCTCGTGCGAGACGAGGCCGGCGGGGCTGTCGGGATCGGGATCGAGCACCGCCGTGCGGTAGCCCATCGATTGCGCAGCGTGCACGAACATCCGGCCGAGCTGGCCACCGCCGAGGACGCCGAGCGTGGCGCCGGGAGCAATGCAGGTCGTCGCCGCCGCGTCGCTCGCTTGCGGCCTCGGGTCAGGCGTCACTTCAGGTCGGCCGTCATCGCCCGCGCTGCATCCGACTGACGCTGGCGATAGGCGTCGAGGCGGGCGCGCAGCGCGTCGTCGGTGGCCGCGAGCAGAGCGACCGCGAACAGCGCCGCGTTGGCCGCGCCGGCGCTGCCGATCGCGAAGGTCGCCACCGGGATGCCGCGCGGCATCTGGACGATCGAGTAGAGCGAATCGAGGCCCTTCAGCGTCCGGCTCTCGACCGGCACGCCGAGCACTGGCACCGTCGTCTTCGCGGCGAGCATGCCGGGCAGGTGCGCGGCGCCGCCGGCGCCGGCGATGATCGCGCGCAGGCCGCGTGCGACGGCTTCTTCTGCATAGGCGAACATCTCGTCCGGCATGCGGTGCGCCGAGACGACGCGCGCCTCGTGAGGGATGCCGAACTCGGCGAGAATATCGGTGGCGGCGCGCAGGGTGTCCCAGTCGCTGCTGGAGCCCATGACCACGCCGATCACCGCTTGGGCGTTGCTCAAGTCGTTCGCTTTCGGTTCGGGGCAGGAGCCTTGAATTGTAGGCGGCGGAGCATCACCTGATCAGGTTCGCCCTTGCCCCACCGCCCCCGTTTCCACGCGCGTCAACGACCATGCAAGACATCACCCACCAGAACCTCGAAACCGATCTCGTCAACGCCTCGCTCGCACAGCCGGTGCTGCTCGACATCTGGGCGCCGTGGTGCGGGCCGTGCAAGTCGCTCGGGCCGATCCTGGAGAAGCTCGAGGTCGACTATGCGGGCCGCTTCAAGCTCGTCAAGCTCAACGCCGATGAGGAGCCCGAGATCGCGCAGCAGCTGTCGCAGATGTTCGGCGTGAAGAGCATCCCGTTCTGCGTCCTCTTCAAGGGCGGTCAGCCGGCCGACGGCTTCATCGGCGCGCTGCCCGAAGGCGAGGTGCGCAAGTTTCTCGACAAGCACGTGCCGACGGCCGAAGAGCAGTCGGCCGAGGACGACGTTCTCGCCGCCGAGGAGCTCCTCGCCGAAGGCGACACCGACACCGCGCTCGATCGGCTTCAGGCCGCGCTCGCGACCAATCCGGCCAACGACACGGCGCGCTACGACTACCTGCGTGCGTTGCTCGAGGCCGGTCGCGTCGAGGAAGCACGCGCCGCGTTCGATCCGGTCGCATCGAGCCCGGTGCTCGACGCGCGCCTGGCCGCCGCCGGCCACTGGATCTCGGCCATCGAGGCGGCGCCCAAGGCGCGCCCGCGCGAAACGCTCGTTGCCGCCCTGGCCGCGAACAAGCGCGACTTCGACGCCCGCTTCGAGCTCGCCCAGACGCTGTTCGCGGAGCGCCAGTACACGCAGGCGATGGACGATTTGCTCGAGATCCTGATGCGCGACAAGGCCTGGAAGGACGAGCTCGCGAGGAAGACCTACGTCGCGATCCTGCAGATCATGACCAAGCCGGTGAGCGCGGCCGCGGCGGCCAAGGCCGATGCCGCCGCAGCTGCCAAGAAGGGCACGCTCGAGATCGCCGGCAAGGCGCTCGCCGCGCCGAGCGATCCGGTCATCGACGCTTACCGGCGCAAGCTGAGCATGGTCCTGTTCTAGTCCGCGGCACGCGGCCCGCGCGAGTCAGCGCGAGCCGGTGATCATCTCCAGCGACTTCAGGTACTGAGCCGAGGTCTTTCGCACGAGATCGGCAGGCATCGGCGGCGCCGGCGGACGCTTGTTCCACGGCTGGCCGTCGATGCGCACGCTCTCGAGCCAGTCGCGCACGAACTGCTTGTCGAAGCTCGGCGGATTCGAGCCCTCGCGGTAGCTCGCCGCCGGCCAGAAGCGCGACGAGTCTGGCGTCAGCACCTCGTCCATCAGCACCAGCGCGTCGCTCTCGTCGAGACCGAACTCGAACTTGGTGTCGGCGATGACGATGCCCTTGCCGAGCGCATGCGCTGCCGCCTCGACGTAGAGACGGATCGCCGTGTCGCGCACCTTCGCGGCGAGCTCGGCGCCGATCAGGTCGCTCGCGGCGTCGAAGTCGATGTTCTCGTCGTGGTCGCCCCTCTCGGCCTTGGTCGCGGGCGTGAAGATCGGCGCCGGCAGCTTCGCGGCATTGACGAGTCCGGGCGGCAGCGGCACACCGCAGACCGAGCCGCTCGCCTGGTATTCCTTCCAGCCGCTGCCTGCGAGATAGCCGCGCACGACGGCCTCGATCGGCAGGGGCCGCAGCTTCTTGACGAGCATCGAGCGGCCGCGCACCTGGACGCGCTCGTCGGCGGTGACGACGCTCTCCGGGTCGTCGCCCGTCAGGTGGTTCGGCACGATGTGTCCGAGCCGCGCGAACCAGTAGAGCGCCATCTGCGTGAGGACGCGGCCCTTGTCGGGGATCGGCTCACCGAGGACGACGTCGAACGCGCTCAGGCGATCACTCGCGACCATCAACATGCGGTCGGCGCCGACCGCATAGTTGTCGCGAACCTTGCCGCGCGCGATCAGCGGCAGGGAGCGGAGCCGGCTCTCGTGGAGCGGCGCGGCGGCGCCCTCGCCGCCCGGCGACGCCGCGCTCACATCACCGTCTGCGCGAGCTCGCCCTGCGCGTAGCGCCTGGCGACGGTCGTCAACGACTGGGCCGTGATCTTCGCGGCCTGGCCTTCGCAGCCGAATTCGAGGTAGCGCTGGCGGCAGATCTTCTTGGCCGCCTCGCGCGCCGGCTTGAGGTAATCGCGCGGATCGAACTTGTCGGGGTTCTCGGCGAGGTACTTGCGGATCGCCGCGGTCATCGCCAGGCGCACGTCGGTGTCGATGTTGATCTTCCGCACGCCGTGCTTGATCGCTTCCTGGATCTCCTCGACCGGCACGCCGTAGGTCTCCTTCATCGCGCCGCCGTACTGGCGGATGATCGCCAGCAGATCCTGCGGCACGCTCGACGAGCCGTGCATCACGAGGTGCGTGTTCGGGATGCGCTGGTGGATCGCCTTGATGCGGTCGATCGCCAGGATGTCGCCCGTGGGTTTGCGCGTGAACTTGTAGGCGCCGTGGCTGGTGCCGATCGCGATCGCGAGCGCGTCAAGCTGGGTGCGCTTGACGAAGTCGGCGGCCTGCTCCGGATCGGTGAGGAGCTGCTCGCGCGTCATCGTCGATTCGGTGCCGTGGCCGTCTTCCTTGTCGCCGCGCATCGTCTCGAGCGAACCGAGGCAGCCGAGCTCGCCTTCGACCGTCACGCCCATGGCGTGCGCCATGTCGACGACCTTGCGCGTCACATCGACGTTGTAGTCGTAGCTCGCGATCGACTTGCCGTCGGCCTCGAGCGAGCCGTCCATCATCACCGACGAGAAGCCGAGGTCGATGGCGCTGCGGCACACCTCGGGGCTCTGGCCGTGGTCCTGGTGCATCACAAGCGGCACCTTCGGCCAGCTCTCGATCGCAGCCTGGATCAAATGCTTGATGAAATGCTCGCCGGCGTACTTGCGCGCGCCGGCGCTGGCCTGCAGGATGACCGGCGCGCCGACCTCTTCGGCGGCGCTCATCACGGCCTGCACCTGCTCGAGGTTGTTGACGTTGAAGGCCGGGATGCCATAGCCGTTCTCGGCGGCGTGGTCGAGCAGCTGGCGCATGGAGACGAGAGGCATGGCGGCGTCCTGAAGCGAATGGGATTGCCGCAAATTCTAGAAGGCCCGCGCCGGCTTAGGGACGCCGCTCGTGCGGTTCCGTCGCCCGGCGTCTTTTGCCGGGCAACGGTCCTAGGTTCCGGCCGGGTCTTCCGGCGCAGCCTCGTCGGGCGGCTTGGCCGTTTCGGACGCGTGATGCTCCATGTGCGTCTTCTTGCCGGGCTGCGGCGTCGCGTCGGCGCCGGGAGCAATCTCCTCGTGGCGGTGCCTCTTTTCCTGCTGGACTTTCTTGTCGTGCGCGATGTTGCGGGGGTCGGTCATCGGATGCTCATGAATGAATGGATCCGCATTCTTCGCCGGCCGACCCCGCATCGCGGTCGGACAAGAAGCCCTTGTCGACCGGACGACAGCGCAACGCCGCCCGTCACAGCGCCATCGACGGCCGCAGCGCCATTCCCGCGCGCCAGCGCTGCAGCTCGGGCCACTGCGCGTCGAGCCTGAGCTTGATCACGCGCGCGAAGTCGACCGCGACGACGGCCGTGATGTCGGCGACGCTGAACCGGTCTGCGGCGATGAAATCGCGGCCGGCCAGCCGCTCGTCGAGCGTCGCGAAGAACTGGCGCGCGCGCGCCTGCCCGCGCTGCGCGAGCTCGGGGATCTGCGCGTAGTTCACCGGCCCGGCCAGCGCCCGCTCGGCCATCGCCGGCGCGCTGTTGCGCATCGCCTCGGCGATCGCCAGCAAGCCCTCGAACTCGATGCGCCAGTTCCAGCTCGCGATCTCGGCCTTCTCCGCCGGCGTGCTGCCGAGCACGGGCGGCTCCGGGAAGCGCGCCTCGAGCCAGGCGGTGATCGCCGCGTTGTCGGTGAGCAGCGCGCCGTCGTCGGTGCGCAAGGCCGGCACGGTGCATTGCGGATTGATGTCGCGGTACGCATCGTCCAGCTGCTCGCCGTTGCGCAGGTCGATCTCGACCGTGTCGTGGGCGACACCCTTCTCCGCGAGCAGGATGCGCGCACGGCGCGGGCTCGGTGCGGTCGCGCAGTCGTAGAGCGTGATCATGGTCATGGCGTGGCGTGGCGAACGCGAAGGTCACGCCGAAGGCGCGAGCTTGTCGGCGGTGCGCGTCTCGAAGTCGCTGGCGTCGTGGCGCTCGTGCAGCTGGCTCGACGGCTGGCCCCAGGTGCGGTTGACCATGCGGCCGCGCTGGGCGGCCGGCCGGCACGCGATCTCGTCGGTCCAGCGCAGGACGTTGGCGTACTCCTGCACCTGGAGGAACTCGCCCGCGCCATAGAGCTGACCCTTGACCAGCGTGCCGTACCACGGCCACACCGCCATGTCGGCGATCGAGTAGTCGCTGCCGCCGAGGTACGCGCTCTCGCCGAGGCGGCGGTCGAGCACGTCGAGCTGGCGCTTGACCTCCATCGCGTAGCGGTCGATGGCGTACTCGATCTTGCTGGGCGCGTAGGCGTAGAAGTGGCCGAAGCCGCCGCCGAGGAACGGCGCGGCGCCCATCAGCCAGGACAGCCACGAGAGGCACTCCGCGCGCTCCGCGCCGCCGGCGGGCACGAAGGCTTCGAACTTCTCGGCCAGGTGCAGCAGGATCGCGCCCGACTCGAAGACACGCACCGGCGTCGGCCCGCTGCGGTCGACGAGCACCGGGATCTTCGAGTTCGGATTGGCGGCGACGAAGCCGCTGCCGAACTGCTCGCCTTCATTGATCCTGATCAGCCACGCGTCGTACTCGGCACCGGCATGACCGAGGGCGAGCAGCTCCTCGAGCATCACGGTCACCTTGACGCCGTTCGGCGTGCCGAGCGAATAGAGCTGCATCGGATGGCGTCCGACCGGCAGCGCCTTGTCGTGCGTCGGCCCCGCGACCGGCCGGTTGATGCTCGCAAACTGGCCGCCGTTGCCCTGCGTCCAGGTCCAGACAGCGGGTGGCGTGTAAGGCGATGGGTCGGTCATGAACGCATGCTACGGCGGACGCAGAGAATCGGGCGATGTCCACGACGCCCGCCATGGACTCGCTCGTTCGACTCACCTCGGGCGCTCCAGCCGCAGCGCTCCTGCTGGCGGCGATCGTCGCGTTCAGCGCGCTCGGGCTCTACGCGCGGCCGGCGCTGATCGAGCGTCACCTGCTGCGCCCGTACGGGCTTGTGCAGCGAGGCGACTACCTCACGCTCGTCACCAGCGGCTTCATCCACGCCGACCTCGCCCATCTGCTGCTCAACTGCTTCACCTTGTGGTCGTTCGGCTTCGGCCTCGAGCGCCGCATCGGCACGACGAGCTTTCTCGTGCTCTATGCGGCGGGCCTGCTGGTCAGCAGCGTCGCGACCTGGCTGCTGCACCGACGCCAGCCCGGCTACGCCAGCCTGGGCGCGTCGGGCGCGATCCTCGCGGTGCTGTTCGCGTCGGTGGTCGTCGCACCGTCGTCCTCGCTCTACCTGCTTCCCTTGCCGGTGCCGATCCCGGCGCCCCTCTTCGCCATCGGCTATCTGGCGTACAGCGTGCTCGCCGGGCGCGCGCCCGTGGGCCGCATCAATCACGATGCGCACGTGGCCGGCGCCATCACCGGCATCGCCTACATGGCGATCACGGTACCGGGCTCGCTGCAACGCGCGTTCGGTACGTGGCTGGGTTGACGAGCGCGGTCGCGCCGAACGAGCCGACGCTTCGACTCAGCG
>Ga0123337_10007320_pt1 | contig 10313 bp, 11 predicted proteins | sample frozenSSSSmetaG_FD_89792 | JGI IMG/M metagenome (GOLD analysis project Ga0123337, IMG submission 89792) | Glacier valley bacterial and archeal communities from Borup Fiord, Nunavut, Canada, to study Microbial Dark Matter (Phase II) -... | ecosystem: Environmental > Aquatic > Freshwater > Ice >...
ACTGCGCCGTAGGTATCTCCAGTGTGTCCGCCTAATTTGTGGTTGAACCATGCACCAGTTAAAGTGGCGATCGCACTTCCAGCGACTATCATTGTCAATGCGAGAAATAACTGCTGTTTATCTATCAACCAAAGTAAACCACTCAAACTAAACAACAACAACAATCCTGGTAACAAATCTTTGTAAGAACGAATCGCTTGTTTGTGAAATGCACCTTTACCAGTTGGTTTCAGATAAGGATATCGCGCGATCGCTAGCTGTTGTCCCCAGCGTCCCCAGCCACAAGCAGCCATCAGCAATAACCAACGGTTTTCTGGCATATCTGTCAAAGCTGTTATTTTCAGTGTCACCAAGGCGATCGCTGTCATTGCCCCAAATGCACCTGTAGCACTATCTGCCATTACCTCCAGTCGCCGATCTGGGTCGCCCACTGCCAAACCATCGGCAGTATCCATTGCCCCATCTAAGTGCAGTCCTCCAGTTATGGCAATCCAAACACTTATTACCAAAGCACTACGAGTTAACACTGGCATACCAATATAATCCATCCCCGTATCCAGTAACCCTAAAATTCCCCCAATTATTAACCCTACAAGCGAAGCAAGACGTGCTACTCCGCGAAAATCCAATCCGTTCAAATACGGTATTGGAATAATAGTGTAGAATATAATACTAGCTGCCAGCTTTAACAGCAGCTTTTTCCACCACTGTTGCTGTTTCGTCATCTGAATTAGATTAATATTTAGTTAATTGTTGGATAATAGTCTAATTTCGGTACAACCGACATGAGCGGACTTTAAACCTTTAGATAAGATTTACTTCATATTAGAAATTCTCCCTGAAAATTTTGTTATCCTGGTCTAAGTAATAACTAAATACGAGACTAGTAATTTTTTATACAGAAATATGTGATTCAGGAAATTACAATTCCATCAGCGATCAAAATTTGTGTTTTGTATTTGTTAACTAAAAACTTACTCCAAATTAATTAGACGATTGCCCCACAAAATTGATATTTTTTTAAATGTGGGAGTAAACAAGCTATTCAATTATGACAGTTTAGCTATGTTGTCACTCTTCTTAGCTCAATCGCTATTTTCCTATGAGTCACCATCTACCCGACATCAGGATACCAGCCCCGTGCATTATTAATACGGGGATCATTGTAAATAAGCTCGACATCCGGCGATTGCTGACAGATTTAGGTCGAGTCCACTACATCTACACCCAAGAAGATAAGGTACTGAGCGAGGGTGAAGGGGATGTGATGGAAGTTTTTGCGAATCCGCAAAGGTCTACTTTAGTGGCTAACCACGCGCTATATCTGAATGTTTGTAGTTTTGATTACTTGGAACTAAAACAGTCGTCGCAACAAGAAACCTATTTTGATTTGATGCAGGATGGAATTTGTCTGCGGTTGATTCCCCGCTCAACCCCTTTACAAGAGCGACGAGAGCGAAACTTCAATGTCAGCGCCCTAGAAGCGATGATGGAGCAAGTACTCTCAGCTAGGTGGGATGCAGAAATTGACGATGACTGTTCTGATTCTTTCTAAATAACAATTATTTCAGTATATACTCGTAAAGTTGGTAACGAAGTTAGTCATGAGTGCTTAAGTATTCATTAAAACTCAATTATCAGTTTTTATGTTTCTCCATAATTTAGCCAAATAATCTTAATTTTGCCCTAATACCATTTGGTTTTATGGCTGCTAGTTATGGATTTCTGAAACTCTTTACCAATTAGCGTTTCACAATCCAAAATCTAAAATCGTTCGGCTGAGGCTCACGACAAGTCTAAAATCCCAAATGGCATGAGTGCGAATTTTTCCTTTGAATGTCTTGCTTGCTGTAGTCAGACAAAAGCTAGAGCCGGAGTGTTTTTTACTCCTCACGGTGTTGTAGAAACCCCCAGATTTATGCCAGTGGGAACGCTGGCAAATGTCAAAACGATTACCCCAGCCCAGCTACGAGATACTGGGGCGCAAATGATCTTATCTAATACTTATCATCTTCACCTACAACCAGGAGAAGCGATCGTGGCTGGAGGTGGTGGGTTGCACAAATTTATGGGTTGGAACGGGCCGATGCTCACGGATTCGGGTGGGTTTCAGGTGTTCAGCTTAAGTGAGATGCGGAAAATTACTGAAGAAGGCGTAACTTTTCGCTCACCCCATGATGGGCAAATTATTAACTTAACACCTGAGCTATCCATTGAGATTCAAAATACTTTAGGGGCAGATGTAATCATGGCATTTGATGAGTGTCCGCCCTATCCAGCGACTCGCCAAGAGGTAGAAACGGCAACTGAGCGCACTTATCGCTGGTTAGAACGCTGCATAACAGCTCATCAACGCAGTGAGCAGGCTTTGTTTGGGATTGTGCAGGGAGGCGTGTATTTGGATTTGCGTTGCCGTGCGGCCCAAGCTTTGGCTAAGTTGGATTTGCCCGGATATGCCATTGGTGGCGTGAGTGTGGGAGAACCGCCGGAAATGATCGCTGAGATTGTAAAAGTGACAGCACCGCTTCTACCACCGGAAAAGCCGCGTTACTTGATGGGTGTGGGTACTTATCGGGAAATGGCGATCGCGATCGCATCTGGTGTAGATTTATTTGATTGCGTAATTCCCACACGCTGGGCCAGACATGGGACGGCAATAGTCCAGGGCGGACGCTGGAATTTAAAAAATGCTAAGTTTCGTGAAGATTTTGCGCCCTTGGATGAAACTTGTCCCTGCTACACTTGTCAAAATTTTAGCCGTGCTTATGTATCTCATTTAGTGCGATCGCAGGAAATTTTAGCTTATACCTTGTTGAGCATTCACAACATTACCGAACTAATTCGCTTTACGCAAAAGATTAGAGAAGCAATATTAAGCGATCGCTTTGTCACAGAATTTGGTCACTGGCTCAACTCATCTGCATCAGCACCAGATGAGGGGGAAATTACAAATGACTAAGACCCAAACCATGTTAAAGTATATCTAAATTATGAAAGCTGTGTTGGATAGGTGGATTTAAACAAACATGGAAGCAGCACTTTTATTAGCAAAACTGCCTGAAGCTTACCAAATCTTCGATCCTTTGGTAGACGTTCTCCCAGTCATCCCTGTATTCTTCTTGTTGCTTGCTTTCGTTTGGCAAGCAGCCGTGGGATTTAGGTAAGTTAATCTATTTTTCAATTTATAGGACAGGTATTTTACCTGTCTTATTTTTTTGTGACACCATGTTTGATAAAATTAATATTCATTAATATTTTGTAATAAATTAATATAATAAATAAGAGATGAATCAAGCTATGTCAATATAAAGCCTTGAAAGCCAAGCTTAGAGTCAAGGGGAAAACAGTTATGGGTAATATCAAATTCGTTAAAGAAAATAAAGAAGTAGTGGCGGCGGATGGTGCAAATCTCCGGCTCCAAGCCATGCAAAATAACATTGATATATATACATTAATTGGCAAAATGACGAACTGCGGTGGTAATGGTCAGTGTGGCACTTGCGTTGTCGAGATAGTCGAAGGACTAGAAAATCTTTCCCCCCGCACAGACGTAGAAAACCGGAAATTCAAGAAAAAGCCAGAAAATTACCGCCTTGCCTGTCAAACTTTAGTGAATGGCTCTGTCAGTGTAGTCACGAAGCCTTAAGTTATCAAATCTGCCATTGCTTTAATTGTATCTAGTCATACCAATTCTGTATGAAGATGCGCCAAGCTATATGAGGAACGAACCGCATACTCCTACGGAGAAGCAAGCTACGCGCAGCGTCTATCTGCAACACGCTGCGCGAACGCAGAGAAGAACGCATACTCCTACGGAGACGCTACGCGTAGCGTCTCGTAGAGAAGGACACAAAGAAAGAAAGAAAAAGGAAGCCAATAAAATTTGATGCAGCCTCGTAAAGAAATGGTATCAGTAGTCAAAATACTTACCAAAATTGAGTTTCTTCTCTACGAGATGCTACGCGAAAATTTTGAATTGGTATAATTCTGTCATCGATGATGCTATCCTAATGTTGTTGACTGGAAATTTAAGAGAGGTTTTCTTGCCATGCAAGTTAATGACCTGGGGTTCATAGCGAGCATTTTGTTCGTACTGGTTCCCGCCGTGTTTTTACTAATTCTGTACATCCAAACTGCTAGCCGCGAAGGTGGAAAAGATAGTTAAGAGTTCGTGTATAAAATAAATAACCCCTGTACTAGTAGTGTAGGGGTTTTTATTTATCAACCGCTAACTCTATTTTGACTTTAAGCGATTGTCCGCGCCAACAATACCGGACAAGTCGCATTGACTCGAACATAGTCAGATAAGGAAGAACCGATGAGTCTGTCTATATCAACAAAACTCTTAGCGATGGATGGACGACGATCTGGAGAACCGAGCAATAATAAGTCTATATTCAACTCTTCTGCCAATCGACAAATTTCTTCACCGGGTTTGCCACTGCTGATATAAGAACGAGATTGAATCCCCTGTTTTTGCGCTTCTGCAACTGCGGCTGCCAAAACTGAATTTTTGTCTGAGCTAATCTCGGTTATTTCCGATTTTTTACCGCCTAAATCTGTACTAACATTTGCCAAAATTAACTGGCCACCCTGAATATCTCGCAACAGGAATAGAGCCAATTTCAAGCAATTTTTTGCTGAATCAGAGTTATCTATTGCCACCATAATGCGCGTAATTTTTTTCACATAAATGTCATCTTTTACCAGCAGCATGGGGCGAGAAGATAGTTGGAAAACATACTGACTGACTGAGTTCGATAAAATCGATTGCAACCGCTTCAGTCCGCGTGAACCCATAATAATCAAGTCAGCATCGATTTCATCAGCTACTTGGCAAACTACATCTTTGGGGTCGCCTTCACGCAAAATTGAAGAAACCTGGCTAGGATCTAAGTTTAAAGTTTGAATAGCATTCGCCAGAATTTTACCACCATTTTCCCATTTAGCTGTCATGGTAGCAGCAGTATTTTGCGCCTGAACAACATGCAAAATTGTCACTTTTGCAGATTCAATAGAAGGGATTTCTCTCAGGGTTTTGAGCATTTCTTCTGCGTGTCCCAATCCTGATACAGCCAGCAAAATTCTTCTGATCATCTTAGGTAATTTTTGTTAAGTTTACCGCCTTGCTCGACAATCTAGTTAGTAAGTTGGCACAAATAAACTTTGTTTTTTAGTATTTAACACTCAAACGAATGGCAAAGTATAAAAAACTCAACAAATGTTGAAGTTTATTTGCACTTAGTTACTTAAAATCTCAACTAGATTTCAATTATTAAGCATACTCTGAATTTAGCCTGAGTAAGTTAATAAATTATGATGTTAGTTATCATTTTTAATCTATGTTCAGTTTTTTTAATTAAAGTAAGTTAAGTATTGCAAAGAAATGCCAAAATAATTCTTCATTAAAATTCATTCGGTGTAACCTTTAACAGGCGATGTCTACGACGGGCTATGCCTACGCTTCCGGCTTAAATAGTCTACTATTATTTAAACAGGATAATTTGACCTATTCCAGATAGTTGAATCTAGGTTCTCAATATTAGTAACAATTAAGATGCGTTTGCCCTGATATTAAAACCCCCCAGATTCTATTTGGGGGGTTTTATTTAATTGCTTGTAAGATTCGCTTAACTTATAGGACTTACGCAAACAGTAGCCGAAACCCTTATTTTCAGGTAGGGGCAATTCATGTAGCTTTAGCTTTCCTACGGAACGCTACGCGAACCCGCAGGGTATTGCCCCTACAGCGTGTCATTTTGCGTAAGTCCTAACTTAGATATGCTTCTGGTTGTCCGTTTTGGACTACAAGGGAAGCTAGGGTTTTGACAGAGGCATTCAAGTTAACGATGCTTGATACAACGCGGTAGTCACTTTGCCAAAATTAGGAATTATTTAAAACCTACCATTTCCCTGAACAATATGCTTAACAGTGGTCAATGTTTCCAGGCTGATAAATCCCCGGCGATGACCTTTTTGGTTAGACATGCCGAGAAACACTGAATCTCCCCGCGAGGGGTTGCGGGAAAAACGCGGGGAAGTGTTGATGTAGGTAGAAGCACTATTAACTCCTAAGGCAAACTGCCGACTTTCCTGGTAAGATTCAGTCACGATGGAGTCGGCATGACCACTGCTGTATTGATTAATCCAGGCGATCGCAGTCTCTAAGCTATCCACCAGTTTAAAAGCTACTGTCCTAGTTAAATAAGGGTTTCCCCATTCGCCTTCCTTCACCAGATGCAACTGGGGAAAGGCTTTTACTAGTTCTGCATCCCCTTTAATTTCAAAGCCTTTTTCCATCAAGCTGTTCCACAGAACGGCTATTGATGATGGCAAGGCTTGGCGATGAATGAGTACCTTTTCAATACCATTAACTTGATCAGGTTCGCTCTGATGGCTATCAAGAATCATCAAGCGCACCATTTCCAAGCTGCTATTGGGCGACCAGTAGAGATAACAGTTACCCATCGCTGACTTTAAAACTGGGCAAGTTGACTGTCGTACTACCTGCTGCACTAAGCTAGAACGTCCGTAGGGAATCACTAAATTCACGTACTGGTCTTGGGTGACTAAATCCCGAATTGAAGCACCATGTTCGGCTGTGATCAGTTCTAGACAGCCCGGAGGAAGTCCAACTTCTGCGATCGCATTTTGCAGTACTTCAGCGATCGCCGCGTTAGAATGGCTAGCTTCAGTACTGCCTTTGAGAATTAGACAATTGCCAGTTTTGATACAAAAACCCGCTGCGATCGCCCCTAAATCGGGAAACGCTTCATAAATAAATCCAATCACTCCCAAGGGCATTAACTGGGTGTAACTCTGGGAATCTGCCAGTTGATAATCAGCAGTTCTGACGCGCCGCAGCGGATCTGATAATTCCCCCAACCGTTGTAAAATGTCTACTGTCATCTCTAGCCTTTTAGGAGTCAGCTTCAGCCAGTCCAATATCAACTCTGGCACTGCCATTTCCCGACTGGCTTCTAAATCCAAGGTATTGGCTTCTAGAATGTCGTCAAATGAGCGCTCAAGGGCTTGTGCCATCGCCAATACTGCACGACTCCGGTCTGCTCCCTTTGTGATCCCCAACTTTAAGGAAGCTTGATAGGCTCGTTGGGCGCTAGTAATCGGTTCGGGGTGATCATCCAAAACTTCAACAGTCATTGAGTTAACGTCTGTAGGTAAGCCAGACCATTAGTGCTGGTAGAATAGCCAATAGCACCGCCACCATTGCCCAAGCAATAATGCTGGAACCATTTGCCAATCGCAGTGCTAATGGTAGCCATATAATCACTAGCACGAAAATAATGCCTAGCGCTATAGGCAGATAGCTTTCTCCCAAGCGGGGATGGACAACATGCCAACTATTTCCCATCCAACGCCAAGCCCGCTTGTAGGGATAGGTGGTAGAAAGCTGTTCTAGGACATGACCATTATCTTCTACGACAAAGATTTGCTGACAGCGATCGCAACCAAATGCATCTGTCAGCGTAATCGGAATTAACTGACCCCGGCGACGACAGGGACAGGGGTATTCAGCATTGAAGTCGATTTTTTCGGGTTTTTGAGATTGCACAAGCGTTCTAATAACTTGAGCCTGTTTTTAACAAACTGCGGGAATATGATCCTTTAGTAAATGCCTTGAAGGCTTCTCTATTTATATCAATAGCCAGGCGAGGCAAACATCGCCATGATTGCAAACCATAGATAGAATCATCTTTGAGTCTTGTAATTGCCGTATCCGCATGGGGATATCTGTTTGTAGTTTTTCCCTGTAGCTGGCAATCTTGTTTAAAAATTTCCTTCTCTCCATCTGTCGCTTCAAAGCTAATGTGGTTGCGTTTTTGGGCATTCATTGTACTGATATACCTGTTAAAATTCTAAGCCTACTTGACGATAAGCACTCCTAAAACAAATCCTTTGGGAAGGCTACGCTTATAAACAACAGATACAAGCAAACCCTAGATTTTACTTTCGCTCACCATATATTACTATCCACTTATCAAGGTTAGATCGGGATTATTTCCAATCTGTATTCCTTGTAGTTAACAAGCGTTTCGAGAGCGGGAATTGCCAAAACATCTAGAGCGTGTGTGTTGCTCTTTTCCCAAATAGATTGTAGAGCTTCACTGCTAAAAGACGCTTTGCACCTGACAATACTACTATTTAACTAGCCACCTTTAGTCTAGTGTAATACATACATCTACATAAAACGAATTGATTACACCTATAAAGATTGTAGTCAAACTAATGCATATCTAGACTAGTCTAAAGCTGGGTTTTATATTTCTTAGCAAGTAGGTAACGTGATTTGAATGGATGATATTCAAATTTAGACAGTAGATGATTTTTTTGTTTAAACTGTCCACATTGGAAGTGATTCACAGGAGTGTAGCGCAAATCGACGAAAACTTAAACCCACCTTAAAAATACTAAACCTCTTAGAATTTTTAACTCTAAGAGGTTTTAGTTGGAAGCGGGCAACGCGATTCGAACGCGCGACATTCACCTTGGCAAGGTGACGCTCTACCACTGAGCCATGCCCGCATTTATCATCTAAATATCAATATCCCAGATTTATCTCTAATTGTCAACCCATTTATTTGGTCATTAGTGAATAACAAAAAACAAGTAACAAATGACGCACTATGTAAGTACAGCGCGGTGGAAGTAAACCACCTATTCCAAATCAATACTTCTCTACCAGAGGCTGCGCGTAGCCTCTGGTAGAGAGCGTCATTTTGAATTCCGCCTTGCGGTACTAGCCTAGTTCTTCTGACTCCGTGGTTAAATTGCCTACGCCAGCACTTTGAAAAGAGGCCGGCAAAGACTGGCTATTACGAGAATATGGTTCTGCTAGGTTAGAACGCAGTTGCCGCATGAGGCTGGCCATTTCTAGGGCATTCATAGCATAATCCCAGCCATGATTACCTTTGATGCCTGCCCTTTCTAAGGCTTGCTGCATAGTATCTACTGTCAAAATGCCAAAAATTACTGGCACACCAGTTTGAAAGCTAGCGGCAGCAATGCCTTTAGAAACTTCTGAGGATACGTAATCAAAATGGGGTGTTTGCCCTCGAATGACTGCACCTAGACAAATTACAGCATCATAACGATGGGAAAGTGCTAGTTGGCGAGCTACTAAAGGTACCTCAAAACTTCCCGGCACCCAAACATAGTCCACCTGATTACCGTGGGGGTTAGGGTCTACACCGTGGCGTTTCAAGCAATCTTGACATCCCTCTAACAGCTTTCCGGTAACAAGGTCATTGAATCGACCAATCACTACTGCAAACCGCAAAGGCTCCGTTTGGGTAAAAGTTCCCTCGAAAACTGCCATGATTGCCTCTTAATGAACTATACTTCTGGCCAATATACATTTCTTCTTTAAATGTAGAGGAGCAGAAAAGCACTGTCAGAAAAAGGAAATCCGAAAAAATTTCTCCTTTTTTCCTTTGGTCTTTGACCTTGGCTTTTCTGCTCCTCTAGTTCTTATATTATGTGCCTATGCCAGAGCGAAGCCGTCGCTTACACGACAAAAAAGTTTAAGAAACCAACTAAAAATACCAAACCAATCCAGACGCCGGAACCAACCCAGAGTAGTTTTTTAGATTCAACCCAATTTTGGGGAGTCGCGTAAGCAACGGGAACCCCAACAACCAGGACAAAAGACAACAGGACTAGACCTATCAAGGCAAATTGGAATATTATAGTCATTTTTGCTTCTCCCAATACAGCTAAACAGTGATATATCCTACACTAACAGTAAGCTGTACAGTGTAGGCAACGAGCTTGACTCCTGCTATTGCATAGGACACTTCCAAAAGCTCTGGTTTTATGTCCCCGTGATGCCCTACAGCCGACAATTTGATTTTTTCTTCCTTTTGTACCCCACAAATTTTACGACACAGGATGAATTGCTTATGACTTTTGCACTGATGTGTCAACCAATGGTAAATTTGCATTCTTTGAAAGGATGCCTACTCGTTTCCCGTTGTTCAACGTTTCACGTAGGTTTCCCAGAGGGCAGTAAGCGAGGTTTATCAACGACCGTGGCGGCGAGTAACCAATTAAATCATACAACGCCCTGATCATCTATTTCAGAATATTTGACGATTAGGGTGCTGACTCTGAAGAGTAAAGGGTAAGGCTTCTGCCCATTTTAGTTAAAGGGCAACATTGACACTTTTTTCTTGTTTTTAAATTACCAAAAATTACAACATTTCAGTCATTTGTCCTTTGTCTAAGTACCCATGACTAATGACTAATGACTAATGACTAATGACTAATGACTAATGACTAATGACTAATGACTA
>Ga0123337_10007323_pt1 | contig 10311 bp, 12 predicted proteins | sample frozenSSSSmetaG_FD_89792 | JGI IMG/M metagenome (GOLD analysis project Ga0123337, IMG submission 89792) | Glacier valley bacterial and archeal communities from Borup Fiord, Nunavut, Canada, to study Microbial Dark Matter (Phase II) -... | ecosystem: Environmental > Aquatic > Freshwater > Ice >...
GATACACCAGAAACTCTTTGCAAAACATTTCCTACTGTTACATCAGGTAATAATTCTATAGCTCTTGCTCCGATAATATTCATTACATTATCCGCTTTTTGTTCTGCTTTTCGCATTACATTATCAGATTCTTTATCGTTAGAAGCAGCAGTTACTACTACCTCATCAAGGTTTTTAGTGTTTTCTAAAAGACTAAAATTTAATTTTGAAACTTGTTGGTTTACAGAAATACTACTTTCTATATTTTTATATCCTATGTAAGAAATACTAATTATATAGTTGCCATCTGGCACATTCTTAATTTCATAACTTCCATCTAAACCAGAAGAAGTAGCAAAAGATGTATTTTTTAATGTGATTGTAGCTCCTATAAGTGGTTCACCAGTCTTACTATCTGTTAAGAAGCCTTTAATGGTGGAAGCATTAGATACTGAAGTAATAAAAAAGGATAAAATGTAAAATAAGAGTAAAGATTGTTTCATGCAATTCAAATTATTGCACAAAATTATTCTATGTAAATGTTATAGGTGTTAATTTAATATGAAGCGAAAAGGATAATTAGTCGCAAGGATTTAGAAAAAATATATTAATTGAGCACTTAAAATATATTTTTTGTAAAAAAACATAAAAAAATAATTTTATGTTAATTTTAATAATACATATCAATCAGAAATATTCTTTTTCCTAATAAATATTTAACATATTATTAATATAAAAATAATCTTTGAAAACATTTTGTAAAATCATGAAATAGAATAAAAAAAAAAATATTTCTGGATATTAAAAATTGATTATATATTAAATATGTTTAATTAAGTCCTTTTAAAGCATTTCAAATGCGTAAGAAATATAATTGCCATGATGGGAGAATGACATTGGAAGATTTACTTCCACATCGTTTTTAAGTAAATACGGATAACCATTAGAATGTTTTTTTATTAAATAATTATCAGAAGGAAAAATTTGTTTTATTCTTTTTAAAACAAATTCCCTTACAGCATAAGATTGAAAATCGGGATTGATTTGGTCTATTCGCTTTATTCCCCATAAAGTATTTTCAAAAAATTGATCGGTATTTACAAATGTGGTGATAATGGAATTGTTAATAATTGAAATAGAATAAAATATCAGATTTTCAAATTTTACCTGGCATTTAATAGAATTTTTATCTTTAAAACTTTTTCCTTCCTCATCATAAAAGATTTCATTTAAAGTAAGAGATGAAGGAAAGTCAATTTGATTGATATTTATTTTGGTTGGAGAAAAAATAAGGCTTGGGGAAAACCTTTTAAAATATTTATATACAGATTCCTTAATTGACCACAAAAGCCAAACGTATTGTTCAAAATTAATTTTTTTATCTAAAGTTATGTAAAGGTCTTGTTCTGAATGACAAAGGATTTTAGAATAAAATCTAAAATCCCTTGTTTTGTTAATATCAATTAAGCTTAAATCAACTATATCGTTGCCTGCACTAAGCATTTTTATTATTAATTCTCTCAGCAATAACATCAATACATGTACCAACATTAATCATTTTATCAGCAGAGTCGTAATCAATTTCGATATCATACCGTGCTTCTGCATCAATTATTATATCAACCAAATTTGCAGAGTTTATTTTTAAATCTTTAATTAAATCTGTATTGTCGTTGATGCTTTCTAATAAATCTTTATTGGCAGTATAAGGTGCCACTACTCTTTTCAACTCACTTAAAATTTCTTGTCTAGTCATTATTCTTAAATTTGGAAAAAATTAAACAGGAATTAACATCTCCAAAACCAAAATTAGCTTTGGCAACAATATTAATTTCCTTTTGTATGAGGGATGTTGGAATGCAATTTAAATCTATCAAATCTAAAATTTCAGGATTAGGATCTTCCAAATTAATATTAGGATGAACAAAATTGTGATACAATTGAAGAATTGAAGCAACAGATTCTATTGATCCTGCTGCACTTAAACAATGGCCTATCATTGATTTTAATGAATTAATTATTGGAAAATTATTTCCTTTTCTGTCTAGTGCTGTAATCCAATTTTCAATTTCATGCTTATCAGCAACCGTTGCTGTTAAATGACCGCTGATTAAATCAATATTATCAGAGGATATATTTGAATTTAAAACAGCATCTTTAATACATTTTACAACTCCAACAGGATTAGCAGCAGTCATAGATCCACCACAACGCTGACCTCCTGAATTGCTTGAACCTCCAAGTATTTCTGCATATATTTTTGCATTTCTAGCCAAAGCAAAATCTAAATCTTCTAATACCAATGCACCTGATCCTGAACCAGGAATAAATCCACCTGCAGTTAAACTCATTGGTCTTGATGCTTTTTCTGGTTGTTCATTAAATTTTCTTGATAACACACGCATTGAATCAAAAGATCCAAATACATAATTATCCACATATTCTGTACTTCCAACCATCATTCTTTTTGCATAACCATCTTTAATATATTCATATCCCATCAAAATAGCTTGCGACCCAGTTGCACAGGCAGAGGAGTTTGTTATTACTTTATTTCCTAAACCAAGCAAACCTGATATATATGAAGTAACTCCACTATTCATTGATTGTTCAACAACTCTTGAACCTAATTTTTTTGCTTCTTTTTTATCAACCTTTGTTATTACATTTTTCATAGCTTCGGAATCAGCTATGCTATTTCCAAAAACACATCCAGTTTCCCATCTTGGTTCGTCTGTTTCGACCACAGCACCCGAATCTCTCCATGCATCAAGTGCTGCCACTAAACCATATGCAATGTTTGTGGCTTTTAAACCATGGTAACTAACTTCAGAAATATAATTTTTTAAAATTTCCCATTCAAAATCCGGAGTTCCCGATAAATGGCAACTAAAATTTAATTCTCTATAAAAAGGATTGAATTTAATGCCAGATATGCCATTTTTAATGGCATTTAAAAAAGCTTCTACTCCAACAGCGTTTGGAGAAATAACGCCTAAACCAGTAACTACAACTCGTTTAGTCATTTTTTTGTTTAACTTTTTTAATAATACCCGAAAATGTACCCTTGGCTATTAATTCATTTGAGGAATTAAGCATCTCTACATAACACTTTAACTTGCCGAAGCGGAAATATTCTTTTTTTGAGGTTACTTTAACCGAATCACCAGGAAATACCATTTTAAAAAATGAAACTTCTGTTGAGGTAAGAAGTGGAAATAATAATCCACTTTGGTTTATATCTGTATTATTATCTTTCGTTATTAAATAAATACCAAGTACTACTAAACCTATCTGAGCCATTATTTCTGTTAAAATAACTCCAGGAGTAATGGGGTTTCCAACAAAATGATCTTGATAAAAAAAAGAATCTTGTTGCAAAGTATACTCTCCGGTTACACTATTTTCATTAAGAGATAAAATTTTATCTACAAAACGAAAAGAAGATTTATAAGGCAAAACATTTAATATTTCTTCAAAATTCATAATTATTCTTAACAAATTAAAAAAAGTATCTCACACATAAACCTAACAAAAATTTGTTTTCATTTTTAAGTAATTTTTAAACACAATGCTCCCCACCATCTACATGAATAATCGCGCCATTTATCCAAAATGCTTCATCGCAGCACAATAAATAAATTACATTTGCAATATCATGAGGCTGAGTTATCCTTCCTAACGGGTTTCTTGAATTACCTAAGCTTATAAGTTTTTCGCTTTCGGGTATTTTTTTTAATGATGGGGTTTCTGTAATCCCAGCCTGAATTAAATTGGTCTTGATCCCAAATTTACTAAATTCAACTGCCATGTATTTTGCAAGACTTTCTAATGATGCCTTTGCCATTGATACTGCTGCATAACTTTCCCAATATTTATGTGCTCCTTCACTTGTAAGCCCTATTATTCGTGCATCTTCGTTAAATAAATCGGCATTTAATAATAACCTTGTCCAATCTAATAAACTGTTGGACATAGCATAAGTTGTAAATTCAATATCTTCTATTGATAAGATATCACTTGTATCACCTGAAATACATCCTTCTTTAAAACTTAAAGGTTTTAAATTACCTCTGGCAATTGAATGCAACAAAAGCTTTACGCTTTTATTTTTTACTAATTTGCAAAATTCATTTATAAAAATTTCTCTACTACTTTTATCAAGTGCATTAATATTAAATGGTAAAATTTCTACACCATTAAGTAAAGCAAGATCTATAAAATCATTTTTTAAAACTTTTTCTGTTATTGATATTTCACGATAAATCACAGCAACATTCATTCCATGCTGTGCTAGTTTTTCAACAGTTGCCATTCCAAAACCACTCGACCCGCCTAATACCACAGCCCACAAACCGGAAAATTGTAAATTTTTATTCACTCACTTAATTTTAAATATTTTAATGTCCTATAAATAAAATTTAATGATTAATCATAAAATTTATCCTAAAGAAATGACCAGTTGCAATTTATAACCTATAAAAAATTGATTATTTAAATAGGCAAAAATAGTAGATTTCCCCCTTGAAATACAATTTTATTTAATACTTTATTTCATAAAAATCATTTTTATCATAAAAAACATAGTTGTATTATCATCAATCAATATAATTTTAGAATATTTTTTATTTATATATCTTTAATATTTAAACTTTATATAACTATGCCTATTAAAAAATACACTTCGTTAAAACAATTTTATCCTTTTTATTTGAAGGAGCACGAAAATACAACATCTCGAGTTTTGCATTTTATCGGAACAGGTTTGGTGTTTTTAACTTTAATAGCTGGATTTATTTTTAAAGATTGGAGATTTTTTATAGCAACACCAATTTTGGGTTATGGTTTTGCATGGGTAGGACACTTCTTTTTTGAAAAAACAAACCAACAACATATCAATATCCTGGGTTTAGTTTAGCTAGTGACTTTAAATTGTTTTTTGATTTATTAACAGGTAAACAGCTTTTTAATGTAAAAAATACCAATTAATTTAAAAATAAAAAGCAGATTATTATCTGCTTTTTATTTTTATTGAAGGTACGACCTGAGCAACCATGCAATTTTTTCGTGTATTTCCATTATTCCAGTTAAAAAGTCACTTGTTCCTGCATCATGGTATTTCTCTATTACTGTGTCTATATCCAGCCTTACATGCCTAATAATAGTTTCGTGATCATTTAAAAGACTTTGAATCATTCCATTTTCATCAGGGATATCACCAATGTTTTCCTGAATTCTTGCCATTTTTACAAATTGGGCAGTTGTGCCAAAAGAATAAAAACCGAGGTATCTAACTCTTTCTGCAACATTATCCATTACTTCGTCCAATTGTTCATATAAACTTTCAAAAAATTTATGTAAATCGTTAAAACGTGGACCTGTTACATTCCAATGATAATTTCTTGTTTTAGTGTAAAGTAAAAATTCATCACTTAAAAGCCTGTTAAGGATTTCAGCAGAACCAAAAAGTTCTTTTTCATTTAAGCCAATATTTGGTGTTTTCATTTGATTTGAGTTAAGTATATCAAAATATAAACATAATTTTGATTAATAAGTTTATTATAGTCTTATTAATTTATTTTAAGAGAGGTAAATTATGAATATATCAATATTGATAAATTCATAATTTAAAATAAAAATACTTTTTTTTAGTTTTACATATAATTTCACTTCCAATTTTCATAAAAATATCTTTACCAAAAGAATTAAAATAAAAGTATGGATAAGGGTGAAGATTATCAAGTGCTTTTACGAAAACCCGATATCGAAATAGGTTGGTTAGTTAATGAAAATATTTTAAAATTTAATGCTTTAAAATCCTACAACCTATCAGAGAGCATGGATATTACTTCCAAAATAGTCGGTTTTATGGCTACTAAAAATTCTACAAGGCTTTTAATTAATATGGAGGTACCGATTATTTTTAATAAGCAAACTCTCGAAAATTCAATTAATGAAACTTTTCATTTCTTGCATGAGAAAGATATTAAATCAATAGCTTATGTTCATCATGATGCTATATCATATCATCCCTATGAAAGCTTTAATGTTCCTGTGTTTGGCTCCGAAGCAGAAGCCATAAGTTGGTTGTGTTTATTTTAAAAAAATTTATAATTCCTCAACTTTACTGTAAAGAGACTAGTTTGAGAGGTTGAAACAAAAATATTCGATTCTTATTTTTTTAAAATATAACTTTAGAAAAAAATTGATTGTTATATGGCTATGAAATCTATGGAAAACTTTTCTCCAGTATTTTTACCTTCTAATGAAAATTTAGAAAGCGCTTATACTTTATTGCTTCTACACGGAACAGGGGGAAGTGAAAATGATTTAATACCAATTGGAAGGGTTTTTGGAAAAAAAATAAATTTACTTTCAATTAAAGGACAGGTAGAAGAAAATGGAATGATTCGTTTTTTTAAAAGGCATTCAGAAGGTGTTTTTGATATTGATGATTTAAAATTTCGAACCAATGAAATAACTGATTTTATTTATTCAGCTTCCGAAATTTATGGATTTAATACAGAAAAAATTATTGCACTAGGTTATTCAAATGGTGCAAATTTGGCAGGAAGTATATTGTTAATTCATCCTGAACTTTTAGCAGGTGCCATTTTAATTCGTCCTATGATTCCATTTAAACCGGATTTCATTGTGGATTTAAAAAATAGACCTGTTTTACTTTCAGCAGGTAAAAATGATTTTACCGTACCTGCAGGTCAATCAAAAGAATGGGCGGATTTATTAGCAAATTTTAATTCAAAGGTAACTTTACATTACGAAAATGCTGGTCATAATTTAACTCAACAAGATATAAGTTTTGCAATAGAATGGTTTAAACTTTATTTCGAAAAAAATTAAAAAAAATAGTGTCAATAATTAGAAAAAATATTGACACTATTCTTGAAAAAATTCATTTTAAACTTCTCTGTCTTGTGATAATATAATTGCACTATAAGCAGCAATTGAAACATTGGCAAAAACATTTCCTTCGGAATTTTCTGCTATGGTATCATACACAAATTGGTCATTAAAATCTTCATCATAGCCACCCCAATCGCTATTAAATCTTATCTTCCATGTACCTTCAGCTGGAAATGGAATTGAATAAGAATCATGACCTCTATCTCTAAAATTTAATACAACTACCACACTATCTCCCTTTCCCCAATTTAAAAACCGATGATATGCAATTATTTTTTCTTCATTATTTATGTGCAAAATATCAGTATGTTGGCCAGATAATCCTTCGGTATTATTAAAGAAATTAAGCCTTAGCTTAATCATATCTCTAAACATTTTTGCAAAACCTTTAAATTCTGAAAACCTTGACCAATCAATCGGATCTGTATCAGAAAACCATTTATCTTCCAATAATTCTTGTCCTTGAAAAATCATAGGAATTCCTGGAGATGTTAGTGTTAATGCCATCCCAAGTGATGATCTCTTTTTAGAAAAATAATTATTTACATCGTCATCAGCAATTTCTTCTGCAACTCTGGCTTTTCCATTGGAAACTTCGTCATGAGATTCTGTAAAAACGACTCTTCGATAGGCATCATCATTATAACGATGCAATAATGAATTCTTGATTACTTCCATATCCCTATGGTCATCCTCAATTTTAATTATTGTTTCTCTCACAGGATGAACAAAATTAGCATCCCATTGCGATCCAAAACCAACACCACCATTTTCAAGATTTTCTGTTACAGCATTTAAGCCATGCAAATCTTCCGCTATTGTAATTTTCCACGGAAATTTTTGATGGATTTCTTTATTTATCCACCTTAATAATTCCCAACCTTCGTAAATATTTGTATCTGGGTTTTCGTCCGCATGAACATTTCTGATATATGGAATCATATCAAATCTTAAACCATCACATCGAAATTCTTCAAGCCATGTTAAAGCATTATCACGAATATATTGTCTTACCTCCCCTCTACCATAATCAGGTCGAGAGTCGCCCCATGGTGTTACGGACTTCCAATCATTATAAAAATAAATTCCACCTTTATTATCTTCATGCCAACCATCAAATTGCCATATAGAAAGATCTGTTGGACCAAAATGATTATATACTACATCTAATATAACAGCAATACCATGTTTATGGCAAACTTTTATAAATTGTTTGAAAGCATCTGGCCCACCGTAAGCTGATTCAATTGCAAAAGGATGCGCAGGATTATATCCCCATGAAAAATCTCCAGCAAATTCAAATGGTGGCATTACTTCTACCGCATTTATACCTAAAGCTTTTAAATAAGGAATTCTGTCAATAGCGGTAAGAAAATCTCCTGGAACTCCTTTATCTTTTGCATTGAAAGTACCGACATGAAATTCATAAATAACTAATTTATTCCAAGAAGGCATTTCAAAATATTCATCTTCCCAATCAAATGCATTACTATCATAAATAATAGCATTTCCGATAGAATTGGTTACTGACTTAGCATAAGGGTCAACTCTTTCTAATTTTTTTCCATCATGAGTATGAATAATATATTTATATTCATCTCCAACCTTTGCGTCGTTAATATCCAAACCCCAATATCCATTCCCTTCATGGATTAATTCGTATTTTTTTGAACTAGGCTTCCACTTATTAAAAACGCCAGAAATAAAAATTGTTTTGGCATGTGGTGCCCATACTCTAAAATAAACACCATCATTATGTACAATGGCGCCCATTCCTTCAATCTGCACCTCTGCAGAGTGATGTGAAGTTGTCATATTATGTTTAAGTTTAGTAGTAAGTTAATATATATTTAAATTATTATTTCTCAAGTTCTCTTTGAGCTTCTTCAAGTAGCGCACTTAACCGAAGTTTAAATTTTTTCCATTCGTGTTTCGTTTCTAACTTCATTTCTTCCAAGTTGTTTTTTAATTTTAATCTCTCAAGTTCAAGTTCATTTTTTCGTTCTTGCAGAATTATTTTTTCTTTACTTACCGAAAACTTCATCTTACCATCCAGCTTCTTAAGTTGTAAATCTATCTCATTAATTTTTTGATTAATTTTTATAGCAAACTCATCTTTTTCGTGATTAATTTCTTGATCCCCAACATCAACAGATTCTTTTACTTTTTCTCCAACTCTTTCAGTTTCTCTATCAATAGATTTTCCTAAATTTTGTGTACTCTCTTTAATCTCTTTTTGTCCCTCTTTTGTGCAAGAAGAAATAAAAAGACATAATGAAAATAAAAAGATTGATTGTGTAAAAAGTTTATTCGCTTTCATTTTTTTAAGTTTATGATTTAAAATAAATTAGAATAAAAAATTAAATGCTAAAGGCTAAAAAATCAAATTTAAAAAATAAGATTTTGAATTAACCAGTAGCATTTAAAGCTAGTCAAAAGAAGATTTTTATTAAGCTATAGATTTATTTAAATCTCTATATTTTTTAATTGCATCATGAGATGTTCTTAAAGAATCTTTTTGATTGCTAATTAATTGACGAACCTGAGTATTCATTGATGCGTCGGATTCTAAAGCTTTTTGATATGCATCTTGAGCTGCATCTTCTCCAAATTCACAATTTTCTAAAATAGCAGTACGATTTTTACCTGTAAAGGCTGCTTTTACATCCATCCATACTCTATAAAACTTACCAGATGTTGTTGTGTCTGTTGCCACTTCTCCAGCCAAATTTCTAACTTCCGTTGCTAATTCATCGCGATAAGTACGACTTTCGCTACCCATTTTCGCAAAAAGTGCTTTTAAATCAATATCTAAGGTTTCAGCTTCTTTAGAAGCTCTTTCATAACCTTCAATACGATCATTATTAATACGTATTAAGTCATTTAAACAATCTATTGATTTTTGATTTGAAGTTTCCATAATAATCTATTTTAATGTTTAAGTATTCCTCTCATTCAAAATAAATATGCCATTACTAAAAACTGTTTTAATGACAAAAAATTAATTTTAATAAATTAAAATACTTTACATAATAACTTAATAATCAAATCATTTTGTTGAAGTATTTTTTTTTAAAAGAGTAATAAAGATTTAATGCGACGAGATTTTTCCCCAATGGGGAAAATAGTTGTTTTCGTCGAAGGTTTTAAATTAGTGTAAAATAATTTGGGTTCTTTTTTTTTAGTATTGAAATTAATATCTCATTAAATTATTTGATGAAATGTTTTAAATTTAATGCTTTTAATTAAGTTTAATTAAAATTTAAGTGTTCCCAAATTTTAATTTTATTTTTTTAAAGGATTACTATAAATGAAAAATATTTTATTCCCAACAGATTTTAGTGCAAACTCCATTCATGCTATGCAGTTTGCAATAATGATTGCAAAAAAAACACAATCAGTAATTAC
>Ga0123337_10007326_pt1 | contig 10306 bp, 9 predicted proteins | sample frozenSSSSmetaG_FD_89792 | JGI IMG/M metagenome (GOLD analysis project Ga0123337, IMG submission 89792) | Glacier valley bacterial and archeal communities from Borup Fiord, Nunavut, Canada, to study Microbial Dark Matter (Phase II) -... | ecosystem: Environmental > Aquatic > Freshwater > Ice >...
GCCAGAAGGCAATGGCTCAGTTAGAGACCCAGGTGAGACGACAGCCCGGTCTGGAAAAGTGGTTTGTTGCAATCCGACCCGATATGCTGGCAATGGAACGGTTATATACTTGAGAGTCCCTAAGGGACTGTAAAAGAATAATCTCCCGGGCATTTGTAGGGGCGCTGCTTGCTGCGCCCTCCTGAGTCGGGAAGTTATATATTTACAGATCCTAAGAGCATGTGGCTGAGCTTTGCTCTCTGCCTGATGTAACGATGATATTCGGTAAGTTCAAACGTTCTCGAGGAGGAGCGGCGGTTATGGGTGTGCCTCATCCAATTCCCTATCAGGGCAGCAAACGCAGTCTCGCCTGCGCCATATTGCCGTATATTCCGGAAGATTGCGTGACTCTAATCGAACCCTTTGCAGGCTCTTCGGCGATTTCGCTTGCCGCCCTGTACCATAAAAAGGTGCGCACAATAGTACTCAACGACATCAATCGCCCACTGATGCGTCTCTGGCGTGATATTGTCGATCGTCCACAATATATAGCTGACGCTTACACAACGCTCTGGAACGCTCAACTGGGTCGAGAAAGAGAATATTACGACGAAGTTCGCGACCAGTTCAACCTGACAGGGCGCACGGACTGCCTCCTTTACCTTCTCGCTCGTTGCGTAAAAGCGGCGGTACGCTATAACGCGCGAGGGGAGTTCAATCAAAGCCCCGATAATCGGCGAAGGGGCGCGAAGCCAGCTACGATGCGTGGACATATCCTCGGTGCCTCATCCCTGATGCGTGGGCAGGTCTGCCTGACAGACACCTGCTATCGAAACGCCATTGAACAAGCTGGCATTCAAGATGTCATCTATATGGATCCCCCCTATCAGGGAGTTTGTGGTACACGTGATCCGCGATATATCAATGAGGTCGGGTTTAGCGATTTTGCCAGTTTTCTGCATGAACTGAACGACAAAAAACTGTCCTACATCGTGAGTTATGATGGCGTCAACGGTGTCAAATCCTATGGGATGCCTTTGCCTGCCTCGCTCGCGCTCAGGCACATCGCACTGGAGGCCGGGCCTTCTGCTCAGGCAACGCTCCTCGGTCGTCAGGTCGAAACGATAGAGTCGCTCTACGTGTCTCCCTGCCTCGTCGAGCGATTGGGGGCGCGTTTATTCGATCAGGCTTCCGCCGGAATATCGAGTCAGATAGAGATGATTCTGTGAGGCAGGACTACCCTGAGGAATTTTTGCAGCTTCTTCGTTCCGTCAAAAATAAACGTGCCAGACTTGTAATCGATCATATTTTGGAACATGGGTTTGTGACCACCGAAGAAATCAGCGCTCTCTACGGCTATAGCCATCCTCCACGAGCAGCCAGAGACGTAAGGGAAGAAGGAATTCTCCTCGACTCGACGCGTATTAGAAGTTCAACAGGGCGGTGGATTGCTTCCTATAGTTTTGCCGCTTCAGGAGGAACAGCTGGCGTCCGTTCCGGTGGTCGAAAGGCGTTTCCGAAGAAGCTGAAGCAAATGCTCTTTCAGCAAAGCGGTCACCGCTGCGCCGTTTGCCTGACGCAATACGAGGGACGCTATCTGCAGATAGACCATCGCATCCCTTACGCTGTCGGGGGCGATCCTGTGGATGGCAGTCATGATCCCGCAGATTATACGCTTCTGTGTGGTTCCTGCAATCGAGCAAAATCATGGTCTTGCGAGCACTGTCCAAACTGGCTGGAATTTAAGGAAGCTGCTCTGTGCCTCACCTGTTACTGGGCGAACCCATCGAACTACAAACACATAGCGCTCAAAATTCAGCGCCGGATCGATGTCACATGGTCTGAGCAGGAGGCAGAGCACTACGAACGATTGAAGGCGCAGGCGGAAACATCTCAGGAAAGTATACCGGATTATGTAAAAGCCATTTTACGACAGCATACCGAGCAATCGTAATCGCTCTGTCGACTACAGTGTATTGTTGAATTCGGAACAGGGATGTCTGTAAGTAGCTATGGACGTGTCTCGGGAAGCCACATTACGTTCTCCCGATGGAAGCGGCAGCCTGCGCTACATCGATGTGCTGCCCGTCGGACACGAGCTCTTCTACTACTATGCGCTCGCCCGCCCCGATGGCAGCCACGAACTGCGCGTCAGTGTCGTCGAGCGCGACTGAACGGAACTGAGGGATCAATACCGAAACGATCCTGCGAAGACTGTGAGGTATACTTTCGGCGTGTTCGCATAACCAGTGCCTCACTGCCGACATTTCGTCAGCAGCGTTCGCTGTAAACCTTTTACGCTTCTGTTTCCGTGTATAACGGCGCGTGTTTTCCAATTCAAACGCGCTCTGATCAAACACGCATTTCGAGGAGATATTCGATGCATATTCGACCCGCTACCCGGCGAGGCTTCGGGCTTTTCACGATACTTTCTGCACTGACTTTTGTTTCGCCTTCTGCAAAGGCGGCTGAAACAGCCCAATCGATACTAAAGAAGATGGAGGCGCGTTACGCGAGTGCAACCTCTTTTCAGGGCACCTTGAAAATCAATGTGAGCGGCACGAATGAAAATAAGAAGCCGTATACGATTTCCCTGATGCAGCAGATGAAGTATAAAAGCCCAAACAGGGTCTATATTCAGGTATCTCAGACAGGAACCGGCGCCGCAAAAGCCAATCAGGGCGGGCAAACGACTGTAAGCGATGGCAAATATTTAATTCGCTTTCTCTCAACCTTGAAGCAGTACACGAAACAGCCTGCGCCACGGCTTATCAAAACACCGGATTTTTTATATCAACTGCAACTCGCAGTCGATCCCGGCACAGCAAAAATGCTGACCCCGACAACAGTGCAGGGACATGCCGTATACGTGATTTCAGGATACCCTCCTTTGCCTCCAGGCAAATCTGCAGCAGAGCGTCAGAAGATGTACGACACTTTCAAACCGCGAGAGTACTGGATCGATAAGCAGACCTTTCAACTGCTGCATATAGCGCAAAAAGATGCCAAGGGAGGCGCGGTGACGATGGATTTATTTCCGCAGACAATGAACAGCTCGATTGCCGACCGCGCTTTCGTATTTACGCCTCCGGCAGGAACGACCGAATACGTGCAGCCTCGCATGCCAGCCGGGGGTGGGTCGGGCGGACCGATGATTGTGCCTCCGAGCGGAGCAAAACCGCCGAAAAAGTGATCTGAGAATTCACCCGGCTGGCACGAATAGAGGGGAGGTATATGCCCTCTCCTCTTCTCATACTAATTATTTCCATAATGATTATTTCAATGCTGAATACTGTGTATCATGCCATGAGTTTCAGGAGACCATTGCTGCAAAGTGCTACTTCAAAAGTGAGATTAGATCGATGACAGTCGAAATATGATAAATGAGCAGCGGCTTCGTCTGTATCTCGTTCGGCACGGCATTACGAGTTGGAACCGTGAGATGCGGATGCAGGGTCACAGCGATATTGCGCTCGATGCGGAAGGGCTGGAGCAGGCTAGGTGCGTCGGTCTGCGTCTCGCCGCGCTGCCTCTGCCACCGGAGCGCATCTGGTCGAGCGACCTATCACGGGCACAGGTCACTGCTGAAGCTATCGCCTCCCTGCTCGGCTTGCGAGTGCAGACCACCCCGTTGCTTCGCGAAATAATGCTTGGAGAGTGGGAAGGTCTGACCCGCGCCGACATTATCGCACGAGGGGATTCCGATCTGCTCACCGAATACCTTCGTGATGCTTACCGATACCGCCCTCCTGGCGGCGAAACTATCGACGCGGTTTTCGAACGCATGGCGCAGGTGGCGCAGATGATTCGCGAGGACGTTCCGACCGGTCAGGCTGCCGTCGTCGGGCATGGCGGAAGCCTTCGCGCGCTCATCTGTCTCGGTCTCGATGCTTCTGCCGTGTCGCTGCGGCACCTCTGGCTCGACAATGCCTCCCTGAGCATTGTCGAAGAAACGCGCACCGAAGATGGATATCATTCCCGAATTCTACTGCTCAACGACACCAGTCACCTCACTGCCTGAATAATCCCTATCGAGCGATAAATGCCGGGAGCATGATGTCCCAATCACAGCGTTCCCGCCTCCGGCGCGGCGTGCTGGAGCCTGTTTATGCGTCCCCTGTCCGTTTCCCCTGTCCGTTTCCCCCGTGCTTTCCTCGTTTTTCCTCGTTTTTCCTGGGGAAACCTGGGATTTCAATTTATTTTCTCCGTGATAGTACGTGATTTGAACTGGTCGGCGAACATCAGGCAGGAATTCAAGCGTCTTTAGAGAAGAATAACTCGTTACGTAAGTTGCTGATGTTCGTTCGCTGGATCGAGAGGCGAAAAGCCCTGATTTATGGTTGTTCTGGCTGCTGAAAACTTCGGTAGTGCTGGCAAAAAAAGCCAATCGCGCCGAATGAGAACGTTTTCCCGGGCAAACGAAGGTTTCAGCTATCAAACGAGCATCAGGCGCAGATTGCGTCTCACTAATCGTTAGTTAAGTAACGTTTTGTCCCTCGTTGGCATGACGAAACCGCGCAGATTACGATCTCACGCAGATTTCGCAACACACAAAACTTTGCTTAACTAATTACTAATCACTCTTTCTCAAAACACTGCGTTCCCCCGGCCGACGCATAGGAAGCGGGGATTGGAGTAACTAGCTGCAGAATAAAACAACGAATTCGTTTCACCGGGAAACTTTTCACAGTTTTGCGCTGTTCAAACTCATAATACGCGGCAGCAGTCTACTTACCGCCCGTAATGTCTCTCATCTTCTTTCCTGAGAATACCAGTAACTATTTGTCCCCTCTCGATATTTTGTATTACTCCCCCTCTTCCCAAAGCTTCGGGAGAAGGGGGTGAGAGTGAATAGTTACGAATACCAGTACTATCGACTGCGCCTGTACACTTCGCGCTCCCATACGCATGTCACGAAGCAGACCTCAGCAGTCCATTAGCTTGTTATATTTGTTCCGTTGTCTGTATATACTCTCTGCACCTTCGAAATCGGACTTTGAAAGGACATTTCATGCAATTCTCCAGCAAACGGAGCCCGTCTCTGCGCCCGACTTTAATGAAAACGGCACTGTCGATGGTACTTGCGACCGGCATATTCGCGTCGCAATCGGCACTGGCGCAGACGCCCGTCACTACTCAGCACAACAACAACTCGCGTACGGGCGCCAATCGAAGCGAAACCAGACTCAAGCCGACCAACGTGACGCAGGACACATTCGGGCTGCTGTTCACTCAGCCGGTCGATGGGTATGTCGTCGCGCAGCCGCTAATTCTGCCGAACCTCCCGATCCCCGGCAAGGGAAGGCACAATGTCGTCTATGTCGTCACCGAACACAATAGTGTCTACGCCTACGATGCCGATAGCAACACCGGCGGAGCTGCTGATCCCTACTGGCACGTGAACCTCGGCGCTTCCGTACCATGGTGGGAGACTGGTTCGCAGGACATCGATGTCGAGATCGGCATCACAAGTACCCCCGTAATCGACAATGTCAGCAAAACGCTCTATGTCGTTGCCAAAACCAAGGAGACGGACGGCACTTATGCCCAGCGCCTCCATGCGCTGGATGTGACGACTGGCGCGGAGCGTACCAACAGCCCGGTGCTGATCCAGGCGAGCGTACCCGGAATCGGCGACGGCAACATCAATGGCATCGTCTACCTCGACCCGTTGCGTCACATGAACCGCGTCGGACTTCTGCTGCAAAACGGCGTCGTCTATATCGGCTTCGGCTCGCACGGCGACAATATTCCCTATCATGGCTGGGTAATCGGCTACGACACCAAAACTTTAGTGCAGACCTTCGTTCACTGCACCTCCCCAAACGCCGTAACGGATCCCTCGGGCTATCCGATCGGCGCTGGCGGCATCTGGATGAGCGGCGGCGGACTCGCTGGCACCTCCAACAGCATCTATTTCCTCGTCGGTAACGGAAGCTTCGACGCGAACAAGGTCGATTCAAACGGTAACCCGGGTATCGACTACGGCGATAGTTTCGTCAAACTCGATACCAAGAAAAAGGCTGTCGTCGACTACTTCACCCCCTTTAATCAGAACGACCTGAACAACTGGGATGCCGACCTCGGCTCCGGCGGTCTGGTATTGCTGCCTGCCTCCGTCGGCAGTACAGCCCACCCACGGCTACTGGTCGGAGCGGGCAAGCAGGGCACGATATACCTGCTCGACCGCCTGAACATGGGCAAGTTCAACAGCAGCGATGACAGCCAGATCGTTCAGTCCCTGCCCAATGCCGTCGGGGGAACATGGAGCAAGCCCGCTTACTATAACGGGAATATCTATTATCAGGGCGCGGGCGACTCACTCAAAGCATTCTCGATTTCCAACGGTCAGCTTTCCGGACCGACCTCACAGTCCGGCAACTATTTCACCTATCCCGGCGCGACACCGAGCATATCTGCAAACGGTTCGAAATATGGAATTGCCTGGGTGATTGAAAATGGTGGCACATCGCTGCTGCACGCCTACGATGCTTCCGATGTCAGCAAGCAACTCTACAGCTCCGGGCTGTCCGACAGTCGCGACACGATCGGCAACTATGTCAAGTTCACGGTGCCTACGATCGCGAATGGCAAAGTCTTCGTCGGCACCCAGAGCGGCATCTCGGTATTCGGGAACGGCAAATGGGTCGCGACACCGGTTATCGCACCCAATGGAGGTTCCTATTCGCCGCCACTGGCGGTGACGATTACCGATGCGACACCAGGCGCCGAAGTACACTATACGCTCGATGGCACGACTCCTACGGAAGCATCGCCGCTCTACACGGCTCCGCTGTCGCTTACGACATGTGCCACCGTGCAGGCAATGGCTTTCAAAATCGGGCTTAGTCACAGCGGGATCGCCGTTCAGAACTATCTGGTCGATAATGGACCGGGCAAGGGCTCCGGGCTGTCGGGCGCGTACTATAACAGTCTCGACCTCAGTGGCACAGCGCTGACGCGCATCGATCCGACGATCGACTTCGATTGGAGCAACTCGGCTCCGTTCGCCGGTGTAAATCTGAACAACTTCAGCGTTCGATGGACGGGCTCTGTCCAGCCGCGCTGCAGCGGCGACTACACCTTCTATGCCAATGCAGACGACGGCGTTCGGCTCTGGGTCAATGGCAAGCAGCTGGTCGACGCCTGGATCTATCAGGGCGCGACAGAGTACAGCGGCACAGTCACGCTGCAAGCTGGCACGAAATACTCGATCAAAATCGAGTATTTCCAGGGGTATGGCGGCGCAATAATGCAGCTTAAATGGTCGGGACTCGGCATCCCGAAACAGATCGTTCCCTCTACTCAACTTTTTCCAGCCATCGGCATTTGAACGAATTAGCAGGAAATAGGAAAATAGCGGGAAGTGATTAGAGCAGTCACAGGATCGAAACGATCGGCTCCGCGTACCTGGTTTAGAAACCAGGTACGCGGAGCCGATCGTTTTTAGACCTGCTTATTCACCACTCTAATCTGCTCCTTCGTAACGAGGGAAGGTAACTATTCACCCTCGTTCAGAAATTGGTACTTCTCCCCCTCTCCCGAAGCATCGGGAGAGGGGGTTGAGGGTAAATAGTTACGAGGGAAGTAAACATACCTACCATCAGCTTATGGCGGATTGCTGATGCAGTGGATTGGCAGTCACATTTCGACTCATTTCGAACGGGCAGCACGCTGCAACCGACGGGAAATTAGGCAGGCTCAACGCGTAAACGCTGCTACCAGACCTTCCGCCGCGTACTGGTTCGCATCTTTCGCTTTGTCGACCACAGCTCCCATACCGAAGAACTCGTGTGTCACGCCGTCATAGTTGCGATACCTCACTTTGATGCCCGCCGCTTCGAGTCGGTCGGCATAAGCTTTGCCTTCGCTGCGAAGCGGATCGATCTGATCGGTGATCACTGTTGCCGGGGGTACGCCAGCGACATTCGCGCGTAGTATCGAAAGATACGGGTTTTTGCCATCCGCCGGGCTTTTGATCGTCTGCCGGAAAAACCACTGCATCATCTGTTTGTTGAGCGGTTTCGCTTTCGCGTTCTCTTTGTAGGAGGGTGTGTCGAAAGCGTAGTTGGTGACCGGATAGACGAGCATCTGATAGACTGGCATCATCCCCTTGCGGTCACGTGCCATCAGGCAGACCGATGCCGCGAGGTTGCCTCCTGCGCTTTCGCCACCGACAGCGACACGCATCGGGTCGCCATTCATCTGCACCGCATTTTTCAGCACATACTGTGTCGCCGCATAGGCGTCCTCATGTGCAGCAGGAAATTTATTCTCCGGCGCGTGGCGATATTCGACCGAGATTACGACCGCATGGGTTAGATTTACCAGCGCACGCGGGGTCGAGTCGTAGGTGTTCAAATCAGCAATTACCCACCCGCCGCCATGGAAATAGACGAGCACAGGAAATGGACCGCTTCCATCGGGCGTATAGACTCGTATCGGTATCGCACCTGCCGGTCCCGGAATCGTCGAATCTTCCACTTTGGCAACTGGCTCGGGATCTGTGCTTTTACCCTGCTTTTTCAACAGCGCTTTGACGGCATCGGCCGGGGTCGGCTGCATCCTTGCTTCCTGCGCGGTCAGCTTCTCGAGCGGCTTCGGGTGCAGCACGGCAAGCTGGTCGAGTACCGACTGCATCTGATTGTCGGCTTTCGGCGGCGTCTGTGCCATTACAAAAGGAACTGCCATCGCCCCGACAACCGCCGCTGCGCCAAACATTTTCACAAACTTCATGATTTGTCTCCGTTAAAATTACTACTGAGTGATGTCGCACGGCAGACAAGACAGAAAACCATCGGTTTTGGTTCCGACAATAGATTATTCGCTCACCTTATACAGCGCGTATGGACCGCATACATCGAGTATGAACCGCGTCGGGCGGCAAAAAACAGATGACAGCCCAACTCGCGTTTCAACCCGGAAACAAGGAACGCCGGTCCGGGCTTCCACCACTGAGTAGATACTCCGACGAATAACGGAAGCCCGCAAACAAGCACTATTTGTAGTGCCAGGTTGTTAGCACATACCCCTGCCTGTGGGGTAGGTAACTTATTCATCGGAGTATTTATTATTTCGACTGGCACAACCTGAACGGAACACTATGCACACTGTACTGAATCCTCTCTTTTATCTGCGCCGCAATCTCAGCAAGACGATGCCGCTGATGCTCGTGATCGCGATGTCGGTCGTGATGGTCGCAAGTGTCGTAACCGTCGTGCGCTCCATCGACCTGACGGTCTACACGATCTACGGATACAATCGCTTCCTTACTGGCCTCACGCCTCGCAATATGCTTGCCGTCGATGAGAATGTCGTTAAAAAGGTCAGAGCGATACCGCAGCTCGGAAATCTGGAGGGCGTACATTCGTATCAGGTGCCGATGAAGACGATCTTCGGCAGGCTGACATTTCCCGTGTTCGGGCTGACGGGCGAGGGACGGAAATTGCTGATGGAGCGGTGCGAGGTGCGGCTTTCGGCAGGACGTATGCCTACTGAGGGTGAGCCGGAAGCGGCGCTGAGCGAGGAGGTCGCCAGAAACATCGGAGCGAAGATCGGCGACGTGATCATGAAGCCAGACTCAGAGGACTCGTACGCGCCGCTTCCGATCAAGCTGGTGGGCTTGCTGCGCGGCAAGGTCTGGATGGGCTTGATGTCTAAGGTGCTCGTCGACTTCAACTCGCCCTTCACCTGGCAGGGGTATCTCGCGTTTGCGAGGACGCCGGGTCAGCAGCGCGAACTCGATGAGGCGATGGACAAACTCGTGGACAAAAGCAAGGCGCGCGTCTGGAAGTTCGCCTATCTGATCAAAGAGACGCGCTCATCGCTTTCCAACCTCTATCTGATCCTGACGCTGATCATCACGATCGTGGTCTCGACGATCTCGTTCGTCTGCGGTCTGCTGACCAATATCTATTTCACGCAGCGTCTGCCGGAGGTTGCGACCCTTTCAGCGATCGGCTATACTCGGGAACGTCTGCTCTGGCGCGCTGCGAAGGAGACGATATTGTATTGTGTGCTCGGCTGGGCGCTCGGCTGTCTGTTGACGATGACGCTTCTCGGCAGCGTACGGGCGCTGCTGCTGGAGCCGCGCGGGTTGCTGCTGAACGCTTTCGACATCAATGCTTACGTCTTCACGCTTCCCCTTCCGATCACGATCATCCTCTTTGCGACCGCAACGATCGGCATCCGCCTGTCGCGTCTCGATCCGGTCAGTATCATAGAGCGCAGGGGCTGATTCAGTCAGGGACTCTCAAGGATTAAACTGTTCCACTTCGGCTGGCGACTAAAGTCACTGCCACAAAGGCGCAAAGGCAGACTTCGCGGA
>Ga0123337_10007328_pt1 | contig 10302 bp, 8 predicted proteins | sample frozenSSSSmetaG_FD_89792 | JGI IMG/M metagenome (GOLD analysis project Ga0123337, IMG submission 89792) | Glacier valley bacterial and archeal communities from Borup Fiord, Nunavut, Canada, to study Microbial Dark Matter (Phase II) -... | ecosystem: Environmental > Aquatic > Freshwater > Ice >...
CTATGAACAGCAAATTCGCTCAGAAATTCTCTCGATTGCAGTCCCGTTTGCGTGAGCCCCAATGGCGGCGCTACGGAATGTTGCTCCTGGCAGGCAAGTTGGTGGGCGTGGGCCTGGTCGTTCTTCTGTCCATGTTTATCAACCCCGGTCTGCTGGGCTCCCACGCCTATGCGGCCGATCCGGTCTTGAAGGCCAATGACGTTGTAAATCCCATCAACACCATGTGGACCCTGGTGGCAGCCTTCCTGGTTTTCGGTATGCAGGTAGGCTTCACCATGCTCGAAGCCGGCTTCTGCCGCTCCCGCGAAACAGTCAACGTCCTCATGGAATGTATCGTCGATACCTGCCTTTGCGGTTTGCTTTTTTATGCCGTCGGTTTCGCGTTCATGTTCAGCCACGGCAACGGCTTCATCGGCCTGAACTGGTTCCTGCTGAATGGCGCGCCCGCCACCTATGAAGCCACCGGCGTCGCCTTCCTGGCCTTCTGGCTCTTCCAGTTCGCCTTCGCCGATACCTGCTCCACCATCACCTCTGGAGCCATGATTGGCCGCACCGGTTTCGTCGGCGATCTGGTCTATAGCGTTGCCGTCTCCGGCTTCATTTACCCCATCATTGGTCATTGGGCTTGGGGGCCGGATGGCTTCCTCGCCACCATGGGCAGTGCCGGCAACTTCCTTCCCTGGGTAGGAACCAGCTTCCATGATTTCGCGGGTTCCACCGTCGTTCATACCATCGGTGGCTTCATCGCTCTCGCCGGCGCCATCGTCCTCGGCCCCCGCCTGGGCCGCAAATTCAAGCGCGATGGCGGCGGACCGATGATGCCGCACGATCTCACCATCGCTGCTTCCGGTGGCCTCCTCCTCTGGTTCGGCTGGTACGGCTTCAACCCCGGCTCCACGCTTTCCGCCATGGATTTCGAAGGCATCGGCCGTGTCGCAGCGAACACCACTCTGGCCGCCTGTGCCGCGGGCCTCACCGCCATGTTCTACGCCTACCTCACCAGCAAGAAGTGGGATGTCAGCTTCACGGTCAACGGTTTCCTAGCCGGCCTGGTCGCTATCACCTGCCCCTGCTATTGGGTAAGCCCCGGCGGAGCCATCATCCTGGGCGGCATTGCCGGTATCATCGTGGTAGCTGGCGTTGAGCTCCTCGAATACCTCCGCATTGACGACCCCATTGGCGCGGTTCCCGTCCACGGTTTCTGCGGCATCTGGGGAACGCTCTCGCTTGGACTTTTCGCGTGCGGCAAATACGGCTCCACCGGCCCGTTCGCGCCAGATCACACGGCTCCCCTCACAGGCCTGCTCTATGGCGGCGGCACCACTATTCTGGTCGCTCAGTTTATCGGCAGCGCAACCATTACGGTGGCCACATTTGGCGTTTCACTTGCCGTCATGTATGCCGTTAACGCCATGGGCATCCTCCGCGTCAGCCGCGAAGGCGAACTCTACGGCCTCGATCTTCACGAGCATGGCATCTCCGCTTACCCGGAATATGTCATCAGTTCCATGGGTCGCCCCGGCGGTATGAGCGCCATCGCCACCAGTACCGAATCCATCCACTCCCATCCCACGCACTAGTCTCCTTAGCGCGGGCAGCACTTCAGCCGGACGATCCTCCCCTAAGGGTCGTCCGGCTTTTTCCTTTTTACGCCTTGCCCGGCCCCAATAGCTTGCCCCGCAGTTGATCCTCAATCGTCTTGCGAATCTTCTGCTCTGGAAACAGCAGGTTCAGCATTCCCAGATCTACATCTACTGTCAAATCGCGATCCGTCACATCGATCGATCCTTGAATCGGGTTGCGCACCACGCCCATCTTCGCCGTCAGCCAAAACCGCAGCGTGTCGCCATCCCACTGCTTGCGCTGATCGGCAATCTGAATTAGCCCCGGAGGCATGTCTCGAAACAATTGATCAACGGCCTGCTCCACCGCCCGGCGCACTTCTTCCTTCGACGTCTTATGGCTAACCGTAACTCGCATGTCACCAAAGTGCGCACCCGAAATACCAAACACCAAACACAATTTTTGTGTACACTATAATCGTATGAAAAACATCACTCTCAGCGCCGAAGAATCCCTCCTCGAACAAGCCCGCCACATCGCGCAATCGCGGCACAAAACGCTCAACTCGGAATTTCGGGAATGGCTCGTCACCTACACCGCCCGCAATGGCAATGCTGAATCCTACGAAGCTCTCATGAAGAGCCTGAATCACATCCAGTCCGGCGGCAAGTACACCCGTGAGCAGATGAATGAGCGATAGGGTCTTCTTCGATACCAACATCTTCGTCTATACCTTCGACACCAAGGCACCGGCCAAGGCCCAGATAGCAAAGCGCCTCATCGCCGAAGCGCTGCAAACCGGCATGGGAATGATCAGCTTTCAGGTGGTGCAGGAATTCTTCAACGTGGCGCTGAAGAATTTCACTCCCGTCTTCACGCCAGACGACGCCCAGCGCTATTTCGCCATGGTGTTCCACCCCCTGCTGGCCGTCCACTCCTCGCCGGCGCTCTACCATCAGGCGCTCCAATTCAAATCCAGATACAAATTCAGTTGGTACGATTCGTTAATCGTCGCGGGCGCGGCGGAGGGGGAATGCGACAAGCTCCTCTCAGAAGATATGCAACACGGCAGGAAGATCGACCGCCTCAGAATTGAAAATCCGTTCCTGCCAAAATAGCCCGCCATGCGCCCCCGCATCCTCATCATCGAAGACGAAGAAAAGCTCCGGCGCGTGCTGGACCTGCACCTCAGAGCCACTCAGTTCGATACCGATCTCGCCGCCACCGCCGAACAAGCCCTGCCCTTGCTCGACCGAGCCTCGCTCATCCTGACCGACCTTCGCCTGCCCGGCATGTCCGGCCTCGAACTCCTCTCTCTCATCCATCGCGGCAACCCGCACGCGCCGGTGATCCTGATGACCGCCCACGGCACCGTGGAGAACGCCGTCGAAGCCATGAAGAATGGCGCGTCAGATTTTATACTCAAGCCGTTCTCGCTCGATCAGCTCTCCGCCGTCATTCACAAAGCCCTTGAAGTACGCGGCCTGCGTGATGAAAATCGCAAGCTCAAAGAAGAGCTGGGCCGCCGCTATGAGTGGGACAACATCGTCGGCCGTAGTGCCCAGATGCAAGACATTTTCGCGCAGGTTTTGCGTGTGGCCCCCACGCGCGCTACCGTCCTCCTCACCGGCGAATCGGGTGTCGGCAAAGATCTCATCGCACGAGCCATTCACTTCCACAGTCCGCGCAAAGATCGACCGCTGGTCAAGATCAACTGCGCCGCCTTACCCGAAAACCTGATGGAAAGCGAACTCTTCGGGTATGAAAAGGGCGCGTTCACCGGCGCGCTTGGTTCAAAACCCGGTAAATTTGAACAAGCCGACACCGGCACCGTCTTCCTCGATGAGATTGGCGATGTGCCCGCGCCTGTACAAGTCAAGCTCCTTCGTGTACTTCAGGAGCGCGAACTGGAACGCCTCGGGGGCACCAAGACTCTGCATATCGATGTCCGCATGATCGCCGCCACCAACCAGGACCTGCGCGCCGCCTTGGAGCAGGGCACCTTTCGCGAGGATCTGTATTACCGTCTCAACGTAGTGCCCATCGAAATTCCGCCTCTTCGCGAACGCAAGGCCGATATTCCGCCCCTGGCCAACCACTTCATCACCAAGCTGGGCCCCGATTCCGGTTCGCAAGTCACCGAAATTACGCCCGCCGCCATGGATAAGCTGATGGCGTATCCCTGGCCCGGCAACGTGCGCGAACTGGAAAACGTAATCGAGCGCTCGCTTGTTATGGCACGCGGCAAACAACTTGACGCGGCCGATATCAAGCTCGATACCAACGCCCGCCAAAGGGCCGTCGTTCCCGGCGAACTCTCTCTCCCGGAGGGCATGTCCCTCGATCAGTACGAGCAGGAACTCATCCGTCAAGCTCTCAAAAAAGCGGATGGCAACAAGAGCCAGGCTGCTCGTCTGCTAGGGCTCACGCGCAACGCGCTGCGCTATCGCCTCACCCAGATGGGCCTCGAATCGTAGGCGCGAGATAATACCCGCGAGATAATAGAAGCAGAGCGATATGGCCATGCTTCGCCTGGTACCTGCTTTCTGTCTCCTCACCGCCTTCTGCACCGCCGCTTATTCCGGTTCCGTTTCCGGCATTGTCGTCAACGATGCCGATCGTTCGCCGGTGCGCAAAGCTGCTGTCACCATCACCAGCATCGGGCAAGACCGTTCCTTCGCAGTCGCCATTACCGATGGCTCCGGCCGCTTCACCCTGCCCGATATCCCGGCTGGCCGTTACCGCTTGCATGCCACACGCAATGGCTATTACACCGTAAGTTACGGCGCGACCAAGCCGCAGCGCCAAGGCACTATTCTCGATCTTGCCTCGGCGGAACAGCGCACTGCCATCACGCTTCATCTGGTGCCCGTCCACATAGTCAGCGGCAACGTCTACGATGCCGAAGGCGACCCGCTGCCCGGTGTTCAGATTACTTTGTACAGCCGGCTCATGGATCGCGGCAAGCCGCGCTATCAGCAAGCCTCTGGCGCCGGCACCAATCAGCAGGGGCATTACGAACTGACCGGCAACATCCTCCCCGGGCAATATTGGGCCTTCGCGCAAAGCCATTCGCAACCCGCGCTCCGCACCCACCCCGTTGCCATTACCGGTGAAACACTGCCGCCCGAAACCCTCGCGCCGCAGTTTTACTCCCATGCCGACCGCCTCAGCGCCGCCACCCCCATCATGGTCTCGCCCGGCAGCGAGACGCCCAATATCGATTTCCAGCTCAACTATGCGCCCCAGCTCACCGTGCACGGCGCCGTCTCCGGAATCCCGGAACAATCCCGAGGCGTTTCAATACAGGTGCAGCCGGATTCCCTCGCGCTCGATCAGGGCTTCAATAACGGCATGATTAATATCGATCCCACCCATCCCAACTTTCACGTAGCCGGCTTGGTGCCCGGCCCTTACCGCATCGTCGCGTCAGCCGGTAACCGCCGCACTGTTTCCCACGTGCAGCTCTCTTCCACCGATACCGAAGTGAATGTCACACTCCCGCCTGGCACTCCCCTCAGCGGAACTGTCACGGTAGAAGGTCCCGCCCCGGCATCTGGAAAGCCCAATGAATTTCGCGTCGCCCTCTTCCCAGGCGATGGCTTGCCATCCTTCGCGCCCGTCCAGACCAGCGTCAAAGCGGGCGCGTTTTCCTTTCCCGAAGTCGCGGCCGGCATCTGGGACATCAACGTAACCCCTCTGCCCCCAGGCGCCTACATCAAGTCCATGCGCCTCGGCAAACAGGACGTGCTCCTCGAAGAAATGGACATTGGCCCAAACTCAAAGGGACCTCTCGCCATCGTCATCTCAACCGCCGCGCCCAAAGTGGAAGGAACCCTCACCACGCCCGCCAGCGCCATCGTGCTAGCGGCCCCCATCGGCAATCTCGCGAAGGTTTTCAGCTTCTACTCCACCACGCGTACCGATGAGAAAGGCCACTTCAAGTTCGAAGGCCTGAACCCCGGTGCATACCGCTTTTATGCCTTTCAGGATTTAGAGCAGGGTGCATGGCAGGACACAGCCTTCCTCACCCCCTTCGAAACGCAATCGAAGCCCCTCGACCTGAAAGAAGGTGCAACCGAAACCCTGACTCTAACCGTCATAGGTTCCGCAAGCCAATGAGAAAACTTGCCGCCATCCTAGCCACAGGCGCCATCGTCGTGTTCGCCCAAGCCCCCGTGCCCCGCCGCGTGATGCGAACCGATGGCGTAACCACCATTGGCCCGAATGGCCAGTTTCCGCCTGGCCAGCAGCCGCCCGCGCAGCCCGAATACTCCGGCCCGCGAGGCTCTCTCTCCGGCATTGTGTCGGATTCCGTCACTGGCATGCCTCTCAAGAAAGCTCAGGTCCGCGTCAGCTTTGCCGGACCCCCATCGGTCGTCGTCACCGATGGTTCAGGCTCCTTCACGTTTGAGCAGCTACCCCCGGGTAATTACGTCGTCTTCGCAAATCACCCCGCCTACCCGCCGAGCTTCAACGCCCGGCAGGCACCCGAACAAGTTACCCTTGCTCCCGGCGAACAGAAGCGCGGCTTAACCGTCACGCTCGTCCCCGGCGTTAGCGTTTCGGGCAGAATTACCGAAGAGGATGGCGACCCGTTGGCCAACTGCAACGTCAGCCTGATCACGCGAACCCAGCAGCAGAACTTCCAGCCCATGCAGATGGCGAACACAAATACGAACGGTGAATACACAATCTCAAATGTGGCCGCCGGCCGCTATTATATGCAGGCTAGCTGCACCGCGCCCTATCTGCAGCCGCGCGCCTTCGCTGCTCCGAACGCTATCCCTACCGGGTCGCAATTCGCTTACGCGCCCAACTTCTATCCCGGCACACCAACGTTTTCGGGTGCGCAAAAGATCAAGCTCACGCCCGGCCAGCAAGCCCGCGGTCTCGATTTCCGCATGTCCCTGCAATCCGTCACCACCGTCTTGGTTCACGTCAAAGGCTTGGATGAGGAACACAGCGGCCGCCTCTTCGCCAACCTTGTTCCCGTGGATTCTCCCGTACCCACCCACATGGGCCTCGGCGGCATGATGCAGCCGCGCACCGGCATTCTGCGGCTCCCGAACGTGCCTCCCGGAACGTACACGCTTCTGCTGAATTCAAACGGGCAGGACCGCTCAGTCATCGCTCGCGAAACCATTCAAGTCGGCGACGAGCCCCGCGAAATTACCATTCAGATCCAACCGCTCTGTCCCCTTTCCGGTGTCATCCACAAAGAAGCTCCGCCCCCAAATTCCAATCCCGTGTTCCAGAGTAAACAGCCCAACGGAAACGGCATGATCACGCTTTCGCAAGTGGATGAGCAGGGCAACGCCCTCTCCGCCCCAGTAGCCGAAGACGGCTCCTTCACCTTAAAATCCACCATCCCCGGGCGCTACCGGGTCTCCGCCATGGGTGGCTTCGTTCAATCCGTCGATATTGGCGGTGAGACCACCGACGGCTCCGAATTCGTCTTGAAGCAAGGTGCCACCGGACCCCTAACCATCAACGTAGGCTTTGGCACCGGCACCCTCTCCGGCGAAGTGCAACTGGGCGAGTCGCACCCCTCCCAGGTGCTCATCCTCGCCAACGCCGGCCAAGGTTCGCACAGTACCCTCGTTAGTAGCGTATCCGCCGGCCAGCCCTTGAAATACTCCTTCCCGCTACCCCCCGGCTCCTACCGTGTCTACGCGCTCGCAGTGACCGATCCCAAAGCTATCGATCAATTGATGCTCAGCGATGCCCTGCAAGGCCGTGACGAATCAGTGCAAGTGCGCGTCTCCGCCGAAACCACACGCAACCTAAAACTGGTCACCAAAGCCGACTTCGAAAAGGCCGATCAGTAATTCGCCTCAGACCTGCTCAACGGCAGCGCCGCAATCCCATACCGTTCGCAAATCTCCGCCCACTCCTCGCATCGCATCTTGCCGGTGATCATGCCTTGCATCGTGATGATCGGCGACAGCTGCATTTCATCCTTCCCGAACTCCATCCTCGAGCCCGCGCCCGTATACAGAAACCGCCAACCCGCCCGCGACAACGCAACCGCCAGCGCCGAAGCCAGCGTCTGCCCCGTCCATATACGAAGCTCATCCGGATCGTGCAGCCTACCCGGCTTTTCGAAAAGCTTGGCCCCCAATTGCACCGCGCCATCGCGCATCAACTCGCACAGGCCGCCCACGCGCAGGCCCACCAGCCTATCGGCGGCCGCGTCGCAGGCATGCTCCCACATCGCCAACAGAATGGGTCCACCTTGTTCCCATTGCGCGCGCTCGAGCGTAGGGTGCTGCTTCAGCAAATTTACGGTCAACTGGCTCTCCACCGTGTGCGGGCTCCGCAGAAAGCCCAGCGCCAAGTCTTCTTCCGCCACCACGCTTTCACCGTGCTCCGTCCGCAGCCTGCGCCAGTACCGCGCGAAGCCTTCCGCCACTGGCATTAAATGGCCCGTGTGCAGGAACATATCCATATCCGTCGCCCAGAACAGGTTGAACTGCCGCGTTGCCTCCTGACTGATCGCAATGCTAGCCTCAATCGAAGCTCCCGTCTCCAGTGCCGCGCGTTTGCGAGCGTACCGCTCCACCTTCCGCAAGTTCCCCTCGAACGCCCAAATGTACGGCACAAAATAGACGGAGCCGTCCGCCATCATGCGCGCCTTCAAGAGCAAGCTCACCAGCCGTGGAGAGAACGTGAGTATCGTCAGGTGATACCGCAACAGCGTTTCCAATTGCGCGCGCGAAAGCACCGCCAGCGCCGCCAGCCCGTTCCGCAGCGCAATCTTAGTTTCCGCCGCTAGGTGCGCCGAATACGCCACTGCCGATACCACCGGCGAAAGATCGCTCCACACTTCCACGGTCTGCCGTATGCCAGTGGCTTCGCGCAGCTTCGCCGCCAGCACGAATAGCTCCGGCGCGTCACCCTCGCGCAGCGGTTTGCCCGGCGGCTCTTTCGGGTTTAACTCCTCGGGAACCGCCTTCGCAACCTTCCACATGTTGCGCGTGAGCAGAACAAATCCGGCCGCGGCCAAGCCAGACACAAACCACCCAACGGTCCGCGCCAAGCCCTCGCGCTCGCGCACCGTCACCATCAAGAATACCGACACCACCACCACAACGGGCAGCAGCCATAAAATCCAAAAGCTGGCTAACACCAGCGCAAGTTGTAGATTGAGCCAGAATTTCTGCACGCGTACGGGCTTCAGTTTACTCCCCAAATTCACATCGCCGTTACAGGAAACGTACACAATGGTGACCATGCGCCAGTTATTTTTCGTTGCCGCCATTGCCCTCGCGGCAAGCGCTCAAGATCAAAACTTTATAGAGCTTCCCTATCTCCAATTGGGCGACCAGCCGCATCTCAGCGCGTCCGAATCTCTGGTCATTCTCTGGCACGCGCCCGATATCGATCACGCCTGGGCGGTCGAGCTCCGCACCTCGAAAGATACCGAGTGGCGCGCCGCCGCCGCACCCTCCTTTCAAACCGCCGGCGCACCCGATACCAAAGTGACCCTTGCCAATCCGCCTAAAGAAATTGACGTGCCGGGCATTGCGCCCCATCGCGTCTATCGCGCCTCGCTCACGAAGCTGGTTCCCGGCGAAGAGTTCCGGTATCGCGTTCTGAAAGCAGGCCAGCCTGTCTTCTCCGCAACCGGCCACGCGCGCAAAGCCGTCGCTCAACCCTATCGTCTGGTCCTCTTCGGCGATTGCGCGCAGGATACCCCCGAACAGCGCAAGGTTGCCTACCAGGCTTCTCTCGCCAAGCCCGATTTCCTCTTCATCACCGGCGACATCGTCTATTCCTCCGGCCGCATCTCCGAATACCGCACCAAATACTTCCCCGTGTACAACAGCAACACCGCCTCGCCCGAAGCCGGCGCTCCCCTCATCCGCTCGATCCCGTTTCTCGCCGCACCGGGCAATCACGATACCGCGCTGCGCAACTACACCCAATATCCCGACGCCCTGGCGTACTTCCTCTATTGGGACCAGCCCCTCAACGGCCCCGTCGCCGCAGTCGATTCGCCTGCCACTGCCCACACGCTTCTAGGCAACGCCGAATCGCAGCCCGCCTTCCTCGAAGCCGCGCGCCCCCGCTACCCGCGCATGGCCAACTTCTCTTTCGATTACGGCAACGCTCACTGGACCGTGCTCGATTCCAACCCCTATATGGATTGGCAAAATCCCGCCTTCGCGCAATGGGTCAAAGACGACTTGGCCTCAGCCAAAAACGCGCAATGGCGCTTCGTCGCGTTCCATCATCCCGGCTTCAACTCCTCCGTCACCCACTTCACAGATCAGTGGATGCGCCTGCTCGCGCCCGTCTTCGAGCAGGGCAAAGTCGACGTCGTCTTCGCCGGACACGTTCACAATTACCAGCGTTCATTCCCGCTTACCTTTCAACCTCGCAAGCAGGACGATGGCACCTCAAAGACCGCCAAGGGCGAAGTAACCGGCGATTGGACGCTCGACAAAAAATTTCAGGATGGCCAATCGGCCAAGCCCAAGGGTGTGGTCTATATCGTTAGCGGCGCTGGCGGCGCGCACCTCTACAATCCCGAACAGCAGGAGAGCCCGCAAACCTGGCAGCCCTTTACCAACAAGTACGTCGCGCAGGTCAACTCCATGAGTGTGATCGATATCGATGGCCCTGTCTTCCATCTCAAACAGATCGATTTAGAAGGCCGCGAAGTAGATCGCTTCCAGATCGCGAAGTAGGTCAGTTCTGCAGGAAGAACGTGGCGCTAGGTCCGGGGTAGCC
>Ga0123337_10007332_pt1 | contig 10297 bp, 9 predicted proteins | sample frozenSSSSmetaG_FD_89792 | JGI IMG/M metagenome (GOLD analysis project Ga0123337, IMG submission 89792) | Glacier valley bacterial and archeal communities from Borup Fiord, Nunavut, Canada, to study Microbial Dark Matter (Phase II) -... | ecosystem: Environmental > Aquatic > Freshwater > Ice >...
CCCCTTTTGTTTGCTTATATTGTAAAGCCATGCTGCGATATTTTAGTGAGTGGCAAATGTAATCCATGCAGATTTAATGGCGCTTTACTAATTTGATAGCATTGGTGGGGACACGAACCACGGCAGTAAATATTGAAAAGACTATCAATAAACAAATGGCTGGAAGAAATATATTTACCACTTATTGCAGATTGCGCATATGAGGCACCTAAAAATAAACAGTCGCATTACGAGACGCTCAAAATAAACATAAAGCCCTTAAGTTAACGACTATGGTGCGGACACGAACCATGGCAGCGGGGCCGATGTCCCTGGCCATCCTGTAACGGAATGAGTTATCTTACCAAAAAATATGCAAGCAAAAGATTTCAAATACAAAGCTCATTGTAAAGCACCTGGTGTATTTACATTCACTAAATGACTGCCGGGTAATTTGGTTCCAGACTGCTTCGCCATAACATAGATTAGTAACAAGAAAGACACAGGGATAGGCACTGCGCCTGATGGACAGTTAGACACATCCATTTGGCCGTCTCTCAAATGCCACATTAATGATTCACACAAATAATTAATTATCATTTACAATGTGCATTAGGGACTGCTATATTTTATAATTGTGATAAAGCAAACGGAGACGTAGAATATCCATTTTTAATTGGTATTTTGGCAGTTAAAATCTTCCTTATGTCTATATTAATCCCAACCCGTAATCTGTTCACATTCATTCTAAAATTATATCTACTGTCGGGTTTATTTTTAATTGTGCCAAATTCATATTGCCAGGTGATTACGACTATTGCCGGTAATGGAACTGCTGGATTCTCTGGTGATGGAGGTCCCGCTCTTAACGCTCAATTTAATCAACCTGTCGCTGTTTGTTTTGATGCTGCAGGCAATATGTTCGTGGCGGATTATGGTAACCAGCGGGTAAGAAAGGTTGCTGCAGGAACGGGTGTAACAACTACTATTGCAGGTAATGGAACAGCTGGATTCTCTGGTGATGGTGGACTGGCTATAAATGCTGAGCTGAACCATCCAAGTTGGGTGTTGGCCGACAATCAAAATCACTTGTATATCACGGATTATAATAATTTACGAGTTCGCCGGTTAGATCTGGCATCAGGTATTATTAATACAGTAGCAGGTAACGGAACAGAAAACTATGTTAATGGCGCACTGGCTGATCAAACGGGGATGTTACCTACTGCTATTACACTAGACGGTAATGGCAACTTATACATATCACAACATCCTGGGCAATTTGTGAGTTATACAACCAACATAATCAGCAAAGTGGATAAGCTAACTGGTGTGGTAACCACTATAGCGGGCAATGGCCAATTTGTTTTTGCAGGTGATGGAGGACCGGCTCTTCAGGCCAGTTTCACTGCACCAATGGGGATGAGTTTCGATGCTTCCGGAAATTTGTATGTAGCGGATGCTTTGAACCAGCGCATCCGAAAGATAGATGCCATATCCGGAATCATCACAACTGTAGCAGGTGACGGTTCTGGTAACTTTAACCCCCCTGCCGGAAGTTTAGCAATAAATGTAGGCCTGGGAAACGTTTCAGATGTAAAAATAGACTCATCTGGTAATTTAATAATAGTTCAGGGCCTTCCAAGTGTAAGTATGATAAATGCTACTACCGGAGTGATAACAACTAAAGCTACCAGAGGAAGCACGTTTATAGGACTTGATTGTGTTCCCCCAAATTCCACAACCATAGGCTTCCCCCGTGTTGCGGCATTTGACCCAAAAGGAAATCTTTGTTTTACCGACCAGGATTTTCCCCGCATCCGCTCCATTCTTCCGGGACCAGGGGCTACGATATTTGTTATACCAACTGCATATGATGTTTGCTTTAAAGATACAATCACTCTCTTTGCTTATACAACAGGAACAAACAGTCAATCAATTTACCAATGGAAAAAGAATGGAGTAAACGTTGGCACGAACAGTGCGAACTTCACAGACAAGGCGAACATAAATGATTCATATGTTTGCGAGTTAACCGCAGCCAGTTGTGGTAATGCAAAAATCACAAGTTACATTTACACTTACACCGGCCGTGGTACCAATTACTTTTTCGGGAGTGTCAACAATTTATGGGAAAATCCAGCCAATTGGAGTTGTACTGGTGTGCCAGACAGTAACTCCAATGTTGTTATTCCTTCTGGGAAGTCTGTTATCATTAACTCAAATGTTACCGTCTCTCAATTGCAGGTTCAGCAAGGTGCAAGTGTAACAGTGAGCAGTGGCTTTAAATTAAATGTATTGCATTAACACCCTTCTTTCCCATTTTTATGCTTTATAATTCACTCACGTTGCAGGAAGCTAACGCTTCTCCTGCCATGGTTCGTGTCCACTCTGCAATGCTAAAACGCTTCCCATGTGCTGCTAATAAATCAACATTCTTTATTCATTCTATGATACCGGCAGTATTATAAAACCATCGGTTGAAAATATTGAAAGGAATGGATCGTACGGACACGACCCATGGCAGTGGGGGGTGATCCTTTGCAGCAAGGTTTGCCGGCACCATGTTACCTCACTAAAAATTGTAAGGTTCCCAACTTCCATGGCCAACACACTTATTCGGGAGGACAACGTTGCTCAGAATAAATTAAAACAGCAACAATTGTTATGGCCAATCGCTTAGGTGCCATTTTGCTAATAACCAATCATCATCCGGGTCAATTCTAAAATCAAATGGACGGGGAGAAGAATTTTCCGATATTATTTGTTGCAGATAAGTATTTGCAATTTCAGGATCGAAAACTCTCCATATTAGTTCCCTGGTTTTATTCCAGGTAATTCGGGCAAGAAAAAGTGCATTGGGTTTTTGCTTATTTGGACCTTTGATATGATCATCCAGCAGCATTCCATATTCATAAACTAAAGCGTCTTCCGTACGGGATGGCATACCATTTTCAATCAGGTCTTTTAAATCAAGCATAATAGAAAGGTGCCAACCAAAAACTTGTTTAGGTTCAAAGGACTTTAATGCCGCGTTAATTACTGCGATACCCGGTAATTTTTCCTGAATGAAATTAAGAATATGATAATCTTCATCAGGAATAAATACTTTAAATGCTGCCATTTATTTAAATTAAAGCTATAGTAAATTTCTATGATAAAAGTTTTGCGAAAAGAAAACGACCATTGAGTAGGAAAGAGTACCTAACGTCGATTGTTAATTGAATGTAGCCGTTTTATTTTATCCAACCTAAAGTTCTCCACGTTATGCCAGATTGTTTTTTTCCAAATAGTGGTGTGCGTTATGCACCGATTGATCGGTAAGCCCTCCTTCGCAAAAACACATGCCAAAAGCGTATGCCCACACTAAAAATTATAAGGCTTCCAGCAATGTCTCCTTTGCGATGCTTTGAGCGAGGGAGGGACGTTGCGTTGCCAATTGAAAAGCGGCTGGTACAGGAAAGTTTGTGCATTTGCCAATGCTGCTTTATAAGTAGCTTTGAGTGATATGAAAGCTATTACACCCTTACTCATCTGTTCGCTTATTACCTGCTTCGCCCTACAAGCCCAAACAGAAAATACCAACCCCGTTTTTACTGCTGAATTAAAAAGCAAAATCACCGTATCCGGGTTTTGTCTTTGCCAGGCAACAGTTACCGAATTGATATCACTTGACAGCAATTTAAAGCAAGTGCAGGTGGAAGAGATGGGGCTTTGCCCTGATGGCTTTGTGCAGGATGGAAGATTTACCAACCGCACAGGCTATGCTTCCGCCAAATATCCCGGGATGATTTTTCAGAAAGATGGAGACAACGACCTGATCAGTAAAATAAGGTTGACCAAAGATTTTGCCGGCCAGCTTCCCGATGGCACAGCCATTAATATGAAGACCCTGCTTGCGAAAGACGTGATTAAATTATATCCTGCATACGATAAATCATGGGTTTCAAGAGATTGCGCCGAATACTGGAACCTGACCAATGACACCCTTTCCTTTTATATAAAAATTGACACGGCGAGAAAACCCCGGTACCCGCTGGATGAAGCTTACTACCTTGAAAAGCCGGTTGAGGGAATTGATCTGGTGGTTTCCTGTTATAGCATCTCTCACAGCAATGAAAAATTCGTTTTTTTTGCCCCGGATGAGCCGGTGTTTTTCCTGGACAGTATGAGGGTAAACGCAGGTGTACTAAAAAATTACCAGCCAGCAGAAATTGCGATGGTGACGGTTTACAAAAATGCCGATTCGTTGAAGATTACAGAACCCAACGCAAAAAACGGCATCGTGTATATTACTACCAAAGACTTTGCCCGTAATCATTACTGGAATTATTTTAAATCGATATCGCCGGATTATGCCAGGCAGGTTCCTGATATGGACGCAGAAAAAAAGCTGGTTTATATCCTGAATGGCAAGCCACTCACCACCAATTTTGAAAGCGATCTTTTCGCCATCAACGACAGCAATTTGATAGAACTGAAACTAATTGATAAGAAAACATTGAAGCAGGATTATGATATTAGTGTGCGGGGTATTGGGGTGGTTATTACCACGAGGAAGAAGTGATTGGAGTTGATGGGCTGGAAGTCCTTTGAAACAAGGTTTGCCAGGGCCATGCTACCACTCAATAAATTTTAAGATTTCTATCATTTTCTCCTTTGCCATGCTGAGAGCGTGGGAGGGACATTGCTTTGCCAATTGAAGACTTAGGGCAGAAGAATTTTAAGGAAGATTGTTTTTTGCATCCTGCAAAATAATTTCTATTAATTCTTGAAAGGCTAGTGTTGGATAAATTCGCACGTATGAAAATAGTAATCTTCTGACTCGAGTCACAATTGGCGGTATTGTTAACTCCAATTTAAAATAAGCCTTATTGTGCAAAAGATTGGCATGCGTAATCCCATTCCTTGCTTCATACAATTGTAACAATAAGCTATTGTAATATCTCTGAAGATTTGACCACCTTTTTTTTGTATACCTTTTACTAAGAATTTTTATTAACTCATTAAAAAAAGGATAGTCAAAATTTTCAAGAAAATGTTTTGCCTTTTTCAATCCTAGTTTATTACGTATTGCAATAAACTCAGCCGGAGTCATCCCGAATCGCTGGTAATCAAAATTCCAAGGAGATGTTGAACTAAATAAATATTGGGTAATATGATCATCCCGATCCAATTTCTCGTTTAGTAAAAGAATAGTCGATACGATATCAATAACTGCTTGAGCTCCTTTGTGTGCAAATAAATTCTCTAAATATCGCCAGTAACCTTCAATGTCTTCACTTTTAATTGCACCTATAAACGTGCTTTCCTGATTAAGAATATGGATTTTTGCCTGACCGGAAAATTTTTCCAGGAAAATAAATGGGGTATCTTCCAAAAGATTTAACTGCATTTCTCCAATCTCTTTTGGATAAGAAGTTTTCCAATAAATATCAATAAAGTCGGAAGTCACCAAATAAGTTTCAGTGCTGATCTGCACATTACGGTCCACAACAATCCCCAAATAATCTACAGCGTCTTGTACTGATTTTAAAATTTGGCCAAGTGGAAAATCATCATCAAAAGAATAGACTGGAGTAACTGCCAGCAAACAGTTTGCAGCCTGAAAAAAAAGAGTTGCATTTTCTTCATCAGTCGCAAAAAAGTTCCTTCGGATATTGTCGAATTCAGCATTTTCAAACCCTAGAAAACGTACCTCCTTGTAAGTGAATGACGAAGTTTGATTCATGGAAACACCATGCACTTTTAGAATAAGATATCTTTTAGATGGAGTCTCATTTAAAAAATTGACAATGCCCTGAAACTGTTTTTGAAAATCCCTCTGTTGCAAGTATTCCTGCTTTTGTGTATCTGTTACTAGCTCTTTTGGAAACGGGAATTTATCAATATCTGCGCTTAATAAACGGGAAAATATGTTTATGATTTCAGTTTTTTTCGGCCTTTAAAAAAAGCTTCGCTGACAAGAATCTGTGTTAAATAAATAATACTTTCCTGATGCTCGTCTAGCGGATGATCGCAAAGCAAAAAGGTCATTAGATCATCAAAAGCTTTGCGGATCATGTTAGCTTCGAGTTCAATTTTGAAATCTTCTAAAGCAGGTAGAAAGCTTGTGTTCCTTTTAAGCCATTTGCCCCTTTGTACGTGTAATTCATTTTCATTTTTTGCGGTTACTGATTTAAATAATTTGATTTCTTTTTTTAACGCAGTATAACTTGTGAAATGCTTTAGAAAATTATCTTCTCTAAAATAATGGTGGTCGATATAGTTCGATACATAATTACCACGTTTTATATGGGAACTTGTAGTAAGCTGAAAAATTATTTTTTCTACAAGTGAAAGAGGATTCTCAGGTTCTGTTTCTAATAGCCGCCCAATTTTATCGGCATAAAAACCAAAGTAGTCTGCAAAAAAAGCAGTTTTAGTTTCAACTAGCTTATTTGCGTTTGATATGATTGCGATTCGTGCCATGAATATTGAATTATAGTTTTAGTAAAACTACGTCCAGTTTTAGATTTTATAATTACTTGGAAAATATTTGATTTATACGTTGAGGCAAGAGATTAAACATAGTAGAAAATTGTCTCTTTAATAACATTTAGTATTTTTAATTATGCCAGACCAAACTTCCACCGCTCTTCCACCATGGTTAACCCCAATTTTGACAGCGACATTAGGGTTTATTGCGGCCATTATAATTGAAAGATTTAAAAACCGCACAGTTTTATTAAAATCCAAACGTAATGTTTTTCAATTGGCAACAGCCACGAAAAATAGTTTTTGGGGGGATATTGAAGTTTTATACAACGATAGAAAAACAAATCATCTTAGCTTAATAACTATTGAAATAAAAAATGACAGCAATATTGATTTAGAGAATGTAAATGTTGATTTCTGGGTAGATGAAAATAGTCAAATGCTGGCATACCAAGGAAATTATAATGAAAATGGCAACTCAATTTTGTTGGAAGAAAAGTACGCCAAAGAATTTGGTGATGTAATAAAATTGAATAAGGAGGATATGAGACTGAAAGAAGAAAATCCCACCCACGAAACTTCGCCGGACTTGCGCCTTTCATTACGATATATATTAGCTAATAAGACATTGAACTTACCTGTATTTAACAGAAATACTTCAATAAAGATCCAACTACTTTGCGAAAACTTTATTGGACAGGTACCAAAACTATCCGTCAGCATTTTACACAAATCTTGCAAAGTTGTGCAAGAAGAAGATGAAGTTGAAGCCAAGCTAAAAAGAGATAGATATGCAGGAATTCTATGGTTTATACTTTATGGAATTGTTGTTGCATATGTCTATTCAAAATATAGCAATCAACCCATTGCTGTTATTTGGACAGGCATACTTGCAATAGTAAGTTTATACGCAGCCTTAGGGATTTACGAAATACTCAGACGCCTAAAAAGACTATTGAAATAAAAAAATTCTAAAATTTTATATTGGATCTCTGTTACAACTTTCTTCTCCGCTTATATAAAAGCCCCTCAATGGTATACCGTAGAAGCGAATGACACAACGATGTCGCCCCATAGCAAAAATGCTTGTGCAAATATTAAGCATTTGATAACCGTTGCTAAATACCGCTGCCTTATTTTTACACCCCGCATAGCAGCACCTATTTTAACATACAATGCAACCGAAATTATTTTTGAAAACTGTTTGTTTTCAAACCTTAGCCATGCGTTTATTTTGGCCAACAGTGCTGCTATGCCGGATACCAGTGCCGACCGTTTTTTTTCGGTGCAGCCGGAAATGATTGAGCTCAATGCGGGTACTTTCAGCAATCCCGCTGGCAGACTGGTTTTTCAGGGTTGTAGGTGCGGCACTCCTTCCTGGTTCGTGCAGATAGCATTCATGGCTATGCTGATTTTGTTTGATATTACAAGGAGCGATGCTAAATTCCATTTTAGTTGTTATCTTCAAAACATAATTCCAGTCACCAATGATTGCAGAAAACAGAGTAGCGATTTACAACATGCATATAGGCCTGGCAGTAACCCTGCAATTTATTTGAAAATGCAAAAAAATATTCAACACTAAAATAAAACCGTAACCCATGAAACAGCTATTTATTGTCGTCGTTCTGCTATGCGGCATGCTTAAAAATTTTGCCCAGATAACAAATGTCAATGTCGGCCTATGGAGTGACAATACCATTTGGAGTAACAATGCGCTACCGGTTTCCAGTGATGTGATTGTACTTAATTTTGATGTTACAGTTGACATCGATGCCACCTGCAAATCATTGAATGTAAACGGTCATAACGTAATCGTTAATCCGGGTGTTCGCTTAAACATCGTTGGTGACAACAGCGCACAACAACTAAAAAAAGGTTTACTGGCCTATTATCCCTTCAACGCTGGGGCGGGTGACGAAAGTGGCAACGGGTATGACTTAACGGTTATGGGGCCCTTATTAACGGCTAACAGATTTGGTGAAACGCAAAAGGCGTACAAATTCAACGGTTCGTCAGATTTTATGATTCTCCCCAAGTTATTAAAGGCAGACAGTTTAAGGGAATTTACTCTATCAGCATGGGTAAAGGTGGAAAATTTGAGTCGTAGTTCGATTATCTCCTTTCTTTCCAGGAGTCCTAACATTTGTACCAGTTATTTAGGTGTGGATAATACCAGTATGCGCTATTCAACAGCGCACCAAATTATTACGGCATTTGGGGGAGGTAGCTGCACTACATCGCTGATTAGGGATACCATTGGCAGTCCGATGGCTAAATGGTGTCACATTGTTTTGGTACAACGCTATAAAGTTGGAACTACGAAAAGCTATGAGTATAGCCAATACTTCAACGGCAATAAATTGACGATAGGATCCAGCGGCTACGGATCCAATCCAATTGCGACATGTTTTAGCCAGGGGGGTATAATTGGTAGTAATAACAATGGGAGTAATTATAATTTCAATTTCTACCATCTCGAAGGTGATATTGATGATATAAGAATTTATGACCGGGCATTGTCGGATACTGAAGTAGGACTGTTGTACCAATCAATTGAATAATGAAATAAATCAAAACCTGGTATTGATAACATATTGATGGTAACAGTAATTATTTTTGAAAACAGTTTCTTTTCAAATCTTAGCCATGCGTTTATTCTGGCCAACAGTGCCGCTATGCCGGATACGAGTGCCGACCGTTTTTTTTCGGTGCAACTCCTAAGAAGCGGATGAACCGGGCAATTACGTTAAAACATTTAATTCTTTGCGGATAAAGTCTGCCAGTTGTTGGGTGCTTGGTAATTCGAGCATGTATTTGCTAACAAATAATTGCATGTCGGTGTCGGCTACTGCATATTCTACAAGGGCCTTGTCATTTTCGGTTACCAATAACAATGCCACCGGCGGGTTATCGGCCGGCAGCATGATATTTTTTTTGTAGTAGTTGATATAAGTTTTTAGCTGCCCGATATTTTCATGCTCCACGGCTTTCATTTTTAAATCAATCAGCACATGGCATTTGAGCACCCGGTGGTAAAAGACAAGGTCGATAAAATAATATTTTTCACCTATCAGAATGCGTTTTTGTTTTGCTTCAAAACAAAAACCATGGCCGAGTTCCAGTAAAAATTCTTCCAGGTTGTCGATAAGGGCCTGTTCCAGATCAGATTCATACACGACATCCCTGGCTTTCAGTCCAAGAAATTCAAATGTAAAAGGGGATTTAATGATATCGGTTGGTATCATTGCTGCTGCATTTTCCTGCACAATCCGGCTTGGTTTTTCAGGATTATTGCTCATGCCACTACGCTCGAAATAGAGTGCATTTATTTGTCGCTTTAGTTGATCTACACTCCAGTTGCCTTTTATACATTCTATTTCATAGAAGGTGCGTTTCAGCGGATCGTTTATTGGTAATAGCTGTACTAAATGTGTAAAAGAAAGACGGCTGATAAGTTTTTCGGGAGGAACCTGCAAGTCATGTTGTATGTTATTGTTGAATTCCTCAGTCGTCGACTGAGGAATTGTGTTTATACCCAATCCAAGCTGCTTCAGTTGCTCAGACAGGGTCTGTGCAATTTGGGGATAGGTTCTGTAAAACTGTCGACAAATGATAAGATTGGTCTCGGAAAGCCCTTTGATTCTGATTTCCTTTGCCAAATCGATCAGCAGTTTTTTACCATACATCGCTCTGTCTTCCCCATTCTGCTCAAACTCCAAAATATAAAACCCAACCAGCCAGTTACGGATGGTCAAATGTTTATTTACAGATTTTAGCGCACTTTGCTGGAGTGAGGTATGTGTTTCCCGGATGGTGTTTACTAATATTTTAAAATTCA
>Ga0123337_10007333_pt1 | contig 10297 bp, 12 predicted proteins | sample frozenSSSSmetaG_FD_89792 | JGI IMG/M metagenome (GOLD analysis project Ga0123337, IMG submission 89792) | Glacier valley bacterial and archeal communities from Borup Fiord, Nunavut, Canada, to study Microbial Dark Matter (Phase II) -... | ecosystem: Environmental > Aquatic > Freshwater > Ice >...
AAGCCCAACACATCGATGTAAAAACGTTTGCTGGTTTCATAGTCATTTGTAAGAATGGCCACATGATGAATTGCTTTGATGTCCATAGTTGCTATACCTTGGTTTTTATCTCAAACTCCTTCATGTTGCCCACCTTCCCCTGCACATCAAACATATCCTGAGCAATCATCACTTTTAACCGCCACAATAAATAAGCATCGCCGGTAGTTTCTTTGCTTTTGCTTAGAAACTGGTTGATTATTTTGTTGGCCTTTTGCCAGTCCGGTGTTATAAATTTTTTCAACTCCGCATCATAAAAATCATAATCTACCTGTCCCAGTTTTTTTCCTCCTTCTAATAAACGAACACCTTTGTTTTCTTCGCAGATCCTCGTCCACTCATCCGGATCAACTTCAAACTCACTTAATGTAATTTCCCGGGCCAGCTTTTTTGCTTTTAAAAATTCCTTAGCAGGTATTTCGCTTAACCAGGTTGGATAAAATATATTCCCCTTCTCATTGATAAATGGCAGGTTATTCAGGTACAGAATAAATACCCTGCCCTGTAATTCTTTCATGTATTTGAGCAGCCAATAATAACCGCTTACATCATGCTTGTTTTGCGCAGCCCAAATCCAGATAATTTCTTCAGCATTCCTGCGCATGGTACCTACCAATTCAGCCGCAGTTTTGTAATCATCCACTTCATTGGTTTCTACCTTGCTTTCATAATCGCCACCAGCCAGTACTTCCTTCCACCATTGTTTGCGGGCTTCAATTCCATCGCCGATGTAAATATTTCCCAAAGGGCCCACCGCATAATCATCTTTGATGCAAACAATCTCACCAACCAGGCTTGCATCCAGTTCAATTGCCTGTTGCAATACTTTTACATCCGGTTCATTAAATACGATGTGAATCATGTTATTAAAATAATTTTTTAGTATGTTACTCATATGATTGAAAAGCAAATCGATTATTTACTCTTCAGCAAGCGCAGCTTCCGGAACAACCTTAATTCCTCCTTCGTCCACCAAATCCAACTCTACCTTTAAATTATCTATGATAAAATCCTGTCGACTTGGGGTATTCTTTCCCATATAATATTCCAGTAACTGCTGTATATGCGTGTCGGGCAACATCATCACCGGTTGCAATTTCATCTCGGGACCAATAAACCGGGCAAATTCATCCGGGCTAATTTCACCCAATCCTTTAAACCGGGTAATCTCCGGCTTGGACCCTAATTTTTTGATGGCTTTTTGCTTTTCATCTTCATCGTAACAATAAATGGTTTCCTGTTTATTGCGAACCCTGAAAAGCGGTGTTTCTAAAATGTACACATGACCATTTTTTACCAGATCTGGAAAAAATTGCAGGAAAAACGTCATCAACAACAAACGAATGTGCAAACCATCCACATCGGCATCTGTTGCAAAAACAATGTTATTGTAGCGAAGCGTATCGTATCCGTCTTCAATATTTAAAGCGTGTTGCAATAAATTGAATTCTTCATTTTCGTACACCACTTTTTTGGTTAGACCAAAACAGTTCAACGGCTTACCACGTAAACTAAACACCGCCTGCGTATTCACACTTCTTGCCTTGGTAATGCTACCACTTGCACTATCTCCCTCGGTAATAAAAATGGTACTTTCCTTTTGCTTTTCAATTACATTGTCCTTGTCTTTACCTGTTGGCTCATCATTGTAATGAAACTTGCAATCCCGTAGTTTTTTATTGTGCAGGTTGGCTTTCTTCGCTCTTTCATTGGCCAACTTTCTGATACCTGACAATTCTTTTCGCTCCCGCTCATTCTGCTCAATCCTTTTCTTTAAAGCATCCGCCGTGGTTGGGTTTTTATGTAAAAAATTATCCAGTTCCTTTGATAAAAAATCGCCAATAAAATTCTTCATGCTCGGGCCGCCTTCATACACCGTTTGAGAACCCAGTTTTGTTTTCGTCTGGCTTTCAAACACAGGTTCCTGCACCCGAATACTAAGTGCCACGCAAATACTGCCACGGATATCCGAGGCATCGTAATCCTTCTTATAAAATTCACGAATCGTTTTAACGTATCCTTCCCTGAAAGCCGCCAGGTGCGTACCGCCCTGTGTGGTAAACTGTCCGTTTACAAATGTATAATAGTCCTCGCCGTAAGCATTTTCATGCGTAACGGCCAGTTCAATATCCTCTCCCTTTAGGTGAATGATTGGGTAACGTAATTCGTCTTCGTTGGTTTTACGTTGCAACAAATCGAGCAAACCGTTTTTACTCACATAGCGTTTGCCATTCAGGTTCATTACCAATCCGGCATTGAGGTAACAATAATTCCAGAACTGGTTATCTAAATACTCCTGTACAAAATGAAAGTTCTTAAAAATATTTTCATCCGGAATAAAGGTTACAAAGGTTCCGTTGTCTTCTTTTGAAGGAGCTTCTTTGTGCTCCTTCAACAAAACGCCCTTTTGAAATTCAGCCGTTTTTTCTTTGCCCTCCCGATAAGCCGTCACCTTAAAGTATTCGCTCAGCGCATTCACCGCTTTGGTACCCACTCCATTCAATCCCACACTTTTTTGAAATGCCTTGCTATCATATTTAGCACCTGTATTGATTTTACTTACCACATCTACCACTTTACCCAACGGGATGCCACGTCCATAATCTCTGATAGTAATATTTTTACCATCAATTTTCACATCCACATGTTTACCATATCCCATGGTATGCTCATCAATACAGTTATCAATTACTTCTTTGATGAGTACATAAACCCCGTCATCCGGACTACTGCCATCACCCAATTTACCAATATACATTCCCGGACGTAAACGGATGTGTTCTTTCCAATCCAGGCTCCTGATAGAGTCTTCATTATAATCCACTTCGATTCTTTCTTTTTCTGCCATTATATTTTTTTGTTTCCGGGCGACGGAAAATTGTTTCAACATCGTTGCGTCGCACTCTTCAACGATGGTATTTCAATGTAACTTTTATCAAAACGGCATGATATACATCCATTAAAAATGGGCCGGAATGTTTTTTTGAAGCTGCAATCTACTAATTTTTTTAGTATTTTTTCAATGATGCAAATATAGTTAAACATGTATAGAGAAAAATGGAAGGTTTTTAAACACCTGTGTATAAAAAAAGTACGGCATCACTTATAGCGTAAATTGCATCCCGCAGCCCGAAAGAATACCAGCATATAGCCGGCATTAACGACTCCATTAAAATAAAAGGACATATGCGATAATAAAATCACTAATTATAATTAGGTGGATAAATTAAACCACAATGGCTTTTAAATAATTTGAATAAACTGTATTTTGTCCATCTAAAAATTTACATATGAAAAAAATCAGCGCTCTACTATGTGCATTTATGCTGCTAACAATTTGCAGTACCAAAGCACAAACCGAAGCCGAAATGAAGGCATGGGAAAATTATATGACACCGGGCGATATGCACAAAATGCTTGCTGAAGCGGCTGGCGACTGGAACGAGGAGATTACCATGTGGATGGATCCTGCGGCTCCGCCAACCAAATCAACCGCCACCTCCAAAATTGAAATGATTATGGGTGGACGTTACCAGGCAGCCAGAACAACCGGCGACATGATGGGAATGCCTTTTGAAGGAATGTCGTTGTTGGGTTATGACAATACAACAAAACTTTTTACCTCTACATGGGTAGATAATTTTGGTACAGGCACACTTACAATGGTTGGCAGTTGGGATGCGCCAACAAAATCGATCATCCTAAAAGGAAAAATGGTAGACCCTATGACAGGAAAGGATGTCTTGACCAAACAGATCATGAAATTCATAGACAAAGACACGCAGGAAATGGAAATGTACGATACCAAAAATGGTAAAGAGACGAAAACCATGTCCGTTAAATCCACCAGGAAGAAGTAACACAATATTATTTATAATACTTTGAATCAACAACAACAAAAGCCTGTGGCCATTATTACAGATCTCATACAGATCAAACAGATAGCTATCGACAAGGAAGAGGAGAACGATCGCTTTAGAATTTATCTAAAACAACAGGACCGGGATTTCATCGATTCGATTGTGCATCCACTCAATGATACAATTACGCCACAGATTGATTGCACTCAATGTGGTAATTGCTGCAAATCGCTCATGATCAATGTTACTACCCGAGAAGCAGAGGTGCTTGCAACCCGTCTTCAGCTTAGCCTGGCGGCAGTGAAAGAAAAATACATTGAGGAAAGTGACCAGGGCCAATTGATCATGAATACAATTCCCTGCCATTTTTTGAGCGGCAGCTCCTGCAGCATTTATGAAGATCGCTTTAGTGAATGCCGGGAGTTTCCGCACCTGCACAAGCCGCATTTTACTGGCCGGCTGTTTGGCACGATGATGTACTATGGGATGTGCCCGATTATTTTTAATGTGGTGGAACAATTAAAAGTTGCTGTGAACTTTAACGCTGGTGAACTATGCAGTGGATAATACCATCAGTACTGCCTGATATTCTAAAATGTTGATTTGATAAAACGAAGAGTATTGTGCAATTACAAACAAGGTGTATAAATCTGCGCAAAGATTTGCTGTACAAGGGTGCGACGCCTATGAAGCTCAATTGAAAATTTATAGTTGGGCCAATCATTTTCTTCTACAATATCTTTTTGTTAGTAATTAAGAAATGCAAATAAAAACATTGGTTTAGCATGTATATTGGTTTACCTTAACCTATCTTTAAGTAACGATTTTAATCTAAAAAATTTAAACATGAAAATGACAAAATTATTAATGGCAATGGCCATTGCAGCAACAATTGGTTTTGTAAGCTGTTCCCCAAAAGATGCAGATGTAAAAACTGCCGTAGAAACACAGCTGAAAGCAAAGCCTGATATGACAGGTGCCATGGTAGATGTAAAAGATGGAGTGGCAACGTTGACGGGTGAGTGTAAAGATGATGCCTGTAAGGCAGATTGCGAAAAGATTGCACAGGGAGTGAAAGGTGTAAAATCTGTGATCAACAATTTAACAATAATTGCACCGCCACCACCGCCACCACCTGCTCCTGCATCTTTATCTACTTTATTGGATGAGGCTACCCAACAAAAAGTAAAAGATGGGTTAAAGGACATTAAAGGAGTAACGGTTGAATTTGTAGAAGACAAAGCAGTGCTAACTGGTACTGTAACAAAGGCTGACAGGATGAAGATTATGCAAATGCTTTCTGCAGCTAAAGTAAAATCAGATGTTAGCAAATTAACAGACAAAAAATAAATTCAATCACAACTTAAATATTAGAAAATGGCAGTTCAGGAAAAATATGCAGAGTTGATACAATCAGCCACCACATTGGGTGTAGCAAACTTAGCAGTAGCAGAAAAAGAGGGTGTATTGCATGTAAGCGGCACCGCCAAAAGCACTGCTGATTATGATGCACTATGGGCATTGTATGATAAAATTGATCCCTCAATGGCGACTGGCGATCTGATGATGAATATTGATATTAAAGCAGATGCCGGCGCTCAGTTGAAAGTAACCACAGATTCTACCAATTTGAATATCAGGAGCACTCCAACTACCGAGGGCGAAATAGTTGGTAAGGCTGCTCACGGAGAAGTAGTAACACTGGTGGAAAAAACTGATGATAGCTGGTGGAAAATTAAAACAAACGATGGTGAAGAAGGATATGCTTACGCTCAGTATTTATCTCCTCTTTAATTTAAATTTTAACTTACAAAAAGCCATTCACCGAAAAGTGAATGGCTTTTTGTTTGTAGATTGCGCCAAATGATTTTTATGAAACATATTTCCCGCATTACATTGTTGCTTTTTTTTTCGAGTATTTCTTTTTCATGTAAGGCGCAGGTAAGCACCAGCTTAACTGCCACTGAATTCGAAAAAGGGATTGCGGATAAAGATTCGATTCAACTGCTGGATGTTAGAACAGCCGGCGAATTCAATGGTGGACATTTGCAGGGAGCTTTGCTGGCTGATTGGAAAGATAAAAATGAATTTTCGAGAAGGATCTCATTTATAGATAAAAATAAGCCGGTGTACATCTATTGCCTCGGTGGCGGAAGAAGTGAAGCTGCCGCTACAAAGATGAGAGCGATGGGATACCAGGCAGTTTATGAATTAAAAGGTGGCATCAATGCATGGAAAGCTGAGAACAAAATGGTGGAAGGCAAATCGGCTGCAAAACAAATGAGTACGGATGAGTTTAACAATGCCATCGCCGGAGGTAAATTTGTACTGGTTGATTTTGGCGCAGAATGGTGTCCACCCTGTAAAAAAATGGAACCGATATTAAAAATTCTTCAAAAAAATAACCCCAATAAATTTACGCTGGTAAAAGTGGACGGAGGAAAAGACGAAGACATTTTGAAACAATACAATGTAACAGCTTTGCCGGTATTCATACTTTTTAAAGACGGCAAACAGGTATGGCGCAGAGATGGAATTGCGGAAGAAAATGAAATTGCAAGCCAGTTTAAATAACTAAGGCTGCGAAGATTCTTTTATAAAATCACTCACCAAATAACTGACCAGTTTACCGGTAGATTCATTTTTTCTGCCATCGGACAGATGGGTTGCGCCCTCACAAATGTGCAGGTAAGCCGGTCTGGCATCCTGGGCTACAAAAGTAACGAACTGTCTTGCCTGCAGCGATGTTAGCCCAGAAGGACTGGATGCACTGCTTAAAACATTTTCAATTGAATCAAGATCCAATTCAATGCCTGTATATGTTCCGTCGGTAAAGCCTGTTGAGTGGGCCACTGCCTGAATGAAGTTTTTCCGCTGCCTGATAAAAATATCTTCCCAGGTGATGTAGTCAATAAAAGGATCGTTGTGAATATCCGTTAGTACATTTTGTGGTAAATAATTTTCATGCAGTCCAATCACACTGTACTTACCGAGGTAGCCATCTTCGGAAGCATATCTGAATCCGTTGCCGCTATGCCTTCCTTCAGTAGTTCTAAAATCGGCATGGGCATCCAGGTTGATCACATTGATTTGAGAAAGCGGAACAAGATCTGCTTTGTGCAGACCTTTTGCAACACCTTTAATAATCGGGTAAGCGTTGTTGTGACCACCGCCGATTACAATAGGAATCTTTTTAAAGGACGCAATTACTTTGATCAAATTTTCCACCTGTTCATCGATCATATTTACCGCATGCCTGTAAGCATCTACCAGTTCATCCGGTCCATAAGCATTGTTTTCAATCAGGTATTGAATGTCGCCAAAATCAAAATGCCCCATCAGCAATACATTTTCGCCGGTAAAAAAATCATTGCTTTGAATATTCAAAAACGAGGTTAGAAAAGGCAGCCAAAGGGTATCAGCCCCGCCAGTACCATAATTTGCCTTAACGCCAATATCTTCCGGAATACCAAGCAGCACGTAGGTTGCATCAGACTGCTTTAACATCTCGATCCAATCACCCGATGATTTTATATCTCTGATCCGCTCACCAATTTTTGTTTCAAAACGACGGACTTTTGTAACAGATAAAATATCTTCCCTGGTGTAGAATTTAAAATGTTTCATATAGGGAAGTTAAGTTATTTATTGAAGATTGTAAAGCAGCAGTAATATCGGTTGCATTTAGAATTGTCGGAAGGGGTGCGACAATTTAAATACACCCGTAATATCGTGCAGACCGATATCAAAATAAAAAGAAAAGCTCCTGAAACGAGGAGCTTTTCTGTGCTGTTCAATTTGAAAACCTTTATGCCTACAATGAAAGATTACCATCTGCCTTTATTATCATATTTATCAAACCTTTGATCTCTGCGGTTGGCCTGGTTTCTCCTGTCGTTAAATTTTTCAATCACCGACCTTAATTCAGCATCTCTCTGTATTTGAAGAGAGTAAATTTTCTGTTCCTTCTTATACCGGTTTACAAAAAATTTATTTTTTACCGATTCCATTTTACGGAAGTAATCCCGGTTGATCGAATTGATTGCCATATCTTTTTCCCTGGCGGTGAAATAATAGGTCCCTTTACCATAACCCGGACCGCCTCTGTCACGATCATTGTTTACAACTACATCACGATTCCTGTTATTGTCGTAATCCCGGTTACCTGGTTGATTGTGCTGAGCAAAAGTTGCAGATGAAATCATAGCTAACATTGCAAATAGTGTAAGTGTCTTTTTCATAATCTTAAATTTTTAATTGTTATTAATGTTTATAAGATTGAACACGACACTCAAGGTTTACAAAGAAATTGTTAATGCTGAAATGTTACACTTTTTTTCTTCGGCCAGCCATTACTGTTAGTAATTTTATTTTACTAAATAAATTAAAGAAGCGGTTGGGATTTGTGGTAAGAGATTGTTATCAGGCTGGTTCTACAAGGTCCCACAGGTTTCCATATAAATCTTCAAAGACTGCTACAGTTCCGTATGTTTCTTTAACGGGTTGCCTGATAAAACGGATATCCCGTTTGGTATAAAGATCATAATCCCGCCAGAAATCATCGGTATGTAAAAAGAGAAAAACTCGTCCGCCAGTTTGGTTGCCAATGCATTTTTCCTGTTGCTCATTGGCGGCTTTGGCTAATAGCAGGTAGCACTCTTTAGCCCCTGGTGGTGCCACTTTCACCCATCTTTTGGTTTCGCTTAACTGAGTATCTTCCAACAATTGAAAACCCAATTTCTGAACATAGAACTGAATCGCTTCATCATAGTCTTTTACCAGGATGGATATTTGGGCAAGGTGTTGTGACATGATAGTATTTTTAATACCTGCGAAGATAATTCACTTGGTTCTGCTTTCTAAGTTTGATATTTAAAACGATTACACTCTAGCGATTTAAATAAATAGCATGCTATAGATTTTATTTTTTCTTAGCAGCCTTCGCTCGCAAAATCTCTCTTGTTTTTGTGCCGGATTCTTTCAGGTCGTCCTTTTTCCAGCCACCATAATCTGATGCAGTTTTATTTAATACAGAACAGGTTTCGTCTTTATCTGATACCGACCAGGTTATCCAACTTAGTTTTCTTGCCTCCATCCAACTGATCCACTTATTCCATTCTGCATAATCAATAGGGCCGTCGCCTGAGGCCTGCATACCAGCAGATTCTGAAATAAAAATGGGCAGTCCTTTAGCGATGGCTGCATCCGTTTTATCACGCAAAGACTGCTTGTGCGTAGCTGCATAAAAATGAACGGTATACATTAAATTTTTAAACCCAACAATCGGATCTTCAGCAGGCAAATGAATATCCTGGTCCCAATGTGGGCTGCCCACTAAAATAATATTATTGGAATCGATGGCACGAATGGTGGAAATAATCTCAGTTGAATACTTCTTTACTTCGGGCCATGTTTCATAATCGGGTTCGTTGAAGATCTCGTAAATGATATTGGGATGTTTGCTATATAATGTGGCCATCTCTTTAAAAAAATCCTTCGCTTCTTTTAAATTTATATTGTGGCTATGCCAGTCGATGATTACATAAACGCCTTCATCAATGGCTGCGTCCACCACGGTTTTAATTAATTGTTTTGATTTGGCTGAATCTTTTAAATAACCATTGTCTGGCTCTACACCCAATGCTGCTCTTACTACATTGCATTTCCAGTCTTTGTGCAACCACTTTACCGCAGCGGCGGTATAAAATCTTGGATGAAAACAACTCCAGCCAAAGCTCATACCGTTAAGAACAAGCGGTTGGTTATTTTGATCCATCAACTGTGATCCGGTTACTTTCAACTGTCCATGGGTTTTTACTGGCTGTGCAATTCCGAAATAAACAATACTGAGGCAAAGTAGAATGATGGTGATTCTTTTCATTGTTGTTGATTTGATTATTTGATGTGCAGTATCAATATTCCACTTTATTTATAAATACCCTTGAGGTCCTTTTCAAAAAGTGTAAATGGATTGTTGTAAAATTTCAAAAAATCGGATTCACTTGCGTGGCCCGGATAAGGAGCGTAATAATGTGTCGGACTTTTGGCATCATTCCTCCACACCAGTACATAAGCAAGCCGAATGTCCATTGTTTGCAACGCCTTCAACAAAGTCTCTGTCCACCAGGTAGTGTTGGGAATGGATTCCAAACCTGTTTCGGTGAATGCAGCCAGTTTATTGGCTTTCCTTGCGAAATCTGAAACAACTTTTAGTTTTTGAATCCCGGCCTCCAGGTTATATTTCCCGTCTCTTCCAAAATCTGCATAGTTGTCCACTCCCACCATATCCACCCATTCATTTCCGGGATATCGTTCCAGGAACTGTGCTTCGTTGATGAATTTGCAATCTGGTGAAAAAGCATAAGTCAGGTTGTGTACGTTCATACTGTCTCTAAGGT
>Ga0123337_10007334_pt1 | contig 10294 bp, 8 predicted proteins | sample frozenSSSSmetaG_FD_89792 | JGI IMG/M metagenome (GOLD analysis project Ga0123337, IMG submission 89792) | Glacier valley bacterial and archeal communities from Borup Fiord, Nunavut, Canada, to study Microbial Dark Matter (Phase II) -... | ecosystem: Environmental > Aquatic > Freshwater > Ice >...
CGCCAAGAAGGTTTGCGCTTCGCGCAGTTCTTCGGGGCGGATTTCGTGCCCGCCTGCATGCCAGTAAAGCGACATCTGCGCGCCCTGGGCGCGGAAATAGTCAGCCAGCGCCTGGCTTGCCGGCGCCGGGCAGATCGGATCCCGCTGTCCGGCGGTGATCAGCACCTGGCGACCGGTGAAATCGGCACTGGCCGGGGTAAAGGGGATCAGCGGGTGCATCAGCACGCTTGCGCCGAACAGCTCGGGGGCGGCGAACTGAACGGCAGCCAGGATATTGGCGCCATTGGAATAGCCCAGCCCGATGACGGCGCGCGGCTGGCTCTCGGCAAGGCGTTCCTGCACGAAGGTCGTCATCTGCGCCGTGCGCTGGCGCAGGTCATCCATGTCATAGACGCCTTCGGCGGTGCGCCGGAAATAGCGCAGCGCGCCGCCCTCGCTGACATCGCCGCGCGGCGCGATGATGCGGGCGCCAGGCAGCAGCTGGCCGGCCAGCTCGAAGAACTGGTTTTCGTCGCCCCCGGTGCCGTGAAACACGAACAGCAGCGGCGCGGTCGGATCGGCACCCTTGGCTTCGGCATAGTGATAAGCGGCCACGACTGAACTCCTTGGCTGGGCTGGTTCCAGATATCGGCGACCCGGCCCGCCGACACAATCGCCAATGCCGGCCCACACTGTTGCAGGATGTGGAACGATACTGAACCGCTTCGCCCGCTGCTGCGTAACATGGTCAGGAGGCACCCATGCCCGTTGACCTGCAATCCTTTCCGTCTGGCGGCATCGCCGTCGTCCTTGGTGCCAGTGGCGGCATTGGCAGCGCACTCGATCTGGCCTTGCGCCAGAGTGGCCGGTTCGAGCAGGCTCTCGGCATCTCGCGCCGCATCGACGGCTTCGAGCTGACCGACGAGGCCAGCATTGTCCGCGCTGCCGAGGCCACAGCCGCAACCCAATTGCCGGTCCGCCTGGTCCTGCTGGCCACCGGCCTGTTGCATGACGGCGCCCAGCAGCCCGAAAAGAGCTGGCGCCAGCTCGATGGCGACAACCTGGCGCGCAGCTTTGCCATCAACGCTGTCGGCCCGGCACTGGTGGCCAAGCACTTCCTGCCGCTGCTGCCGCGTCAGGGCAAGGCGGCCTTTGCCGCCATTTCCGCCAAGGTGGGCAGCATTGGGGACAACCAGCTGGGTGGCTGGTACGGCTATCGCGCCGCCAAGGCGGCCCTCAACCAGCTGATCCACACCGCCGCCATCGAACTGGCCCGCTCCCGGCCCGAAGCACTGTGCCTGACCCTGCACCCGGGCACCGTGGCCACGCCGCTCTCGGCGCCCTTTTCCGGCCCTGGCCACCCCCCGGTATCGCCGATGGAAGCAGCCGAGCGAATGCTCGGCGTGCTCGATGGTGCCGGGCCGGCGGACACCGGGATGATGCTCGACCATACCGGCCTGCCCCTGCCCTGGTAGCCCCTTGCGTCGGCGCGCAGATCAGCCACTATGGTGGCCATGTTCCTGTCCGTCTTCGACGTCTTCAAAATCGGCATCGGCCCGTCCAGCTCCCACACGATGGGACCGATGACGGCAGCGCGGCGCTTCCTCGATGAACTGGCCACCGGCGACTGGCCGCGTGCCGCCAATGCCCGGCCCGCGGCCCTGACCGCCAGCCTGCACGGCTCGCTGGCCTTTACCGGCATCGGCCATGGCAGCGGGCGCGCCGTCATTCTGGGCCTGTGCGGCCAGGACCCCAAGACCGTCGATCCCGACGCCATGGATGCGCTGGTGGCCGCCGTCGAGGCCAGCGGCATGGTGCACCCGCCCGGCCATAGCCAGTACCGCTTCCGACCGGCGGTCGACCTGGTATTCGACAAAAAGACGCCGCTGCCCGGCCATCCCAACGGGCTGCAGTTTTCCGCCTATGACAGCGATGGCCAATTGCTGCTGCGCCGCGCCTATTTTTCCGTCGGCGGCGGCTTTGTCGTGAGCGGTGACGAGCTCGCCGCGCTCAAACACGCCCCGCCCGCACAGGCCGACGTGCCCTACCCCTTTGCCCATGCCCGCGACATGCTGGCCATGGCCGCCGCCTCGGGCCTCTCCATTGCCGCGATGAAGCGCGCCAATGAGGAGGCCGGCACCACAAGGCTGGCGCTCGACAGGGGCATCGACGAGGTCTGGGGGGTGATGAATGCCTGCATCGACCGCGGCATCGCCCAGACCGGCATCCTGCCCGGCGGCCTCAAGGTCAAGCGCCGCGCCGGCGCCATCCATGCCCAGCTCGAGCCGCAATGGCAGCGCAACGAGATTACCCCGCTGATGGCCAATGACTGGCTGAGCCTTTACGCCATGGCAGTCAACGAGGAGAATGCCGGCGGCGGCCGCGTCGTCACCGCGCCCACCAATGGCGCGGCCGGCGTCATCCCCGCCGTGATGCGCTATTTCCTCAAGTTCAACGCTGCGGCGACGCCGCAGACGGTGCGCGACTATCTGCTGACCGCCGCTGCCATTGGCGGCATCATCAAGCACAATGCCTCGATCTCGGGCGCTGAGGTGGGCTGCCAGGGCGAGGTCGGCTCGGCCTCGGCCATGGCCGCCGCCGGCCTCTGCGCCATTATGGGCGGCACGCCCGAGCAGGTGGAAAATGCCGCGGAAATCGCGCTGGAACACCATCTGGGCATGACCTGCGATCCGGTCGGTGGCCTGGTGCAGATCCCCTGCATCGAGCGCAATGCCTTTGGCGCCGTCAAGGCGGTGACCGCCGCGTCGCTCGCGCTCAAGGGCGACGGCACGCATCATGTCCACCTCGATGCCTGCATCGAAACCATGCGCCAGACCGGCCTCGACATGAGCGAAAAGTACAAGGAAACCAGCCTGGCCGGCCTTGCGGTCAATGTCGTGGCCTGTTGATGGAGAGCTTCCTCCGCTGAATCTGGACCGGTGAGGCCCGTGCTGTCCCTGCAGCGCGGTGTCAGGGGTGGCGCGAGCGGGCGCAATCTGTCAAACGGGGGTCAGGAGACCGCCCATGCCTTTCAGCGACGAAGACCACCCGCTCTGGGAAGTGGGCAATCTCCAGCGGGCCCTGCATGCTGCCGGTGTGGCGCTGTGGTCCTGGCGGGTGGAAACCGACGCCTTCGACATGGACGAACTGGCCTTCGATCTGTGGGGTCTGCCCCAGACCCAGACCGTTACCTTTGAGGACCTGTCCTCACGCATCCATCCGGCCGATCGCGATCGGGTCCGCACGGCATTTTCGGCTACGCGCGCCCTCGTCGGCGCCTATGAGATCGACTTCCGCATCCTGCTTGGCGAGGAAATCCGCTGGATCTCCGCCCGCGGCCTGGGCAATGACGAGGGCCTGCACAAGGGCCAGATGAGTGGCGTCTTCCTTGACGTCACCGGTCGCAAGCAGGCCGAGGAAGGCCACGAACTGCTCGCCGGCGAGATGAGCCACCGCGTCAAGAACCTGCTGGCCATCGCCGCGGGGCTCACCACGCTGACCTCGCGGTCCGCCGGTTCGGTTGCGCAGATGGCCGAAGAGCTGACATCGCGCCTGACCGCGCTCGGCCGGGCCCATGACATGGTCCGGCCCCTGCCCGACAATCAGGGCCGCGCGGCGCTGCTGGGCGACCTCATCGCCGTGCTGCTGGCCCCCTATGACGACTCCGGCGCCTTCAGCGGCCGCATCCGCGTGGCCGTGCCGCGCATGGGCATCGGCGAACAGGCCGCCACCACCGTCGCTTTGGTGATCCACGAACTGGCCACCAATTCCCTCAAATACGGCGCGCTCTCGGTGGAAGCCGGCCTGCTCGACATTTCCGGCACCGCCTCGGACGACGAGGTCAGCCTGGTCTGGACTGAACGCAGTGGTCCGGCCGTGGCGCCGCCGGCTGACCAGGGCTATGGCAGCAAGCTGCTGACCCGCATCATCACCGGCCAGCTGGGCGGTTCGCTCAAGACCGACTGGTCCGAGGAAGGCATCATTGTTCATGTGACGATGAGCGCCCAGCGCCTGGCCCGCTAGGAGGCCCGCGCCGGCGCCTTGTCGCGTCGGCAGCGTTCCGAGCAGTATTTGACCGCATCCCAGTCGCGCGCCCATTTCTTGCGCCAGGCAAACGGCCGGCCGCAACTGGCGCAGGTTTTTTCCGGCAGATGGGGCTTCTTGTGCATGCTGGCTCCCAGGCGCCGCTGCCGATCACCGTTGTTACGCGGCAGACCGGCGCCTGGATTGTTCCTGCGCGCTGAAGCGTCCGCGCTTAGCCGGCCCGGCCGAAATCGTCCTCGGTGCGCACGATATCGTCTTCACCCAGATAGGAGCCGGTCTGCACCTCGATGAGCTCGAGTTCGATCTTGCCCGGATTGGCGAGGCGATGCGTGCAGCCGAGCGGCAGATAGATCGACTGGTTCTCGGTCAGGATGGAAATCTGCCCGTCGATCGTCACCTCGGCAGTGCCCTTGACCACGACCCAGTGTTCGGAGCGGTGGAAGTGCTTCTGCAGGCTCAGCTTCTTGCCCGGCTTGACGAAGAGGCGCTTGACCTGGAAGCGGTCGGCCAGCAGCACCGACGAATAGCCGCCCCAGGGGCGATACGCGGTCTTGTGCGTCTCGGTCAGGGCCTGCGTGGCCGGATCGGCCTTGAGCTGCTTGACCAGCGCCCCGACGCGCTGCGCCTGCGACAGCCGGCCGACAAAGATCGCGTCCTGGCTGGCGATGATGGCGACATCGTCAAGTCCCTCGACCACGACATGCGCACCATCGGTGACCACCATGGTATTGCTGGTGTCCGACAGCAGCGCCGAGCCGAGCACCACATTGCCATTGGCGTCGGGCGCATGAGCGCTCCACACCGCGTCCCAGGAGCCCAGATCGGACCAGGCAAAGGTCACCGGCAGCACCGCAGCCTTGCCGGTCTTTTCAAAGATGGCGTAATCCACCGATATGCTCGGGGCTGCCCCGAATGCCTCGGTATCGAGCCGGACGAAGTCGAGATCGGTCTTGGCCAGTTCGACGGCGCGACGCGCCGCTGCCGCCGTCTCGGGGGCCAGCGCTTCGCATTCGGCGATGAAGGCGCTGGCGCCGATCATGAACATGCCCGAATTCCAGACATAGCCGCCTTCGGCCAGGAGCCGCTCGGCCGTCGCCAGATCCGGCTTTTCGACAAAGCGACCGACCTTGTTGCCGCCATCGGGCAGCGACTCGCCCACCGCGATATAGCCATAGCCGGTCTCGGGCCGGGTCGGCACGATGCCGAAAGTGACCAGCCAGCCGGCGCGCGCCGCCGCTTCGGCGGTGGCCACGGCGCCATAATAGGCAGCGTCGGCGGTGATCGCATGATCGGAGGCCAGGATATGCAGGATGGCATCGGCATCCTGTTCGAGGGCGTAATAGGCCGCAGCGGTAATGGCCACCGCCGTATTGCGCGCAACGGGCTCGAGCAGGATCGCGCCCAGGGCAATATCGGCCTCCTGTGCCTGTTCGGCGACCACGAAACGATAGTCCGCATTGGTCACCACGATGGGCGCCGCATAGCGATCCGAGCCGGCCAGGCGCTCCAGCGTCTGCTGGAACAGCGAGCGATTGCCCATCAGCTCGATGAACTGCTTGGGCCGCGTCGCCCGGGACATTGGCCATAGCCGCGTGCCCTGGCCGCCGGCGAGGATGACGGGAACGATTTTGCTGGTCATGAAGGCCTCAGCCATTGGGGTGACAGGTAAAAACAATCTGCGGCAGTATCAGCCATGCGTCGTCGCCGCGCTGGCCGTCGCAAGGCCCCAGCGCAACGCATCCTGCGCCTGCGCTTCGGTATCGGCCTCGACATAGCAGCGCAGTTCCGGCGCATTTCCAGACGCGCGATAGTGAACCATGGTGCCATCGTCAAGAAAGACCTGCAGCCCGTCAATGCTGGCCGACCGCAGGATCGACCCGCGCGCGGCAAAATAGGCGGCAGCCCCTGCCGGTACGGACAGCCCATCCAGCAGGGCACGGCTCTTTTCGGCGGCAAAATTCTCCAGCCGGTCGCTTAGCGCCACGCGCAGCGGCAGCGCCGCGACCAGCTCGGCAATGCTGCAGTTTTCCGCAGCGGCCCGGCCGAACACCCCGATCAGCGGCAGGATCGCGTCCCGCGTCATCAACGCCGGCAGCGCGGCATCGCCGACGTTGAGGGCACTACCCAGCAGCGTGCCCCCATTGGCCTCGAAGCCGACCACGCAGCGTCCGCCGGCGGCGATGGCCGCCTGCATGCCGGCGACGACAAAGGGCGAGCCCACGCGGGTCCGGACCACCGAGGCAAAATAGCCCGTGGCTTCGATCGCGGTATTGGAGGTAACGGGGGTGACTACTGTATCGGCGCCAAAGAACTGCGCCGCCAAGAGGCCGAGCACATCGCCCCGGACAAACTGGCCTTGGCTGTCCATCAGCAGCGGGCGGTCGGCATCACCATCGGCCGAGATGATCGCATCAAGCTCGTGCTCGATGATCCAGCCCGGCAGCGGCGCAAATACCGCGTCGCCAAAGGCTTCGGTATCGACCGCGACAAACTCGGCCACCCGGCCCAAGGAGACAATCTGCGCCCCGAAGCCCGCAAATACTTCGGCCAGCGCCTGTCGTCCGGTGGTCGAATGCTCGAAAACCCCGATGCGCCAGTCCTTGAGCGCGTCCGCCGCCAGCAATCCCCGATAGCGATCGCGGTAACCGGCCGCAGCCGGGGCGCTGTCATCGACAGGCTTGGCGCTGTAGTCGCCGTCCACGGCATCGACCAGCTGCGCCAGGATACCGGCTTCGTCTGCCTTGCTGATCTCGCCGCTGGCGCGGAAGAATTTCAGCCCATTGCGATCTGCCGGAATGTGGCTGCCGGTGACCATGATGCTAGGCGCGCCAGCCGCCATGGCGTGTCGGGCCAGGGCCGGCGCCGGCAGTTCACCACAATCGATCACGCGCAGGCCCATGGCCGCAGCGGCGGCAGCACAATCAGCCGAAATCGCCGCACTGCTGGCACGCAGGTCACGCCCCAGATAAAGCACAGTGACTGGCCTGTCGCCCTCCGACAGATAATCGAGAAACGCTTTGGTATAACGTCGCGCCGCGTCCCCGACGAGATCGACGGCCAGGCCGCGCAGGCCGCTGGTTCCAAACTTGAGGCTGCTCATACTGTTGCGCTATCCTTGCACGATCAGGCGTATCTAGCCCACCTGCACCGATGTTAAAACCGCTACTTGACCCCTAGCGCCCGCCAAATCGCGCCCGCGACTGCTCGATATGGGTCCGCATGGCCGCCTCGGCGGCATCAGCGTCGCGCGCTCCGATCGCCTTGAGGATAGTCTCATGCTCGGTCACGGCCGCTGCCGGCGCCCGAGCGTCGAACACCTGGCGGAACAGGTGCACATGGGTATGCAGCCGCGACAGGGCCTCGACGACAAGGCCATTGCCGGCGCTGGCCGCCAACTGATCGTGAAACGCCATATCGATCTGGGCGAACTGGGCATAGGCATCCAGCCCCTCGCGCTGCGACAGCGCCGCCATCTCGCTGCACAATCCCGCCAGGTGGGCCAGCATCGTGTCTGGCATGCTGAGGGCACATTGGCGCGCCACGAAGGGCTCGAGCAGCAGGCGCAATTGGTAGAGCTCGGCCAGCTGAGCCGCGGTCATCTGCGGCGCCGCGCTATAGCCCACCAGGTGCGTCTTGACGACCAACCCCTCGGCCTCGAGCCGCGTCAGCGCCTCGCGGATCGGGGTCTGCGACACGCCCAGCTGTCGCGCCACGGCATCCACCGAAATGCGCGTGCCCGGCGCGATCTCGAGCGACATGATGCGGGCAAAGATGGCGCTGTAGACCTCGTCGCCCAGCCGGGCGGGGCGCCGCAGCAGGCCGGCGACCGCGCTGGGAACCGCCATTTACCAGCTCACCGCGATATATTTGATCTCGCAGAATTCCAGGATGCCGTGATGGGCACCCTCGCGCCCCAGACCCGACTGCTTGACCCCGCCAAAGGGCGCGGCCGGATCGGAGACCAGGCCGCGATTGAGCCCGACCATGCCGGCCTCGAAGCGCTCGGCCACCTGCAGGCCCTTCTTGAGGTCCTCGGTATAGACATAGGCAATCAGCCCATATTCGCTGTCATTGGACAGGGCCACCGCCTCGTCGATGGTCTCGAAGATCGAGATCGGTGCAATCGGCCCGAAAATCTCGTCGCGCACCATTTCGGCATCGCCGGTTACCCCGGTGAGCACGGTGGGTGGGAAATAGAACCCCTCGCCACCACTCGCCTTGCCACCGGTCACCACCGTCGCGCCCTTGGCCACAGCGTCCTTGACCAGATCGGCAATGCGATCAACCGCTTTCTGGTTGATCAGCGGGCCACAGGCCACCGCCTCGTCATAGCCGGCGCCGATCTGCATCTTGCCCATGCGCTCGGCCAGGCCCCTGGAGAAGCGCTCGGCAATGCCGCTCTGGACGTAAAAGCGATTGGCCGCCGTGCAGGCCTCGCCGCCATTGCGCATCTTGGCGAGCATGGCGCCATCGAGTGCCTTGTCGAGATCAGCATCGTCGAACACCACGAAGGGTGCATTGCCGCCCAGCTCCATCGAGCAGTTGATCACCTGATCAGCCGCCTCCTTGAGCAACGTGCGGCCCACCTGGGTCGAACCTGTGAAGGACAGCTTGCGCACGCGCGGATCATGCAACATGGCCGAAACCAGTGCGCCGGCGCTCGAGGTGGTGACGACATTGACCACGCCCTTGGGCACGCCAGCCTCTGCCATCAGCGCCGCCATGGCAAAGGCTGTCAGCGGGGTTTCCGTCGCCGGCTTGAGCACCACCGAACAGCCTGCCGCCAAAGCCGGGGCGATCTTGCGGGTGGCCATGGCGGCCGGGAAATTCCACGGCGTGATCAGCACGGCCACGCCGATCGGCTGCTGGGTGACCAGGATCTTGTTATTGCCGCTCGGCGCGGTCGAAAAATCGCCATTGAGCCGCACGGCTTCTTCGGAGAACCAGCGGAAGAACTCGGCGGCATAGGCCACCTCGCCGCGCGCATCGGGCAGTGCCTTGCCGTTTTCGAGGCTGATCAGCCGCGCGAACATCTCGCTGCGGGCGATCATCAGCTCCCAGCATTTGCGCAGGATTTCCCCGCGCTGCCGCGGCGCCATGGCGGCCCAGGCCGGCAGCGCGTCATGGGCGGCTTTGACCGCCGCGATACCATCCTCGACGGTTGCGTCAGCGACGGTAGCGATGGTCTTGCCGGTGGAGGGATCGAGCACGTCGATCCCCTTTCCCCCAGTCCCGGCGCGCCAGGCGCCATCGATATAGAGATCGGTCTTGACCGCATCCGCGATGCCGAAGGATTTCAGGGATTCTGGGAGCGTGAGCATGGTTTATTCCTGGGTTAGCAGCGGCCGGCGGTCGCCGGCGAAGGCGGCCCGCACGATGGCCTGCATGGCACCGAGATCGAGCGGCCGCGGGTTGTTCTTGACCAGGCGCGCCGCGCCCAGCGATTGTTCGGCGGTCCAGTCGAGCTGATCCGCGCGCAAGCCCAGCGTCTTGAGGTCGGGCGGAATGCCGATCGCCGCGAACAGCGTCTCTACCGCAACAATGGCGCGTTCAGCATTGGCCCGGGCGTCATCGCCAGCCACCGCGACACCCATTGCCGTGGCCACCTCGGCCATCGATGCGGTCGAGTGGCTGAGATTGAAACTCATGGCATAGGGCATGAGACAGGCAACGCCGGCGCCATGCGCCGTCTTGGTCAGCGCGCCCACCGGATACTGGATGGCATGGGCCGCCGCCGTCCCGGCCGTGCCGAAGGCCAGACCCGCCAGCAGCGCGCCATACATGACATCTTCGCGCGCCGACAGGTCCTGGCCGTTCTCGACCGAGCGCTGCAGGCCGCGTGCCAGATGGAAGATCGCTTCGCGCGCATGCCCGTCGCTGAGGGCATTCTTGCCCAGGAAAACATGCTCATGGGTAATCATTGGATCCACCGCGCGCGGCAGGGAAGTCAGCGCCTCGATGGCATGGGTCAGCGCGTCGGCGCCGGCAATGGCCGTGAGCCCGGAAGGCGCACTCAGCGTCAATTCGGGATCACAGATCGCCACCAGCGGAATGATATGCGGGCTGGCAATGCCCACCTTGAGCAGGCGTTCGCTGTCGGCCACCACCGCCACCGGCGTCGCTTCCGAGCCCGTGCCGGCCGTGGTCGGCACGGCAATCAGCGGCAGTACCGGACCGGGCACCTTGAACTCACCGAAATAGTCGCGCGGCGAACCGCCATGGCGCAACAGGACAGCGGCCACCTTGGCCATATCCAGACACGAGCCACCGC
>Ga0123337_10007335_pt1 | contig 10294 bp, 10 predicted proteins | sample frozenSSSSmetaG_FD_89792 | JGI IMG/M metagenome (GOLD analysis project Ga0123337, IMG submission 89792) | Glacier valley bacterial and archeal communities from Borup Fiord, Nunavut, Canada, to study Microbial Dark Matter (Phase II) -... | ecosystem: Environmental > Aquatic > Freshwater > Ice >...
ATTTGTGGAACAGCAGCTTTATTTGCAGACCCGGCAATTTTTGAAAACATCGCGGACAAAATGATGTTACTTTTTAAAGATGAAAATAAGCGCAATGAATTAATTAGCCTGGGCAAAAAACAGGCAGCCCAATTTAGCATGGCTTCAACAAACAAATTATTTTGGCAAAAAATTGTAAAATGTGCCGACATGCCTGTGTAAACACTATAACAAACACTTTATCTTTGTCAACTTAATTTACAGGCACAGCCAAACAATTTATAATACCTATTTCATGAATAAATCCACCATAAAAATAGATGTTTTATTAGACCCCAATAAAATACCAGAGCAAATTAGCTGGATTGCAAGCGACAGTACCGCAGATATGGCTCAAAAAGCAAAAGCAATGTGCATTGCCTTTTGGGATGGAGCCGATAAAACTGCACTTCGTATCGATCTTTGGACGAAAGATATGATGATGGATGAAATGGCAGATTTTTACTACCAGATGCTGATGACGATGGCAGATACTTTTAAAAGAGCCACCCAACAACAGGAACTTAGTGAGGATATGAAAAAATTTGCAAAGGAGTTTTTTGATAAATTCAGGGCTATACAATTGAAAGAACAAAAGTAATAAGTTCATTTACTTATTTCCTAATTTTAAAATGCAACTAAGCTTTCTCTTGAAAAATTTAAAATAAAATAATTAAGCAATATTTGATAACTATTAAAAAAAGCCCTGCACCTGTTAAGGGATCAGGTCAACTATTATGAATCTTGAACAACAAATAATGGCAGAAATGAAAGACGCCATGAAAGCAAAAAACGAAGGTGGATTGCGTAGCCTGCGTGCAATAAAAGCCGAGATCATAAAGGCCAAAACAGAACCTGGTGCAGGTGGAGAAATTGATACAGCAACAGAGCAAAAGTTTTTACAGAAAATGATGAAACAACGAAGAGATTCGCTGGAGATATTTGAAAAGCAGGGACGTGAAGACCTGGCAGTGAAAGAGAGAGAAGAGATAAAAGTGATAGAAAGATTTTTACCCAAGCAAATGACAGAGACTGAAATTAAAGAAGCTGTTGCAGCAATTATTTTGCAAACTGGTGCCGCTTCTCCTGCCGATATGGGTAAAGTAATGGGTGTAGCCAGCAAACAATTGGCAGGCCTTGCAGATGGAAAAACCATAAGTACTATTGTAAAAGAGTTATTGAGTAAATAAAAAATACTTTTTTGATAGACATCATTTTTGCTATATTAATTGTAATTGGCATTTTTAAGGGCTATAGAAAAGGATTAATTATTGCAATATTTTCTATTGTTGCTTTTATTGTTGGTTTAGCTGCAGCATTAAAACTATCTGCTACCGTTGCCGCCTACCTGCAAAATAGTGTAAGTATTTCCGGCAAATGGTTGCCATTTTTATCTTTTGCAATGGTATTTGGTTTAGTAGCTGTATTGGTTGGCATGGGTGGTAAATTGATAGAAAAAACTTTTGAAATGGCGTTGTTGGGTTGGGCTAATCGAATTGGAGGCATCTTGCTATTTGTAATACTTTACACCATTATTTTTAGCATATTTTTATTTTATGCAGAAAAAATACATTTGTTTGAAGAAGCGACCATCCAATCATCTAAAGTTTTTCCATTTATAAAACCCTGGGGGCCTAAAGTAATAAATGCATTTGGTACTATCCTGCCAATATTTAAAGATATGTTTACCCAATTGAGTAATTATTTTGAAAGCTTATCCCCTAAAATTCCTCATTAATTTGAGGCATTGTTTTATTTACTGTAATTTTAGCCCGATTCGCTATTTTAGCATTTTAGTTAAAGAGCCTGATAGTATTATTAGTTCCAACAAATGAGTTACGAAATTAAACAAGACGGAAAATTTAAATATATTGAAGTTGGCGAAGGCGAACCATTGTTGCTGTTGCACGGATTATTTGGTGCTCTAAGTAATTTTAGAGACCTGATAGAACATTTCAGGCAAAATTATACTGTGATTGTACCCATGTTACCATTATTGGAACTGGATCTTTTACATACTTCTGTTGGGGGGCTTGAGAAATTTGTTTTTAGATTTATTGAGCATCGCAATTATAACAACATTCATTTGCTCGGTAACTCTTTGGGTGGGCACGTTGCATTGTTACATATTCTTAAACACCCGGAACGCATTAAATCTTTAATATTAACCGGTAGTTCAGGATTATTCGAAAACGGAATGGGTGACACTTATCCAAAACGTGGTGACAAGGATTACATTCGTAAAAAAACAGAACTTACTTTTTACGATCCCGCAATGGCAACAGACGATTTGGTAAATGAGGTTTTTGAAATAACCAATAATCGTATTAAAGTTATAAAAATTATTGCGCTTGCTAAAAGTGCCATCCGCAATAACCTTGGAGAAGAGTTAAATGAAGTAAAACAACCAACCTGCCTTATTTGGGGAAACAATGACAGCATCACTCCTCCTTTTGTAGGCAAAGAATTTAACCGATTAATTCCAAATAGTGAAATACATTTTATTGATAAATGTGGCCATGCACCTATGATGGAAGTGCCATTTGAATTCAATAAGATTTTAGATACCTTTCTGGCTAAACAAAAAACACCTGCTGCAACAGTTTGATAATTTTAATTGTCTTATACTTTAAACTATTGCACGTCGTTAGAGTTTAATGTAGATAATTATACCCCATGCTTACAGCAGAACTTATAAATAATAACATTCCCAGGCTACAGTTACAAGACACTGTTAGTAAAGCATTGCGCCTTATTAATGATTATCGTGTTACACATCTACCGGTTGTAGCAGCGGATAAATTTCTTGGATTGATAAGCGAGGATGACCTGTTAGATGCCGATGACGAAAAATTAACCATTGAAGTTTTGCAGGGAAATTTTAATCCTGCTTCCGTTAAAGAAAATGTACACTTTTTAAATGCCGTAAATTATAGTACCCAATTTGAAACATCTATAGTACCGATAGTAAACGTTAACAACGAGTTAGCCGGTGTTATTACGCTGGTTGATTTATTAAAAACCCTTGGTAATTTCTCTGGCGCAAACGAAATCGGCGGCATCATTGTAATGGAAATGGAACGTTCGCAGTTTGCCATTTCGGAGATTAGCCGCATTGTAGAAAGTAACGACGCCACCATCTTACATCTTAACACAACTGTACACCCTGATACAGGACTATTAACCGTTACACTACATCTGAATAAAAAAGAAACAACCGCCATAATAGCAGCTTTTGAAAGGTATGAGTATGATGTTATTTATAATTTTAGTGACGAAAAATTTGAAGATAATATTGATACCAATTACCGCCATTTAATGAATTACCTGGATATTTAATCCGCATCTTTTCAATTTTACTTTTTATCCATTTGTTTTGCACAATGTGTTTTTCTTTTCTTACAATAACATCTTCTTTTGAAAAATCCTATTGTTTTCCTAAATTTTATTGCCATTAAAAATTAGAAACACATTGAGTCAACAAAACGAAATCAAATCTTTAATAATAATTACTCTTTAAGTTTTTAGTTTAGAACAGTTTATTTTACACTTGTAAAGCGATTATTTAATAATCTTAGGAATGTTGTTTAAAATAGCGCCATAAAAATCATCGATTAGGCTTAACAGTCATGCCACTAATATATAACTGTTAGAAAATAAAAATCTTAAAATGAAAATAGCAATATATAGCAGGGGGATAGAAAATGATCAGCATAAAGATATTGTAGCATTAACAGAAGAATTAAATGCTTATCATGTTGAGCCGGTTTTTTTTCAGGATTTTTTTAACAAGTTTTATTCGGCTGTTAACATGAAAGGTAAATACTCAACTTTTAATGCAGCAGAAGATTTAGATGACAGTATTGATTTTATGATTAGCCTTGGGGGCGATGGCACCCTTTTAGATACGGTAACCTTTATTCGGGATAAAGGTATTCCTGTATTAGGCATTAATTATGGCAGGCTTGGATTTTTGGCAACCATAGGTAAAGAGGATCTTAATTCTGCTATTAAAACTTTGGTTGAAAGAACGTATGTTTTGGATAAGCGAACCCTCATTCATTTAGATGCAGATCTTCCTCTATTTGATAAAGCACCTTTTGCATTGAATGAATTTGTTATTCATAAAAAGGATACTTCTTCCATGATAAAAATTCACACCTATTTAAATGGTGAATTTTTAAATACTTATTGGGCCGATGGATTAATTGTTGCAACACCAACTGGCTCTACCGGTTATTCATTAAGCTGCAACGGGCCGGTTGTTTTTCCTGATAGTGGCAATTTTATTATAACTCCGGTAGCTCCGCATAATCTTAATATCCGCCCTATTGTAGTCCCCGATAATAATATTATTTCTTTTGAAATTGAAAGCAGAAGTGATGGTTTTTTATGTAGTATGGACAGCCGCAGAGAATTAGTTCCAAAAGAAGTACAGTTGGCTGTTAAAAAAGAAAAATTTCGAATGAACCTGGTTAGGTTAAACGAAAATAATTTTTTGCAAACATTACGCAACAAGCTTTCCTGGGGTCTCGATAAGCGCAATTAAATTACTTTACTATCGTTAATTACCAATTGCATAAATAGCTTTTATGTAATGAGTAAACACAGCGTTAACTATTTATTAAAAAACAATTCTTTACTTTGCAAGTATGAAAAAGAGTTTCATTTCCGTATCATTCCTATTTACTTTAATTTCCGGAGCAGTTGCCCAAAGTGATCTTGGTACTGTGCAGGAGGGAGAATTTGGTATTACCGCCGGAGTAGCTCATTATTTTGGTGATTTAAATACAAGAGCAAGATTAAACCGATTAAAACCTGCTGTGGGCGTGTTTTACAGAAAACAATTTAATAATTACCTCGCAATGCGTGTTAGTGCCCATTATGCTCAATTAGGATACAGCGATATTTATAGTAAAAATAGTTTTCAAAATACCAGGAATCTCAGCTTCAATACAGATATACTGGAATTTGCTGTACATGGTGATTTTAATTTTTTCAAATTTGTGCCCGGCGACCCTTATTATTCATTTACACCTTATGTAACAATAGGTGTAGGTGTTTTTAGTTACAACCCTTATGCATATTTAAATGGCAAAAAAGTATTTTTACGCCCATTGGGTACTGAAGGACAAAATATAAAGTATGTAGGTGCAGATGGTAAAACAAGAAAACCTTATGGTAGTACGGCCGTATGTATCCCTATTGGTTTAGGTATAAAGTACAGTCTTACAAACAGTATGAACCTTTCAGTTCAAATAGCCCAACGCCTTACTACTACAGATTACCTGGATGATGTAAGTACAACTTATGTAGGGATAGATAAATTCCCTCCTTTAAACGGACAACCTTCCACAGCAGGTATTTTACAAGACAGAAGTGCTGAAAAAGGCGTACCAATTGGCGATGAGGGAATACAAAGAGGATGGAGCAAACAAAAAGATCAATACCTGATTGCTGAAATAGGATTATCCTTTAATATCAGCAGTTATAAATGCCCAACTGCTAAATAATATTTTTACTTAAAATCTAGTATAGCCGGATTTAATTCCGGCTTTTTTATTTACTGATGTAGAATGTGTTAACATTTCTTTAAAGCATTTATTGCAACTAAATTTTATTACTTTTACAGCCCTAAGCTAGCTACTGAGGCCGATTTTAATTTATTATGAGTTTGAAGGATACTATCAATATGCAAAAGTTGCCCCGTCACATTGCCATTATAATGGATGGTAACGGAAGATGGGCAAAAGAAAAGGGAGAGGATCGTCTTTTCGGGCATTTGCATGGCGTTGAAAGTGTTCGCAATATTGTAGAAGGTTGTGCAGAGTTGGGTATTGAATATCTTACCCTTTATGCTTTTAGTACCGAAAATTGGGATAGACCTGCTTATGAAGTAACAGGACTGATGGAATTATTGGTTGATACTATCCGCAAAGAAGTACCCACCCTTAACAAAAATAATATTAAACTTCATGCCATTGGCGACATGAGCATGTTGCCGGAAAATGCAAAGAAAGCCTTACAGGAAGCTTTTGATGAAACAGCCAGCAATACTGGTCTAAATCTGATAATGGCATTAAGTTATAGCAGCCGTTGGGAACTAATGGCTGCCGTAAAACAAATTGCTATTGATGTAAAAAAGGGCACATTAGCCCCCGAATCTATTACACAAGATACTTTACAAAGGTACCTTTCTACCAGTGAGTTCCCAGATCCGGAATTAATGATTAGAACCAGTGGCGAATACCGGATAAGTAATTTTTTATTGTACCAATTGGCTTATGCTGAGTTGTATTTTACTAATACACGATGGCCGGATTTTAGAAAAGATAATCTGTACGAAGCCATTATAGATTTTCAAAACAGGGAAAGAAGATTTGGCAAAACTGGTGACCAGGTTAAGGAAGATATACCCGTTTCATAGTTTAAATCTATTTTTTAGGTATCTATCTTCATTTTTAGCAACTGAAAATTACCGGATCAACAAACTGGGTAAATAAAAAAAGTTAGCTTCTTAGAATACCGATTCAAGCACTCACATCTACTTTTATAAGATGTAAATGGGCGGGATTGTTTAACAAATAGTTTTCATTATAGCAAGTAATTTGCCGTTTAGTAAAAAAATAATTGATGCATAGGATTTACCAGAATTTTCTGATTACAGTAATTACAGTTTTTATAGGCAATACAGCACTTGCTCAAGTTACTCCGGATACTACCAATCCGGTTTCTGTTAATCCGGAGCTAATGGAAATTTTAAATTCCAAAACACCCAAAACTTATACATTAGCTGGTATTGTAGTTACTGGTAATAAAGGTTTTGATGGCAATCTTATTATCTCAATCTCCGGACTTGCTGTAGGTGATAAAGTTCAACTTCCCGGAACTGATGCTTTTAGTAAAGCCATTACAAAGCTTTGGAAACAAAATCTTATTGCAGATGTAGAAATATTTTTTACCAAATTAGTTGGCAAAGATCTTTACCTGGAAATTGCAATTACTGAAAGGCCGAGGTTAGCAGATTTTAGATTCGCCGGAGTTAAAAAAGGTGAGAAAGACGATCTTGTTACAAAAAGTGGATTAGTGAAAGACAGGGTGGTAACTGACAATATGAAGATGAGTGCAACTGCTGCCATTCAAAAATTTTTTTCAGATAAAGGATACCGTAATGTAAAAACAGAAGTAAGAGAAGAAAAATCACCCTCTTCTACAAATGCCGTTATTCTTACTTTTAACATCAATAAAGGAAACAAGGTTAAAGTAAATTCAATTAATTTTTCAGGTAATGATAATGTTGATGGGCTTACCCTAAAAAAACGAATGAAGGGTACACATGAAATGACGAGGATGACACTCTATCCTCCTAAAACTACCAGTCCATTTGGCGATAGCAGTACTAGCGTTTCATTTAATGAATACCTCAAAGATTATGGCTATTTATCGCCTTCAAAAACAAGAGTATATCTTGACCCATATTTCCGTTTTAAATTATTCAGTTCTGCAAAATTTAATCCGGTAAAATATGATGAAGATAAAGAGCATATTCTGGACTACTATAATTCGCAGGGTTTTAGAGATGCCAATATTGTAAAAGATGTAAAAGTTGCCAATACGCAAGGTAATTTGGATGTTTATGTAAAAGTAAACGAAGGGCATAAATACTATTTTGGAGATTTATATTGGAGAGGAAATACTAAATATTCTGATTCGACGCTAAACCTGTTTTTAGGTATCAGAAAAGGAGATGTATACAACCTTGAATTATTAAATAAAAAATTAGGTAAACAATTATCCGCAGAGGGTGGAGATATTGGTAGTTTATATATGGATGATGGCTATTTATTTTTTAAAGTAGATCCCATTGAGACCTCCGTATATAATGATACAATCAACTTCGAAATACGCATGCAGGAAGGCCCACAGGCAACGATAGGAAAAGTAGAAATTTCGGGTAATGAAAAAACAAAAGATTATGTGGTTCGCAGGGAGTTAAGAACTGTGCCAGGAGAAAAATTTAGCCGCCAGGATATTATCCGTACACAAAGGGAACTCGGCCAGCTTGGCTTTTTTAATCCGGAAAAAATTACTCCCAATGTGGTACCGCATACTGAAGATGGAACCGTTGACATTGGTTGGGGAGTTGAAGAAAAATCAAATGACCAGTTGGAACTTTCGGCAGGTTTTGGTGGCGGTATTGGTTTAACAGGTACGCTTGGTATTACATTCAATAACTTCTCAATTAATAATATTTTTAATAAAAAAACATGGGATCCCTTACCATCCGGTAGTGGCCAGAAGTTAAGCGCCAGAATGCAATCAAATGGCAGGGCTTACAGATCTTATAATTTATCTTTTACAGAACCTTGGTTAGGTGGAAAAAAACGTAACTCATTTTCTGTAAGTATTTTTAATACGAAATATGCCAATGCATACAATGCCTATGGGCGATACTGCAGAACCTGCGGTGACAATTCTTATTTAAAAACCACCGGTTTTAGCGTAGGATTGGGTAAGCAGTTAAAATGGCCGGATGATTATTTTTCTTTAATTACGTCTTTTAATATTCAGAAATACACGCTGAAAAATTACCCCAACATTTTCAAAGGAATTAGTGATGGACCTTCAACTAATATTAGTCTAAAGATTGCATTGGCCCGCAGCGCAACACAGGGTAATCCAATCTTCCCTACAGGTGGGTCTAATTTCCTAATAAGTGGCCAGTTTACTCTGCCATATTCGGCACTTGGAATTACCAAACCAGGAGACAATCCATACAGACTTCCAGAATTTCACAAATGGCGTTTTAATGGCGACTATTATGTCCCTATTGGTATTGCTCATGGTGCAGATAAGAACAAACAATTCATTTTGAAGGCTTCTGCTAAATACGGTTTTATTGGAAGGTACAATCAAGCTCTTCAAATATCCCCATTTGAACGTTTTCAGGTAGGTGATGCAGGATTAAGTAACAATTTTGCCATACTTGGTTATGATATCATAGCCCACAGAGGTTACCCGGTTTATTCTAATTCAAATCCCAAAATTAATCCGGAAAACGTTACTCCGTCTGAATTTTTTACAATATTTAATAAATATACAATGGAGTTAAGATACCCTTTCAGCACTAATCCAAGTAGCACCATTTATGGCCTAGCCTTTTTTGAAGCAGCTAATGGATGGTACAGTTTTAAAGATTACAACCCTTTTAAATTACGTCGTTCTGTGGGTGTGGGTATGCGGTTCTTTTTACCAATGTTTGGATTACTTGGTTTTGATTATGGCCTTGGCATTGACAGAATTAAGCCAGGCGAACCAATAAAAAATGCGTTTAAGTTTACCTTTATGCTTGGCCAGGAGCCTGAGTAAAAAGCCCCATTTTTTAAACACTTTATCACTTAATTTGCAAAATAAAAACTTTACAATGAAAAAGATATTACTCATAGTATGTTGCTTATTGCTTGTTACATTTTTTGCCAGTGCACAGCGATATGCTGTAATTGATTCTAAATACATCCTGGAAAAATTACCGGTATACAAAGAATCTCAAACCAAGCTTGACCAGTTTAGTGCCCAATGGCAGCAGGAAATTGAAAAAAAACAATCTGACTTGGATAAAATGTATAAAGATTATGATGCTGAACAGGTTATGCTGGCCGATAATCTAAAAAAGAAAAGAGAAGATGAATTATTTAATAAAGAAAAAGAAGTTAGAGACTTACAAAAAAAACGTTTTGGATTTGAAGGCGACCTGTTTAAAAAAAGGCAGGAATTGATAAAGCCTATACAGGATAAGGTTTACGTGGCCATTCAAAAGTTGGCTGTAGATAAATCTTATGATTTTATTTTGGATAAAAGTGAAGGAATTACCGTTATATTTGCCGACCCAAAACTTGACAAGAGCGATGATGTTCTAAAATTTTTGGGTGTTAAATAAATCACAATCAAACATTGGCATGCAGCCAATATCACAAAAAAACAAACTATAAACTAACAAGTAAACATTTAAAACAACGATGAAAAAATTATTCGCAGTAGTTGTATTTGTTGTATCAATTTTAGGATTGACCAATACGGCTTTTTCACAAATTAAGATCGGTTATATCAGCACCGAAGAGTTGATTGGAGCAATGCCCGAGGCTGAAAAAGCAACAACTCAGTTACAGGAATACCAGGCAGCTTTACAACAACAGGGCAATGATTATCTCGCAGAATTTCAGGAAAAGGATAGTCTTTTTGGGAAAGATTCAGCAAAATTATCGCCTGCAGCTAAAGA
>Ga0123337_10007336_pt1 | contig 10293 bp, 10 predicted proteins | sample frozenSSSSmetaG_FD_89792 | JGI IMG/M metagenome (GOLD analysis project Ga0123337, IMG submission 89792) | Glacier valley bacterial and archeal communities from Borup Fiord, Nunavut, Canada, to study Microbial Dark Matter (Phase II) -... | ecosystem: Environmental > Aquatic > Freshwater > Ice >...
CGCCTGGTACGGCCTGGTCAAGATCATCGAACCCCAGCCCGGACAGACGGTGACGGTCAGCGCCGCCACCGGCGCCGTGGGCAGCGCTTTTGCGGCGCTGGCCAAGGCCCGCGGCTGCCGCGTGGTGGGCATTGCGGGCGGCCCCGACAAGTGCAAATACGCCGTGGACGAACTGGGTTTTGATGCCTGCATCGACTACAAGCTGCACCAGGACGCGGCATCGCTTTCAAAAGCGCTGAAAGAAGCCTGCCCGCAGGGCATTGACGGCCATTTTGAAAACGTCGGCGGCATGGTGCTGGACGCGGTGCTGACGCGCATGAACGCGTTTGGCCGCATTGCGCTGTGCGGCATGATCGCCGGCTACGACGGCCAGCCCATGCCAATGGCCTACCCGGCGCTGATCCTGACCAACCGGCTCAAAATTCAGGGCTTCATCGTCAGCGAGCACATGGAAGTCTGGCCTGAAGCCCTGAAGGAACTCGGCACGCTGGTGGGCACCGGCAAACTGCGGCCGCGCGAAACCGTGGCGCAGGGCCTGGAAGCCGCGCCCGAGGCCTTTTTGGGCCTGCTCAAAGGGAAAAACTTCGGGAAACAGCTGGTCAAGCTGATTTAAGCGGGGGTTCCGGGCGGCCCGTTTGCGGCCGGCCGTCCGGCGATTGATACATCCAGGAGAAAGCCATGACTGAATTGATCCTTCACCACTATCCGACGTCGCCCTTTGCCGAGAAAATCCGGCTGATTCTGGGCTACAAGCAGATCCCCTGGAAGTCGGTGATCATCCCGGCCATCATGCCCAAACCCGACGTGCTGGCGCTGACCGGCGGCTACCGCAAAACGCCGGTGCTCCAGATAGGCGCTGACATTTACTGCGATACGGCGCTGATTGCGGATGTACTGGAGCATATTCAGCCCCGGCCCACGCTGTACCCCGAGCCCAGCAAAGGCATGGCCCGCACCCTGGCGCAATGGGCAGACACGACGTTGTTCTGGACCTCCATGGCGTACAACCTGCAGCCCAGTGGCCTGGCCCAGATGTTTGAAAATGCACAGCCTGACGCAGCGCGTGCGTTTGGCGAGGACCGCAAGGCCATGAGCGCCGGCATGATGCGCCTGCGTCCGGCCGACGCCGCTGCGGCCTACAAGTCTTATTTGCGCCGCCTGTCCGACATGCTTGACGACTGGCCCTTTTTGCAGGGCGAGGTGCCATGCATCAGCGACTTTTCAACCTATCACCCGCTGTGGTTCACCCGCAAGCGCACGCCGGTGATGGCCGACATTCTGAACCTCACGCCCGCCGTGCTGGAGTGGATGGACCGCATGGCTGCCATTGGCCACGGCCCGATGGAGAAATTTAGCGCCCCGCAGGCCATTGCCGTGGCGGCGGTATCCACCCCGGCGCCGCTGCATGATGATGTGTTTCAGGACGAGCATGGCATTGCGCTGGGAAGCCGGGTCAGCATCACTGCCGACATGTTCGGCCCCGAGTCCACCGAGGGCGAGCTGATCGCTGCCACGCGCATGCACTACACGCTGCGCCGCACCGACGAGCGCGCCGGCACGCTGCATGTCCATTTCCCGCGCATTGGCTATGCACTCAAGGCCGTGGCGCCCGCATGAGCGGCGCTGCGCAAACTATTTCCTGGCGTTTTGTGGCGTTTGAGGCGCTGACCACCCCGGAGCTTTACGCCCTGCTGCAGCTGCGCAGCGAGGTGTTTGTGGTCGAGCAGGCCTGTGCTTTTCAGGACATGGACGGCGCTGACGCCCAGGCCATGCACCTGATGGGCACCCTGGAGGGGGAACTGGTGGCCTGTGCGCGCTGCTTTTCAGCCGGCGCCAAATTTGCCGAAGCCAGCATAGGCCGCGTGGCCACGCGGGACAAGGTGCGCCGCAGTGGCGCCGGCCATGTGCTGATGCAGCAAGCGCTGGCCTGCCTGCAGCAGCATTGGGGCCCACAGGCCATACGGATTGGCGCCCAGGCAAGACTGGAACACTTTTACCGGCAGCACGGGTTTGAAAAAACGGGGGCGCCGTACATCGAAGATGGCATTCCCCATATTGAAATGCTGCGTCCCGCTTCGACTCAAACGTAATTTCAGGACTATCTTCAGGAGTAATTGATGATCACAGACTTCAAAGGCAAAACTGCCGTTTTGACGGGTGCAGGCTCGGGCTTTGGCCTGGAGTGCGCGCGCATTGGCGCCCAGTTGGGTATGAACCTGGTGCTGGTCGATGTGCAGAAGGATGCCCTTGACAAGGCCAGTGCAGAAGTCGCCGCGATGGGGGCCGAGGTGCTGTCTTTCCAGCTGGATGTGTCTGACGCCGCCCAGATGGAGGCCATGGGGCAGGCGGTGCTGGCGCGCTTTGGCGCGCCGCACCTGGTGTTTAACAATGCGGGCGTCGGCTCCGGCGGCCTGATTTGGGAAAACACCGTCAAGGACTGGGAATGGGTGCTGGGGGTCAACGTGATGGGCGTGGTGCACGGCGTGCGTATCTTCACGCCCATGATGCTGGAGGCCGCAGCCAAAGATCCGAGCTGGCAGGGCCACATCGTCAATACCGCCAGCATGGCCGGCTTGCTCAATCCGCCCAATATGGGTGTGTACAACGTCAGCAAGCACGCGGTGGTGTCTTTAAGCGAAACCTTGTACCAGGACTTGGGGCTGGTTACGGACCAGATCGGCGCGTCGGTGCTGTGCCCCTATTTTGTGGCGACCGGTATCAGCCAAAGCCACCGCAACCGCCCGGCTGGCCTGGATGCGGAAAAACCCACTAAAAGCCAGCTGATCCAGCAAGCCATGACGGGCAAGGCGGTCGGTTCCGGCAAGGTGAGCGCCGCTGACGTGGCCCAACTCGTGTTTGAGGCCGTCGCCCACAACCAGTTTTATATTTACAGCCATCCCAAGGCGATCCAGGCGGTGCAAACGCGTCTGGAGGACATCATCCTGGCGCGCAACCCGACCGATCCTTTTAAGGACAAGCCTGAAATTGGCCAGCAACTCAAGGCTGCACTGCGTGCCGCCTGAGTCATTTGATAGGGGAACGGGTTACCTGGTCACGGGCTGGCTTCGCTTGCGCCAGACTTCTGGCAGCAGATCGAACAGCGGGCTGGGTTCTCGCTGAAGCAGCCGGGCGCCCGTGACGGTGTTCAGGCTTGGTGCCTCTTTTGACAAGTCCAGGTTACTTAGCTGCTGCATCCACTGCACGTCCAGTTGCCCGTCAGAGCCTGGACGCGAGAAGATCAGCGCCAGCATCCGTCGGGCTTCAACACTGCCTTTGGCGTCGGCCAGCCGGTACATGCGAATAGCCTCGGCATAATTTGCGGGCTGCCCGGTACCCCGGTGAAAACGTTGCGCGCTGGCTAGCAACTCTGCGGCCGACATGGATGTGGGCCGGCTGGGTGTGCTGCCTTTCAGGCGGTCCGAGACAATGATCATGTTTGCGGCGGCTGCCGCCGACTTGGGTGCAGCCGCTCTAAAGTGTTCCTGCGCCTCGGTCAGACGACCGGCAGTCACACTTTCCAGCCCCAGCTCGAGACTTGCATGGACATCTCCGCCCCTGGCCGCCCGCACCAGCAGCTCGCGTGCTGGAAGCGCTGGGCTGGAGTCGGCCTGCCCAAGCCCCGGTGTTGCAAGCTGCAAGGGCGACAGCCTGGATTCCACGACCCATTCGAGGTATTGGGCGCGTGGCAGATTCACACCGCGCAGTCGGGCGATCCATTGGCGTGCGCCAGCCGGATTGGGCGAGCCCCTACAGCCGTCTATTTCGCACCACGCCAAGCCTGCGCTAGACCAAGACGCGCCCAGTACATGCGCGCGCTCGAACCATATCTGGGCCTGGTTAGGGTCGCGGGCCACGCCGGCACCGTGCAGGTAAATCAGGCCCAGCAACCAGGCCGCCTGAGCCGCGCTGGCGGTCTCTGCGGTGCGAGAGGGTGGGCTCTTTGTCCGGCTTGGGGGCGCGGTACGTGCCGGCGCGCGCGCCAGTGACTTGAGCCGTTGAATCTCGCGGTCCACGGCCGGATCGTCTGGCCCTTGCAATCGTAGCGGTGCCGCCTCAAGAGGGGCCGCCTCTATAGGTTGCGCTGGTTGTGCCCGGACGCGGGCGTCGACACTGCCCAAGCCCACGGCCAGCATCAGGTAAGCCGGCAGCATCAATTGAAGACGCTGACCCCGGCGATCACGCAGGTTGTTGAAGAACATTTTTCAGCCTTTGGTGCATCGTGGAAACCGCGCCGTACCCGCAGAGCCCTGATCAGGTTCAACGCGCCGGTGCTGACCGGCGAGGAATTACGTTCCACTGAAGGGTCTGCTCGACGTAGCCGCTTTCGCCTAAAGCCTGGGTGAAAGCCTCCTTGACACTGCCAATACCCTTGTAGCCTGGGATCAGCGTTAAACCCGAACCTTGCAACGGCGCAGGCAGTTTGGGCAACGCATCCTCGTTCGTGGCGATGCAAATAACGGCTTCGGTGCCGGGTACGCCGGTATCCAGCACAAAGCCAGGCGTCGGGCTCATCCAGTCGGGAATACGGATGGCCTGGTTGGCCGATACCAGCGACGCCGGGGTGGTGGCGTTGGGCAGTAGCCGTATCACGTTGCCGCCGGCTTCGGACAAATAGCAGTAGAGGTGGGAGGCTTTGGACAGCGTGGCCGAAAGAAATATCTGTTCTCCCGATTCAAAGACAGACTTGTCCAGCACGATATTCTCGATCTGCATGTCGATACGCGTGGGTTGCGACTGCGCACCATAAACCACCTCGCCCGGGGTTAAGGTGGAAGTGGCGGCTGCGGTGGTCGCTGAATTGCTGCCAGCAACAAGCGTACCGGCCGCCAAAATGGGCTCAGCGCTCGTGGGGAACCAGCCTACCCGCGCCAGCTTGCCGTCCTCACCCAGCCCCACAAAATTTTGAAGTGCCCGCTCATAGGTCGGAAAATCAACAGCGCCGGTGACGACCATGCCGTTATCGGCCTGAAACCGGCCCAGCGCGCGACGAAACTCCAGGCTGTTGATCGCCAACTGGTCGCCACCTGCGCCTAGATACCCATGGCTGACAAGCGAGCGTTTGACCAGCCCCTGATGAACGCTTGCGTTCCCTTCGTCATACCAGTCCCTGAGTTGGCGCTGGAAGTCCGGGTGTGTTTGCTCCAGCGTCAGGCATTGCCAGTAGGGTACCCGGGCCCACTTGCCGGTCAGCTCAATCATGGCGAGATCAACCAGTGTGCGAATGGCCGCACCTGAGCCCTGGGTGTAGTCGCGGCCTACGTTGAACTTCCAGCCATATTCTCCAATGCGGCCTGCCAGGTCCAGCCCCTGTCCGCTCGTGCCGATGATGACCTCATTAGACGAGTCCAGTCCCGGAATGAGTGTGCGGGTGCGGAAATCACCCAGTTGAAGCTCCAGCCCGATGATGGTGGCATTTCGGTTACGGCTGTAACCGGTTTCCAGCCGGGAGGCCGATGACCCCACATCAAACCGGTTGTTCAGAACATTCTGGTCTACAAATGCTACGGCGCCGGACACGTAAAGGGCAGGGCGTTGCAATTGAATCTGGTTGTTGTTCAGCAAGATGGTGGTGAGGTTTTGTACCGTGTCCTGGCGGGAAATGTCGACTTCGTAGTCGACATACCTGAACGCATTGCTGAGACGGGACATTTGCGAGAGGGCCGTCACGATCATTTCCTTGGTCGCTACCGGCACCCGAGTCGAAACGTCGGGAATCTGCTTGCTGGTAATCAATGTAGTGGGCAGTTGCGACGCCCTGAACAATTGATCCATGCACATGAGCGAATCGGAAAAACTGGATATGGAGCGGACCGGCCTGTTCGTCGGACGGTCGGCCGCGTGACCATAAGACCGGTAGTTGGCATCCTCACGGGGATCCATAGGCGTAGCGCAACCCGTCAGCAGGGTCAGTGCTAACAGCAAGAGAAGACCCGTAATTGTTTTGAAGCAGCCACTTATTGCTTTATTTTTTTCTGGCGTTCTCATGATGCTTCCCTCTCCTTGATGATTCAAAAAAAGCGTCGCTGCATGTGCCAGCATTCGGGCCGGCCCCTGCAGCAACGCAACCCTGCGGACCCCTCCGCAATCATTTGCTTTTACCTGCACACGTTGACCAGATCGCCCCGCAAAACCACGATTTGCTGTTGGCCGCCCAGCGTGTTGCTGCCAAAGTTGTTGGCTGAAGTGATGCTGCCCACTTCTTGCACACAGGTCTTGCGAAGACCCTGCGCGTTTGCGGTGTTCACCACGTCGTTGTCCGTCAGGATCGTTCCGTCGTTGGCTGTCGCTGAAAACGCCTTGGCTTCGTAGCGAGCCACCCGCGCCTTCATCCAGGCAGGCAGGTCGGCGTTGCCGTCAAGTTGCCCTGATTTCGGCACAGCACCACCAGGCAGATTCATGTACCGAACCGGGCCCGTCAACTGCACGGGATCCTCACCTGGTATGCCTTGTGCGCCAGCGCCCATGGCCATGCCCAGTGCCAACACGGCCAGAACATTGCACACACTTCTATTTATCATGACGAGCCTCCGTTCTTGAAACGATGAAATGGCACCCACTGCCACGGGCGCAGGTGGATGCCATTTCTATGTTGTCATCCCGCGAGGGGGATTACTCGTTGCAAGAGACGCAGGCGTTGTTGGATGCCACGTTCTGCACTGCCGTTGAGCCGGCATTGGCGCTGTTGGCCACGTAGGCGCCAAACATGCCGACGCTCTGGGTGGAAGAACCGCGTACTGTCACGTCCCCCAGGTTTGAAGCGAGGTTCTGGCTGGCATAGGCGTTGTGGCCGCTGGCGCGGTTAGACACATCGGACAAGAGCCCTCTCACGCTCTGGTTGGAATCTCCACTGATCGTCACATTGCCAGCATTGCTGGCAATGTTTTGCACAGCCACGCCGCCGTTCTCGGCTTTGTTGCGAACGGCAGCGAAGATCAGCGATGCTGACTGGACCGAGGTCCCCGAGATGGTAATGCTGGGGGTATTGGATCCGCCGTTATGGCCGCCACCGCCGTGACCGTTACCGTTACCGCCGGCAAAGGCCGAGGTTGCAAGAACAGCGAAAGCGAGCGTTGCAAATTTTTTCATGATGGTTTCCTCAAAATGTTGACTGACATTTTTCCGGTAGTTTGGATGTATTCCATGCTGCCGGCCTGATCGACATCGCCTGGCGCAGAAGCTGGCCGGTTAGGGTTTTGCTTCATGTTCCTGCTTTGTCTGATTCCAGTTTCGTCACTGCAACGGTCTGTGCCAATCGCCCTAATGAGTTACCTCTTTTTAGTCATGTGAGGCGATGCAGGTAGCCAAAGACTGTGTTTTTTCGGCTCAAGACCAGCTTTTCTTACTATTTATTTAATGAAATTACAGTCGTTAGGATTGTTAGTTTCCATATGTAACTAGAAAAACTATTTGTAATTTTTATATTTTTATGCAGATATTTACCTAGATATTCGTACTAATTTGCCTTACCGTGTAAGTAAGAAATAAAAAAGAGTAACAAGATTTAAAAATTAGCTCCCATTTTTGTAAGAGATCAGTCAGTAAGGGATCAAAAATTTGAGGTGTTAGCAAGGAAGGTGAACAGCTAAGGAGGGAGTCATGGAAAATCGCATTCAGCCCGACGTCACGTTGAATTCTTCAGCAGGCACTCACGGTGTCGCTGCCGACCGCTACTTTGGCGGGCAGGGAAGCCCACTTTGTATGTGGCCTGATTTCTTGACTGGGCAACCGGGGCAACCCGTGCGTGTGCTGCTGATCGATGATGATCCGCATATGCGTCTGGTTATTGCACAGGAATTGCTGGGAGATATGCGGATCAATCTGCTGGCGCAGGCCGGCAGCATGAAGGAGGGGCGGCGTCTGATTGCCCAGCATGAGTTTGACGTGATGCTGGTGGACCTGAATCTGGGCGATGGCACGGGATTTGACCTGATTGAACACATGAAAAACATGCGCCCCATGGCTGAGGCGGTGGTCATCTCGGCGATGGAGGACGAGCAGCACGCCCTGCATGCGTTTGAGCTTGGCGCCACAGGTTACCTGGTCAAAAACTCCTGGTTTGGCAACTTTCCACAGGCTGTGCTGCAAGTGGTTAATGGCGGTGCTTCCATCACCCCCAACCTGGCGCGACGTCTGCTGCACAGGCTGGATCATGCGCAGGGCAGCGCTCACCGCACCGTGCAGTCGAGTTGCGACAACGACAAGTTGTCCGAGCGCGAAAAAGAGGTGCTGAAAATGGTCGCTGCGGGTTACACCAGTGCAGAAATCGGCTCCCGACTGGTGGTTAGCTGCCACACGATCAACACCCATATCAAGAACATCTATCGCAAACTCAATGTGCGTACCCGCGCTCAAGCGGTGAGTTTTGCGGCGCATCGCGGTCTTTTTTAAGGAGCCCGATCATGTCATCCGTTGCCTACCAGTGGGCGGTGCAGGTCGGTGCCCCGCTGAGCACGGTTGCCGCAGTGGCGGCTGTGACGGTGTCGGTCCGGGCTTGGCAACGGCAGCGCAACCCGATTGATCTGGCTTTTGCTGTCGCCACGGCCGGCTGGCTGACCTACCTGCTGGCCAGCAGCGTCAGTACGCTGGCGGTATCAAATCCATGGGCAGTTTTTGCTGCCCATGTCAGCTATCAGATCGTCCTCATCTCGGTGGCGTTTTTTATTCTTGTCAGCGCCTCAATCACCCGCTTCAGTATTCATTCGGTATGGATGGTGCAGGGCGTGCTCGGGCTGCTGCTGTTGCTGGCCTCGAACGTGTGGAGTTCGCTGCAGCAGGATTTGGCGTACAGGCTGTGGGTCGCGGTGAATCTAGCCTGCGCTAGCGCGTTGTCGGTGTATGTGGGGCTGAAAGCTTATGGCCGGGGCACCTACCGCTGCTGGCTTGCGCTTGGTGGAAGCTTGCTGGGTCTGGGCATCTGCTTCGAGGATATGCTCGGCGCCGACCGCCTTCGACCAGGTAATACAATGGCGCAGTATTTCTATGCCACTTTCCTGCTCCTTTTTTGGCTACTGATCACCAACCGGGCCGGGCGCCCGGAGTCGGCTGCGGTGTCAGATACGGAGCATCCGCCTGTGACGACTTGGGAGGCGGTCACCGGCTTTGGGCCCGCCAACAAGCTCGCGACAGAAGCAGTGGTTCATGAGCGTCAGCGCATCGCACAAGACTTGCACGATGGTGTGGGCTCACAATTAGTTAACATCCTCGCCACGCTGGACTCCCATGCGCCGCAGCAGCAGGCGGTCGCGCTGGCGCTGGAGCAATGCCTCGTCGATCTTAAAATCATGGTGGATGGCATCGACAGTACGAACGATGGCTTGATCGATGCGTTAGGCCGCTTGCGCTACCGCGTCCAGCATTCACTGGATAAGTTGGGTATTCGCATGATCTGGCAGGTGGACATGGACGGACCGTTACAGGACTTCCGCGGAGACAGGGCGCAACAAGTGCTGCGCATCTCCCAAGAATGTCTATCCAATATCATGCGTCATGCCCATGCCAGTGTGGTTGAAGTAATCTGCCATTACGTGCACGAGAGCGACTCCATACTGCTAGAAGTACGTGACAACGGTCGTGGTATCCCGAGTCGCGAGGGCGGTCGACCGCCGGGCAAGGGGCTTGAAACCATGCGCCTGCGCGCCAGCAAGCTGGGAGGCCATCTGCAAATTGCCACAAAGTCCAATGTAGGGACCTACATGCGGCTGATGGTGCCATTGCATGCACCGCATCTACCACCCTAACGGAGCCTCAAAAACTTGATTCGATGGTTGATTTTGTGCTTTTTTGCCAGTCAGGGCATATTGGACGGGCGTAATTCGCTATCAAATAGTGCCAATATTTTGGCTATTTTTAGTCAGACCTACGTGGTCAGCCTGCCAGCGCAAGGAGTCAAGACCCGCCTGCCATACGCTGTACGCGCCACCCACGTTTCGGTGCCGCGTTCGCCTGAATTTTTCATGCTGGCACAGGCTTTGGATGCGGATTTGTCCAAGTAGTTGATCACCCCGAACAGGTCGGTGTAATTGCAGGCGATTGGGCAGCTTGGCATCAAGGGGTGGCCCTTCGGGCGAATTTCTTTAAGAGTTTTCGTGAAGATGACTTAAGGCAGTGCTATGATTCACGGCTTCGCTGCTGAAGTTGCTCTCTAAACGGGAAGCAGCTTCCCCAGAGGAAGAAGAAAAAAAGTCAAAAATTATTTGACGCGGCTTTAAAACCCGGTATATAATTTGAGGCTCAGCTGATTACAGCTAACGACGAAAGCGAAGCGGCAAGTTGCTGCTGAGCAAGTACTCAGGA
>Ga0123337_10007341_pt1 | contig 10291 bp, 7 predicted proteins | sample frozenSSSSmetaG_FD_89792 | JGI IMG/M metagenome (GOLD analysis project Ga0123337, IMG submission 89792) | Glacier valley bacterial and archeal communities from Borup Fiord, Nunavut, Canada, to study Microbial Dark Matter (Phase II) -... | ecosystem: Environmental > Aquatic > Freshwater > Ice >...
GGAGCTCGAGCGGCTGGCCGCCGCGCAGGACGGCGAGCGTGACGCTCTTGCCGACGTGAGCGGCGAGCGCCTGGCGCAACTCATGCAGATCGGCTGCCGCGCTCTCTCCGGCGCACACGATGATGTCGCCGATCAGCATGCCCGCACGCGCCGCAGGGCCTCCCGAGGCGAGCGAGGTGATGAGCAGGCCCTTTCGTTCATGGTCGCCCGCCGCGCCAGCGGCATCGGGCAGCGGTACCGACTGGGCGCCGATCCCGAGCCACGGAGGCGCGACACGGCCGTGCGACAGCAGCGCATCGACGACGCGGTTCACCGTCGTCGACGGCACGACGACGCCGTAGCTGCGCGACAGCGCCGAGGTCGCGGTGCCGATGACCTCGCCCGAGGCGTCGGCGACGGCAGCGCCCGAGAGGCCTTCGTAGATGCCGCCGTCGAGGCGTATCAGGCGATCGATCGACCCGCCGAGCCAGGTCTGCCACGGACCGCCGACGCGGTTGACGATGCCGGCGCTGGCGATCGTGTCGCCCTCGGCGGCGCGGCCGACGGCGATGGCGACGTGCCCGGCCTGGAGCGCGCCGGCCGTGCCGAACGCGAGCGGCGGAGGGCTGGCCTCGTCTGCGAGCCGGAACAGTGCGAGGTCGGTCGGCGAATCGATGCCGACGAGCGTCGCGGCGAGCTCGCGTCCGCCATCGGCGACGAGCGTGACCGCGGCCGGCGTGCGCCGGAACACGTGCGCGGCGGTGACGACGAGGCCGTCGCGCCAGACGACGCCCGACGCGACGGCGTGACGGCGGCAAATGACGGCCACGGTGCTCGCGGCGAGGGTCGCGACGATCGCCGCGAGGCGGTCGGAATGGGCGCGGAGCGGATCGGCGCCGGGGCTGGCGGGGGTGTTCATCGCAACGAATCTCTCTCTGGGACAGGATGGCTGCGAAGGTACGCCGCGCCCGACGAAGTCGAATCCGCCGATCGGCGGCGCCATCCTGCCCACGTGGTGCAGTCCGTCCGGCTTGCAAGAGGCGAAGCCGTCGCGCCGCGCAAAGCGGCGACCGCCGGTGAGTCAATAAGAGACCGGATCGCGGTGGCGCGGGTCCTCGTGCAGCGCCCAGTAGGCGTCCTGCAGCCGACGCGCGACTGGCCCGGGAAGCGGCCGCGGCAGCGCCTGGCCATCGATGCCGGCGATCGGGATCACGCCGCCGCCGGTCGAGCTGAGGAACACCTCGTCGGCTCCGGCGAGATCGCCGGCGGGCACGGGCTCGATGCGCAGAGGAATGTCGAGCGCATCGCACAGCTCGATCACCGTGCGCCGCGAGATGCCCTCGAGCACGCCGCGCTCGGGCGTGCGCACGACGCCGTCCTTGACCATGAAGACGTTGAAGCCCGGACCCTCGGCGACGTTGCCCGCGGCATCGACGACGCAGCTCGTGTCGGCGCCGCGGTCGTAGGCGTCGAACAGCGACATCACGAGGTCGATCCAGTGGTAGTTCTTGACCGTCGGGTCGACCGACTCGGGCGCGATCCGGATCCGGCCGCTGACATGCAGGTCGATGCCCGCCAGCTGCTTCTCGGGCGGCGCGATCCAGACGAAGGGCAGCGCGTAGGCGTAGAAGCGGTTGGTCGCCAGGCGCGGATCACGCGAGCCGCGTGGCGGCACGCCGCGCGTGCACACCATCGCGACGTAGGCGTCGCGCAGCCCGCCGGCCTTGACGCAGCCATGCAGGATCGCGCGCAACTCGGCGCGCGTGTAGGGAATCGTCATCCGCATCTTGGCCAGGCTGGCGAAGAAGCGGTCGAGGTGGTCCTCGAGGCGGAAGAACGCGCCGTGCCAGGTGCTGGCGACGTCGTAGGTCGCGTCGGAGCGGGTGAAGCCCCAGTCGAACAGCGAGATCTTCGCCTCCGAGAGCGGCTTCCAGTCGCCGTCGATGAAGACCGAGCCGCCGTCGAACTCTCCCGTGGCCACCGTGCGCATCGCTCGTTCCTTCGTGTCGTGAATGCCGGTCGCGCCGCCAGCCTGCCGTTCGCGCCGCGCTGCCGTCGATCGGTCGCTCGCCCCTTCCGCTTGAGGGAACGCTCGCTAGAGTCGTCCTCCAACGAAGGAGAAGACCCATGCCGATGCTCGAAGCCCAGGGGTTGTGCAAATCGTACGGCAGCCGCGCCGTCGTCGCCGACTTGTCGCTTTCCGTCGCGGCCGGCGAGATCGTCGGCCTGCTCGGACCGAACGGCGCCGGCAAGTCGACCACCGTCGCGATGCTGTGCGGCCTGGTGGGCGCCGACCGGGGCCGCGTCTTCGTCGGCGACGGCGCGTCGCGCATCGCGCTGACCGAGAACACGCCCGACGCCAAGCGCCGCATCGGCGTCGTGCCGCAGGAGCTCTCGATCTACGAGAACCTCGGCGCCGCCGCCAACCTCGAGCTGTTCGGCGCGCTCTACGGCCTCGCCGGCACGCTGCTGCGCGAGCGGGTCGACGCTGCGCTGACGCTCGTCGGCCTCGCCGACCGCGCCAAGGACAAGCCGTCGACATTCAGCGGCGGCATGAAGCGGCGCCTCAACATCGCTGCCGCCCTCGTCCACGATCCCGACGTGCTGATCTTCGACGAGCCGACGGTCGGCGTCGATCCGCAGAGCCGCAACGCGATCTTCGACAACCTCGAGTCGCTGCGCGAGCGCGGCAAGGCGCTGCTCTACACGACGCACTACATGGAAGAGGCCGAGCGGCTCTGCGATCGCGTCGTCATCATGGACCATGGTCGCGTCGTCGCCAGCGACAGGCTGCAGGGCCTCTACAAGCGGCTGCCTGTCGTCGAGACTCTCGAGATCGAAGTCGACGGCACGGTCGATCTGGCCGCACTCGCCCGCGAGCCCGGCATCGCGCGGCCGGCGCAGGACGGAACGCGCCTCACCGCCGGCGTCGCCGATCTCGGCCGCACCGCGCCAGCGCTGCTCTCGTGGCTCGCGGCGCACGGCCACACCGTGCACCGGATCTCGTCGGGTCGCGCCGACCTCGAGGACGTCTTCCTGTCGCTCACCGGCCGTCAACTGAGGGACTGACCATGAACTTCATCGCCCTGCGCGCCCTCGTCCGCAAGGACCTGATCCTGTACTTCTCGAACCGGCGCGCGCTCATCATGTCGATCGTCGCGCCGATCGTCATCGCGGCGTTCTTCGGATCGCTCTTCGGCGGCGGCGACGACGGCAAGCCGTCGCGTATCCCGATCGCCGTCGTCGACCGCGACGCGAGCCCGCTCAGCCACGCCATCGCGGCGTCGGTGCAGGCCGACCCGGCCTTCGAGGTCAAGCTGCTCGACGAGCCGACCGCGATCGCCCAGGCGCGCGAAGGCAAGGTTCGCGCCGCGATCGTGCTGCCTGCCGGCTTCGGCGACGCAGCGCCGCGTGCGCTCATCGGCGGCGGCGCGAAGCCGCAGATCGCCGTTCACTTCGATCCCTCGCAGGCGACCGTGATGCCGCTCGTGCGCGGCCTGCTCACGCAGCACGTGATGAAGGCCGTCGGCGACAGCCTCGGCACGGGCGGCGGGGCCGCTTTCAGCCTGCCCTTCACGCTCCATGCGGAAGCCTCGACCGCGGCGGCCAAGGTGCCGTACAACGGCTACGCCCACTCGTTCGCCGGCATGGGCGTGCAATTCATCCTCTTCATGGGCATCGAGGTCGGCGTCGGCGTTCTGCTCGCGCGCCGCATGGGCCTGTGGAAGCGGCTGCGCGCCGCACCGCTCTCGCGTGGCCTGCTGCTCGGCAGCCACATCGTCAGCGGCGCGATCACGGCGCTGATCCTGCTCGCGATCATCTACGCGGCGGCGATCGCCTTCTTCAACGTGCGCATCGACGGCAGCGTCGCCGGCTTCGTCGGCATCGCCGTCGCGTTCGCGCTGCTGACGTCGAGCTTCGGTCTGCTCATCGCGGCGATCGGCAAGACGCCCGAAGCGACGCGCGGCCTGGCGATCTTCGCGACGCTGGTGATGGTGATGCTGGGCGGCGCCTGGGTGCCGTCGTTCATCTTCCCGCCGTGGCTGCAGACGGCCTCGCTCGTCGTGCCGACGCGCTGGGCGGTCGACGGCCTCGACGCGATGACCTGGCGCGGCCTGGGCTTCTCGGCGGCGATCGCGCCGATCGCGGCGCTCCTCGCCTTCAGCGCGTTGTTCGCGGCGATCGCGATCTGGCGCTTCGACTGGGAAGAGCCGCGCGGCTGACGCGACTTCTCGTCGGCCCCGATACTCGGTCGATGCCGCACGACCGATCGCCTGACGCGCCCGCACCGCTTCGCCCCGGCTGGAAAAGCGTTGTCCTCGTCTGCAAGGCGTGCGAGAAGCGCAGCAAGGGGCCGAAAAAGATCCGCGCGCGCGAGGTTGCCAAGCAGCTCGGCCGCGCCTGCCGCGACGCGAAGGTGCCGCGCGTGCGGGTCGTGCTCACGACCTGCATGAGCGCGTGCCCGAAGAAGGCGTTCACGGTCGCGGCCGCATCGTCGTCGGGCGGGGTCACGACGATCGCGTTTCGCCGCGGTGACGATCCGGCCGCAGCGGTCGCAGCGCTGTTCCCCGCGCCGGCGACCGAGCCTCAGTCGAACTCGACCAGCTCCGCGCCTTCGGCGACCTGATCGCCGGCCGCGTAGCGGTACGACTTCACCGTGCCGGCCCGCGGCGCGCTGATCGTGTGCTCCATCTTCATCGCCTCGAGGACGAGCAGCGGCGCGCCCTTGTCGACGGTCGCGCCGACCGCGGCAAGCAGCGCGATGATCTTGCCGGGCATCGGCGCCATCAGGCCGGCGCCCTCTTCCTCGTGCTCGGCGCCGGTCATGCCGAGCGGATCAATGAAGGTCGCGACGAAGCTCGCGCCGTCGACGAAGACGTGGCGCCGCTCGCCTTGCACGACGACCGTCGCCGCGACCTTGCGCTCGCCGAGGATCGCTGCAATCGGCCCGTCGCCGTGCAGCACCGCCGACGCGGCGACGCGCGTGTCGCCGAGCGCGAGCTGCCAGCCGCCGCCGGGCAGCGCGGTCGCGTCGACCTCGCGCGTCCATTCGCCGATGCGAAAGCCGAGACGACGCGCGGCGCGGCCGTTGACGCGCCAGCCGTCGGCGATCTTCCACGGCGAGCCGGCATCGGTTGATCGCTCGGCCGCCCGGCGCGCGGCAGCGGCGTCGCGCTCGACTTCGGCGAGTCCGGCGAGCAGCCAGACATCATCGGCGGGCTCGGTCGCCTCGGCGAACAGCGCCGCGTGCTCGCGCTCGATCAGCGCGGTGTCGAGATCGGCGCCGGCGAACGATGCCGTCGCGACGAGACGGCCGAGAAAATCGACGTTGTTGGCGACGCCGACGATCCGGTACTGCACGAGCGCGTCGCGCATGCGGCGCAAGGCTGCCGGCCGGTCGCTGTCGTGGACGATCAGCTTGGCGATCATCGGGTCGTAGAACGGCGTGATCGAATCGCCCTCCTCGACGCCGGTGTCGATGCGGACGTGCGCCGACGCGTGCGGCGTCGTCAGGTGGACGAGCTTGCCGGTCGAGGGCAGGAAGCCGCGGTCGGGATCCTCGGCGTAGATGCGCGCCTCGATCGCGTGGCCGTGGATGGCGAGCTGGTCCTGGCGCAGCGGCAGCGGTTCGCCGGCAGCGACGCGCAGCTGCCATTCGACGAGGTCGAGGCCGGTGATCATCTCGGTCACCGGATGCTCGACCTGCAGACGCGTGTTCATCTCCATGAAGTAGAAGCGGCCGTCGGGATGGGCGATGAACTCGACCGTGCCAGCGCCGACGTAGCCGACGGCCTTCGCCGCCTCGACCGCGGCCTGGCCCATCGCGGCGCGGCGCTCGGCCGTCATGCCCGGCGCGGGCGCTTCCTCAAGCACCTTCTGGTGCCGGCGCTGCACCGAGCAGTCGCGCTCGAAGAGATAGACGCAGGCGCCCTGCGTGTCGGCGAAGACCTGGATCTCGATGTGGCGCGGCTTCAGCACGTACTGCTCGACGAGGACGCGGTCGTCGCCGAACGCGCTCTTGGCCTCGCGCCGGCACGAGGTGAGCGCAGCGTCGAAGTCTGCGGCCGCATCGACGCGGCGCATGCCCTTGCCGCCGCCGCCCGCGCTCGCCTTGATCAGCACCGGAAAGCCGATGCGGCTCGCTTCGCGCGCAAGCATCGCGCCGTCCTGATCGTCGCCGTGATAGCCCGGCGTGAGCGACACGCCGGCCTTCTCCATCAACTGCTTGGCCGCCGACTTCGAGCCCATCGCGCGAATTGCGGACGCCGGCGGGCCGATGAAGACGATGCCCGCTTCGGCGCAGGCGTCGGCGAACGCCGCGTTCTCCGAAAGAAAACCGTAGCCCGGATGCACGGCCTCGGCGCCGGTCGCCTTCGCCGCAGCGACGATCTTCTCGGCGACGAGATACGACTCGCGCGCCGCCGCCGGCCCGATGCGCACGGCCTCGTCGGCGAGACGCACGTGGCGCGCATTCGCGTCTGCGTCGGAATAGACGGCGACGGTCGCGATGCCCATCTTGCGGGCCGTCTTGATGACGCGGCAGGCGATCTCGCCGCGGTTGGCGATCAGGATCTTGCTGAACATCGTTTCATTTTCTCCTTCGTCAGTCCTAGCTCACGCGGCGTCGCGCGCGACCTGTCGCTTGCCGCGGTTCGGACTTGGGCCGGTGGACGGTGTGCGGAGCGCAAGTATTTGGAGAAGGCCAGAGGCTTCAGCCTCCGGCCGGGGGACATGGGGCGGAGCACACCGCCCGCCGGCCCAAGTCCGCGTGTGCCACGAACACGATCACGATCTCACATGCGGAACACGCCGAACTTGGTCGCCGGGATCGGCGCGTTCAAGGTCGTCGCGAGAGAAAGGCCGAGCACGCGGCGGGTGTCGGCCGGATCGATGACGCCGTCGTCCCAGAGCCGCGCGCTCGCGTAGTACGGATGGCCCTGGTGCTCGTACTGCTCCAGCAGCGGCGCCTTGAACGCGCGCTCTTCCTCGGCCGACCACGTACCGCCGCGCGCCTCGATGCCGTCGCGCTTGACTGTCGCGAGCACGGCCGAGGCCTGCTCGCCGCCCATCACGCTGATGCGCGCGTTGGGCCACATCCACATGAAGCGCGGCGAATAGGCGCGGCCGCACATGCCATAGTTGCCGGCACCGAACGAGCCGCCGATCAGCACCGTGAGCTTGGGCACCTGCGCGGTCGCGACGGCCGTGACCATCTTCGCGCCGTCGCGCGCGATGCCGGCGTTCTCGACCTTCTTGCCGACCATGAAGCCGGTGATGTTCTGCAGGAAGAGAAGCGGCACGCGCCGCTCGCAGCAGAGCTCGATGAAGTGGGCGCCCTTCTGCGCCGACTCGCTGAACAGGATGCCGTTGTTGGCGATGATCCCGATCGGCATGCCGTACAGGCGCGCGAAGCCGGTGACAAGCGTCGCGCCGTAGCGCGCCTTGAACTCGTCGAGGCGCGAGCCATCGACGATCCGCGCGATGACCTCGCGCACGTCATAGGGCTTTCGCGTGTCCCGCGGGATGACGCCGTAGAGCTCCTTCGGATCGAAGAGCGGCTCCTCGCTCGGCTCGTGCGTCACCGTCTGCGGCTTCGTGCGGTTCAGGCTGGCGACGATGCGGCGCGCGATCGCGAGCGCGTGGCGATCATCGTCGGCAAGGTGGTCGGCGACGCCCGAGAGGCGTGTGTGCACGTCGCCGCCCCCGAGCTCCTCGGCGCTCACGATCTCACCGATCGCGGCCTTCACGAGCGGCGGGCCGCCGAGGAAGATCGTGCCCTGGTTCTTGACGATGATCGTCTCGTCGCTCATCGCCGGCACGTAGGCACCACCGGCCGTGCACGAGCCCATCACGACCGCGATCTGGGCGATGCCCTGCGCGCTCATGTTGGCCTGGTTGAAGAAGATGCGGCCGAAGTGCTCACGGTCTGGGAAGACATCGTCCTGGCGCGGCAGGAACGCGCCGCCGGAGTCGACGAGGTAGATGCACGGCAAGCGGTTCTGCAGCGCGATCTCCTGCGCGCGCAGATGCTTCTTCACCGTCATCGGGTAGTAGGTGCCGCCCTTCACCGTCGCGTCGTTGGCGACGATCATGCATTCCTGGCCGTGGACGCGGCCGATGCCAGCGATCATTCCCGCGGCCGGCGCCTCGCCGTCGTACATGCCATAGGCCGCGAGCTGGCCGATCTCGAGGAAGGGCGCGCCGGCGTCGAGCAGTCCGTCGACGCGCTCGCGCGGCAGCAGCTTGCCGCGCGCGACGTGCCGCTCGCGCGACTTGAGGTCGCCGCCGGTCGCGATCTCGGTCGCGCGGGCGCGCAGGTCATCGACCTGCGCCTGCAGGAATGCAGCGTTGCTGCGGAAGTCTTCCGAGCGCGTGTCGATGCGCGATGTCAACGCGGGCATGGGTCGTGGCGGGTCGTGGCTCCGACTGCGAGCTTAACGTCGCCGTCCCGCCGGCTCCGACCGGGTTCGACCGGGCAGGGAAGCCCCCCTTCCGCCGGCGACGCAGGCGCCTAGGATCGCTTGCCGCAGGCCCCACAAGCCGCACGACAACAACGGAGGAGACGCATGAGATCCATCGCATCGACGCTCGGCCGCGCCATCGGCGTGGCCGCGTTCGTCACCGGCACGGCCCACGCCGCCGACCTGATCGTCTCGGCCCAGGACGGCAAGTTCGTCCGCGTCGACGGCGTCGCCACGTTCCCCGTGCCGGCGCCAAGCGACAGCCTCATCGTCCTCGACGCGTCGCGCTTTCCGCCGGTCGTCAAGGCGACCGTGGACGTCGGCATCGCGCACACCGTGCAAGGCCCGCCGCAAGCCGTCGCGATCACGCCCGACGGCAAGCTCGCCATCGTCGCCGCGCCGACGCGCTACGACTACGCGGCCAAGAAGGAGCTCTACGACAACGTCCTGCAGATCGTCGACCTCGAAGCGTCGCCGCCGGCGGTGGTCGCCAGGATCGACGTCGGTGGCCATCCCAACGGGCTCTCGATCAACCGCGAAGGCACGCTGCTGCTCGCCGCCGCGCACGACGGCACGGTCAAGGTGCTGACGATCGAAGGCAAAAGCGTGAAGCTCGCGTCGCAGGTCAAAGTCGGCGAGAAGCGCCTCTCGGGCATCTCGTTCACGAACGACGGCAAGGCGGCCATCGTCGCCCTGCGCGACGAGAACGGTGCCGCCGTGCTGAGCGTCGACGGCACGACCGTCGCGCTCACGAAGGAGCGGATCGCGACCGGCGTCAATCCCTACGCGATCGACGTCTCGAGCGACGGCCGCTGGGCCGTGATCGGCAACACCGGCATCTCGCGCACCGTCGACGACGCCGACGTCGTCACGCTCGTCGACGTCAGCAAGCGGCCGTTTCGCGCCGCGCAGCAGATCTCGGTGTCGGCCACCCCGGAAGGCGTCGCGATCTCGCCCGACGGGCACTGGATCGCGGTGTCGTCGATGGCCGGCTCCAACCTGCTCGTGACCGATCCGGGCCGGCACAAGCTCGGCACGGTCGCGCTGTTCGAGATCCGCAACGGCGCAGCGATCAAGGTGAGCGAGGTGCCCGGCGGCGAGGCGGCGCAGGGCCTCGTCTTCACGCAGGACAGCAAGACGGTCATCGTCCAGTTCGACGTCGAGAAGGCGCTGGCGATGTACGCCGTGCGCGACGGCAAGCTCGTCGACACTGGCGAGCGCATCCGGCTGGCCGCCGGACCGGTATCGATCCGGTCGATGCCGCGCTGATCGGCGGGCCGCCGACGGTGGCCGCTTCTCGTCGATTCAGCGCTGAGCGCGCCGGCGCCGCACGAACGAGCCGATCACTGAGGCGACTTGGACCTACATGCTCTCGGCGTACAGCTCGCGGCCGATCAGCATGCGCCGGATCTCGCTCGTGCCGGCGCCGATCTCGTACAGCTTGGCGTCGCGCCACAGGCGGCCGACGGGGTACTCGTTGGTGTAGCCCACGCCGCCGAGCGCCTGGATCGCCTCGCCGGCCATCCAGGTCGCCTTCTCCGCCGAATAGAGGATGGCGCCAGCCGCGTCCTTCCTCAAGGTGCGCGAGTGGTTGCCGCGATCGCACGCCTGACCGACCGCGTACACGTAGGCGCGCGACGCCGACCACGTCGTGTAGAGGTCGGCGACCTTGCCCTGCATCAGCTGGAACTCGCCGATCGCCTGGCCAAACTGCTTGCGTTCGTGCACGAAGGGCAGGACGACGTCCATGCACGCGGCCATGATGCCCAGCGGCCCGCCCGAGAGCACGGCGCGCTCGTAGTCGAGGCCGCTCATCAGCACCTTGACGCCGCCGCCCTCCTTGCCGAGGA
>Ga0123337_10007342_pt1 | contig 10289 bp, 10 predicted proteins | sample frozenSSSSmetaG_FD_89792 | JGI IMG/M metagenome (GOLD analysis project Ga0123337, IMG submission 89792) | Glacier valley bacterial and archeal communities from Borup Fiord, Nunavut, Canada, to study Microbial Dark Matter (Phase II) -... | ecosystem: Environmental > Aquatic > Freshwater > Ice >...
GCCAATGAGGTTCCAACAGAGGATGAAAAAGTATATTACAAGGCCTTGAATAATGTTATAAAAGATCAGTATAAGGGTAATTTTAATTTCAGGTTGGGTGGCGAATTAAAATTCAATACCATTATGACCAGGTTGGGTTTTGCTTATTATACCAACCCCTACAAGGATAGTGAATTAAAGGCGAACAGAGCCCTTGTGAGCGGTGGTTTGGGCTATCGTCACAAAGGCATCTTTATTGATCTTACTTATATTTATGCCATGAGTAAGGATGTAAATTTCCCTTACCGTTTAGAAGACAGGGCTAATACATATGCTAGTGTTAATAACAACCGTGGAAATATTGTGGCAAGCGTAGGATTTAAATTCTAATAATACGCAGGCTGATGCTGAAAGAATACAATTGACTGATGCCGGATTTTATCCGGCATTTTTTATAAGCTGCATCACCTGGCTAATATCCGGAGCACACCATTGTATGGCGGCATCTTTTTTAAACCAGGTCATTTGACGCTTGGCATAATGACGGGTATTTATTTTAATGGCTTCGATCGCTTCTTCTAACGAAATTTTGCCGTTGAAATAATCAAACAACTCCCTGTAGCCTACTGTTTGCAGGGCATTCAGGTGTTGCAACGATTGCAGCTGTTCGGCTTCTTCCGTTAGCCCGGCACTGATCATGCTATCTACCCGCAGGTTAATTCGTTGATAAAGTTGCTCCCTTGGTAACTCCAACCCTATTTGAATGATATTAAAATCCCGCTGAACCTTTTTTTGTGTTTGGAACTCAACAATTGATCTACCGGTTGACAGTTTAACTTCCAGCGCACGCATAAGTCTTTGAGGATTTTGGATTTCGCCCGATGCAAAGTAAACCGGATCAATCAGGCTCACTTCCTGCTGCAACCAATCCAGCCCGTTAGCCTGGAAATTTGCAATGATTTCTTCTCTGATGCCGGGGAAAATTGCCGGCACTTCATCCATACCGTAACAAAAAGCTTTTACATACAAGCCAGTTCCACCTACTATTATTGCCGTATCCCGTTGGTTGAAAATTTCCTGCACTTTATCCAATGCATATTTTTCAAATATACCTGCATTTACAATTTCGTTAACCGAATGGGAATTGATAAAATAATGATGGACAGCCTGTAATTCTTCCGGAGTTGGTTTGGCAACACCAATGTTTAATTCCCTAAAACATTGACGGCTATCCGCAGAAATAATATCGGTATCGAATTGTTGGGCTAATTGAATGGCCAATGCTGTTTTGCCTGCCGCAGTTGGGCCTACGATAACAATGCAAGTCTTTTTAATGGAGAAAGATTTAATTGATCATTGAAACTGTTCTGAGTACCGAACTAATCTTTGATATTCTTGTCCGTAAGGTATGGGTAAAAAACGCTTGGATTCTAAACATAAAATGAAAACGGATTGTGAAAATAAAAAGACTATCAATCAAATCCATCCAACAAACCGTTTTCAATTGTCTATACAATTAAAATTCTTCTGCAGTTTCTTCTCCTGTTGTGTCTTCTTCTGCTTCAGTGGCATTGCCATCTTCATCTTCTTCGCTAAACCCCTGTAGTAATGCTGCGCTGTTAAGGTCATACTTTTCCTCCACCTCTGCCAGGCGGCTATCTACCAGGCCCTTTGTGCCATATTGTGATGGAGCAATTCCTTCCGTTCTGATACAGGCCGGATAGGTGATTTTTTTGTTCTCTTCTTTATCAACATTGATAAGCTCTACCATAAATGTCCAGAGCTTATTAAAATCATATACATAAATAAACTTCTGATTTGGATCTTTTATTTCAGAGCCCATGGTCACATCCCCCATTATCATTGGATCTACTTTATAGGATTTTTCCTCATATTTTTCCAACGAAATTTCCCGGCCCCTTAGCCAGCTATCGTTACTGCGATAAAAAGTAGCCTTGTGCTTACTATCGAACTCGTAACTTTTTAAAATACAATAATGCAGATCCGCAAAATTTTGCGTGTGCTTGATAACCACATCTCTGTAGATGCTTTCATCGTCTTCCCAATAAACCCTGAATCGTAAAATAGCCATACAACGAAATTAGTAATAAGAAATGATAAATTTAAAGAGTAATTGACAATTGAATAATGGTTGTTTTGAATATATCCCTGTTTAAATCCTCATGTGAAAAAATTTAAGCATCGCCCATAGGATTTTCTTTGCTATGCTCAATTTTAAAAAGCATCCGGAATCTAACCCTCATCATTAACCTATGATCAAGTTTTCAGCCCAATATCTTTCGCTTTTGCCAACATAAATTCCAGTGCTGCATCATAGTTGTTCGGAATATGCCCATCCAAAATGGCATCTCTTATAGCATTCTTTAAATCACCAATCATGCGGCCAGGTGGCAGATTGAATCTTTCCATGATCATTTCGCCGGTAATAGGTGGCTGCCAGTTGCGCAACTGGTCACTCGCTTCTACCTCTGCACAACGCTTGCGCACCATTTCAAAATTCTCGAGGTAACGCTTTACTTTTTGCTTATTTTTCGAAGTAATATCTGCGCTACATAAAGTAATCAGTGCATCAAAATCTTCCCCGGCATCAAATAACAATCTGCGGATAGCCGAATCGGTAATGTTCTCTTTAGTTAAACCGATAGGACGCAAATGCATCTCCACCATCTTACGAACGAATTTCATTTTTTCATTCTGGGGCAATTTCAACTGGCCAAAAATTTTAGGCACCATCCTGCCCCCTACTACTTCATGTCCATGAAATGTCCAGCCATGCCCCTCTTCAAATTTCTTGGTGGCCGGCTTTGCAATATCGTGTAATACCGCAGCCCAGCGAAGCCAAAGATCATCTGTGTTTTCACAAATATTATCCACTACCTGTAATGTATGATAGAAGTTATCTTTGTGGCCCTTTCCATCGATGTATTCGGCGCCAGCCAGGTCAACCATTTGCGGAAAAATTATTTTAAGCAACCCGCTTTTGTACAACAGATCAAAACCAATGGAAGGCTTTTTACAAAGTAAAATTTTGTTCAGCTCGTCTGAGATGCGTTCACCGCTAACAATTTTTATCCGGTTTGCATTTTTTGTGATGGCCGCAAATGTTTTTTCCTCAATTGTATAATTTAACTGGGCTGCAAAACGGATTGCCCGCATCATACGCAACGGATCGTCGCTAAAAGTGAGGGACGGATCCAATGGGGTTTGCAGAACTTTATTTTCAATATCGCTGATCCCATTGAACGGATCTATTAAAGCTCCGTAATCGTTTTTGTTGAGGCTGATCGCAAGAGCATTAATGGTAAAATCCCGCCTGTTCTGGTCGTCCTCTAATGTGCCGGTTTCAACCATAGGCTTTCTGCTGTCATAATTGTAACTCTCCTTGCGGGCACCGACAAATTCAATTTCAAGATCGGCTACTTTTATTTGAGCGGTTCCAAAGTTTTTAAAAAAACTAACGGCAGGTCGGGGTGAAAATTTTTGAGCAACTGCATGGGCCAGTTCAATACCATCGCCAAGGCAAACAATATCCATGTCTTTGGTGGGTCTGCCAATAATGGTATCACGTACAAATCCTCCAATCAGATAACAAGGTACTTGAAGAGATTGAGCAGCCTCCGCAATCTTTTTAAATATCAGCAACTCTTTATCGGTGCAGTGAATATACATAGCCTGCAAAAATAAGTGCTACAATTCAGGCTGCAAGGTATTGCTACAAAAAAAATAAATTCAGCAATACTTGTAAGTTTCCACCAATTGCAGCAGATGATTTAAGCAGAAGCCGACATTTTAAATACGGTGAAACAATCATTCTGAAAGCCGTCTGCTTAATTTTGTATGGCCTGATTTTATAAAAAATGATAACTATATGGTTATTTTTATATTTTTAAGCCTTTAATAATAAAAGGGAAATAAAACGGTTATATTAATAGAAAATACTTAACGACCCCTCGGGCATATGATCAGATTTTTCTTTCGGCACTAATGTTGTCATTAAAGACATCCAAATAAAACCAACAGTTAAAACCACTGGTTTTGACATTTTGACCTTATATAAAAATATTATGAATAGAACCAACTATTTCCAGGGACCCGAAGAAGAAATGGAGTTTATGCCCATCATTCCATTAAATGAAGATGACAGCGATGATGCAGACGCACTAACGATTCCAGCCGAATTACCCCTCCTGCCTCTACGCAACACGGTCCTTTTTCCTGGTGTAGTATTACCAATAACTGTAGGGAGAGATAAGAGTATAAAGGCAGTAAGTGACGCTTACAAGGCTGACAAATTGATAGGTGTGATAGCGCAAAAAGACAGTACTGTTGAAGAACCTACAGTAAGTGATTTGGAAGAAATTGGAACAGTAGCAAAAATTGCTAAATTGATTAAGATGCCGGATGGTGGCACCACCATCATCATCCAGGGAAAAAGACGATTTAAGATAGACGAAATTACCAGCGAAGACCCTTATTTTAAAGCAAAGATTCATACGCTTGAAGAAGAAGTACTAAAAGACGACAATGATTTCAATGCCATGGTGGGCAGCATTAAGGATTTGGCGGGCCAGATTGTACAAATTTCTCCCAACCTGCCAAGTGAGGCTGCAATCATTTTAAAGAATATAGAAAACCCCGCATTCCTGATTCATTTTGTAAGCAGCAATTTAAACAGCGATATAAAAGATAAACAGCGGCTGCTGGTGATCAACAATATCAAAGCAAGGGCTGAATTGCTGATGAACCTGATGCAAACCGAGCTGCAATACACGGAACTTAAAAATAAAGTAACCAATAAAACCCGGGCTGAGCTTGACAAACAGCAAAGAGAATATTTTCTGCAACAGCAGATGAAGGCCATCAAAGAAGAATTGGGTGGTGATAATGTGGCGGAAGTGAAAGAAATGCTGAAGAAAGCAGAAGGCAAAAAATGGCCCAAACCAGCCATGGAAATGTTTCACAAAGGCGCTGAAAAGCTGGAGCGGATGCACCCTAGCACACCGGATTACTCTATTGTGTACAATCACCTCGACCTGATGCTTGATTTGCCATGGGAAGATTACACGCCTGATTCCTACGACTTAAAAAAAGCAAAGAAAATACTGGATCATGACCACTACGGTATGCACAAAATAAAAGAGCGCATATTGGAATACCTGGCTGTACTAAAACTGAAGGGCGATATGAAGAGCCCGATTTTGTGTTTTGTTGGCCCTCCGGGTATTGGAAAAACGAGTCTGGGTAAAAGCATCGCACATGCCATAGCCCGCAAATACGTGAGGGTAAGTCTTGGAGGCTTGCATGATGAAAGCGAGATCCGTGGTCATCGTAAAACCTATATCGGCGCCATGCCGGGCAGGATTATACAATCGATCCGCAAGATAAAAAGCAGCAACCCGGTAATGATACTGGATGAAATAGATAAAGTGGGCAATGATCAACGGGGCGATCCATCTTCGGCCCTGCTGGAAGTACTGGATCCGGAACAGAACAATTCATTTTACGACAATTATCTTGAACTTGAATATGACCTGAGCAAGGTACTTTTTATTGCAACAGCCAATAATATCAACAATATTCAACCGGCATTAAGAGACCGCCTCGAAATAATAGACTTGAGCGGATATGCAGTGGAAGAGAAAATTGAGATTGCCCGCCAGCATTTATTACCCAAGCAGCAGGAAGCGCATGGTTTAAAAGATGTTACGGTAAAAGTGAGTAACAAAGTGCTTGAAAAAATTATCGAGGATTATACAAGAGAAAGCGGTGTAAGAGATCTGGATCGGCAACTGGCAGCCATTATGCGCAATCTTGCCAAACAATATGCTACCAAAAACAAGTTAAAACCAACGCTCACACAGGTAGACGTAGAGAGAATTTTAGGGAAAGCAAGGTTTAGCAATGAAATGTACAAAATAGCCAATATGGCTGGGGTTGCAGTTGGTTTGGCCTGGACCTATGTTGGTGGCGATATTCTTTTTATTGAAATTAGCCTGAGCGACGGTAAGGGAGAATTAAAAATGACCGGTAACCTGGGCAATGTGATGAAAGAAAGTGCAACCACTGCCTATACCTGGCTTCAGGTAAATGCAAAAAAACTGAACATTGACCCTGAAATGTTCAACAAAAAGAATATTCATATCCACGTACCAGAGGGAGCTGTACCAAAGGATGGCCCTAGCGCAGGCATTACAATGATGACAGCGTTAGCCAGTGCATTTACAGGAAGAAAAATTAAGCCTTACCTGGCAATGACCGGAGAAATTACATTGCGTGGGCAGGTACTGCCCGTTGGTGGCATTAAGGAAAAAGTACTGGCTGCCAAACGTGCCGGATTAAAAGAAATTATCATGTGCTGGCAAAATGAAAAGGATGTGCAGGATATCAATCCTTTATTTATTAAAGGCACAAAATTTCATTATGTAAAGACTATGCAACAAGTAATAGACATTGCTTTAACCTAATCAGTTAGGAGCTTCAGCCTTTAACAGAATTTTTTAATTTTTTAAGCAAACCTTTTTCAACTTTATAGCGTATATAATGTTATAATAAGTATCAACATGATTCATGTTGGTTGTTTTAAGGGTTAAAGATATCCCCTCCGGTTCCCCGGAGGGGATCGTTTTTTATACCCTGGTACCTCTAAGCTAAGTGCTGCTCATATGAAAGAATCCCGGTAATAATTCCAATACATAAATCCTTTAAAACAAATTTCAGCCAATGCGCATGCTGTTGTAGATCAATTAACTATATTCATTGCATGAAAAACAGACTACACTTTATAACTCCTATATTTTTATTGATGTCGCTGGCATCCGTTGCACAGAAAGGGAACAATACAGTAAACAAAGGAAACCTTTTTATTATTGGTGGTGGAAGCCGCACAACCGAATTAATGCAAACGCTGGTTTCAGCAGCCCAATTGAAGCCCGCTGATTATATCGTAATCCTTCCGATGTCGAGCGAAGCGCCAGACACTTCTTTTTACTATATACAAAGGGATTTTGTAAAAGTATGTTCCAACCAAATAGCTCAACTCAATTTCACCAGTGAAAATGTAAATGATAAAAAATGGCTGGATTCATTGCAAAATGCCAAACTGGTTTTTATTACAGGCGGTGATCAGAACAGGTTTATGAAAATTGTTTTGAATTCGCCGGTTCACAAAGCAATTAAAACTGCATATGCCAATGGATCTACCATTGCCGGAACCAGTGCAGGTGCGGCTGTAATGAGTAAAGAAATGATTACCGGAAATGAATACTCGGGCGATAGTGTAGTATCTGGATCATTCAAGAAAATACGGCATCATATGGTAGAAATTAAAGAAGGATTGGGTTTAATAAATACGGCCATCATCGACCAGCATTTTATTGCGAGAAGCCGTTACAATCGCCTGCTTTCGGTATTGGCAGAGTTCCCCTCCCAGCCTTGTATTGGTATTGATGAAGGCACTGCCATCATTGTATATGGTAATCAAATAAGGGTAACAGGTGCAAGCCAGGTAGTTCTGCTCAGGTTACCAGGCCGTCAAAAAAATAACACAAAGGGGAACGGCATTCTAAACATGAGAAACGTTCAATTAGATATTTTGACTGCAGGAGATGAATTCAATCTCAATTAAATTTAAAAGACATCGAGACGAAAGAAAACGGAGAAATTGAAAAGGGCAACCTTCTGGAGTATTTTTATTTACTTTAATAAACGACCCCATCTGGATGAAATACCGTCACACCTGCACCGGGTGAATTTTAGAATGCATGGTGTAGATGATGATGATGAACTTTTGTTGATGATGGATAAAGTTAAGTCGATTGATATGCTGGAACTGGATGAAACGATCGTTACCAATAAAGGCGTTCGTTATTTGACAAAACTGATTAGCTTAAAGGAACTGCGGTTGAAAGGATGCAGGGAACTGGACGAAAGATGTTTACTAAGCCTGAACCAAATATTCAGTTTCGAACTGTTGCACTAAGGCAGCACCTCAATTACTGTTGACGGGCTATTTCAGCTGGGGGCGCTAAAAAATTTACATACGTTACTGATATCAGCATCAACCGACGATGGCATCCGGGAAAAACTAATCAAACTATCCGCATTACTTCCGGATTGCGAATTCATCGTCAACCACAAAACGGTTGATCTGAAAAAAATCGATTGACTTACATTACTGTTAATCAATATCCTACATCCAAATTTTAACCGGCATTTTAACATATAGCATCATTCTTGCAGCAATTTTAAAATGTATTCAAATAACTTTGCGGTGAAAATTAAAATCAATAGTATGAAATTAAAAAACTTTATTCTTTTCGGAATTGCAGCAACATTTTTCTTCAGTTCCTGTGTTAGTAAAAAAGTATTGAAAGGGGAACAAATTCGGTATGTTGAATTACAGGCTGCACAAACAAAACTTCAGGATGATTTAAAAAACTGTAATGACCTTAACGCTGAAAATGCACGCAGAAAAGCAGTGCTGGAATCTGAAGTAGAGAGCCTGAAAAAACAAATCGATTACCTGAAAGAAAATAACAATATGGCGTTGAAACAACTGGAAAACCTATCGGTGATTTCAGGTTCACAAGCCGAGAGCATTAAAAAATCATTGGATAATATTGGTTCAAAAGATGCATACATTCAGGGGTTGCAATCGGCGCTTAACCGTAAAGATTCTGTTAACCTTGCATTGGTAACAAACCTTAAAGGTGCAATCGGAAATCTTGATGACCAGGACATCAATATTAAAGTGGATAAGGGGGTAGTTTACATAGATATCTCAGATAAATTATTGTTTAAAAGCGGCAGTTTTGATGTAACAGACAGAGCCAAAGTAGTATTGGGCAAAGTGGCAATGGTCCTAAAAAACCAGCCTGACATTGAGTTTATGGTGGAAGGACACACAGATAGCCTTGCTTTCAAAAGCGCAGTGTTACTCGACAACTGGGATTTAAGTGTTAAAAGAGCTACTTCCGTCGTTCGTATTTTGCAAAAACAATATGGCCTCGATCCTACACGCATGGCGGCCTCCGGACGTGGCGAATACAAGCCTGTATCCGACAATAGTACTGCTGAAGGAAGAGGTGCAAACCGCAGAACAAGAATTGTAATTCTACCACAGCTTGATCAGTTCTTTAAATTACTGGAGACAAAATAATAACTACAACTTCAAATAAAAAGCCGCTTTTAACCAGGTGGCTTTTTTATTTGCCCACTTCACTAAAGGCGGCTAAATATTTATCAATATAAAACTGCTTCAGCTTTGATTTGTATTGCATGATAAACCTTGGATGTTCGAGGGCAATTACTTTTTTAAAAAACTTCTCCTCATCATTCAACTGTCGGAGAAACTTTTCATTTTTACCATTACCAAAACAGAAACAGACATCGGTTTCAATACCAAAACGGATTTGTTGTTGAATGCTTTCAATGATAAAATCATACACTGCATTCGTTAGTTCTTTGCTATCATAATAATTGTAATTGATTTCTTTGCCATTGCTCCCAGCCGATGTAAATCCGAGCGGACATACGGAGTTGATATAAAAATTGCTGTAGAATTTTTCCGGTCCGCCATAGGCATCAATCATTTCATACACAAACACCGAAGATGGTTCATGCGTTGATTTTCCCGGGTAAGGAATATGACATTTATCAATCAGTCTTTTGGTATCTGTAAATGGAACACCCGTAACACCCCCTCCAAACCTGCCGGGATTGATGCCTAAAATTATATGGCGGGGAGAGTAATCATTATAATACTTTTTATAAAAAATGCCAGACAAGGGAAGTATCGCTTTGTCTTCTTTATACGGATTCATGATATGAATACCAGTGGGCAAATTACTGTTGAAATCTACTTTTTTATTAAATGCCATTACCTTCTCTGCAAATGTTTTCATGCTGAAATATTAATTGATGCTAAAGCTAAATTAAAAAAGCGTGGATAATGAACCAGGTAATCAGTTATCCATACGACCAAACAAAAAGATTTAACAATGCACATAAAAAAAAGTATTTTGAAGCTGTTACGTTATACAAACCATAGCCAAAATAAAAAAATCAGTCATGATTAAGATCGAAACCTTTAAAACACTTGCATTGGCTTTTCCGGAAACGATTGAATCCCCACACTTTGAAAAAACATCGTTTAGAGTCAACAATAAAATTTTTGCTACGCTGGATATCCCCCATCAACGAGCCTGTTTAAAACTAAGTCCAATTGATCAATCTGTTTTTTCGGCCATTGATGCAATGATGATATATCCCGTAGATAATAAATGGGGCAA
>Ga0123337_10007343_pt1 | contig 10288 bp, 7 predicted proteins | sample frozenSSSSmetaG_FD_89792 | JGI IMG/M metagenome (GOLD analysis project Ga0123337, IMG submission 89792) | Glacier valley bacterial and archeal communities from Borup Fiord, Nunavut, Canada, to study Microbial Dark Matter (Phase II) -... | ecosystem: Environmental > Aquatic > Freshwater > Ice >...
ATGCAAGCAACCGTGCGGCGACCTTATCCGCGTGAAGCCGTGAACACCACGTGTTTGAAATGGAAAGCGCGTCCCTTCGTCCGCGATCCCAGTTTCCGAGTTCTGCCGTCAGTGCCGCGAGGTGTCCCTGCGCGTCATCTGCGGTGGCGAGCAAACCCGAGTTTTCGGAAGCAAACCACTCGAAACTCGCCATCGAAATGGATCGCCCGGCCACCACGGAACAACCGGAGCAGAGCGCCTCCCCGGCGGCGATACCGAAGCTTTCATAGGCGGACGGACTGTAGAAAACCCGCGCCTCACGAAGCATCCCGGCCAGTTGTCCGCGGTCCACCCGCCCCAGCAGCTTCACCCGGGACTGGGAATCCGGGTCTAGCGAACGGTGCCACGCCACCAGCGTTTCGCTTGGCTCGCCCGCGATGTCGACCACAACGGCGGCATCCTTTCCCAACAGTTTTCCGACAACCTCACCCAATAATCCGGGGCGTTTCTGGAGCCGGTCTTTCCAACGGCCCACGCAGGCGACCTTCCGCACCTTTTCTCCATCAGAACCGGCGAATTGAAAGCGGCTTTCCACAGGGTGGGGGACCACCGTCACCCGGTCCGCAAGTCCGGCGCCACCATAGACGCCGCAAAGTTTTCGATAGTGGCCTGCCGCCGCAGGTGACACACAGGCGATCACATCGCCTTGCCGCAGGTGCCGGGCGCGGAGCGGATCGGTCACCAGCAGGCCGGTGGTCAGTCCGCGGGTCACGCGTTTCAGATAGGAAAAGACATTCTCTGACAGAATGCGCTGTTCCTCCAGCCACCCGGAAAAGCCGGCCAGCGGACTGATCATGCCGCCGTTGTCCTGATTGAGGACGAGGAAAATTCCCGCATCGTGGATTGCCTTCGCGACCTTGCGGAACTTCGGGCTTCCCCATGCGTAGAGCACGACGCCGTCCAGTTCCCGGCCCCTCCACCATCCGGCGGATTCGAGATTGGCATATTCCGTCCGGATCAGATCATCCTGGTCCTCCGCATTCCGTTCACCCGGCATGACGGCGCGCGACTCGCAGCCGGCCGCTTGGAAGCCACGGCATAACAGCCCGCTGTCGCGCGCGAAAAAATCCGGCCCTCCGCCGAATGCCACGGGTGTGCAGGTGAACCAACGCATCAGGACGAGGGAGGATGTTGCACGTTTCTCAATTTCACTTGGTGAAGATCACGTTGCAGTTGGCACCATAGCGGAGGAGTTTCGGGAACCTGCGGAACATCCGGGAGTCCAGTGATTGAACCCCGCGCGAGACAAAATCGAGGCGATCCGCCAGCGCCTTCATCGGGTAGCCGAGGAAATTGAACATCTGCACTTCGCAGGTTCTGAAGTGTTTTTCCATGCGAGCAAACTGCGAGAGATAGAGATTGCTCTCGTCGCCCAATTCATGTTTCGCCATGCGGACCGCGCGTATCGCCGCCACCAGAAGATTGTGACCCATCGGCTCGAAGATGAAAACGAGACGTCCGCCGGGTTTCAGAATCCGTGCCACCTCCCTGGCGATGCCATCCACGTCATGCGCAAGATGGTGCAAGGCCGCCTGACCGAACACCAGATCGAACGACTCCGCCTCGTATCGTGATAGATCGAACGCGTCGCCCGCCACATAGGACAGGCCGGGAAGCCGCTTGAGCTTTTCCTCAACCTCCGGACCCGAGGCTGCATACAGATCCAGCCCGATGACCTCCGCCTTCGGAAAATTCTCCGCGAGCCCGGCTGCCAGTTTCCCGAAGCCTCCGCAAATCTCCAAGGCGCGCCCTCCGCTCAGGTCCCCCCGGCACAGTTCTCCGTATCCTGCTAGAAACAAGGGCCGGTCGGACGACGGGAATCCGCCGATCGCAGGCAGCATCGCCTCGGCGCGCGGATCGTGGGATGGGGAAGGATGGATGAGGTCGGGAGGCATGGGAAATGAGGATGGATGGTCGGGGCGGCGTAGTGAACCAAGGCGACGCCCATCCCGCAAGGCGTCAAGAGCCGTCACTCGGGGTTTTTCGATAGAGAGTCCAGCGTTCGTAGCCTCCCGTCAGGGTGGGGAGGTAGTTTTCCTCACTGACGATTTCCCACCCCTTGCGGTGGTGGTAGGCTTCGAATTGGCTCGGATAGTTTTCGCGGGCATTCGCCCCGACGAGCAGCCAATGATATCCCTTTGACTCCAGCTTTTCAGGAGGCAGACGATGGACGAATCCGATCCGATGGCGGTGCCAGTCCGGCGTCCAGAGCCCGACCAGTGGAGTGCCTGCTCTAACCAGCACGGCCACCGGTTCACCTCCCGGCACCGGGTCAAGGAAGCCTACGCCGGTGGCCGCCCGCTTCTGATAGTCGTGGTAGCGGCCCAGCTTTTCCGCCAGTTGCGTCTTGCCCGAGCGGGCCGCGAGATTCCCGGCCATGCGGGATGGCCACGCCGGGCACGATGGATTCAAGACCATCGCCAGAAACCCCGCCAGAACCGCGATCGCTGCCACGGCCGCGACCCGGACGTTGTTAGCTTTCGCCAGCCCGATGACCGCAGGCGGGATCAGCAACGCCCCGAATCCGAAAAAGGATCGTCCGATGGTCGTGGGAACCACCTTGGTACTTGCGGCGAGGAAGCCGAAGATGGCGAACGCCATCAGCCAGCGGAGCCGCCCGTCCGTGGTCTTCCAGCCCGCGACGATTCCGCAAAGGATCATTCCGAAATGGATGAGCCCGAAACTCGCGGCGTCGATGATCGGGACCACTCCCACTCCGGGTTGGAATTTGGGGAAATGGTTCCGCAGGGTTTGAAAGGGGCCTAAGTCACGTATGGTGTGGGAGATGAGCTCGGCACCCGGCGTGACCGGAAGCTGCAGTTGGGCGGTTAGAAGCTGGATCGACGCGGAGGACATTTTGAGAAGCGGGTTTCCGCCCTCCAGTCCGTCTGTCATTCCCGACCCGAGAAACGAGCCGGCGGCATGGTAGTTCGAGATGAAGATCGGCAGGGGCGAGGCCACCAGGGCGAGCGAGCCGAGAAACGCGAGATGGACCGCCTTGGTATGCCGCCAGGGTTTCGCGGGATCAAACAGCCACCATGCCCCCCAGCCAGCACCCAGCACGAGGAAGTGGGGTTTCACTCCGCAGGCCAGCATGAATGCGAGAAGTGATAGAAAAACCCGCAGCGAATCCGGCGCTTTCCCGAAGCGGAGGATGAAGTGGAATGAAACCATCAGAAATACAGCCGCTAACAGATCGTTGGCGGATGAGGTGGCCTGCATGAGGCAGAAGGGAGCGGAGGACATCGCCATTGCCAGCCACCGGGCTTTCCATGTTCCGGCACCGGCTGACGCCGCCCAGTGATGGGTAAGCACAAACAGCACGACCCATGCTCCCAGATTCACCAACGCGGCCCACGCCACTCCATTCAATGCCACCAGAGGCAGGGCGAGCAATTCCCAGCCCCACGGCATCTCCATCATCCGGGGATCGGGCGAGTCCGGAGAGGAAATGGAGTTTTCCTGCAGCCAGACGAAGATCCGGGGCAAGCGATAACACAGCGCGTCGTTCATCGACTGCGGATAGACGGCGATCTGCCACAGCATTACGCCGAAGAGCAGCCAGGGCAAAGGCCACGACCAGGCGGAAGCAAACTCGCTTTTCTCGTCCTGCGGTGCTCGCGCCCATTGTCTAGCCAGACAGGCACCGGCCGATGCCAGGATGATCAGCGAGCCGATCCATGAATGGGCCAAACCACCGCCGAGATTCCATGCATAGGCGTTTCCTATCTGAAGGCCGCACGCTGTCAGAAGGATGGCCAGAAAGGCTTCCGTAAAATTGAGAGGGTGTAAACGCGATGGGTTCATCTGGGGTTTTCGGAGCGGTAGGATGGCACCTGCAAGCGAACCATCCAAAACGCAAAATCAATCGGCGGGCTTCCACCTTTTCTCCTCCATCGGTGCCTGGATGCCATGAGCATACCAGCGGTCCGGCATGAGCACTTGTTGGTCGGACTTGTTTGCCAGCCACGCGGCCCACCAGGAATAACTGCTATTGGCGATGATGTGATGCGAGGCCAGGCTCATCAGATGGAGGTCGTGAAGCGGGTTGGCGGAGTGTCGGCCGGAATCAACCATCTCCTGATCGGCTTCCTTGAACTCGTTCCGGCACCATTCCGGATCATCCGAGAAAATGAAAAAACGCGCGTCCGTTAGGCGCGCGCGTAGTTTCCGCATGGATTCCTGATAGTAAGCGCCGTCGCAGACTTGGAATGCCGGCAGGTGCAGGTAGTCCTTTCTCCGCACATGGACCGCCACCGAACCGGGTGCCGTCAGTTTGGAGCGCTGGTCGTCCGTGATGCGTATCGCTCCGGCGAGGAGGCGCTTCAACTCCGCACGCAGCGAATCCTCAATGCTTTGGAAATAGAGAGGCGATTGGAAATAGCCGAACAGCATGCAATCGGCCGGAGCATCCGGAAAGCGGCGGTCGAACGACTGATCGTCCGTGGGCTCGCGGAGGATCGGAACTCCCCGGTATTCCCAGTAATGTTTTCCGGTGAATTTCCGCAACGCGCGGGAACCGAGCGACAGGCGCCGGACCACCTTGGCCTGGATCGGCAGTTTGAGGAAATGGGAAACCTCGGCCCAGCCTTCCGCATTGAACCATGATGCGTCCAACACCAGCGGGACTCCATGTTTCTCCGCCAGCACCCGTCCCAGCGCATACTGGAAGAGATGGTTGCCGGTCCGGCCGAGGAGCACGATGCGGATCATGGGTGGAGGACAGGAGATTTCGATTGCTTTTCCGTTCGGGATGAAGGGCACTTCCAGAGGTTTCCGGCAACGAAAAACATGAGGACAATCATCCGGACATTGATGCCACCGCTCCTCGCCAAATGGATTGGCGGGTGCTGGCGCGGCATCAGGCATCGGCTCGTTTCGGTGAAAAGTCCCGAACAGGTGTTCACCGCGATTTACCGCAAACAGATCTGGGGTGGTGCTCCGGGCGTGATCTGCTCGGGCGGGGGATCACACGACGCCGGAGTGACCGACACCTATCTGGACCTGATCCGCGACCACGCGCAGCGGCATGCTTTTCACGAATCAACCTTTGTGGATCTGGGATGTGGTGACATGGCGGTCGGCAGGCGCTTGATCCCGCTCTGCCGCGCATTTGTCGGAGTGGATGTGGTGAGGTTTGTGATCGACCGGCATCGGGCGGAAATGGGAGGCGGCTCCGTGGAGTTCATCCATCTCGACATGGTGGATGGCGACCTGCCTGATGGGGATGTTTGTTTTGTGAGGCAGGTGCTCCAGCACCTGTCCAACCGCCAGGTGGCCAAGGTCCTGCCCAAGTTGCGGAAATACCGGCGCGTTTACATCACGGAGCACGTTCCGTCCGGGGCCTCACCGTGGATTCCGAATCTGGACAAACCCCAGGGTGCCGGGATCCGGCTCGATGTGGGCTCGGGCATCGATCTCACCGCACCGCCCTTTGGAATTTCCAAAGATGAAATCAGCGTGTTGCTCGAAGTCCGGGGCAACGATGCGGGTGGTGGTCACGATCCCGGGATCATCCGCACGGTTCTCTACACCCCCGGATTCGCTGAAGAAAGGCCTCGTGCATGAGTGCGGGCGACACGCCATCCGCCAATCCGCTGAAGCGGGTCATCTCGGTGTGCGAGGCCAAGGATATCGCGGTATGGGCAATCGCCTCACAACGGATCGTCCGCCACATCGCTTCGGACTCCTATCAACTGATTTGTCCGGATGCCCAGATCGCGGAGTTCCGGGCGGCCACCGCGCCCGGATGGGAAATCACGGGCGAGAGCCGGTATTCCGCCAATTGCCAGCTCGGGATGATAGGCGGGAAGGTTTCGGGCGAAAACGTCGGTCGGGTGCACTGGTTGTTCCAACAGTTCATCAAGATCAATGCGATCGCCGGTTCGGAGCTTGGAGACCGCGAAGTGGTCGTGATCTGGGATGCTGACACCGTGCCGCTGAGGCGGATCGAATTTGTGGATAGGTCTAACGGGCGAATCTGCTTCTATCACGGCAAGGAGCATCACCGTCCGTATTTTGAGACGATCGGGTCGTTGTTGGGTTTCGGCCGGTTGGCCGATGTCTCGTTCATCGCCCAGTGCCTGCCGGTGCGGGTGGGGTGGGTGAGGGAACTTCTGTGTGATGTGGAGGATCGTTTCGCAGTGCCTTACGTCGAGGCGGTGCTGAGCCGTTTGCCCGGAAATTCAGGAAGCGAATTTTCCGAATACGAGACGATCGGGACGTGGGTGCTGAGGCATCACCGCGACGAGGTCGAGTTCCGGAAAAAGAACCGATGGCTGAGGAGCGGGTCGTCGCTTTTCGGTTCACAGCTTTCCGGTCCCCGTGTCACGGGGTTGCTGCGCCTTCTGGCGATGCGCTACGATTTTGTCGCCATCGAGAACTGGCGGCGGCCGATGGATTTGAAGCGGATCAAAAACGCGGCATGGAGGTTCGTCAAACGGGGACGGAGAAGTTAGGCAACTTCACCGATGCCTGCATCCATCACGTTGCCGCAACGGTGCGGAAAGCTTCCACCATCCGGTCCGCCACTTTGGTGGCGGCATAGGTTTCGCGCAGGTTCAGTCCGCATTCGCGGACTTCTTCCGGAGTCATCCGCATGACTTCATCCACCGCGGAGAAGAGTGACGGCGCGCTGTCCAGTGAAAATCCGCCCTTGCGGGTGGCGACGCTTAGGATCTCCTCCACCGAGGTGCCTTTCACAAAACACACCGGTGTTCCCAGATAATAGGCTTCGAGTGCTGGCAGGCCGAAGCCCTCGATCTCCGAGGGCAGGATCAGCGCGCGGGCGGAGGCGTAGGCATCCTTGAGCGCGGCATCTTCGAGAAACGGCCTCTTTACCAGTGTTTGCGAGGAGGATAACAATCCGCTCACTTCGTTCGGCACGGTTCCTATCAGATGAAGCGTGGGAAGCTGGAGTCCGCTCCGTTCCGCATCCAGCCACCATCGGACAAGCTGCTCGGTCCGCTTGTGAGGTTCTCGCGAGGCGAGGTGGATCACGTAGTCCTTTTTCACAGAGCGGACCGGCTGCGGGATCTGCTCGTACAAACAAGGCTCGTAGGTCACCACGATTTCCTTGTCCGGAATGCCGTGGCGCGTCATGAAGCCGAGGATCTGGGATTTCGAGGACTTTGAAACGGTGAGGATGAGATCCGCTTCTCTGAGCGTGTGCTTGAGCATCCAGGCCCAGTAGGCGTAGTCTCTCGGTTCCCGCCACTCCGGATAGTGATCCTCGTCATACTGGATGATGGTGTCGTGGATCGTGACTGCGGACGGCCGGCAGAACTGATTCACGCACGGGAGATAACCCTTTGGGAAATAGTAGATGTCGGGCAAACCGTCCCTCATGGAAAACAGCGGGTGGAAGTGATCCGTCAGCAGGCGGACCAGCTTGTTGCGGGTTCCCCACGGCAGCGTCCGGGTCGCAATGCCGGGGGGAGGTTGTTTTGATGTCTTCGAGGTGATCGCCTCGACCCGCACCTGTCCGGTCTTCTGTAAGGCGGCGAGAACGACCTGCGACATTCTGGAAATGCCGAAACTCCGGTCGTGTCCCGGATTCTGGTCCGCCAGGTAGGCGGAAATGTGCAGCGGGAGCGGAGAGCCGGGCGCGACATTTTTTCGTGAAACAATCGTGGGCGGCCGGTCGGGGCGGGTCATCGCATCGGCGACCGCTTTCCAGCTTGCGGCGACCCGCCCTACAAACCGCTCCGGCATGAAGTTTGCCTGATAGAAATCGTGGGCCTCCTTTTCCATTTCCGGCAGAATTGCCCTGCGGAGCAACCATTCGTTCAGCGCATCGGCGTAAGCGGAGGGTGATCGGACGGGAAACAATCGCGCGGAACCGCAGCCATCCAGCATCGCGGGGATCCCCGCCCAGTGCGTGGTGATGATCGGAAGGCCGGCTCCAAGGGCCTCCATCAGAACGATCGGGGTCGCCTCTGATTCGTAGTGGGTGGGAAAAAAGAAGATGTCGGCATCCGCATACGCCTGCCACTTGGCGTCTCCCGTGAGCTGGCCCGTGAACTCGACCATCTCTGATAGTTCGAGCTCCGCGTGCATCTGGCGGGCTTCATTTTCGAACTTCTCGGAAAACCACCGTCCCACGATCCGGAAGCGGAAGTCGTTTTTCCCGCCTTGGAGTTTCAGCAATGAAGCCGTCCTGAGGATTTCCAGCACTCCCTTTCCTTCCTGAAGGCTGGCCACGAACAAGACCGTCAGTGGCTCGCTGGCTTTGCGGAGCGTCCTGATCACATCAGGAACCTCGATCGCGCACGGACACCATTGCCATGACCGGGCCTCGAACGCCACATGAGGGGGGAGGACTTCCTGGGCGACCTCCAGAGCCATGTCGGCATGCTGGTAGATCCGCCGCCCCAGCCATTTCCTCAACGGACTGGCCTCGACAAAAACCGGAAGTCCGCTCGCGTGGAAAATGAAGACCGTGGAACCAGCGAGAGGTCTCACGGCCAGGAGGAAGATGACATCCCGCAGGAAAGGGATCCACTTCGCACTCGCCGGCGGATAGAACAAGATGCAGCCCGGATTCTCGCGGAGTATGCCTTTCGCCCTGCCGATGAGATCGAAGAGGTGGCGGATTTTCTTCCACTGGAAGCGCCCGACCTCCTGCATCTCCTCGCTGAATTCCATGCGCAGGCGGTGTACATGAAACTCGGGCCAGTCATGCTCGAACAGGATCTGTGTCGCCACAGCCTGGCCATGCCAAGGGGGCGGAGTCTGCCCCATCAGGAGGACCTGGGGACGGACGGGATCCCGCTGCGTTTCTGTTGGATCTATGGGCATTTATTGGATCGCCGAAGGTGTTTTCCCCCTGCCCGGCGGGCTTGAAGGTCGTAAGGATGCGAGGGTCATTCGAGCAGGTCGCTCGGGAGCCCGCTCGCGACCGCAGGTTGCAGGTGAAGAGTCAGGCCGTGAGTGAAACGCTGTTGCGCGTGGTCGGTGAAGTGAACGAGATCGAAAAACGAATCCGCATCAGGCACGAAAAACCCCGAGCCATCCACGATGGCCAGGTGATCCGGATGCCGGTGTTTGAGACTCTTGAAGAATCCTGCCAGATCATCCCTGACTTCCGGTGCGATGCGTTTTGCCAGGGCCGGGTGAAGGTTTCCTGCGATCACGATCAGAGTGCAGCCTTTTTCGGAAAGTTCGTCGGCCATCCGGGTGAACGCCGCCTGCTCGAATTCCGAGCCCTTGCCGATTCCGAGTTTCGAGGCGCTTGATTGGGCCTGCGCGTCGGGATCCGGATCCACGGCCGAGTCGTGCCGGGATTGGTGCACCCTCGTAATTTCCCAGCCTAACAAGCGGTGCGAAAGGGAGTTGCGGTAGCGGTAGAGGGGAAGCACCTTTCCTAATAGTCCGCTGCGGATCGAGCCGGGGGCAAGCTGGCTCCATCCGTGGAATTCCGCCAGATCGGGAATGTCTCCGAAATGGAGGAAGTCCGCGGCGACGATGCCGCTTCCCATACCGTAGAAGTTGATTTCGGTGATGTAACAGATCACCCAGTCGCCACGTTTCAGGGGAATGTCCCGGGAGAGGATGAGCATGTCGAACCCGCGTGCTCCCGGTTGGGTGAGCTCCGTGGTCCACAACCGGGATCCGATCATGGCGTTCATGGCCACTTCGTCGATGCTCCGGTTCGTCTGGCTGTTGCCGATCAGGACCGCCCTGCGTCTGCCTTGCAGTTCGGTGAACAGCTCGCGCTTGATCTGATATTGGGCGAAATTATCGACCTGTTTCTTGTTATAGAAGAGCGACCAGAAGAGGACGGTTCGGCCGCAGGCCCACACGAAGAGGTTGATAGAGATGAAAAGGACAGCGGCCTGTTGCAGACCCCGCGAACCCGGACTCCGATCCGACCGGTTGATCACCCGCCGGATTGCGGTACCGACGAGCCAGAGCGCAAGCGCGACGGTGACGAGTGTGAGGCACTCGCGCAGCCTGCCGTGGACGAAGAGAACCGGGTCGTCGAATTTTCCGTTCGATACCCTGAGCAGGACCGCGCCGAACTTTTTCGCGATCAGGCGGGCGGCGTCCATTCCTATCAGAAGGAATGCCAGCCACGAAGCTGCGGCAAGCGCGCAGAGTGCCAGTGGAAGCGGTTGGTGGCGGGCGGGATTCACTTAGAGGCTGTCTTAAAAATGGCAGGGACCGTTTTGCCTGCGGCCATGCGGGATGCGCTTCGCGGTTCTTCTGAACTCGCTAGCGCTCGCTTGGCATTCCGCAACGGTCAGGC
>Ga0123337_10007345_pt1 | contig 10285 bp, 9 predicted proteins | sample frozenSSSSmetaG_FD_89792 | JGI IMG/M metagenome (GOLD analysis project Ga0123337, IMG submission 89792) | Glacier valley bacterial and archeal communities from Borup Fiord, Nunavut, Canada, to study Microbial Dark Matter (Phase II) -... | ecosystem: Environmental > Aquatic > Freshwater > Ice >...
ATAGCTGTCGCGCGGAGATTGTGAGAGCAACTATGTTCGATGCACGCGACTTTTTCGTGGGACTGATTGTCATTCTGCTGAGTATCACGCTGCATGAGTTCGGGCACGCCTTCTCTGCCGATCGGCTGGGCGACCCCACGCCGCGCAGTCAGGGGCGTGTCACGCTCTGGCCCGACAAGCACCTCGACCCGATCGGCACAGTCATGATCATCTTCACGCTGCTGTCTGGCTTCGGTCTTGGCTGGGGCAAACCCGTCATGTACAACCCGCGCTACTTCAAGAGCTACCGGTGGGGAACGTTCATCACGAAAATATGCGGTCCGCTGATGAATTTATTGATCGCGCTGGTTGTCGGTTTGATCCTACGTATCTGTATTACGACCGGGCATATCGAATGGATGTATCAGCGAGGTGGAGATGGCTTCAGCCTGTACGGATTATTTGCAGTCGAGTTACTGATGATAAACCTCGGCTTGATGTTCTTCAACCTGATACCGGTGCATCCGCTGGACGGTCAGAAAATACTGAGCAGTCTGATGCCGATGGACATGGGCCAGCGCTTCGACATCTTTATGGAGCAGTACGGCATGATTTTCCTGCTCATCGTCGCCGTTTCCGGCGGAAGTATAATCAGACCGATCCTTAGTCCCGCAATACATCATGCCGCGCAGTTGATCGTCGGCTATCCATTATTCGGGTAGTCCTGCACTCGACAGAACAAAACAACTCATTCGCGGGTAACTATCCGCCTCCTCTGCCGAAGCTTCGGCAGAGGAGGCGTGTATCAGGGTGAATGACTCGCTCGCATAAATTGAAAAAGAACAGGTAACTAGTAAGATCAGTTTGGAAAGGAACAGTGTGGTTTCCGTGGCAGCAGTTTCTCTCGATACAGCCGGTCTCGACACAGTCGATAATACCTCCGATCCAAAACAGCCCGCACAGAAGAAGAGGCTGCTCAGCGGTATGCAGCCCACCGGCACCGGTGCACTGCACCTGGGCAATCTGGAAGGCGCCCTCCGTCCCTGGATACGCCTGCAGGATGAGTACGAGATGTACTGCTGTATCGTGGACTGGCACGCCCTGACGACCCGCTACCACGAAGCCGATCAGATACTGCCCGCCTCACGACAGGTTGCCGCGGACTATATCGCCGCCGGTCTCGACCCGAAGAAGTGCGCGATTTTCCTCCAGAGCCATGTCAAAGAGCACGCTGAACTACACCTTCTCCTCTCGATGATTACGCCGCTTGGCTGGCTGGAGCGCGTTCCGTCTTTCAAAGAGAAGCGCGACCTGATGCATGAGAGAGGCGCGGGCGACGAGAGCATTTCGTACGGTCTGCTCGGCTATCCCTGCCTGCAAGCCGCCGACATTCTGCTGTATCGCGCACACGCTGTGCCAGTTGGCAAAGATCAGGCGGCGCATCTCGAAATCAGCCGCGAAATCGCGCGCCGCTTCAACCATCTCTATGGTGAAGTTTTCCCCGAACCGCAGTCACTGATCAACGACGTCACCGGCTTCGTTCCCGGCATCGACGGGCGCAAAATGAGCAAATCGTATGGCAATGCGATCTATATCGCAGACAGCGCCGAAATCGTCGCTGCGAAGGTCAAAGAATCGTTTACGACGCCGACGAAACTTCGTAAGACCGATCCGGGCGTCCCCGAGAACTGCGTCGTCTGTCAGATACGGCGTGTCTACGACCCGGAGGGCTATCGGACTTCGTGGGACGAGGATATCGCGGGCGAGCGCGGCTGTATGCAGAACAAGAAGGAATTGACAGATATCCTCAACGCTACCCTCGAACCGATGCGGATGAAGCGAGCCGAACTTCTCGCCGACCCTGCCGAACTCGACCGACTGCTGGCGGATGGAGCGGATCGGGCGCGTACTGCCGCTGTGGAAACTATGCAAAAAGTGCGGGCAGCGATGAAGTTCACCTGAAAACAATCGCAGTTATTTGCCTGATTCAAAAGTGCAAAAGGACTTTCCTGCTGGTGCGACAGTAGGAAAGTCCTTATTACATTCGGTATGATGATCGAAAACTACTTCGTCTTCATAGAGCGATTGATGCGCTTCGAAGTGCGATTCGCAAGATGGTTGATGTCTTTCGAGGCTTTGTTGGCGGTCTTATTCGTACCCTTGGAAAGATCGTTCGCGCCCTTGTTGGTGTTTTTGGACGTCTGATTGACCGAGTGATTGACGTTTTTCGACGAGTGATCGACGTACTTGTTGGTACGTGCCGAACTGCGTTTGGCGTATTTGTCGGTCGAAGAGCCGGAAGACTTTTTAGTCTGATGCTTTTTGGTTGGCGCTTTGGTGTCGTCGGCGTTTGCTGTGACCGCGAATGCTGGCAGCACGAGGCACAGAGCGGCGAGTGCAAAAAGCTTGTTGGTATTTATTCTCATGATGTTAGATTCTCCTGATATAGAGGCGTCGTCATTACAGGGGTGGAACGGCTCTGCTTATTTTGACGGAAATGAGCGTCTACAGGTTCCCGGAGTAGCCCGGCCGTCAGCCGTCGAGCGCCTTCACCGGTCAACATACCACTTCGCCTTCGTGCAGGTCAACGGCATCGCAGATTCGTTGACGCTCGGCGGGCAAAAGTGCTAGAATAGACCGACGAGAAGTTTGCGAATAGATACAATTTGAAGCAACTGTGGCAGTCAATGCTCAGAATGCCAGTCCACAATTGTAAGTTTCCAGAGGAGAATACTTTCATATGGCAGTCAAAGTCGGCATCAATGGTTTCGGGCGTATCGGGCGCATCACACTCCGTACCCTGCTTGCGCGCTATCCAGACGCGGTGGACGTCGTTGCGGTCAACGACCTGACGGATTCCAAAACCAACGCGCACCTGTTCAAATACGATTCGACTTATGGCGTCTTTCCCGGCGACGTCTCGACCGAAGGCGACGATGTGGTCGTGAACGGCAAAAAGATCAAAGTTTTCGCCGAACGCAGCCCCGCCGACATCCGCTGGGACACCCTCGGCGTAGACATCGTAATCGAATCGACGGGCTTCTTCACCGACGCGACCAGGGCGGTCGCACACCGCGAGCACGGCGTGAAGAAGGTCATCATTTCCGCCCCCGCGAAGAACGAAGACCTGACGATCGTGCTGGGCGTCAACGAGAATGTCTACGATCCGGCGAAGCACCACGTGATCTCAAACGCCTCGTGTACGACCAACGGACTGGCGCCGGTTGCCAAGTTCCTGAACGATCGCTTCGGCATCGAGAAGGGCTTGCTGACGACAGTACACGCCTATACCAACTCGCAGAAACTGCAGGATACGGCGGCAGGCAGTGATCTGCGCGATGCGCGCGGTGCAGCGCAAAACATCGTTCCCGCGCCGACGGGCGCCGCGCGCGCTGTCGGTCTCGTGATCCCTGAACTGCAGGGCAAGTTCAGTGGCATGGCGTTCCGCGTCCCGACCCCGACGGTTTCGGTCGTGGACTTCACCGCGTTGCTCAGCCGTGAAACAACTGTTGCGGAGATCAATGCGGTCGCGAAAGAGTACGCGGACGGTCCGATGAAGGGCATCCTGCAGTACACGGATCTGCCGCTCGTCTCGACCGACATGAAGAGCAACACGCACTCGTCGATCTATTCTGCGCTGGACACGATCGCTGTCGGCGGAAACTTCATCAAAGTTGTGGCGTGGTACGACAACGAGTGGGGCTACTCCTGCCGTGTCGCCGATCTGGTCAATTTCCTGGCTGGCAAAGGTCTGTAGGATTCGTGATATGGGGCTGAAGCCCAGGTCTGTCTGGCAATACGGACTCCCAGGGTTGAAGCCCCGATCCAACGGGCATCTGCGTTCGATAGCCATAACGTGCCCAGGATTAAAACTCCAATCCGGCTGGCAGAGGAAGCACATTCGGCTGCGCTTTGAATGTGCCCTACTTTGATATTGCGCCCAGCGTCCTTCGGACGCGCTGTAGGCTGGGTTATGCTCGTTTGGTCTCAGTCCGCGAAGGTGGACTTCGCGTCCCCAGACGGGGACTTCAGCCCCGCGTCAGAACAAGACTGAGGGTGCGTGTATTCTCTCTCCCTCCTTGCGAAGGAGGGGGTTGGGGGGTGGTCAGCCTCCGCGCAGGCGGAATTCCCAACTCCAGCCCGGAGCTTCAGCCCTGTGTTGCGGGAACCCTTCCCCGTCCAACCATGTAAAATCAATATTAGCAGAAAGCAAAGCTATGAATAAAAAGACGATCCGCGACGTCGACGTCAAAGGCAAGCGCGTGCTGTGCCGGGTCGATTTCAATGTGCCACAGGATGCGCACGGCAGGATTACCGATGACAGCCGCATCACCGCTGCGCTCCCGACAATCAGGTATTTGATCGAACACGGGGCGCGTACTGTCCTGGTATCGCACCTAGGTAGACCTAAAGGCGTGACCCCGAAATATACGCTTGAGCCCGTCTCGGCACGGCTCGAGGAGCTGATCGGTAAGCCCGTCGAGCTGCTCGATAGCGATGTCGGCGACGAGGTGGCTGACGTCGTTGCGCGGATGCAGGACGGCGATATTTATCTGCTGGAGAACGTGCGTTTCTATCCCGAAGAGGAGGCGAACGACGAAGAGTTCGCGCGCAAACTGGCGAGCCTCGGCGATCTATATGTCAATGACGCTTTCGGAACGGCGCACCGTGCCCATGCCTCGACGGAAGGCGTCGCGCACTACATTCCTGGAGTAGCAGGACTGCTGATGGAGAAGGAGCTCGACTACCTGGGCAGCGCGCTCGAAAACCCGAAACGCCCGTTCGTCGCGATCCTCGGCGGCGTCAAAGTCAAAGACAAAATCGGCGTGATTCGGCAGCTGCTGACCAAAGTCGATACTCTGGTGATCGGCGGCGCGATGGCATACACCTTCCTGAAGGCGAAGGGATACGACATCGGCAAATCGATCCTCGACGAAGCGAACCTCGATTTTTGCAAAGAGGTGCTTGCGCAGTCGGGCGACAAAATCCTGCTGCCGGTGGATATTGTCGTCAGCAGCGGCAACCCGTTCGAGATCGGCGAGGACAAGTGCGAGACGAGGATCGTGACGGCGGACGCGATACCTGCCGACTTCGAGGGCGCGGATATCGGACCACAGTCGATCGCGAACTTCAGCGCGGCGATTGCAGGCGCATCAACGGTAGTGTGGAACGGTCCGATGGGCATTTTCGAATTCGCCAAATTCGCCAATGGTACGCGGTCGGTCGCTGACGCGATGGCGAAATCGAACGCGGTCACGATCATCGGCGGCGGAGACTCGGCGGCGGCGGTCGTACAGATGGGCTATGGCGATAAGATGTCGCATATCTCGACAGGCGGTGGTGCATCGCTTGAGTTTCTGGAGGGCAAGCCGCTACCGGGCGTCGTTGCGCTTCAGGACAAGGCATAATCAGGGGTTGAGCCACAATACAGTGTGAGATTGCTGCCACAGGAAATTGCCGTACGGGAGCAACACACTATCACGCCGCGCGAACTTATCGAAACAACGAAAGGGAGTGCGCGACCCGTGCATTCCCTTGACAGCGAGCGAGGCAATGAGGTACACTCACGCTGCGAACATAGTGGGACGCGGGCTTCGGCGCGTCTGCCCCGACCCGAAATCAGGTGCTGTGCTGGTCGACGCTTCCGGACACCGTACAGCGATAAGACTCCGGCGCCCTGTTTCGATCGTAACTATAAATACAGTTTTAAGAGCAGTGATTGCGGCTGCGGAACCACCGCCAAGATTTTCTGATCGGAACGCACGCAGGTGCGTCGCCCGAACGAATCAAAAACGGGACATACCGAACGACCGCAATCTATTTTTGGGAGAGCAGAATGTACGCGATTATCAAAACGGGCGGCAAGCAGTACACAGTGACCAACGGCAGTACGCTGCTCGTCGAAAAAATCGAAGGACCCGCAGACGGAACGATCGAATTGACCGAAGTGCTGATGATTCAGGACGAGAGCGGTCTGCGTGTCGGTACGCCAATGCTCGCCGGCGTCAAGGTCATCGCCTCGATCGTCGAGCAGACGAAGGGCAAGAAGATCAATGGTTTCACCTTCAAGCCGAAGAAGAGCGTTTCACGCCGCTACGGACACCGCCAGCAGTTGACACGCATCCGCATTTCGAGCATCGAAGTCTGATAGCGCTTTGGACTGTGGCACGAGCTGCGCCAGTAAATCTGTCAGAACAGACTGCTTTTTGCTCACCATTCATATCGATCCCCTTTAATCACAAGACACAAGACTTTTTGGAGATACCTCATGGCACATAAAAAAGGTATGGGTTCTTCGCGTAACGGACGCGACAGCAAGCCCAAGATGCGCGGCGTAAAAGAGTATGGCGGCGAAAAAGTGCGCGCTGGCTATATCCTCGTTCGCCAGTGCGGCACCAAATTGCATCCCGGCAACAACGTCGGCCTCGGCAGAGACTACACGATTTTCGCGCTGATCGACGGCTATGTCAAGTTCGAGGGCAATGAGAAACGCCGCAAAGTCAGCGTCTACGCCACGCCCGATGTCCTGCCGACCGCTGTCGTCGCCGAACCCGTCGTTCCTGTCGCCGAAGCAGTCGCCTGACGCGCTGTTCCAGGGTCTTTCTGCAAACATATAGTTCGATCGAAGCAGAAACATATTCGAAAAGCCCCGCACACGATTTTATTCGTGTGCGGGGCTTTTTTGTTTTGTAACGCGCCCTACGAAAGCTGCTCTCCTGCCGGGTACTCAAAGCGCCCGTCTCAAAAAAGCAAACGTTTCCCACACGAACACCTCTTCGATAGCCCTATCCAGCATCGAAACGCTGGAGATAAGCTTACGGTCAAACTTGATCGTGCGCCTGAAAGACGTCTGCACTTTGCTGCCGGGCGCTTTTAGCACCGGGAATTCAGACGATCCAGTTCACTGCCTGATTTTGTTCTGCAACTTCTGATCGGGTTTATAGTGTTGCCCGAGTGCGGTCATGAACGCTTTGTAGTCGCCTTCTTCGATGCGGTTGTTCGGGATGATGAATGCCGATGAGGAACCGACATATATGAAAGTATATTCAGCCGTAGATTCGATTTGCTCGATGGCTCCCCACGCCAGCTTTCCTTCGCTAAAAGGAGTGCGTGAGATAATACCGTCCTCCACGATTTCGAGTTCACCATCGCCAAGCAACAATTTATAATCTCCTCTGGCACACATCTTATAAAGCTGGTGTTTGGCTCTGTACTTGATCAGGGGCGGACATACGAGGGCGATGAGGGCGGACACGAGCAGTCCAGTCCACACACCATTGACCACGCCATCCCGCATTGAATAGAGAAACATTAGCCCGAAGGCCGCAAGGGACCCCACGCCGACTCTCACTGCTACTCGCTTCCTCACTGGTGATGAATGGGCATACTGATATTTTTGGAATGCAAGTAAATCTTCGACTGTATTCTCGAAGCGCAAAATCACTCGTTTCTCCTTTCAACCCGCCGACTCGACCCAATATATGACTATTTTGCAGCACGGGCGACGTAGAAGATGCGGTCGGAGTGTCGGACGGGCTGACGCAGCGTGTAGGCTTTGTAGGCGGCGATCTGGTCGAAACCCGCGCCGCGCAGCATCGCCAGTATCTCGTCCATGCGATAGGCGAACTGCCAGTGCGTCTCCTCGAAAGCGCGATCCATTCCGTCGTCCTCACGATACCAGAACTTCATATCGACGCGGCAGAGGCGCGTATCCGGCAAGTATTCGCTGCGCCAGTCGTAGCGCAGACGATCTTCGCTGCCGAGATTGTCCTGGTCGAAGAACTTGTTGACGAGCGCGTATTCCGTGTTGAGATCGAAAATGAACAGTCCCCCGCGCGTCAAATGAGCTGCCACACGCTCCATCGCCATCGTGAGGCGCTGCGGGTCGGTGATATAGTTGAGGCTGTCGAAGAGGCTGACGCAGAGGTCGAATTTTTGTCCGGGCAGGTCGAGAAGTGCGGCGTCCTGCACATGATAGGTGATCGGCAGATTGCGCTCCTGAGCCTTCTGTCGAGCCTGCGCGATCATATCGGCGGCGATGTCGACTCCGGTGACGGCGAACCCTTCCTTCGAAAGCAGTTCCGAGACCGTCCCCGTGCCGCAGGCGAGGTCGAGGATATGCCTGGGGCGAGCGTGCCGTTCTTCGAGCAGTTGGTGCAGGTAGACGATCCAGTTCGTGTACGGAACGGTGTGCATCAAGCGGTCGTAAAGCGGGGCGATCGCGACGAACGCAGCCTCATCCCCACTGGAGGGATGAGGCTGATTGTTAGTAGACTTTTCCTGCATCTTTTCGTTCGTTTCGGCAGTTTCGGTAGAAGAATCCGACGGGTGCATAGAGTGTAAACTCGATCGTCAAAGTGCGTACGAGACGGGCGCCCGTACAGTCTTTCGTTACTGTGCGCTTGCAGACTGCGCTGTCGCAGGATAGAGCGTGGCAGGCGACAGATAGAAATCGACCCGATAGGCGAGTTTGCGGTTCAACACTCGCAGTGTTTCCAGTGCGCCCGGCGGAAGCTGGAAATCGAAGCGCATCGGGTCGAGTTTCGTTGCCGCTTCGAGATACTCGGTGGTCTTGGCGGAGTCCATTTTGGTGCGGTAGTAGGCGGAGATCGTCAGGAGCAGATCTGCCGTTTTGGGTCCGTTCTTATAGAGGTACGTAAGGATCGCAAAGGCTTCCGGGAGTCGGTTCGTCTGCATCAAGATGGTCGCCTGGATCAGCTTCGCATTCAGGTTCTTCGGGTCGGACTTCAGCACGTAGTCGGTGAGATTGAGCGACTGCTCATAGCGATTAGCGCCTTTTTGCAGCGCGACACGTGCCGCGTAGTTCAGGTACGGGCCCGACTGGAACGGTGAGAGCGAAAGAGTCTTCAGTATCGCGCTTTCGGAGTCCAGAACGTTCGTTGAGGCGAGCGAGAAGGCGTACTGCGCTTCACCAGAAGCAGGGAGCATCCTGATCGCGTCGGTCGCCTCGTTGATGGCATCGCGCCGGTTGCTGTTGGTCAGATCAGCGTAAGAGGCAACGACGAGGGAAGCGGGCACTCTATTCATTGCATCGGTGGCGACGATCGCCTTTGCCGCAGCAAACTGCTGCCGACGCAGCAAGGCGAGTCCGAGTACAGCACGCATTTGTGCATCGTCTTTCTTGGCGGTGCGGTACGGCTTGATCAGCACCTCGGCGTCATTTTCCTGACTGTTGAGGACGTAGGCGAGAGCGAGCCGGTTTACGCTCGTCATCGAAGCATCGTCGCCGATTGCCGCTTTCTGGTACTCTGTGATAGCTTCGGGGAACCGTCCTGCAGCGATCAGCGCATCCCCGATCGATTCGTGCGCGGCGACCGTATCAGCGCTGCCAGCGCTCTTTTTGACTTCTGCAACGCCCAGGTCTGCCGCTTTACGGCGCAGTGCGCCTACTTCCTGCACCTCGGCGATGAATGTTGCAGCGTTCTCCGGGATCAGCGCTCGGCGCAGGCGATACGAAGCGAGCTCCAGCAATCCCGCACTGCTTTTATCGAGACTTTTGTTGGTTTCAAGCGTTGAGATCGCTTTATCGAAATCCTGTCCGTTCGCGAGAAGGCGCGCCTGTATTCTCGCAGCCGACAGGTTATCGGGGTCGACTTTCAGTGCGCGGCGGCTGTAACGACGCGCCGTATCGGTGTCGTTTTTGGCGAGCGCATCACTGGCTTGCTGCGCGAGCGCTTCGGCGCCTTTGCTCAATTCGTTGTCGACCACGAGCGAAAGGGCCGCTTTAGTCGTTTTGCCAGCGGCATCCGTGGCGACGATTACGATCGTATGAGCGCCTTCCTTCTCAGGCAGCGTGTCCCACACGAACTCATAGGGAATGCTGGGTCCCGTGAAGCGGAGCTTGTCGTCGACGCTAAACTCTACTTTTTCAATATCGGTGCCGTCCACCTTCGCGACGATCGTAGCGACATCGCTGACTTTATCGCCATTCTTCAGGTCGGTCGTGATCGTTGGCGCAGCGAGCGCGGAAGTGTGTCCGAACAGCATGAGTAGCCCGCACAACAGTAGCAGCACGAAAGTGTATCGCAGGCGGCGCATAGTCTGCGTAGTTTGGGTAGTACCGGCGAAAGCAGTGGACATAGTTGGATTTCTCATTGACTTATGGGTGGCATAGAGTGATGGTATGGCAGAACGACAAAGAAACGAATCCTGCGGCGGCTGATGCTTCGATGGAACGCAGAATTACCCGTAACGTGACAGGTTTGGCTGCCATGGCTGCAGGTTGGCTTCGGCTGGCAAATGCCGTCCGTTCCAGGGGTTGAAATTCCAATCCGGCTGGCAAAGG
>Ga0123337_10007346_pt1 | contig 10283 bp, 2 predicted proteins | sample frozenSSSSmetaG_FD_89792 | JGI IMG/M metagenome (GOLD analysis project Ga0123337, IMG submission 89792) | Glacier valley bacterial and archeal communities from Borup Fiord, Nunavut, Canada, to study Microbial Dark Matter (Phase II) -... | ecosystem: Environmental > Aquatic > Freshwater > Ice >...
GCGCCCACTTCCAATCGGGCAATTGAAGTACTCCGATTGGAAGTGGGCGCAAGCCCCGCTCTACCAAACTTCTATTCTAAAGCACTTTTACACTAGCAAATGTGCGCTGGCGAAAGCCAAAATTGCGCGCGCCTGAGTACTCTCGATCATGAATACTTTTTCTTGCAGTTCTTTTTTGTTATTTCACTTGGCGATGTGGCAATCGCCCATTCTCAAATTTCTGCAAAATTCGCCGGAATTTTTGCCGGCCAAAGCGCGCGGAATTACCTGGCTCGTTTTGATTGTCGGCGGAGTACTCCTGGTCTTGCTGATCTGGCTGATCAAAAGCCTGCCGAAGATTCTGGTCAAAAAACGGACAGTCGAAATCGAGTTTCCCGGCGACGAAGATTCGTTTCGCGCGGTTTTCGATAAAGCGTCCACCGGCGTCGGTTTGCTCGACCGCAACGAGCGCTTGCTGCATTCTAACCGCGCTTTGCAGGAAATGCTCGGCTATGGCGCGGATGAACTGGGCGCGACGCCGCTTTCCAATTTCGCGCATCCCGAAGACGCGCACGCCGCCAAAAACCCGTTCAAGGATTTAAGCGAAGGCGAGCGCGCCAAGTACTCCGAAGAGCGCCGTTTTTATCACAAAGACGGGCGCTTGCTGTGGCTGCGTCAGGAAATTGTGGCGCGCCATTTCGCTTCCGATAAGCAGCGCGCGCTCGCGCCGGGCGCGGTGGCGGCGATTCTTTTTGAAGATATCACGCGCCGCCACAACGCCGAAAGCGAACTGCGCATCATGCGCGAAGCGGTTCACAATTTGTATGAAGTGATCGTGGATCGCGACCTCGATTTGCTCGATAAAATGGGCGCTTTGCTGTCGATGGGCTGTCGCCGTTTCGGAGTGGAAACCGGCGTTATCGGGCAAGTTATCGACAATGGTTTCGAGATTTTGCAAGTCGCTTCGACCGACGAACGCATTCGGCGCGGCAAAGTTTACGAACGCAACACTCAAATCAGCGATGCGCACGGCGCAGTCACAGCGCGCCACCAGCGCTTGCTGCAAAACGGCGAAAACCTCAGCGCCGAATTCATGCACGACTGGCGCAATTTTCCGTTTTACAGCACCGCCGATGTCGAAGTTTTTCTCAGCGCGCCCGTCAGTGTTTTGGGCCGCACTTTCGGAGTACTCTGCTTTTCGGGCATTTCCGCTCGCGAAACCGATTTCAGCGCCGGAGATCGCGAGTTCCTGCAATTGATGGCGCAATGGCTGGGCGGCGAGCTGGAACGCTTGCAAGCCGTCGCCGAACTGGAAACCAAGCAATTCGCCTTGTTGCAAGCCAACGCGCAGCTGGAAGCTTTGGCCACCATCGACGGTTTGACGGGCGCGAAGAATCGCCGGGCTTTCAACGACCAGCTGGAAATGGAATTCCGCCGCGCGCGCCGCTACTCGACGCCGCTTTCGATTCTGCTGCTGGACGTGGACAAATTCAAGTTATTCAACGACACATTGGGCCATCAGGCGGGCGATGAAGTACTCATAACCGTGGCGCAAGTGCTGATGAAAAGCGTGCGCGTCATCGACTTCGTGGCGCGCTACGGCGGCGAGGAATTCGTGGTTTTGCTGCCCAACACCGACGCCGAAGGCGCGATCATTTTGTCCGAGCGCTTAAGAATCAAGATCGAGGAAGCGCCCTGGACGGCCCGCGCCGTGACCGCCAGTTTCGGCATTGCCACGCTCAGCGAAGAAATCAAAGAAGGCAGCGAACTCACCCACGCCGCCGACCGCGCGCTGTACGCTTCCAAGGAAAACGGGCGCAACCGGAGTACTCACGTCAACGATATTCCGCCGGAATCACTAACGGGATAATCGGTTGTTCATGCTTTCACTTTCAAATTCATTTTTAAATTGAAATTGGAACTCGTTTCTAAAATCAATCGGTATCTTGAAACGCGCCAGAGTTTGCGTTAATCTATTGCGGTATGTTTGCGCAAAGCGCAAGCGAAACGGCGGGTGTAGCTCACTAGGTTAGAGCGCCAGTTTGTGGCACTGGAGGTAACGGGTTCGAATCCCGTCACTCGCCCCAGAAGATAAATCTAAAAGACAAATAAAAAAGGTGCGAGCCAATTATTGGCTCGCACCTTTTTGTTTGTCTTTTTTCGTCTGCGGAGTACTCTTAATGCTGCTTAGCGGAAGCGCACCGTTGCGCCCAGCGCGGCTTCGTTGGAATCGTAGTTCGGGCCGCGCACGATGCCGCCGTTCACGAATAACTCGATCCATTCGTTGAGGTCGTAGTTGGCGTAACCGAACAGCGTGTCGGACGGGCGATTATCGCCGCCGATTCCACCGCCGCCGGCGTTATCGCTGAGGGGATGCGAAGCGCTAATGCCATAACGGAAGCGGCCTTGTTCCTTGACCAGATCGGCCAACAGCGCGAAGGAATTGTAATCCTGCGGCGTGTAATACAACGGCGAAAACTCGCGCGAATTGTCGTATTGATAACCGATACCAACGCGCAAAGTCGGCTTGCCCTGCGGCTGTCCGTCCACCACGCGATAGTACAGCGAAGGCGAAAGGCTGGTGCGCTTGTTGCCGTCGGAATACGAATGGCGAATCAATTCGACGGCCAGATCGAAGCGGCTGGCGAGCGGATATTCGCCGCCCACGCGAATCTGGCGGTCGGCGATTCCATTGTCGATTGCGCCGATGGATTCGATGATATCCAGCTTGCGAACGTTGGCGTATAACCGTTTGCGCGCGTTGAAACGGCGTTCGACCAAAAGGTCGTACAGCGTTTTGGAAGGCGCGCTGGAATAGTTCACGCGGCTCAAAACCAAACGCGCTTGAACCGGCCCAAAATTCTTGGCCAGCAGCAAGCTCAGAGCGCGGCGGCGGCGCGATTCGCCGCCGTCTTCATAACGTCCGTTTTCGCCGATGATGCCGACCGTTCCGGCTTTGGTCGGAACCAAAGCGCCGAGGGAAAACGAGCGCAGGCGCACGCCGTTGGTATCGCTGAAATTGCGCACCGTCGGCGTGACGGCGATGGCGGTATCGCGGCGAACCGAAAGCAGTCCGGCCTGCGCGCCGATGTTGTTGCTGTCGGTGCGGAGTACTCGCTCGTAGTTTTCTTTGGCATCAAACGGCTTGCCCGCAAAACGCTGCGATTCGGCGAGGGCAAAGCGCGCATCGCGGTTGTCCGGGTAACGGCGGAGTACTTGGTTCAGCTCGCGGTCGGCGCTTTTATACTGGCCGCCGTAAGAATAAACGCGGCCCAGACCAATGCGCGCATCGGTGTTTTGCTCGTCTTTTTGCAAAATCGACTGATACTGCGCAATCGCTTCGCGGCGCAAACGCGTGTTGCCCGAATTGGTCATAACTTCGGCCAAAGCCAAACGCGCGGACACGTTGTTCGGGTTCGCGGCCACCACCGGACGCAGAGTAATCACGGCTGCCGGATAGCGGCGCGCGTAACCCAGCGTGCGGCCTTTGGCGATTTTGTACCCGACGTTGGTCGGATCGGAAACCAGAAGCTGGTCGTAAATCGCGATGGCTTTATCGTATTGCAGCGCGTAGGAATAAGTTTCGGCCAGCCCGACGCGTGCGCGCAGGTTGCGCGAATCTTTCGCGAGAATGCTTTGATAAGCGACGAGCGCTTCGGTTGTGCGCCCGGCGCGGCCCAGAGAATCGGCGCGAACGATTTGCGCATCAACGTTTTGCGGATTGGTTTTCAGCGCGACATTCGCGGTTTGGATCGCCTCGTCGAAACGCCCGGCGTAAGAGTAAGCGGCGGCCAATTGAACACGTGCGGTTTCATTCGTCGGATCGCTTTTTAGCGCGGCTTCATACAAGCGAATGCTTTCATCATACTGCTGCGAATACGAGAGTACTTCGGCCAAACCGAGCTGGGCGTTGATGTCGCGCGGCGTGATTTCCACGGCGCGCCGCGCGTCGGCGAGGGCCGTTTCGGAATTGCCCAATCCGCTGCGCGCCAGACTGCGCTCGGTGTAAGCCGGAGCGTAGCGCTCGTCGGTTGCGATGACGTTGTCCAAAACCGATTCCGCTTCCACGAACTGGCGATTATAGCGGAGTACTCGCGCCAGTTCGACGCGGGTTTTCAAGTCGCCGGAATTGCTGGCAATCGCCTGGCGATACAGCCGAATCGAATCGGGATATTCGCTTTGGCGCGCTAAAATATCGGCCAATTCTACGAGCGCGGTGTAATTTTCCGGCTCCAATTCCAAAACGTTGCGATAGCTTTCTTCGGCTTGTGGCAAGCGCATGGAGAAATTGTAAACGCGCGCCTTGCCCAGAAGAGCGCTGGCGTCGCGCGGATCAAGCGCGATCAATTTGTTCCAAACCGCGAGCGCATCGTCCCAGCGCTGCGCGAAAGTGTAGGTTTCGCCCAAACGCGTTTGCACTTCGACGCGATTCGGGTAATCTTCTTCGGCCAGATTCAAAAGTTGAATGGCCGCGTTGTAATTTTTCAGCTCGACAAACGCGCTCGATAAATCGAGGTAAGTTTCCAATGTCGGGTTTTCCGGCAGCGCCGTGACCAGCGCGTCCAACTCGGTTTCGGCGAGCGCGCTTTGTCCGGTATCGGCCAAAAGCTGGGCGCGGAGTACTCGGGCGTCCAGGTTTTTGTCGTCTGTAGCTAAAACGCGATCCGCTTCGGCCAAAGCGCGCAGATATTCGCTTTTGCCTCGCAGCGATTGCGCCAGGCCAATGCGCGCTTCCGTATTGCTGGAATCGCCCGCGAGCGCGATGTTGAAGTATTCCACTGCTTCTTCAAAACGTCCCTGACGGCGGCGCACTTCTCCCAAACCGATGTTGGCGCTAATTTGTTCTTCCAAAGTCGGCGCAATCGGCGTGACATTCAGCGGCGTGCTGCTTTGCAATTCTCCGGCGGGAACTTCCAAAACCGGAATTGGTTCGTTCGCCGTCGCTGGAGTACTTATGGTTGAAGTACTCGGCGCTGGAATTCTTGTCGCCGGAGTGCGTGTTCCAGGAGTACTCGCGGCTGGCGGCAAGACTTCGGTCGGCGCGGTTTCGGTATTATCGGTAATTCCGGGAGTTCCCGCTGCGCTTGTTCCCGCTGCGCTTGTTCCCGCCGCGCTGGGAATTGTGGTCGTGGCGGAAATGCGGCGCAGGCGCGGAGTACTCTGAGCGGCGCGATTGGCTTTTTCGCTGAAGAATTGCTCGCCCCGCAGCGGCTTGAGCGATGGGCTAACGCGCGCGTAGCTGCGGCGAATCGTGCCCATTTCAAAAGCGACCGGCGGCAAAATCGAATTGTTGGCGACGAGGACATCGCGATAAATCTGCTCGGCGTCGGCGAGTTGGTTTTGGTCGAGATAAATCTTCGCCAGTTCCAGTTTCACCGTGACGTCAGCGGGCGCGCGCTTGATGAGTTCGCGATATTGCAGAATCGCTTCGGGCGTTTGGCGCGCGTAATACAGGTTGCGCGCCAAAGCGAGGCGCGCTTCCAGGTTGGATGGCTGCGCGTCCACGGCGGACTTCGCCGAATTGACCGCCGCCGCATATTGCTGGCGAAGCGACAAAACCTGCGTTTTTAAAACCAGCGCATCGACGTTGCGCGAATCGTTGGCTAAAACCGCGTTCGCGGTTTGTTCGGCGCTGGCCAATCCGCCCACTTCATCGCGACGCAGCGCAATTGTGGCCGCGAGTACTCTGGCTTCGTTGTTGTTTGGTTCGTCTTGCAGGACGATTGCGGTTTGCGCGCGCGCGGGATCGTATTGATTCTGCCACAACAAAAGTTCGGCTAAATTCAAACGCGCTTCGCTGTTTTTGGGCTGGGAAACCAGCAACTTTTGAAACAAAGGCTTAGCCAGATCATACAATCCGGCGTCGCGAATCGCGGTCGCGACTTGCAACGCCAAAACGGGATCGCTGGTATTCTGATTGGCCAAACGCTCCAAAACCTGGCGCGCGCCGGTCGGGTTGCCCGCGGTTTGCAGCGCGCTGGCCAAAACCAGCGCGTCTGCCGGAGTACTCAGGTTGAGCGCCAAAAGGCGATTGGCCAAAGTGCTGGCGCGTTCGGGCGAGCCGACTTTGCTTTCGATGACAACTTGCAGCGTGAGCGCGCGGACGTTGCTCGGCTCGCGGCGAATCGCGGCGTCCACGACATCGCTGGCGTCTTCCCACTGATTTTCCGTAATCAGCGCTTGCGCATAAGCGAGAGAAATTTCGCTGTCGCGCGGCGAAAGCGCGGTCGCTTTGAGATAAGCCGCGCGCGCTTTTTCCCAGTTGCCGGCGCGCTCGTGAATCTGCGCGATGCGAATCCAGGTAGCGGCTTTATCGGCAGAATTTGGTTGTGTTGCTAACAATCGCTGATACGTCATCAGCGCGCTGCTTTCCGAAGCGGCGTTGGCGCTTTGCGCGTCGGCCAAAAGCTGCAAGGCTTCGGGGTTGCGTGGCGCAATTGCCAGCACGCGCTGGATGTAAGGCAAACCTTCTTTTTCGCGCTTGCTTTGAATCAAAGCGCGTCCCAAACCCAGTTGCGCGGCGCTGTTAGAATTGGCCAAAGCCAGGGCGCGCTTGTAAAAAGGCACCGCTTCCGCCGGACGGCTGGAGAATACCAGGGCGTCGCCCAAGCCAATTAAAGCCGTCAAGTTGCGCGGCTCGCGCGAAAGCACGCGCGTATAAATTTTGCGGGCATCGGAGTACTCTGCGTTCCACAAATACAAGTTGGCCAAGCCAACCTGAGCGCGCGTGTCATTGGGGCGAATTTTCAAAGCGCCCGCAAAAGCGTCTTTGGCGCGCGTGTCTTTGTTGAAGGAAAGCGATTCGCCCCAGGCCGTCCAAACCTCGACGTTTTTCGGCTGCAACGCCAGAGCGCGGCGGTAGTAGCCGTCGGCTGCGCCGTAGCGATTCGTCCAGGTCGCGATTTGCGCCAATTGATAAATCGAAGCGAAATCGCGCGGCGAAACGCCCACGACTTTTTTCAGCAAAGTGTTGGCTTCGGTGTATTTGCGCTGAGGAATCAAAGCGCTGGCCAAGCCTTTTTGCAATTTCGCGTTGCCCGGCGAAAGCACCAGAGCGCGGCGGAAAAAGCGTTCGGCTTCGGCGTTGCGACCCAAAGCCAGATAGGAATCAGCCGCGCCCGAAAGCGCGTAGGGATTGGTGGGATTGGCTTTGGCCGCTTGTCCGTAATAACTGGCCGCTGCCGTGAAGTTGCCCGAAGTAATGGCGCGCGTGCCGCGTTCGACCAATTTCCAGGCGCGGGCTTGATTAGCCGCTGAAACCGCAGTGGCTTTGCGCTTTTGAAGCAGTACGCGCGTGGTCGCAGGCGCTATCGGCGTCGGCAAATCGGCGGCGGAGGTTTCGCTGTCGCTTGCTGTCAACTCTTCGATTGTTGGCAAAGCTTCGGCTTTAGTCAATTCTGCTGCGGCGAACTGCGGCGCGTCCGGCAAAGTACTCAGCGATTGCGGCAACTCAGATTGGTGCAGCGCGAGCGGAGTATTCGGCGCTTCTTCGGCGCGCGATGGCACGCCGGAAAACGCCAGAACTAAAGCGCCGCCCAGGAGTACTCCGGTTGTCTTGAGGTGTTTCATTTGGTGAGAAGGCATGAATGGTTTCTCTCGGAAAATAAAATTTGAAGTGACTTCGAATGCGAAATGTCGATTAGAAATTACTTGGAATATTGAATGTCTTTCTGGTTGGTCAAAGCTTCACGCAAAATCGGCTCGTAGTAATTCCAGTAATGCTGCGTGGAAAACGAACCGGCGCGTTTGCCCAGCGCGCCGAGTACTCCGCCGGTCGCGGGAACCATTTGTGCGATGCGCGAAACCAGTTGATAATCGCTGGCGTCGCCCGCGAAGTACAGCGAGCGCAAAACCGGCTGGCCATTTCGCGCTTTGGAAATCGCGCCGTAACCGGCGATGGTCGCCGGCATCACGACTTCGGTGCGGTCGCCTTCGCGCTTGAACAAGAAGTTAGAGGGGAAACCGGCTTTGCGCAAACGGTCGGCGGCGCTGTTTTTCAATTGCAGCTTGTAATACGCCAGAACTTTCGCGCCCGGAAGCGGCGCGACCACGTCGAACCAGAAGCGGCAAGCCATGCTGTCCGGCACATTTTTCAGCAAAGGATCATTGGCGGCTTTGGAGTTTTTGAAAATCTCCGCGTATTGATTGGTTGGCCCTTCGCCCAATTCGTCGCCCAAAATGACGAGAGGTTCGGAAAACGGATTCGGCTGCATTTGTTTGGTTTCAGGATCGAAAATTCGGCTCGGCCCGTCTTTATAAAACACAAAACCCGGGCCGGTCGGCTCCCATTTGCTTTGGTCGTTGGGAAATTCCTTGCGCAAATGATCTTGTACGTTCTTCCACAAGCGGAAATCGTATTCGCGCTCGTCCTGGAACCTGTCCACGTAACGACCATACCAGCCGCGATAATCGGCTTTGAGCAGTTTTTCCAGCTTCTGCTGCGCGGCCAATTGCGCTTGCGTGCCGGAAGCGTTTTCCAAAAGTGCATTCAAATCTACTAAATCGCGTTCGCTGCGCTTGATGCGCTCGCTTGTATCATTCACTTGCTGCTCGAAAGTAGCAATGGCGTTGGCGTCGCCGCGTTGCTGGGCGGCTTTGAGTTCACGCTGGCGACGCGGTAGTTCAACTGTGCGATAGAAAACCAGGCCTTTCTGGACGTTCGCCACACCGACTTGCAAACCGGCGCGGTCGAAGGAATTCTGGCTGGGCAAAGTCGGGTAGCCGATGGTATTCCATTCGCCGATTAAAAGTCCGCCGCGTTTGGAAAAGTCTTCGATGCGATTTACTTCAGAAGGCAAAATGCCGCGCGGTTCGGAAACATAGCGCACATATTTTTCCAGGCTGTAATCGTATTCGACGAATTCGCCGTAAGTATCGGCCAGATAAACCACGCCGGGCGCGGCGAATTTCGCGGGCAACGCGCGCTGCGTTCCATTGACGATGAAATCGGCCTGGCGCGTTTCGTCTTCCTGTTTGTTGCTGATATCGCCGGGGATAAAGCCCCAGAAATCTTTGTGAAAATCGTAGCCGCCGTTAGTCGTGTGACCTTCAGGGCCGAAGCTGGCCTGCTTGTTCAGCTTGAGATAATTGAGCGTCCACGATAAAGCGCGGTGTTCCTGATAATCGCGGCCCGTAGTGCGATCCACGATGTAAACATTGACCGGCTGTTTGGGCGAAAGGTACCAGGAAATCAGGCTCCAACCGGTCGCGCCGATCAAAAGCAGGGAAAGCAAAAACAACACTAAAGCCCAGCTTCCGCCCGCTTTGATGGGCGGCGCGAGTACGCGGCGCGGCGGAGTACTCACGCGGCCTGTACGCGAATCTTCCACAGGAACAAATAATCCTGCGCCGGTTCCGGCTGTGTTAGTTTGGCCTTTGATTTCATCGGAGGTAACAACGCGCGCGGGAATGCCGCGACCGGAATCCTCTTCAAAATGGCGCTGGTATTCTTCGCGGCGAAACGGCGCTTTGTTCAACGTGAAAACGCCCGACAACAGGAAAACGTGATAAAAAGCCCACATCGCATTGATGAGAATCGCGCCGTCGTTGCGGCGCAGTCCCATCGAATACTGATAAATCGCCCACACAAAAGCGATTGCGGAAATCACCAGCATCAGCAATTGTGGCCACAAACTCAGCCACGACAAGCGCCCGCCGTAACCTTTGGGCGTGGTCGCAAAAGGCCGCTTGAGGCCGATCAAACCGGAAACTGCTGAAACCATGTGAATCGGGAAACACAGAAACCCGAGTTGCTGGCCCATAATCATCTGCGACATTTTGTGGCCGCGCGCTTCCATTCCCGAATAAAACATGTTCATGGTGAAAACCATGTAAGGGATGAAAATTGCGATGTAAGTGAAAGTGTCCTGACGCAACGGTTTGATGTTGAAGAAAATGTACATCAACGGCAGCAGCATGAAGAAAAAGTTGACCCAGCCAATCCAGTAATAGGAAGTCGCGAGGAAGTACTCCCACCACTGTCCGGCTCGCATGCGCCCCACGCCGCTAAAAGCCGAGCGAATCACTTTGTTCATCAAGCCCACGGAACCTAAAGCCCAGCGGCTTTGCTGCGTGAAGTAAGACGACAGGTTTTCGGGCGCGAGGCTGTAAACGTAAACCTGATTGAAATACAGGCTTTCGTAGCCCAGAAGATGCATGTTCAAACCGGCGGCCATGTCTTCACTGACTGAATCTTCGGCGAAACCACCGGCTTCTTTAAGCAGTGCGATGCGGAGCACGATGTTGGTGCCGCAGCAAAACATGGCGTTGGAAATGCTTTTGCCTTCGCAAATGTATTCGTAGAA
>Ga0123337_10007347_pt1 | contig 10281 bp, 7 predicted proteins | sample frozenSSSSmetaG_FD_89792 | JGI IMG/M metagenome (GOLD analysis project Ga0123337, IMG submission 89792) | Glacier valley bacterial and archeal communities from Borup Fiord, Nunavut, Canada, to study Microbial Dark Matter (Phase II) -... | ecosystem: Environmental > Aquatic > Freshwater > Ice >...
CGGGGGGTATGGGCAGCCATGCCCCTCTTGCTTCTGCTCATCCTGAGCGCGTGCGGCGCGTCCCCGGCTGCCACGCCCAGCGCCACGCAGCGCCCCGTAGCGCTTGCGCCGGAACAGATCAAAATCCCGGCGTTCGAGCCGCTTTCCTATGGCATCCAGACTTTCGTGTGGTGGAACCCGACCCTGCGCGGCCTCGACCTCGAACACGTCCGGCTGATGGATTTCGACACGGTGAAGCAGATTTTCGACTGGGCGATGATCCAGCCGTTGAATGGGTCGTCGTCCGATTGGTCGCGCGCTGACGAGGTGGTGAACGAGGTCACGCGCCGCAACCTCAAACTCGTTGCGCGGGTGGACCACGCACCGGATTGGGCGCGCCGCAGCGCTACCAGAGCGGGCGACCCGCTGATCGACCTCGAAGCATGGGGTCGCTTTTGCGGCGAACTGGCAGGCCGCTACAAGGGCAAAATCGCGGGCTACCAAATCTGGAACGAGCCGAACCTCGCGCGTGAATGGTTCGGCCTCGTCCCGGATGCGGCAGGTTACGCTCAATTGCTCAAGGCTTGCTATACGGCAATCAAGACTGCTGACCCGAACGCGGTAGTCATCTCCGCCGGACTTGCGCCGACCGGGACAACGAGCGCCGAAGCCGTGCCGGACGAGGTGTATCTCTTGCGGCTGTATAGCGCGGGCTTTGCTGCATATCATGATGTCCTCGGCGTTCATGCACCGGGCTACAAAAGCGCCCCGCAGACGGACCCCGCCGATCCTGCGCTCGACGGACAGCGCTGGCAATCCTTCCGGCATGTCGAAGATGTGCGCGCGATACAGGTTGCGCAGGGCGATGGCGCGAAGCAGATTGCCATCCTTGAAATGGGCTGGACGCTCGACCAGATTAATGATGCTTACAAGTGGATCGCCGTCACGGAAGCGCAGCAGGCCGCTTATCTCGTGGGTGCGTACCAGTATGCGGCGGCGCATTGGCGTCCCTGGGTCGGCCTGATGGTCACGATTTATCTGCCCGACCCGGCCTGGACCGAAGCCGACGAACAATACTGGTGGTCTATCGCGACGCCCGGCTACAACCCGACCATGCGCCCCGCCTTCTTTGCGCTCTCCAACATGGCGAAGGTGCGCGGCAATCGGGCGCTCCCCGCGCGTGACCCCGGCAAGGCAGGTAGCGACTTTACACCGATGCCATCCCTCAGTACGCAGGCCGCGCCGTGAACCTGATGCTTGCGATTTCGTACTTCCTGCATCTTGTCGCGACGGTCGCATGGATCGGCGGGCTGCTGCTATTAGTCGTGGTGGCGTGGCCTGCCGCACGGACTGCGTTGCAATCTGCCGACCAGAGCGGCGGGTTGCTGCGCCTGTTGGCTGACCTGCGCAAGCGCTTCACACCGATTGCAAATCTGAGCCTGATTGTGCTGATCGTCACCGGGCTCGTGCAGATGTCGGCCAACCCGAATTACGACGGTCTGCTCAAAATCGATAACGACTGGTCGCGCGCGATCTTCTTCAAGCATATCGCCGTGTTCGGCATGATCGGCGTCGGCGGCGTGCTGCAATTCGCGCTGTTGCCCGCGCTCGACCGCGCCGAACTACGCGCCCGTCTCGGCAAGGACGCGCCCGACCTGCCCCGCTTGCAGCGCCGCGAGCGCCGCCTGACCGCCTTCAACCTCGCGTTGGGAGTCCTCGTCCTCGCCTTTACCGCTATCGCCACCGCGCTTTAAGGCTGGTACACTAGAGCGGTTGCCGGAGTTCGCCCGTTGGTACGTCGCCCCGAATTCATTTTGATTTTATTGGTCCTACTGCTTGCGGCATTCGTCCGGCTGGCAGATTTGGCGCGGCTGCCAGCCGGCTTCTCTGATGCTGAAATCGCCTCGTTGCACATCGGTGAGACGGCGAAGTTCGGACCTGTCGCGATTTTCTATACCGAAAGCGAGCGCAGGATCGGGCGTGAGGCCGCCTTCCCGCTGCTGGAGACACTCGTCGCGGGCATTTTTGGGAATGGGCTGTTTGCCTTCCGCGTGCTGCCGCTGTGGTGTGGGCTGCTCACGGTCGCGCTCGTCTATGCGCTTGCGCGGCGGCTGCTGGCCTTCCCGGAGGCACTGCTTGCAGCGGTTTTCACGGCGTTCAGTGTATTTACGGTCGTGCTGTCGCGGGTAATCGTGCCGCAAACGCTGCTGCTGCCGATCTATCTGGGGGCGCTGCTCGCGCTCACGCAGGGGCTGCACCTGCGCGATGAAATCCGCCCGCTGTCGCCCACAACCTCACCTTTTACGGTTTTCGCGCTGCTGTTCGGGATAGGCGTCTATGTGCATTATAGCGGTCTGATCCTGCTGTTGCTGGTCGCGCTCTTCTGGATTTACCTGCGCGCGACGGTGCAGCCGATTTCGCGGCGCGTCTATAGCCATGCACTATTCGCCTTCGTCGCGGCCTTCACGCTGATGTTGCCCTACATCCTGAGTACGCTGCGCGTGCCGCAGTGGAGCGGCCTCGGCGCGATCTGGAAGGCGCGCCCGGAGACCTTCTGGGCGCTCTTCGAGAATACTTTGAATCTGCTGCGTTATGCGCTCTCGTTTGGCGTCCTCGGCGTGTTCGGGCTGGCGGTTATCCTGGTGGTGGCGGGGTTGTTCCTGTATGGCTTCGTGCTGGCCGCGCGGCGTTGGCGCACGCCGGGGTATATGCTCCTGCTGCTGATGCTCGCAACGAGTCTCATCCTGCCGATCTGGACCGGACGGCTCGATTATCAGCTTGCGCTCGGCTTCCCACCCGCCGCGTTGCTGACTGCATTCGGCCTCGCAAGCCTGCTCCGCGCAGCTCGCCGCACTCTGCCCGTACCGCGTCCGGCGTGGGCGGCTCCGCTCGTCGCACTCGCACTGCTTGCCGCGCTCTCGGTGGAATTCTTCGGACGCTGGCCGACCGACTTGCAAATCTACAGGCAGTTCAATGGCTACCTCGGCAATCTCGCGATCTATCTGGATCGCGTCCCGGATGACACCCCGACGCTGATTTGCGCGCGGTCACTGGGGGGAGCCACGCTCCCTGACCCGATCCTGATGGAATTGATGATGCACCGCCCGAATCCAAATATCCGATTTAGCCTGTGCGAAACCGCGATTGTGCTGACGGACGGCGGCAGGACGCAGCGCGTCGCCTTCGATTTCGACCAGAGCGGACGCACACCCGCCGCGCTGCAAGACTGGTTTGCGCGCTTGAAGCGCAAGCCCATCGAAGTACGCGGCGCGCTGCGTACCGCCGTTTACGAGATAGAAGGCGAGGTCGAACTCGCAAATGCCTTCGGGAAGATCACGCTTGCGCCTGTATCCTGGCCGCCCGACGAGCCGAACGCATCCGACCCGGCGCGGTTGCCGATCCGCATGGGTGATTACCTGACCTTCGAGGGCTACACCATGAACGCGGCATGGACCCTCAAGCCCGGTGAATTCATCCCGCTCGTGACCTATTGGCGTGTCGATAAGGAGCAGCGCGGCGACTTCCGGTTATTCGCACATCTGCTGCGTGATCCGAATGCCAGCCCGGTCGCGCAAAACGACACGCTGGATATTACCGCGCACTATCTACGCCCGCGCGACATCCTTGTACAGGTCACGCCGATCCAGATTGGCTATCCCTTCCCCGGCGGTGAATATACGCTGTCGGTCGGCGCGTACCGCCTCGCGACCCAAATGCGCCTCCCGGTCTTCGATGAGAGCGGCAAGGAACGCGGCGACCGCATTTTCATCGGCAATATTACGGTAGATGACTGATGTTCGAGATTGTCTTTTTAGGGACTTCCGCTTCTGCACCATCGGCCTACCGGGGACTCGCCTCGCAGGTTGTGATCGTGCAGGATCATCGCTTCATGATCGATTGTGGCGAAGGCACACAGCGCCAGATTTTGCGCAGCGGGATTGGCTTCAAGAAACTGCACAAGGTTTTGATCACACACGGCCACCTCGACCATATCCTTGGCTTGGCCGGGCTGCTCTCCACGATGATTCGCTGGGAAAATCTGGACGGATTCGACATCTGGGGTGGGCAATGGGCGCTCGACCGCATCCGCGATCTGGTTTTCGGGATCGTCCTGCCCGATGAAACGCTGCCCGTCCCGGTCAACCTCAACCCGCTGCTGCCCGGTCTCTTTTTCGAGGAAAAAGATTTCACGGTGAGCGCATTCCCCGTCACACATCGCGGACCGGGTAATTTCGGCTTCATCTTTCAGGAGAAGAGCCGCCGCCCGTTCCTCGTTGAAAAAGCGGAGGCACTCGGCATCCCAAATGGCTCGCAACGTGCGGCGCTCGTGCGTGGGAACGCGGTCACGCTTCCCGACGGTCGCACTATCGACCCGGAAGACGTGTTGGGACCCGATGTACCGGGCGCGCGGCTGGTGCATGTCGGCGATACGGGACGGACCGACAACCTGATGCCCTATGTCGCGGGCGCGCATGCGCTGGTTATCGAGGCGACCTACCTTGAAGCAGAAGCGGAGATGGCACGCCAGCACGGACACCTGACGGCGGGCATGGCCGCACGGCTGGCACGCGAAACGGGCGTCGAAACACTGATCCTGACGCATATCTCGCGCCGCAATCGTGAGCGCGATGTGATTGCCGAAGCGCAGGCGATTTTCCCGAATACGTTCGTCGCGCGCGATTTCGACCGCTTCTCGATTGTGAAGGGCAAGCCCGTCGAGAAGCTAATCGACCCGGCGCGCATCGGCGCTCCCACAGCCGGGTTAAACTTGCCAGACGAACCCGACAACAAGGAATAAACATGATGGGTCTCATGACCGGAAAAAATGCGCTGATCTTCGGCGTCGCCAACAAGAACTCGATTGCATGGGGGATCACCGAAGCGCTGCACCGCGAGGGCGCGACGATTGCGCTTTCTTACGCGGGCGAAGTCCTGACCAAGCGGGTGATACCGCTCGCGCAGTCGATCAATTGCGACTTCGTGGAGTTGTGCGACGTGCAGAGCGATGAACAGCTCGACGCAACCTTCGCCAAATATAAAGAACGCTTCGGCACGCTCGATGTACTGATTCACGCGATTGCCTTTGCCGATCAAAAAGACCTGACCGGAACTTATGTGACGACCAGTCGCGAGGGGTTTATTCGCACACTCGATATTTCCGCATACAGCCTCGTCGCATTGGCACAGCGCGCGGAGCCGCTCATGCCGAATGGCGGCAGCATCATCTGTATGACCTACTACGGCGCGGAAAAGGTGATGCCGCATTACAACGTGATGGGTGTTGCGAAGGCGGCGTTGGAAGCCAGCACGCGCTACCTCGCCGCGGACCTCGGCGCGAAGAAAATCCGGGTGAATGCGATCAGCGCCGGACCGATCAAGACGCTTGCTGCGTCGGGGATCGCGGGCTTCCGCGCAATGCTGCGTTTCAGCGAGGCCGCCGCGCCCCTGCAACGGCTTGTCACGCCGGAAGATGTCGGCAATACGGCGCTGTGGCTGTCTTCCGATTATGGTACGGCGATCACAGGTGAGACGATCTATGTGGACGCGGGCTATCACATCATGGGGCTGCCCATGCCGCCGGATATGCTCACCAATATGTGAGGCCGCGCTGTATCGTGTAGGGGTCGGGCTTGACCGACCCATTCTGACAGCCGTATACAGCGCTCCACCTCTACACGGCGTTTGCCTCGCCGTCGGGTTGAATCGCGTTTGTAACGGACCGCTCCGATGTGTTAAAATTATGTATGGTGACTCTCCTCACGCCTGGGGCTGAATAGCGCTCTTACAAGGTCGCGGCGTGTTGTTTCAATGAAACCAGTTTTACGGAGCATATACCAGGGATGAACACAGACCTTAGTCGCGACCAGCTTTTGGAGTGGTATCACACGATGGTACTCATCCGGCGGTTCGAGGAGACCAGCAAACAGCTATACCACGATGGCAACATCGGCGGCGCATACCTGCACCTCTACACGGGTCAGGAAGCTACCGGCGTCGGCGCGATCCGTGCGTTGCGAGATACCGATCATGTGATTACCAGCTATCGCGATCACGGTATCGCGCTCGCGCGCGGCATCGACCCCGGCAAGCTGATGGCGGAAATGTTCGGCAAAAAGACGGGTGTGAGTGGCGGTAAGGGCGGCTCGATGCACCTCGCGGACCCCGCCAAGCGCATGTATGGCGGTTATGGCATCGTCGCCGGACACCTGCCTATCGCGGCGGGCATCGCGCTCAAGGTCAAATATATGAATGAAGACGACGTGGTGCTGTGCATGTTCGGTGACGGCGCGAGCAATAACGGCTACTTTCACGAGGCGCTCAATTTCAGCGCGGTCCTCAAGCTGCCCGTGATCTGGCTGGTTGAGAACAATCTGTACGGGATGGGAACCAGCGTTGAACTCTCCAGCGGTCAGACCGAGTTCGTCAAGCGCGGTATCGCATATGGGATGAAGGAAGGTCCGCGCGTCGATGGCATGGATGTCTTCGCGACGCACGACGCAGTGCAGGAAGCCGCCGAATACGCGCGCAAGAACGGACCAACGATCCTTGAGGCGCTCACCTATCGCTACGACGGTCATGGCATGTCGGACAAGATGTACCAGAGTCGCGAAGACGAGATGAAGTATTACCACGAGCGCGACCCGATTGGCCGGATGCGCAACACGCTTTGCGAGCGCTTCCCGGATATTGGAGCGGACCTCGCGAAGACGGAACAGCAGGTCGAGGAAGAGGTCGCGGCGGCGGTCAAATTCGCCGAGGAAAGCCCCGTGCCGACCTATGAAGATTTGGTCCGTAACGTCTATGTCGAGGCACAAAGCTGATCATGGCAGAAAAAAGACTCTCGATGCGCGAGGCGCTGCGCGCAGCCTTGCTTGAGGAAATGCACCGCGACGACCGCGTATTCGTGATGGGTGAAGAAGTCGGGCGTTGGGACGGCACGCACAAGGTCACGCGCGGCTTCTTCCAGGAATTCGGCGAGCGGCGCGTGATCGACACCCCGATCAGTGAGATGGTGATCGCGGGCGCGGCAATGGGCGCGGCGATGGCCGGGTTGCGTCCGGTGGCGGAGATCATGACGATCAATTTCGCGCTGCTGGCGATGGATTCGATCATCAACCACGCCGCCAAGCAGCATTATATGTTCGATGGCAAATTCACCGTGCCGATGGTCATCCGCACCGCAACCGGGTGGGGCAACCAGGCCACCGCCTCGCACTCGCAAAGCCTCGAACCGACCTTCGCGCACTTCCCTGGCCTGTATGTCGGCATTCCGTCCAACGCCGCCGACGCAAAGGGGATGCTCAAGGCCGCGATCCGCGACAACAACCCGGTCCTCTTCTGCGAAAGCATAGCGCTCTACCCGAAGCCGTCTATCGTCCCAGACGACCCGGATTTCCTGATCCCTATCGGCAAGAGTGATTACAAGCGGCGCGGCAAACATGTCACGCTGATCAGCTATGGCAAGGGCGTCGATTGGTCGCTCGAAGCGGCGGACCTGCTCGCCAAAGAGAACATCGACGCGGAAATCGTCGATTTGCGCTGGCTGCGCCCACTCGATATGAACCTCGTTTACGAGAGCTTCAGGAAAACCAACCGCGCGGTCATCGTCGAGGAAGCGCTCCCCAACTACAGCTTCGGCAGCGAAATTGCGGCGCGCATTCAGGATGAGATGTTCGATTACATGGATGCGCCAATCAAACGGGTCAGCGCGCTCGATGTGCCGCTCCCCTTCGCCAAAGACATTGAACTGATGGCGCTGCCCGACGCGCACAAGATCGTCGCCGCCGTCAAAGAGGTCATGTAACACTATGTCTGAAACAATCACGCTTCCCAAACTCGGCTTCGATATGCGCGAGGGAACGTTCCTGAACTGGGTGAAGAACGTCGGTGACAGCATCAACAAGGGCGACGTGCTGGCCGAAATTGAGAGCGACAAGGCGACTATCGAGGTCGAATCGTCGGCGAGCGGCGTCCTGCTGGAAACGCTCGTCAAGCCGGGCGATACCGTCCCGGTCGGCAACCCGATTGCGGTAGTTGGTGAAGCCCCGGCAAATGGTGCTGCACCGCAAAGCGCCGCACCTGCCCCGCAAAAGGACGCACAGAGCGCACCCGCTTCGCAGAGCGCTCCACCGGAACCACCGACCAGCAGCGCCGATTTGCCTTCCGCGCAGGCGACCGCGGGTGAGGGTCCGACCGACGCCCCGCCGCAGCCCGAACGCCAATCCGCGAAGGACGTGCCAGGCGGCGCACCACAGGCCACACCGCCAACCGCGCCCGTACAGTCTGCACCGCCTGCGCCCACCGCCGAAACTGATGAAGATCTGCCCGATGGACTGCGCGCCAGTCCGGTCGCGCGGCGTATCGCGGAAGAGCGCAAGGTCGATCTGCGACAGGTCAAGGGCAGCGGTCCCAACGGACGCATTACGAAGGCCGATGTCGAAGGCTATGTGGTTCCCGCCGCTCCGACGCCCGCGCCAATCCCTGCGGCTGCCGCATCAGCGCCCACGCCCGCCGCGCCGACCGTCCCTGCTGCGCGCCCCACGCCCATCGCGCCTGCACTCGGTCCCGGTATGGAGGAAGTGCCGCTCTCCCGCCTGCGCCAGCGGATCGCCACGCGCCTTGTAGAGAGCAAACAGACCATCCCGCACTTTTACATCACCACCGAGATCGATATGGATGCCGCGCTCGCACTCCGTAAACAGGTCAACGAGTCGCTTGACGATGCTCACAAAATCACGATCAACGACCTGATCGTGAAGGCGACTGCGCTCGCGTTGCGCCAATACATCGGACTCAATTCGCACTACTATGGCGACAAGGTGATCCGCTACCAGAATATCAATATCGGGATCGCGGTCGCGATGGATGCGGGCGGCCTGATGAACGTCGTTGCCAAGGATGCGGATACAACCTCGATCAGCAAACTGGCCGCGCGCAACAAGGAAATCATCGCGGCGGCGCGGACGGGTAAGGTCAAGCCGGAAGATGTCGAGGGCAGCACCTTCACGACTTCCAACCTCGGACCCTACGATGTCGATCAGTTCGTCGCGATCATCAACCCGCCCGAAGCCGGGATCATCGCGGTCGGCTCCGCGAAGCCCGTCCCGGTGATCGTCAATGGCGAGATCAAAACCGTGACGCGCCTCAAAGCGACGATCAGCGCTGATCATCGCGTGACCGATGGCGCAGAAGCGGCGCAGTTCATGCAATATTTCAAGAAGCTGCTCGAAAGCCCGATGCGGCTGCTCGTCTGAGGCGTGTGATCCAGCTCACGGACGGCATTCATGGCGTCCCTACAAAACGCGCCGTTGTTGTGTGTAGGGACGGCATTCTTGCCGTCCGGCTTGCTGCGTAACATCTAATCCATTGTCGCTCTGTCAGTAACTTAGACGCGCGGCAGCATAAATCCACCTACTTTTGACGCACCCTTGACCCAACCTGCGCGTATAATACAACAGCATCAATTTTCCACGAACAAGGGAAAAATCTCATGACCACCGCAGCCGTCAATCCGCCTCGCATTCAGGCGAGCGCACGGCGCACATCCTCACGCACGCTGCTGATCGGTAGCGCGATAGGCGTGATCCTGCTCTCGCTGCTCGCAATGCTCGTCGTCCAGAATGCCTATACCAGCATTTTGAATCAGGTGCAGGAAATTGTACAGGTCAGCAGTGCGAAGGTGGACGCTAGCGAAGCCGCACTTGCCGCGATCAGCGCAATAAATAGCAGTGCATCGGATTTCGTCGCGACGGCTGCGGACAACCCGAAACACTGGGCGAGCCTCGACGCCGTACACGCCAGCTTCCAGACCTTCCGCGACGAGATGTACGCGGTTCGCTCCAACCTGCAAACCGAGGACGAGCGCGCGACCTATAACAAAGTCGAATATTTTGCGTTCGATCAGTTCTGGCAGCATATGGGCAACCTGCTCACCGCCGAACAGAATGGCGACCGCGCGACCGCGATCAGCGAATACATCATCGCTGATAATTACCTGCAAAACCAGATCGCGCGTTATCTGCTCGATCTTGAAAAGCTGAATTTCGACTCGATGGTCGCAAATGGCCGGGACGCGCGCAACCTCGCGCAAAGCGTGCAGGCGAGTGTCGGTCTGATTATGTTTACCGTCGCGCTCGCGCTGACAGCGCTCGCTTTCTGGCTGCGCTTCAAGGTGCGGCGCTATGTCACGCCCGGCCTCGACATCGCGATGCTCGCCGGGTGGGTCGTCTTCCTGATCGCGTTCGCGCACTTCTCGGCGGTCCCCGGCCAGATCGACCGCATGATCAATGATGCCTATCTGAG
>Ga0123337_10007348_pt1 | contig 10281 bp, 6 predicted proteins | sample frozenSSSSmetaG_FD_89792 | JGI IMG/M metagenome (GOLD analysis project Ga0123337, IMG submission 89792) | Glacier valley bacterial and archeal communities from Borup Fiord, Nunavut, Canada, to study Microbial Dark Matter (Phase II) -... | ecosystem: Environmental > Aquatic > Freshwater > Ice >...
GTAACTCCTTATAATTCTAATACAAATACTTGGACCGTAAACTATAACCAATTAGCTGGTGGTGGTGCGTATCAATTATGTACTAAACTAGAAAATGGTTCTTATTATGATCTTTCATCGTAATCACAAAGGGTTGGAATTACGTTATCATATTCTTTTTAGAAATCAAGATCTCGCCCAAATGGAGGAGACGCAAGGGAATTCCCCCATTCTTGTCATTTCGAATCGGACGTAGTCCATAAGAAATCCCGTCGAATATTTGATAAGTAAGATTCTCTGAACCGATCCTTTGGATTAGAGTTTTCATATTAAATTAAATTGATAATCTATTATTTTGTTAATTCTTAATTAAATAACATCGTAAGGATAGATCGACACCTCAACTGTTTGAGCGATAGCGAGTTTTGAGGGGACTTGATTTTTTGGTACTTTTTCTTGATAAAAAAGTACGGAGCGAAATACTACCTAATAAGATATTATTTGACCTAAGCCAGTGAGACAGGAACATCAAACACATGAAGGGAAGGAAACCTGGATTCCCGATCGCTATCGCGTAAGGAATGACAGAGGAAAAGACATGAAGGAGATGAGACAAGGGGACTCGCATTCGCGAAGGATTGCGACATAGTTTTACAACCCCTCGTAATGACAAAAGAGATAAACAACAATCCTTTCTCTTCTTCTTAATTTATGGTATTTTATGGTAAAATCTAGGCTTTATAGATAACCTGAGAATTAATAAATTTACAGAAATTTTGACGATGTTTAGAAGATTATTTTACAAACTACAAATAGCGGAAAACATTGGCCTATTATTTTCACGCATTCCAAAAGAATTTATAAACATATTCTTACTAATCGTATTAATCGTTACAGGATCATTCGTTTTCGCATCAAAAAGCTTCGTTGCCGCAGCTAATTCTCCAGTAACTACATCTTCAACAGCAAATACGACAACATCAATAAGTGATAATACTTTTCAAATAAATGCAGAAACATCATTCAATGCTTCCAAAATCTTGTACCAAGCTGCAAGTGAACAGATCAAAGGAGCTTCATCCGCGACGGTCAATCTGTGTCTAATCCCGCGAAATGGGGCTAACCTAAAAGAATATGTCGACGGTGGTGCACCACTAAATTGTTATGCTACGACTGCGAATGTAAGCTTTGTGCTAAATGCATCTTTGGATTCATCGGAACAAACGATTAGTGCCGCTCTAAGTCCACAAGCAGATTTAAGTATTTTAAATACTATCGCAAATAGTGCGACAGGAACTTATCAAGAGGCTTTTGCCCAATATTCGATACAACATCCAAATGATTTTATAGTTTCTAAAGCGGGTTCTACATTAACATCCACACAAATTTTTAGCGATTTATTAGATCAATCAAATACTAGTGACATTGCATCTGCACTAAAAGCTAATAATTGTACTGGTGATACATCCCTGCTACAGACGATAGCCAATGCAGCAAACAGTACGGCACAAACAGCAATTCCATCTTATCGAGTATTACAAGCAAGCTACGGAATACAGGGCAGTAAATGTCCATCTAAATTAAACTTAGCTAATGCACCTGCTAATTTTGTATTTTCTGATGCTCCGTCATCTGCCAAGGGTGGAGTAGTGACTCAGAGAGCAGACGCTCCGACAGTATTTAGTACGGCAAATTCAATCCTAAGCACAGGTCTTCAAGCTGGAATAGTAGCAACTTCGATAACCAATGCCGCTACCTCTTATGCACGTAGCAATATAAATCAGCCATACTCAGCCGTTTACCAATCCATCACACCAAATACTTCACCATTGATTTCCGCGACTGCAACATATCCGACATTACCTTTTGTAATAACAGAAAGAACGGGCGGAGAAGTCAGCGGTGGTATTAAAGGTCCAAGATTTTTTGAAAACTGTGGAGATGCGCAGGAAGTCTTCAGTCAAATGACGTTAGCTCAAAAACAACGTGCTGGATTAGAAAATGTTACTAACCCGTGTTCTGTTTTGGTCAATGCTAACGACCCTGCAGTGAAGTTATTGCGTTCAGCATTTTATGATGTGCCTGGTACCGTGAAAGATTGCGTTAGGACTTGGTATCTGCAAGGTTACGATTGTCCTCAAATTTCTTTTAATAAAAATTTCTTGAATGCCGATCAAGAAACTTCGTTTAGTTTAGAATCCGTGTTGGGATATCCATCTGGTGGAGCGAATTCTTTTGAAAATAATAATAGCCTAAATCAATTTATCAATCAGTTGCAACCAAATGCTTTAGCAAAAGGGAATACTTATACCAACGATAGTACTTTTAACGTAGATTTTAAATTAAGTTTGAGCTCATGTGGCGTGGCTGGAGCTTGTCAAAGAATCGGATCATCGCCAATCACCGGGAAATTAGGATTGATCGGTGGTAGCGCTGTATTGGATCGAGACGCAATTGTAAATTTTCCTACAGCAGCCAAAACTTCTGATGCTATCTCAATATACGGTAACAAAACTCTCATCCCACCAAATCTTTATGACTACGCTATAAACGGAAACCTTCAGTACGGGATGTTTACCAAAGACCAAAATTCTTCAATGCTATCCAGATATATTGGCTCCGACAGCAAACCAATAGCGACTACTCTATATAATACTCAAGATGTGAATATGAGCCGTGGCAAAGAACTTCTACCTCTTTCACAGCCAATCATTGAGTATTTAAGAAATCAGTGTGCATCTCAGATCAAGATAGCAAAAAAAATTGATACTTTGAGTGCTGATCAGAAAGCTGGATGTAGCTCAAAATATGATGGTTTCACCGCAGAATACGACCCTCGTATCCAATCTTACGGCAACGTAGTATCTAGTGATCTTGATAGCTCAAAAGTTTTTGGTATTGTACATATGGTCCATGAAATAAATGATGGAACATCAAATCCAGAAATATATGTGGCATATCAAGCGGTAGGAAATAGTATCAACGGCAATGGTAGCAATATCCTTACCGCAAATAGTACTGGTAGCACTTATATTTTATCGGCATTTGAGATATCAGATCTATCTCAGATTCCTGATAGATCACAGATTGTGACTGGAGACACGACATTGACTCAAATTAATCGATTTAAAGGTCTCGATAGTACTCACATATTTCCTGTTGATGCACCGCGAGCTGCTATATCCGTAGTCCAAGACAAAAGAACTGGATGTAGTAATAATTCTGCAGAAGTATTCCATGGACTGGTAGATATAGCCGATGCCAAAATTCGTGGAGTACCTAATACCACTTTATCCACTGCGGAATTTAATGCCGGTATTAATAACTATTACGTCAGATATTCTAATGTTACTGATGTTACAGACATCTTTGATCAGTGCAAAAGCTATGTGACAAATGGGAACGCAGCTAAGCAAATAGATAATTTTGGTAATCCAGCTAATTGGTCTCTTCCAGTAAAAGTCATCGGGCGTAGCACATTAGTCACTCCAACCGATCTGCAAACCAATTCCAATGGTGGTGACATATACATTATTTCTAGCGATCCATTTAGCAATACGATTAGCCTAGTTTATGGAAATGCATCGGCCAACGATACAACATGGTTTCAATATGACCCTAATTCTACGAACGGAACAAGTTTCCAGGGTTATGATTTAAATGCGCATAATTATGACCTGACTGGCATGAACTATTTAAAAATCACAGCAGGCATACCTCAAAAACGTTCTTACTCAATGAAAATATCTCAAGATGGTGTTAAAACACTTTTTATAGCAGATACTGACAAAGGTGATTTAATCACTTATCAGTGGCGAGGCATGTATCCTACAAAAGATGAATTAAACGCCAAGCAGGTTTTTAACGTGTATTCTCTTTCCAGCAGAGCTGTGAAACCAGCAAATATGCAGCTCGTGACATCCGATGTTGCTCCAATAGATAAAGATGGAGTATCACTATACGCCGTAGGAATAAATCTAAATTATCAAAATATCACAGTCGAGGGAGCAAAGAAAAATTATACTATTCCTGTAGTTATTCAACAAAATAAAGATTTTGGCTTTCAAGTTTATGAATTTGATCAGTACAAAAGTCAAGTATTGTTTAATGATCAAACTGATTGGAATAGACAGGTGGCAGATTCCGGGAAAACGACCATGAATCCTAGACTAATGGAAGTCAAATGGACTACAACTAATCAGCTAGGTTACCTAATGAATTTTATTGGCAATATGACTAGAGTAGGGTTGGTAGAGCGTGATTTCACGGATTTATATACTCATAAATGCACGGATGGCCGAGATTCTAGCTATTTTTTTGGCTTATCATCGTCAAATGGGACCCTTGCTAGTCCAAACTGTAACGGCGGCACTAGCAGAATCGTTGAGAACTCGCCAATATTCGGAACGGTGGTAAGTATGAGTGATAGATGGAATCTGACAAATGGGCGTTATGCAGGATATATAGAGAAATTAACAGCTACACAAGAATATGATTTTCATAAATATAATGCGTTGACAGAGCAGGCGAGCACAACTAATTCTAGCTCGGCAACTGTGAATAATTTCGACAGCCTTGAGGAGCTCTGGACTATTCCTAATGAAATAAAATTGTATGATCCAGAATCCGTATTAAAAATATCTGCCTCTGACTGCGCCGCACAGAATTACAAATATTATTCTTGTGATCAATATAACGATACCTTGATTAATAAAATCGTTACTGCCACAGGTGTTGCCAAATCATACGTACAACAAGTGTGTCGACTAGCATCCACCGAAGGAGTGCCTTGTGTGATAATAATGGGAGTATGGAAACAAGAATCTGGGTATAGTACCAATCCATTTAATCAAGTTTTTGGGTGTTTTAATAATACTTTTGGAGTAGAAGATAATGGACGCTGTGCTGCTCAAACATATCGATCATGGCTAAAAGTATTTGATGCCAAATATGCATCACAAGGATTTGCCGATCAAAGTTCAAAAACTGGATTAGTTAATCCCGGTCAATTAAATATCGTCAAATTTAACAATGCATTTGCATTCGCGAATAGTAACTACACACCTATTGATAAGAGATTAAATACGGATAATCAGTGTAATGCAGGTTTAATCGTCAGAGCAGATAGAGGAGCTATTTCAGCGGATGACACAGATTCGACACGATTAAGTAGCGGGAAATGTGGCGGATGGCTATTGCAATCCCCCAAAAATGGTATATGGCCGACGGGTGATCTATTAGACGATCGAGCTAATCTAAGAATTGGAATATTCGGTAAAGCATTAGATATAAAAGATTTAATTAGCGGCAAAGTCAATGGTCAGAGCACTATAGACCCACGTATTATTGTTGTTAAAATATCTTCAAATGCGACATCTGTACAATAATCAAAAATATTATGACAAGAAAATTAAGTAATAAACAAAAAATTTCAATATTTGGACTTACGGTCGTTATAGTTTTTGTTGTAATCATATTGGTTTCAATATTATTTTCGGGATTAGTAAGTAAAAATGACACTAGCAAAAGTACTAATGGTAGCAACACAACAGCCTCTACGAGCCCTACAGCGATAATTCCTACGATAACAATCGACCAATCTTCACAAAATAAAATTAACAACGCAGCTCAAATCAAGACAATCACCGGAAACGCAGCTAATGTAAGCAAATTTCCAGTTAGAAGCTCTGTTGTATCGGTTGATATTTCATCTGACAAAGACACACCAAAAGTATTAGTTCTTACTTGTTTATCAGTATCAACTATAAAAGCCAGCGTTGACGAACAAAAGAAAAGAATCACTGATGCATTAAACGCGGCTGATGTAAGTGATAAGAATACTATTGAGTACGGTATCGATGAGTCATGTTAGACCTCTTTAATTTCACAAACGAGATATCCTCCGACGAAACCATATCCTTTCTGGATATTTCGCTACCTCCCCAAACAGATAAACCTATTTCAGTTAGTCAGTATAACGATTTGTTACATGATATGTTATGTGAGACCCATGTGGTAGTAGATGGAGAGATATCAGAGCTAAATATATGGCAAGGCAAATATGCCTATCTGACCCTAAAGGATACTTCTGATCAGAATGTGACTACAAATGCATTCGGGGTCTTAGCCATGATTCGCAATATTAAAAAATTTCAGATTGGAGATCATGTTGATATTTTTGGTTATCCCGGGGTTCATAATAAATCTGGTCGGTTAAGTTTACAGATAGAAAAGATAGAAAAGATAGATGAAGGCGTTTTAGTCAAAAAGAGAAATGACCTGATAGAGAAATTGATCTCCGAAGGCATCATTTCCGATTCAAGAAAAAGGACACCCCAACGTATATATAATAGAGTAGCTTTGATCACTGCCGTTCCTTCCCAAGCTTATAATGATTTTATTAAAATATATAACAGTCGATGGGGGCAGGGGAGAATAGACGTCATAAAATCCAAAATGCAGGGAATGGGATCGGATATATCCGTGATATTAGCACTAAAAGAACTTAACCGCTCGAAGGTCCAATATGATGCAGTAGTAATAGCTAGAGGAGGTGGTTCGAGAGAAGATTTGATATCTTTTGATTCTGAGGAACTCGCCTATCAGATTTTTGCATCGAGAACTCCTGTAGTTGCCGCTATAGGTCATGAAGGAGATATCTCAATCGCTGACATGGTTGCTGATCTGAGAGCTTCGACACCTAGCAACGCAGCAGAACTTTTAACAGTTCCAGACAAGACTTTTTTAATAAATAAATCTGATAATTTTATATATTCTATTCAAGAAAAAGTCAATACCAGAATAGAAAATATAGCGGATATATCAAATAGGCTGTTTGGAGACTGCTTATATAATTTTACTGTGAATTTAGATAAATACGAAAAAGCCGCATCAAATATAGCTAAAGTTATCAACACGTATGATATAAATAAAACTTTAAATCGTGGATATAGTTTAATAACAGATAAAGACGAAAATATCATTACAGAACATGATAAAATCGACCCAACAAATACTTATAATATCTACATGAAAAATGGCAAAAGCAAAAAATACAAAATCGTTAAAAACTAGTCTGGAAACGGAAAATTCTTTCAATATCGACGAGGCGTTATTAGAGCTAGAAAAGATAGAAACCACGCTGTCAGAAGGTAATATTCCGTTAAATGAACAATTAACTTTACTAGAAAAGGCCCGAGAACTTCATAAAAAGATATTAAATGAGCTATCCGAGATCCGCACCCATATTAGCAATCTAGATATCAGCAATTTGGATTAGACTAAGAAAACCAGTATACCCCCGGCGGTATGCTTTATCTAGAATTTTCGATTTCCTATTGACGATAAATCTTCCATCTCTTTTATTTGCTCTATAGACATGTTATCAAGTTTAGAGCGTGATGATTCTACAGTTTCCTTAATATCTGAGCTTGCTGATGCTGAATTATCATCATACAGTGGATGAAATTCTCGATGTGTTCGTTCAGCAAATTTATCTGAAGGGTGAACATATCTAGATGTCGTGTGTAATGATTCGTGACCCAATAATATCTGTATGGCGGCTGCATTTGCGCCTTGTTCTGCTAGATATGTAGCGAATCCGTGACGTAGACTATGTGCGCTCGTGGGTACAACGATACCTAATAGACGTCGATACTCCGCAATTTTTTCCTGAAGATAGTTTGGTGACAATCTTAAGTTATGTGCACCGTTCCGACCACCGCGATATGGGATAAAAAGCGCAGGAAGGCTGTCCGAACGTGACCTAATATACTCGTTTACATAATGAACGGCCCTCTCGGTCAAATAAACGAATCTTTGCTTTTTTCCCTTACCAGTAATGTATATTTTGCCCTGACCGTTTATATCTTGACGGTTTAGACGTAATAATTCGGATATACGCATTCCTGTAGAAAATAGCAATTCTAGCATCGCTCGATTTCGGCTTGCTACGCGTAGATCTTTTTCTAGTTCTGTCGGGCATTCAATCAGTCTGATAAGATCGCTAAATTCCGCTACCTGGCTATCCTTTCTCTCAATTTTGATTAATTTGATTGCTTCCGGCGGTATTGGTACTGGATTTAGATCAAAATCTATTAAGAAACGTAGATATGAACGTAATGCGGATAACATACGGTTGATACTGCGGGCCGCTATTTGATCTCCATGATGAGAGACTTTTTTGATTACAGGCTCTAGGTCTTCATTTTTCTTTAATTTAGCAGTCAAATTCCCCATAAATTCATATGAATCCTTGTTAACATCCCAATCTATGGATGCTAATTGATCCAAAAAATGTGTAGGACTACGCAAAAATCCTTTATATTGCGTAATTGTTCGCTTATCTACATCCTCAAATAATAGGTGATTGAGGGATAAAAAACCTTCAAATACAGAAATGTCGCGGCAGTAATTATAAACGGTTTCCAAGCTATAATTGTTGTTAGCCAGTTCGAGAAGAAAGTCATGTTTATATTGTAAAATATCTTTTTCTTGCATAAAATATAATTTTTATTTACGAGTTAATTATTATAATACATTTTCGTAGAAAACGACTCCCCCACAGCTTTAGCTATTATTACCGAGTATAAGGGTGATTATACTCGGTAATAGAAACCAGTGAATAAGCCGTTTCATTCTGGGAGATTAGTCATGCAAAATACCCGCTGATGAAGGGCTTTTAAGAATTTTCAGACTAAAGCCAATTTTTATAAGGAATATAAAAAGATTTTTTACTCACATTTTAGTTATAAAAAGCATATAAGCACTTAATAAACCCCGACTTATCCACAAAAACGTGTCACTGTGACGTAATATCTATCCTATAATATTATATGCTCTACCCTTTTGACCCATGTGAAGAAAAATTTTTAGCAAGAAGATGATAAGAGTTAATAATCAATATTAATCTTATTAAAGATAAGACTTTCGCGGCGGTACTTAATAAAAGAGTAGTACACTTGGGAATAATCCAAACCTCCTCTACTCTGTATGATTACAGATGAAAATTTTTTAAAATATTGCTATAGAAAAGATAACTACCGTAAATATTAAAATTGAGACCGCAATAACTTGAAGATTTGAAATGACGTAACTCGCTTTTTGGTTCTTAGTCATGCTGAATATATAGCCAAAACAAATTAAAGAAACAACGGCAAAGATAAGCGAACGATAGACAATACTAAGATTTATAAATGCCGTAACTAAGAAGACACTCATGATCGAGATAAAAGCAAGTAAAGATAGTAATAAAGAAAACTTACGATCGCGGCTTTCCAAAGCAAATGTGTTTCCCAAAATGATTAATGCTAAAAATATTGATATGTAAATAATGGAAACAAATATTGGTAAATTCAGCATCTGCACAGATAAGCATGAGAGGAAAATTGTAAGAATCGTAAAGACATAACTTACACTTTGAGAAACCTGAAATAGCGGAATTCTTTTTATTGACGAAGTATTAGCGATATTAGCGATACGACTAATTATTTGTATAGTCATGAAGGAAACAATAATTAGAATAATTTCAAGTATAAAATTTTCAATATTCCGTGATAATGTGATCACGAATAGAGATATTGATTGCAGGTATAATGATGAAAGAAGAAGAATCGTAATAAATCCTATGGTTTCAATATCAAAATCTAAAAGCCAATAAAGCAAAAAATAATATAAAATCATAACGACAATGGAACCTAGTAAAGGATTGAGAACTGGCGTGGATACAGTCAATAAAAAAAGGGTTAAAGACGGTACTAGCGAGACGATTAAAGATTTCTGTCTAAAGTTCATTATTTTTCATTCAAAAATTTTTTAATATGTTCTAGACCTTTTTCCGTAATAATTCTACCTCGATTTGTTTTCTGAATAAAACCTTTTTTGATCAAATGAGGTTCATAATATTCTTCAACAGTTCGCCGGTCTTCGGATATTGCAGCTACCAGTGTAGATAAGCTGACTGGCTCCGAATTAAAATTTTTATAAATTGTTTCAAGTATCTTTCTATCCATTTTTTCTAACCCTTCTCCATCGAGGCCTACTTCCACAAATATATTTTCTAAAGCATGAATGTCGATCTGTTGTATATTTTGCACGGTCACATAATCCCGAATAATTTTTACAATTTTATTGGCCACTCTAGCCGTCCCACGACTCCTACGAGCAATGGAATCTAAGATCGCGTCATCTAGGTCTAGATTAAATATTTTTGCAGATCGTTGGGCAATCTGTTTAATTTCATTATCGTTGTAATAATCGAGATGAAGAGTTGAACCGAATCGATCCTTCAGTGGATCAGAGATA
>Ga0123337_10007349_pt1 | contig 10281 bp, 5 predicted proteins | sample frozenSSSSmetaG_FD_89792 | JGI IMG/M metagenome (GOLD analysis project Ga0123337, IMG submission 89792) | Glacier valley bacterial and archeal communities from Borup Fiord, Nunavut, Canada, to study Microbial Dark Matter (Phase II) -... | ecosystem: Environmental > Aquatic > Freshwater > Ice >...
ATTTGTTACCTGTGCTGTCTGATAACGCCGTCGCCTAATTTTGATTGCTGGGATTAAAGACTCTGGAATTCCCTGCAAATCAATGGCGGTACAACCCATTTGAAAACAATCTTCATAATTTCGCAGCGCCGCTAAAGCAGTATAAAATCCGATGCTAAACTTAATCGCCGCGCGATCGCCAATCGCCTGATTCATCCCCACCACGCAATCAATATGTTGATGAATTGCTGTGGCTTGTTCTTTACTGTAGCAGGCGTTGAGTAAAACACACTCAACCTGTGACTGAAACAAATCAAATAGCTTTGCCAGTGCTTGGGTACTTACTAGTTGCATTTGTCCAAAATTATCTTCCAAGGCTAATCCATCAGTAGCACCATGTCCCGAAAAGTGGACAATTGTTGGTTGGTGGTGAGACAGAAAGCGGGTTAAATCATCCACTCGTACTGCAGATTCAGTGATGATTAAAAATTCGTCTCTATTGAGAGATAGTTGTATTATGTTTTTGATTTCCCGTATCTCTTCATCTAGGCGCAGATTACTTGTGTTTTCGGGGTTGGCGGAGAGAATAAGAATTTTTTTCACGGTACTATTTGATATGGTTTATTATATGTGTTGGGAAAAAGTAGGTTGGTATTTAGGATTTTGATCAGATTGATACCCTGCTTCTACCACCTATTTATTGAAACTGCGAACACCATCACATAAGTGTCTGTCACTCTCATTATCAGGAGGATTGGTTTTAAAATACTCGTGCATAAAATTGCACCCTTCCTGGAGTAGATAATCAAAATCTAACCTCCACAACCGCACTGTGTTGTCAGCACTTGCCGAAGCGAGCATCTTACCATCAGGACTGAAGCTGACGCCATAAACCAAGTCTGTATGTCCAGTGAGGGTTTTGATTTCTTTGAGGGTGCGGGTATCCCACAGTTTCACCGTGTTGTCAGCACTTGCCGAAGCGAGCATCCTGCCATCGGGACTAAAGCTAACGCCATTAACCCAATTTGCATGTCCAGTGAGAGTTTTGATTTCTTTGCCAGTGCTGGTATCCCACAGTTTTACCGTTTTGTCACTACTGGTAGAAGCGAGCATCTTGCCATCGTGACTGAAGCTAACGCTATTAACCGAGTCTATATGCCTAGAGAGGGTTTTGATTTCTTTGCCAGTGCTAGTGTCCCACAGTTTTACCGTTTTGTCACTACTTGCCGAAGCTAGCATCTTGCTATCAGGACTGAAACTGACGCCATTAACCGAGTATATATGTCCAGAGAGGGTTTTGATTTCTTTGAGGGTGCTGATCTCCCACAATTTTACCGTTTTGTCAGCACTTGCCGAAGCAAGCATCTTGCCATCGCGACTGAAGCTGACGCTATTAACTGAGTCTAGATGACCAGAGAGAATTTTGATTTCTTTGCCCGTACTGGTATCCCACAATTTTACCGTTTTGTCAGCACTTGCCGAAGCAAGCATCTTGCCATCGCGACTGAAGCTAACGCTATTAACCGAGTCTATACGACCAGAGAGGGTTTTGATTTCTTTGCCAGTGCTAGTGTCCCACAGTTTTACCGTTTTGTCAGTACTTGCCGAAGCGAGAATCTTGCTATCAGGACTGAAACTGACGCCATTAACCGAGTTTGTATGTCCAGAGAGGGTTTTGATTTCTTTGAGGGTGCTGGTATCCCATAATTTCACCGTTCTGTCATCACTTGCCGAAGCGAGCACCTTGCCATCGCGACTGAAGCTGATGCCATTAACCGAGTTTGTATGTCCAGAGAGGGTTTTGATTTCTTTGAGGGTGCTGGTATTCCATAGCTTCACCGTTTTATCACTACTGGTAGAAGCGAGCATCTTGCTATCAGGACTGAAACTGACGCCATTAACCGAGTTTGTATGTCCAGAGAGGGTTTTGATTTCTTTGAGGGTGCGGGTATCCCACAGTTTTACTGTTTTGTCAGCACTTGCCGAAGCAAGCATCTTGCCATCACGACTGAAGTTAACGCTATTAGCGTAGCCTATATGCCCAGTGAGGGTTTTGATTTCTTTGAGGGTGCGGGTATCCCACAGTTTTACTGTTTTGTCAGCGCTTGCTGAAGCGAGCATCTTGCCATCGGGACTGAAGCTGACGTCCATAACCCAGTTTGCATGTCCAGTGAGGGTTTTGATTTCTTTACCAGTGCGGGTATCCCACAGTTTCACCGTCTTGTCAGCACTTGCCGAAGCGAGCATCTTGCCATCAGGACTGAAGCTGACGTCCATAACCCAGTTTGCATGTCTAGAGAGGGTTTTGATTTCTTTGCCAGTGCTAATATCCCACAGTTTCACCGTATTGTCACCACCGGCAGAAGCGAGCATCTTGCTGTCGGGACTAAAGCTGACGCCTCTAACCCAGTCTGTATGCCCAGAGAGGGTTTTGATTTCTTTACCAGTGCTGGGATCCCACAGTTTCACCGTATTGTCATCACTTGCCGAAGCGAGCATCTTGCCATCGGGACTGAAGCTGACGCCCAAAACCTTCTTTGCGTGTCCCCCCAATGTGTTGGGTGCGGCAACGTTGTGAACTGTATTTAATAATGCCAGTTCTACCTGAGTCCGGGTATCCGCATTTACCAAGAAATTACCTTGCATTTTTACAGCAGCTTTTACGCTTGATTGGACTGCTTTCCATCCATCTGAGTTCAAAAAACCATCAGAACTTTGGGCAAAAGCATTAATTTGACTAATTTCAGCACTCCACCAACCTATACCTGCTAGTCCAGCCAAAGCCAAAGCTACTCCCAAACCACCAACCAAGCCGGAAACCGTCAGTCGTCTTCTGCGTTGTTCCTGCTTTTTCTCTCTTTCGCGGACTTCCACACTAGCTTGAATAAATTCTTGTTCTATTTTGCTGATATCTTCTCGACGTTGTTTCAGGTTCTCTTCCGCTTGCGCTAAAGCTGCACCCCGCAACAATGCCCCTTCATCCCGTTGCATTTGTTCGCATTGATACATTTGTCCCCTTAATCGCTCCTGCCAAGCCCGAAACCTACGGTCTGCATTCATCCATTGCCGAAATTCACCCCAATTACGGATCAACGCTTCATGGACAACTTCCACAGTTTCTTGGTTAGCAGCATTTTGACTGGTGACTACTAATCGTTCATCTGCCAACTGCTTTACCAATCCCCAACTTGCTTCACCCAATTCAGCCTTCGTTGCTAGTCGTCGCGTATCCTCTGTCCCTTCCCCAGGACGCACCAATTGGATAAAAATCCGCCTTACTTGCTTTTTTTCAGTCGCACTCAACTTACCATAATTCTCATCAGCATGGCGAGACAGGGCACCTTTGACCTCACCAATTTCCTCATAAGCTGCATGAGTTAACTGTTTACCCTGTCGCCGTTTCCACAATTGGGTTAACGCAAATTCTAGCAGAGGTAAATTCCCCGGTTCATCCTTTATCTCATCCAAAATGCGTTTTACCAGTCCCGCTTCAAATATCACCCCCAATTTATCAGCAGGCTTTTTAATCACTTGTAAAAGTTCTTCATGGTTCATCGGTCCCAGCTTAATGTCAGCATTTTGCAACACATCGGCAAGTGGACGATAGGAGAGGACATTCCCCAAAAAATCTGCCCGCATGGTTGCAACCAGCACAGTACTATTGCCAGGGGAAGATTGAAAGCAAGCTAATAATGTATCGAGGAAACTACGGCGAACATTTTGATCCCCACACAAGGTATAAAGTTCTTCAAACTGGTCTGCAATCAACAACACCCGATGATTGCCGTGGTTTTTGTGAATCTGGGCAAATACATCAGCCAGAGTCACAGTACCTTCACGAAAGTAACTTGCTAACTGACGAGCTTGAGCTATCAGTTCAGTAGCATTTAAATTTTGAGTATAAAGAGGAACTAACGCCAAAGCTAGAGCATGGAACGGGTCGGAACCAGGACGAAAGTGAGTGAACTTCCAATTACCTTCTTTTTGCAACTTTGGCACCAATCCCGCCAATACTACCGAAGATTTTCCACTTCCCGACGCACCCAACACGGGTATAAAATTACGGATTTGAGTTGCCGCAAATAGTTCTTCTACAAATACCTCGCGTCCAAAGAAAAACTCTGCATCATCGGGACCAAAGTGAAACAAACCACGATAAGGACACTGAAGATTTTCGTTAGTAGCATCCGTAGATTTAGCAGGTAGTAGTGTTGTATTTTCACGATAATAGTAGTTGGTGATGGTAATCGTTGCGGTATTGCGATCGCCAGTTATAATTGCACTACTATCAGCATTTCCTCCAACTTCGGCATTACGGTATTCTTTGATCATCCCGCCCCCCACTTGTAGATTATCCCTGAGTTGTACTGAATCAATACGTCACGTTAATATATAGTTGTAGGTAAATTCAACATACGCGCTCTCAGCAGTATTTCAGTACAAATAACTATAAGGATTGTATTCAAAAATTGAAACAGACGTTGAGAGGAGCTAATTAATTGTGATAGTCTTCCAGTTGGCTGGGTTTGACTTGCAATCCCTTTTTTCATCTAAATGCATTGGCGCGTTGCTATGCAATGATTATTCAAATATTCGGCATAATAACTGGAATAGGTTGATTTTTAAACTTCCGATAAATTTGGAAGTCACTGTCTAAGGTTAAAATATGGCTTTGAGGATGTTGCTCTGCCATTCTTACTAGACAAGCATCAGCCAACGATACGGGAACGGAAGTATATTTTGTTAGTAGCTCAGTAATTGACTCAACTTCCTGATTAAATTGAAAAGGAACTAAAATTTGCTGACTATTGAGTAATCCAACTAAAGTTTCTCGCCCATTACTCACGCGCTGTAGTAAGAACCATGCTTCTGAGAGAACTGCTTCACACGAGAGTAGTGGCGGTTGGATTGTGGCAAGTTCTGTCCTTACCCACTCGTGATAGCGATCGCGACGATTAATGAGTGAGACAAGAGGACCAGTATCGACAATGACTGAGTAACGCATCAGCTGCCATAGCCTTCCATATACTCAGAATTGGTGGAAAGATCTCCGGGTCCCTCTCCTTTCCCAATATAGGCGCTCGCCGTCTCCAGAAAAGAGGTGGTCATCTCCACATTTGCAGATGATAGTTTCTGACGCTTGATTTTGAGATACTCTACAAAGTCCAAAACCTCAACCAGATCGGTAGAAGAGAGGGTCTGGAGTGCTTCAATAACTTGCTGTTGAGTAGGCTGCATTGGGCGATTCGCATAAAAAAATAGCTATCACAGAAACGGAAAAACTGTTTTGGATTAAATTCTACTTTAGTTTTAGCAGCATTCTTTCCCCTCCGCTATCATAGAACGCTTACACGCAATCTGCTCCGTCAAGAGCCGCAAATACCTGATAATTCTTCGAGCGCACTAGTTTTGTATTTTCACGGTAATCGCCAGTTATAATTGCACTACTATCAGCATTTCCTCCAACTTCGGCACTACGGTCTTCTTTAATCATCCCGTCCCCACTTGTAGATTATCCCTGAGTTGTACTGAATCAATATGTCACGTTAATATATAGTTGTAGGTAAATTCAACATACGCACTCTCAGCAGTATTTCAGTACAAATAAGTATAAGGATTGTATTCAAAAATTGAAACAGACTTCTCTTGTAGCTTAGATTAGGGAATACTATCAATACGGTTCAGTTAACAATCGGATACGCTTATCAACGGGACAAGGGCGCAAGCATTGCGCCCCTACAAGATGATTAACCGAAACGTATTAGAATTAGGATCAACACGGTTTCGGTTAGCTGCGAAGAGTATCAGGTTTGTAGGGGCGCAATGCTTGCGCCCCCACGTTGCATGTAAACGTCGAAGATTGTTAACCGAACCGTATTGGGAATACTACAGTTGCTCGATGTATAAAGCATTTTACTGACACTACATCCAGACTTTCCGACACCAGGCAAAAATTCCAGAAAACCAAAAATTAAGGAAGATTGATGATTTATTCTGTTGTTATCAATCCAGGATATGGTAACTTACACGAGGGATTTCCTGTCGTGACTGTTGGGTTATGGGCGCTAAATAATCCTCGTCCGCAGAAGATGGTCGGTAGCTTACCGCCAGCACCGTATTTAGTCGATTTGTATCGAAATTGGCGATTGATTTATCAAAATTTGTGCCATCGCCAAGCATTTATATCAATGAGAAATTTAGCTGAAAATGCTCGTTCTGGGCAACTATTACCAGAAGATGATAGTAAAATAGAAATTGATGACAATCAAATCACGAATGTCTCTGTGGTAGACTTTAATGAGTTATCTCAACACTTACAGCAAGGTATTAATACTTGGCTAGAATCACCAGGAGTTGTGAGTATTAGCCGACAGCTACGCGCTGCACTTAACCCTACCGATGAAATCCGGGTAATTATTGAGACTCAAGATATTATTGTCCAAAAATTACCTTGGCATTGTTGCAGCTTTTTTCAAGATTATCAGCGTTCAGAAATATCTTTTTCTTCAACTGAATATCAACAGTCCCGTTTACAATTGCCGCAAATTACTAGAACTCAAGTGAGAATTTTGGCAATTTTAGGCAATTCTCAAGGTATTGATTTAGAACAAGAAAAGAGGTTTTTGCAAAGTTTGCCAGATGCAGAAGTAGAGTTAGTTGTCAAGCCATCGCGACAAGAATTTAATGATAAACTTTGGGATGCTCAAGGTTGGGATATACTCTTTTTTGCTGGGCATAGTCAAACTGAGCAGTCTAGGGGGATAATTTATATTAATGATAATCCTATCAATAATAGTTTAACAATTGCACAATTAGAAGAAGCATTAAAAGCGGCGATTGAGAAGGGTTTGAAACTAGCGATTTTTAATTCTTGCGATGGTTTGGGTTTGGCTCATGGTTTGGAAAAATTAAATCTACCGACGACAATTGTGATGCGCGAACCTGTAGCAAATCGGGTTGCGGAAGAATTTTTTAATTATTTTTTACAAGGGTTTGCATTTGAACAAAAAACTTTATATACTTCAGTACAGCAAGCACGACGCAGATTACAAGGTTTAGAAGATGATTTCCCTGGTGCGAGTTGGTTACCTGCAATTTTTATTAATCCCGCTGAAGAACCACCAAGTTGGGTGGAACTAAAGAAAAATTTTGATGAGCAAACTAGTAATAATACTCAACTAAAAACTAAAAAAAAGCGTCAGGATTGGGGAGAAGCAATTGATGTTTCGATATTTTACGGACGCAGCGAAGAAATTAACACATTAAAAAAATGGACTGTTATAGATAATTGCCGATTAATTAGTGTAGTAGGAATGGGGGGAATTGGTAAAACAGCTTTATCTGTAAAGTTAGCAGAACTTGTTGAAAATGAATTCGATTTTTTAATTTGGCGAAGTTTGCGAAATGCACCACCTTTAGAAGAATTATTGAGCGATTTAATTGGTTTCTTATCTGAAGAAAATCAAATAATTTTAGAAGATTCATTAGATAAAAAAATATCTCAATTAATTGAATGTCTGCGTGCGAGTCGCTGTTTAGTAGTCCTAGATAATTTGGAATCGATTTTAGACAGTAACAAGCAAGTGGGAAATTACACTGAAGGATATCAAAGATACGGGCAGCTTTTTCGATCTGTAGGAGATACTCATCACCAAAGTTGTGTTTTAGTAACTAGTAGAGAAAGACCTAAAGGATTCAGCACGAGGGAAGGGGATAATTTACCAGTGCGATCGCTGACTTTAAAAGGCTTAAATTATCGAGACGGCGGGCTGATTATAGCACAAAAAGGGTTATTGCCACCAGCGACGGAAATAAGTAGCTTGGTAGAAGCTTATGCAGGTAATCCTCTAGCGCTAAAAATTGTCGCTACAATTGAGGAATTATTTGCTGGTAATGTCACTGATTTCTTACAAGCAGGTTCAATTATATGCAGCGATATTTTCGATTTAATTACCCAGCAGTTTGAACGTCTCTCCATTTTAGAGAAGCAAGTAATGTATTGGTTGGCAATTAATCGGGAATGGATATCTTTAAAAGAATTACAAAGCGATATTATTGATGTTGTCACGCGAGATTTATTGACAGCTTTAGAGTCTTTGCAATCACGTAGCTTAATTGAAAATCAAGCTGGCAAATTTACTCAACAATCAGTGTTGATGGAGTATGTAACTGAAGAAATAATCGAACAAGTAGCTCAAGAAATATCTGGAGGAGAAATTAATTTATTTGATAAATATGCTTTAATTAAAGCTCAAAGTCAAGATTACCTTATTAATGCTCAAATCCAATTTATTCTCAAACCCATTATCGCTAAATTATTAACTTGGGTGACAAAGCCAACTATTCAAAATCATTTAAATCAGCTTCTATCGCAACTTAAATCCTCAATACCTTCAAAACCCGGATATGCTGCGGGTAATATAATTAATCTTCTGCAACAACTCGATATAGAATTAAATAACTATGACTTTTCTCACCTAAATATTTGGCAAGCTAATCTCCAAGGAATCAACTTACAGCAAACAAATTTTGCTAATTCCGATTTAAGTAAATCAGTATTTACCCAAACTTTAGGTAGTATTTTAGCAGCCAAATTTAGCCCCACAGGTAAGTTATTCGCAACAGCGATTGATAATCAAATATATCTATGGTCAGTTGATGGGAGACAATTACTTCAACTTGACGGTCATACAGCTTGGGTGCGATCGCTAGCATTTAGCCATGATGGTAAAATCCTCGCTAGCGGTAGTCACGACCACAGTATTCGGTTATGGAATGTAGACGGAACATGCTCTTCAATACTCACAGGTCATACATCAGGAGTGCAATCCGTTTGTTTTAGCCCCGACGGTAAAACTTTAGCCAGTGGTAGCAACGATAAAACTATCAGATTATGGAATATCTCAACTGGGCAATTATACCTAGTTTTGCCAGGACATACCAATAATGTCACCTTTGTCACCTTCCATCCCAACGGGCAATTAGTTACGGCAAGCACCGATAATACCGTGAGATTGTGGAATATTCAAACTGGCAAATGTTTAGAAATATTAAATATTCAGATTAATTGGGAACTAGCGATCGCGTTAAGTCACGACGGACAAACTTTGGTTACTGGCAGCGATGGGAATGCAGTAAAATTCTGGAATATATCTACAGGCGAATGTATTAAAATATTACCAGATTACAACAGCTTTGTCTGGTCGATAGCTTTTAGCACCGATGATAAAACCATAGTTACTGGCAGCGAAGATAACACAGTTAAAATCTGGGATATTGGGACAGGAGAATGCTTGCAAACCTTACACGAACATCAGCAGCGTGTTTGGTTAGTTGATTTGCATCCCAATAATCAAACCTTAATGAGTATCAGCGAAGACCAAACAATCAAATTATGGGATATTTCCTCTCGACGCTGCATAAAAACATTAAAAGGATACAGTAATTGGATATTATCTCTTAGCTTCAGTCCAGATGGTCAAACATTAGCCAGTAGCTCTCAAGACCAGAAAGTCAGATTATGGGATATGACGGGAAAATGCAGCTTAATATTAGAAGGACATGATAACATAGTATCTTCAGTTGCCTTTGCTCCTCAACGTATTCACGATTGTCTGCTAGCTAGCGGTAGCGACGACAACACCATCAAAGTGTGGAATCATCAAGGTGAGTTCCAAACACTACAGGGACACGAATCTTGGGTATATTCTGTTGCTTTTAGCTCCAAGGTCGATATTTTAGCCAGTGGTAGTCGCGATCGCACGGTAAAACTTTGGGATTGGCGAACTGGTGAATGTTTACATACTTTAGTCGGACATCAAAATCGAGTCAAATTTGTCAGCTTTAATCCTGACAGTACCAGACTCGCCAGCGCCAGCGATGACAAAACCATCAAAATATGGGATGTAAATAATCAAACCTGCTTGCAGACACTTACAGGACATGAAGATAAAGTAGATTGCGTAGTTTTCAGCCCTGATGGAAATGTAGCTAGTGCGAGTTCCGACAAAACCATTAAATTCTGGGATGCGAACACAGGAGAATGTATAGATACATTACAAGCACATACCCACAGAATTCGGGCGATCGCATTTAGTGCAGATGGTCAAATTTTAGCTAGTTGTAGCGACGACCAAACCGTAAAACTGTGGGATACCAATACAGGTAAACATCTGAGAACATTGTCAGGACATCATAAGGCTGTATGGACGGTTGCAATTAGCCCCAATAATTGTACATTAGCTAGCGGCAGCGAAGACCAAACCATTAAACTCTGGAATATGCAAACAGGTGAATGCATTA
>Ga0123337_10007350_pt1 | contig 10280 bp, 13 predicted proteins | sample frozenSSSSmetaG_FD_89792 | JGI IMG/M metagenome (GOLD analysis project Ga0123337, IMG submission 89792) | Glacier valley bacterial and archeal communities from Borup Fiord, Nunavut, Canada, to study Microbial Dark Matter (Phase II) -... | ecosystem: Environmental > Aquatic > Freshwater > Ice >...
GCGATGACCGCTGCGGAGATGCCGCTGTGCTCGGCGACGCGCGCGCTTGCTCCCCGCTGAAGTGCGCGATCACGGTAGCTGCCCGAGATGTTCGGCACTCCGCGCCGGGTGAAGTCGTGATCGATCACATCGTCGTGAACAATGAGCGCCGTGTGGAGCAGCTCGAACGCGGCGCCCACGTACGCGGCGGCCTCGACGTCCGCTCCGCCGAGTGCTTGGTACGCGCAAATGACCATGCGTGGGCGGAACCGCTTTCCGCCAACAGTGTTGTTCTCTAGAGTCGCCCACAGCTCGACGTACTCTGGACCGAAGGCTGCAGCGCGGTTCTTAGCTAGGCTGAAGAAACGCGCCAACACGGCGTCGACCTGCTTCTGCCTCTCTTCGGAGAGGGCCAGCAGTCCCGCACTATCCATTTAGGCAGACTACCGCCATGAGCAGCCCCTCGCCCGAGCTAGTGAGTCTCGTTGACGACAATGGAACAGCCATCGGCACCGCAGACAAGACCGCGGTACACACCGCCGACACCCCGCTGCACTTGGCGTTTTCGTGTCACGTCTACAACGCCCTCGGACAGGTACTGGTCACCAGGCGAGCGCTGTCGAAGATGACCTGGCCGGGGGTATGGACGAATTCGTTCTGTGGGCATCCCGCCCCAGGCGAGCAGATGGATGCGGCGATCCTCCGCCGTGCTCACGACGAGCTCGGAATCACCGTGCACTCCCTCGAAGTCGTCTTGCCCGAGTTCCGCTATCGCGCGGTCGACGCATCCGGAATCGTGGAGAACGAGATCTGCCCGGTGTACCGAGCCGTGACCGCGGATACTGTGACGCCGAACCCCGACGAAGTCGCGGAGTTCGCGTGGGTCGACCTCACCGCGCTACACGACGCCGCCGTTGCTGCGCCGTACGCCTTCAGCCCGTGGTTGGGGTGGCAGCTCGAGCAGATTCGCGCGTTGCCGGCCGGCCCGTAGCGCGAACGGCTAGCCGCCGACCGCCCCCGCATCCGTGGATCGCACGTCGGTGACGTGGAAGTTCTGAAAGCTGCGGCTCGCGGTCGGACCCCGCTGACCCTGGTACCGGTTGGCGTACTTGCCCGAGCCGTACGGGTTATCGACCGGCGAGCTGGTGCGAATGAAGCACAACTGACCGATCTTCATCCCCGGCCAGAGCTTGATCGGCAGCGTTGCGACATTCGACAGCTCGAGGGTCACATGGCCCGAGAAGCCGGGATCGACGAATCCTGCGGTCGAGTGCGTGAGCAAGCCGAGCCGACCGAGCGAGCTCTTGCCCTCGAGCCGCGCGGCGACATCGTTGGGCAGCGTGACCAGCTCGAACGTGGAGCCGAGCACGAACTCACCCGGGTGCAGGATGAACGGCTCACTCGCCTCAACCTCGACGAGATGCGTGAGGTCGGGCTGATCCTCGGCCGGATCGATGAAGGGGTACTTGTGGTTGTCGAACAGCCGGAAGAACCGATCGAGCCGCACATCGATGCTAGAGGGCTGAATCATCTCGAGATCGAGCGGCTCGAGCCCGATGCGGCCCGAAGCCAGTTCAGAACGGATGTCGCGATCGCTGAGGAGCATGCGCCCCAGAATAGCTAGGATTACCGGTGGAGTGCCGTCGGCACCCGACGAGCGATACGCCCGTCGGCGCTGGCGTCGCGGCGAAGACCAGAAATGGTCTTCGCTTATAGCTCCAGCGCGCGGATGTAGTTCAATGGCAGAACTTCAGCTTCCCAAGCTGATAGCGCGGGTTCGATTCCCGTCATCCGCTCCAATCGAGGATGGCACCCGCTCGTGGTGGCTGTCTTCTTCGATTGGATTGGCAGTATCGTCCCGGGCATCCCACGGCCGAAGGGAAGAGCATGACCGAGTTGGTCCCCGTCCCGTCACCCGGCGTTCCGCTGTACTACGGCGAGCCGGGCAATCCGGTCGTTGTCGTGCTCCATGACATGTACGGTCGACTCCCTGCACTCGACTCATTCGCGAGCGCTCTCGCGAGCCGCGGGTTTCGCGTGGCCGTGCCCGACCTCTACGAGGGAGTGTGTACGACGGATGCCGACACCGCACGCGGGCTCATGGCCAGACTTGACGTTGCAACTGCGCTCGCCGAAGTCGACGATACGGTCGTCGAGGCTCAGGACACCGGCGTCGAGCGGGTCGGGCTCGTTGGGTTCTCGCTCGGCGGATGGCTCTCGCTTCTGCACGCGCAAGCCGGGGCGGTTGATGCGGTCGTCACGTACTACGCAAGCCTCGCCGAGAAGGACCATGGCGTGGTCCCGTGCCCCGTGCTGCTGCACTGGGCCGAGACGGATGAGTGGAGCGCGACGGAGCGCCCCGAGCAATTCGTGGCACGCCTCAAGGACCACGGCACCCCCGTGACCGAGCACACCTACATCGGCACGCGGCACAACTTCGCAAACGCAAGCCTGCCCACCGCGATCGACGCCCAAGCCGCAGCAGTAGCGTTCGCCCGCACGGCGGTCTTCTGCGAGCAACAGCTGATCGACTGAAGCGACCTACTTTGTGGTATCCCAGAGGTGATGGATCGGGTCGTGGACGAAGTACTTCGCGATGGACTCCACCGTGAAACTAGCCCCGTCGCTGCGTCGGCCGGTTCGCTTCCCCTGGTCGTCCCGCACCGCCGCGAAGGAGTTCGCAACCGCCTCCGCCGCCTCCACCAACTCGGTCGAAACGACCGCCGGGTCCTGCTCGTTGTAGCGTTCCGCGACGGCTGTCTCGTCCTGGTCCCAATTGGGGAACACCGAGTCATCCTCGGTAAGCATCAAACCGAGTCGGTAGTCGTAGATGCGAAAGACGTCGCGCACGTGCGCCGCGTACTCGAGCGGCGACCATGTTGCATCGTCCGGGCGAGTGCGAACATTGGCTCCCGCGAGTACGGCCGGCCACGCAGACGCATTCTGGCGAAGCATGTCGGGCACGTCGACAGCAGTGAACGTGGATGCGTCGAATCCACACTCGGGGCAGGGCCGTTCGACCACCCAGGTCCAGTTCTTGGTGTCGGGAATTATTGGCATGAACCAATGATCTCGCGACTTCGGGTACGGTCTAACGTTGATTCGTGTCGATCATCGCCCGCAGCTGGATTTCTTTCGCGGCCATTGGCGCGGGGCTCATCCATCTGTCCCTTGCGATCGGCGCACCGACTGCGCTCGCCCTCGCCCTCGGATCACTCGGATTCGTGGAATTCGGGTGGGGGGCGGTCACGATAGCGCAACCGCAAATCCGGGCGCCTCGGCTGACGTTTGTAGCCGTGATGACGCCCGTGGTCGCGTGGGCGATCGCCCTCATCGTCTCGGGACTCTTCGATTCAACCCAGCTCGCTGCGTCGCTGCCGCTCGCGCCGCTCGCTATTGCCGCGCTCCTCGAACTCATCGTCGCTGCTCGTATTGCAGCGCAACTTCGACGCGAGCGTGCTGGCGCGGCGATTGGCCGCGAACGCGCGTCGCCCGATCCGGGTCGGACGACCGGGCGGGCCGTGCTCGGCGTCGGCGGCGCGGCCGCGGTGATCATCGCTCTCACTCTCGTGGCCCTCGCCGGGACCGAGGCCGGATTGCGCGGCTTCTCGACCCCGGGGAGCACCCCGCCGCCCTTCGAGCTCCCCGCGCACCCGAGCCACTGACGCTCCGTCTCGCGAGCCGATGCGGGAGGCGGGCACCCGGACTTCCTGAATGTCAGTTCGCGCAAACGTTTGCGCGAACTGACATTCGAGAATCGCGGCATCCCGACCGGGTCGAAGGGGGGCAGAGGTGATGTGTGCGGGCCGCCAGCACTCGGCACGCCACCAGCACCCGCGTTACGCGTCGATGGCCGGGATTGCCGTCACTTTGAACATGAACCGCACGACGTTCTCGTCGACGATGATGTCGCTCGGGCGAAGCGGGCGAGACAGGAAGAGACCGTCGAGGGCGCTGATTCGGCTCAGTGCGACATAGGTCTGCCCGGGGGCGAAGGAGCGCTGCCCTAGGTCGATGATCGCGCGATCGTAGGTCTTGCCTTGCGACTTGTGGATGGTCACTGCCCACGCGAGACGCAACGGGAACTGGGTGAACTCGGCCACGACGTCTTTGCGCAGGGCTTTCGTCAACGGCGAATAGCTGTACTTGAACTTCTCCCAGACCGCCGGGCGCACCTCGTGGCGCTCGCCGTTGATCTCCACGTGCACCACCTGATCGATCTTGAGCACGGTGCCAACGCTGCCGTTGACCCAGCGCTGTGCTCCGTCGCCACCCGTGTCGTTGCGCAGGAACATGACGCGCGCGCCGACCTTGAGCTCAAGCGCTTCGTCGGCGGGATACGCCCGGCCGCCGAACTCTCCGCTGACCTCGGCGCGCGCCGTGAGCACCCGGCCGGGCAGTCGCGCGAGCTCGGTAGCGTTGATGCGGGTGACCGTGCTGTTCGTCGTGGCCAGGGTGATCGCGCCATCCGACGGGGCGGGCCGAGACCCTACGTTGTTGAGTCGCTCCGCAATCTCAGCCGTCACGCGCCCGTGTCGCACGGCGTTGAGCATGTACTTGAACTCTTCTTCGTGCTGCCGGTGGATGGTCGTGAGCTCGTAAATCGTCAGCTCCGCGTCATCCCACGCTTTCGCATCGAAGAACCACATAGAACGGTAGTGATCCTCGAAGTAGGCGCGTTCGTCGCCCTCGCCCGGCACGGGAGCCAGTTGATACGGGTCCCCAAACAGCACGAGTTGCACGCCGCCGAACGCTTCGTGCGGTCGTTGTCGCGCTTGGCGCAGTGAGCGGTCGACAGCATCGAGTAGGTCGGCGTTGACCATCGAAACCTCGTCGATCACGAGGGTGTCGATGGTGTTGAGCAGTTTGCGAAGCTCGGGCGATTGCTCGATGTCGTGATCGGCGATGACGCCGATGGGAAGTCGGAAGAGCGAGTGGATCGTCTGACCGCCGACATTGAGCGCGGCGACCCCGGTCGGGGCACAAATCACGACTTGCTTCGAGGTGTTCCACGCGAGATGCGAGAGGAGTGTTGACTTGCCCGTGCCCGCGCGTCCGGTGACGAAGAGGTGCTCGCGCGTCGTCTCGATGCGATCGAACACGGCCTGCTGTTCAGGCGACAGGCTCGGCTCGGTCACGAATTCACTGTACCCGCGGGGCCGCGGCCCGCCGGGCGGCGCGGCTTAGGATGTGCGTAGCTCACGGGAAGGGGCACTGTGCGTCGTGCTGTCATAACCTGGTCGATTGCAATCGGGATGATCGTGCTCGGCTTTCTCGCGACCGTCCTGATCCTCAACGCGACCCTATACAGCCCCGCCGGGTTCGTTCGGGGGTACCTCGACGCGCTTTCGAGACACGACGCGGATGGCGCCCTCGAGCTCGCGGGGCCGGTTCCCGGCGGTACAGCATCCCGTGAACTCCTGACGAGCAGCTCACTGGGCGATCTCGCAGACCTCGCGCTCGTGAGCGACGCCGTCGACGGCGGCGTGCACCGCATCCGCTACTCTTTCGTCTCACGCGGAACTCCCGGCACCGCCGACTTTACGGTCGCTCGTGCGGGAGCGTTTCTGGGTGTATTCGATCGGTGGCGATTCGACTCGAGTCCTTTCGCGACAATGGAACTCGCAGTTCTGAACGACGAGCGCGTGAGCGTGAACGGACACGCGATCGTCTCTCCTTCGCCGAACAGCCCCGCACCGTACCTCGTCTTCGCACCGAACGGGTATGTCCTTACCCACGACACGACCTGGCTGCACGCGGATGCCACAACGATTAAGGTGACGACCCCGGGTGCGACGGTTCCCGCCCGTCTCGATGTCGTAGCCAACGCGGCATTCGGCAAAGAAGTGCAGCGCCAACTGAACGCCTATCTCGACTCGTGCGCCCGGCAACGGGTGCTCCTACCGAGCGGCTGCCCCTTTGGCCAGACCATCGGAAATCGAATTGTCTCGACACCGGCCTGGTCGATCGTGTCATACCCCGCGGTGTCGATCGCTCCCACCGCGAAGTCGCGCGAGTGGCTCATGCCGTCGAGCACGGGAACTGCTCACCTGCTCGTGAGCGTGAGGAGCCTGTTCGACGGCAGCGTGTCGGCCTTTGATGAGAACGTGTCATTCACCGTGAGTGTGCGGCTCTCCCTGCTGCCGGATGACAGCATCCAGTTCGCGCCGCTCGTCGACTAGGTCGGTGGCTTACGGCTGCCCAAGGCGACCGGCAAGCATGGCGTTATATTCGGCGAGTTCGGCGTCGCCGTCTCGGGCGGCCTTGCGGTCGTAGCGCGTGGATTCGCGTGTATCGCTCCGATACCAGAGCACGGCGACAACGATGGCGAGCGTCACGGTGGGAATCTCGCCGACGCTCCAAGCGATCCCGCCACCGGTGTGCTGGTCGTCGATCGCCGGGATGCCCGTGCCCCACCCCACCGCGCCGTACCAGTCCGCGAGAAACAGCCCGCTCCCACTGAGAATCGCTAGCCCGAAGAACGCGTGGAACGCCATCGTGGCCAGCAGGATGATGAGTCGGATCGGGTAGGGGGCGCGCCTCGGGAGCGGGTCGATGCCGATCATTGTCTGCACGAACAGGAAGCCAACGAATAGGAAGTGGAGGATCATCCACTGGTGACCGATGTGGTTCGTGGTTGCCCAACTGAATACCGGTGTGTAGTAAAACACCAGAAGCGAACCGGCGAACAGCACCGCCGCAACGATGGGATTCGAGAGTATCGAGAAGTAGCGCGAGTGAACGAGGAGCATGATCCACTCGCGCGCGCCGCGGCTCGAATCGGTGCGCCTGCGAATTGCCCGAAGCGCGAGCGTTATCGGCGCTCCGGGCACGAGAAGCACAGGAATCACCATGCCAAGCAGCATGTGGGCCAGCATGTGAGCCGAGAACAGGTACTTTTCGTATGCGTTCACCCCACCGTTCGTGATGTAAAACAGAAGCACAATTCCGACCGTCCACATCACGGTCCGAGAGATAGGCCAGGAATCACCGCGCCGATGAAGCCGCCACACACCCGCGAAGTAGAAGAAGAGCGCGAACCCGCAGACCAGAATCCAGATCAGGTCGAAGTTCCAGAGCGTCGCGAGGTTCAGCGCGCTGATTGGCGGCGGAAGCGGCGCGCCCGTGAGCACTTCAGCGGGTGTCGGGTCAGCGAGATCGGATGCCGCGACGGGCCTTATGGGCGTCGCCGTGCGCGCGAGGGCTGCCGCCACCCCGGACGCGAGCCCCATGAACCCCAGCTCGGCCACGACAACCCACCAGTAGTAGCCCCGCCCGCCGCCGGGAGATGACGCCATGCGGTTGAGGAAGAAGCGGCGCTGTGCGGCACCAAAAACGCCCAGCGCGAGGAGCGCCGTGACTTTGACGAGCACGAGAATCCCGTAGGGAGTCAGGAGGTTGGCGGGAGTATCCACTCGGATCTGTGCGCTCACGAATCCCGAGGCAGCAACGACGATGAAGGAGACTAACGCGAGGGTCGAATACCGCGACATGACGATCAGAACGCGCGCCTTGTCCATGAGCGGCCGGATCAGCGCAATCGTCACGAGCCCGCCGAGCCAGATCCCCGCGAACAACACGTGGAGGAAAATCGCCGTGGTCGCGGCATCGTGCTGAGCCGTGCCGCCGCGGTGGCCCTGCAGTGCAGGCGGCACAAGCCCGGCGATTGCCAGCACGGCTACGAATGCGAGCGCCGCGTGATTGCGCACAGCAAAGCACAGCACGGTCACACCCGCCGCAATGAGCGTCGTCGCGAGCCAAGCCTGACCAAGCGCGGTGGTCGTCAAGAAGCTGGCGAGCACGTCGCCGAACGCGCTATCGAGCCTGATCGGTTGGTTAAACACGGTAAGGAACGTGAAGAAGCCCGTAAAGGCCGCCGATACGGTCCAGACCCCCGCCGACGCTGCGGCAACGTCGAGCGCACGGCCGTACTCTGGCTTCGAGGAGTCGAGCGCGAACAACACGAGCACGAGTGCCCCGATCGCTCCCGCGCCGCCGAGGTTCACGAGCAGAGTGGATGCCGGGAGCCCGTAGCGCGCAAACGGCCCGGGGTCGAGAACGAGGGGCGCATCCGCGCCGCCCCCGTATGCGAGGGAGACCAGTAGTGCGGCGAGCGCGACGACCACTAGGGTCACGGGACCTGCGATGCGGGCTGCTCGTAGCACCGTGCAAGCCTACGCGCGCCTCGCTGTGCGTCGGATTAGCGCGAGACGAAGGTTGGGCTGGAACTGGGATTGCGTGACAACGACGAAGGGCGGCGACCCACGGGTCACCGCCCTTCGTGGTGGAGCGTCGTTACTTGGCGGCGGCCTTAAGCTTGCTGCCGGCGCTGACCTTCACGCCATAGCTCGCCTTGATCTGAATCGCTTCGCCGGTCTGCGGGTTGCGGCCAGCGCGAGCGGCGCGGTGGGTGCGCTCTACCGCGAGCCAACCCGGGATCGACACCTTGGTGCCTTCACCAACCGAGGTTGCCAGCACGGCGAAGAGAGAGTCGAAGACGCCATTGACAGCAGCCTGGCTCTGGCCAGACTCGGCGGCAACAGCCGCGACGAGCTCGGTACGGTTTAGTGACTTGTCAGCCATGTGATGTCCTCCTCGGACGTTGTGCGTTTGGAGTCCCGCAGTGCTAAAACCCGCGGAACCGCTTGGAATCTACCAGCTTGACTTGGTAATACCCGGCAACTCGCCCCGGTGAGCCATATCGCGGAATCTGACTCGCGAAACGCCAAACTGGGAGAGGAAGCCCCGGGGACGACCGTCGATCGCGTCGCGACCGCGAACCCGAACCGGCGACGCGTTGCGCGGAAGCTTCTGGAGACCGAGGCGCGCCGCCTCACGTGACTCATCGGTACCCGCCGGGTTGACGAGGGCCTTCTTCAGTTCCAGACGCTTGGCGGAGTAGCGAGCTACGACCACCTTGCGCTGCTCATTGCGAGCAATCTTGCTCTTCTTGGCCATAGTTAGCGCTCCTCGCGAAATTCGACGTGTTGACGGATCACCGGGTCGTACTTCTTGAGCACGAGGCGGTCGGGATTGTTGCGACGGTTCTTCTTCGTCACATAGGTGTAGCCCGTTCCGGCGGTCGAACGAAGCTTGATGATGGGACGGATGTCCTGTTGCTTTGCCATTAGATCTTCTCCCCACGGGCAAGAAGATCCTTGACAACGGCCTCGATGCCGCGGGCGTCAATCACCTTGATGCCCTTGGCGGACAAGGTGAGCGTGACGCTACGACGAAGCGAGGGTACGTAGTACTTCTTCTTCTGGATGTTCGGGTCAAAACGGCGCTTGGTGCGCCGATGCGAATGCGAAATTGCGTGACCAAAGCCGGGTACGGCTCCGGTCACCTGGCATGTAGCTGCCATGGTTGTACTCCTGTTCTGGTTACCGTGGATCATCCCTCGCGGGATGTGCCACCCAAGATCACTTGTCGGCACGCCGTGATCCTCAGACACTCATGAGGCGGCATACGTGTGGGTGGAAATGCCCAACTTCACTATGCTACGCGGCTGAGCATGCCGCACACAACCCGAAGACATCCACGACGTGGTTCGGCTCAGTGAAACCGTGCTGAGCGGCGACCGCACGCGCCCACTCCTCGACGGCATCCCCCTCGATCTCAACCGTGAGGCCGCAGGAGCGACAGATGAGGTGATGGTGGTGCTCCGGTGACACGCACGCACGATAGACGCTCTCGCCGTCTTGCTGAAGCGAGTCGGCTTCGCCGTCGACGGCGAGGTCCGCGAGGGTCCGGTACACCGTCGCTAGACCTATCGGTGAGCCAGCGTCGCGCATGGCAGAATACAGAGCTTGCGCGCTCGTGAAAGCCTCGGAATCCGAGAGTGCCGAGCGCACAGCCTCGCGCTGCCACGTGTTGCGTTTGGCCGTCATGCGCCCGTCCCAACCGCGGTTGGGCGCCGCTGTGGCAATCGGGCTCCGACAATTCGGCAGACAACGTAGATCAGAAACGAGATCGTGGTCACGTACGGGCTGATGGGGAGCCCCCCGCCGAGCGAAAGCATGATCCCGCCCACGATCGAGGTCACGGCGAACGCAACGCTCAAGAGCGGGGTCAACACGGGAGACGTCGTCACCCGCATCGCGGCCGCTGCGGGGGTGACGAGCAACGACAGCACAAGGAGCGCCCCGACTACTTGGATCGAGACCGCCACGGCAAGGCCCAGCAGCAGCATGAACGCGACTGAGAGACCGCGCACCGGCACTCCTCGCGCGCTGGCAACATCCGGGTCGACGCTCGCGAACGTTAAGGGGCGCCAGACAAACAGCAACCCGGCAATCACA
>Ga0123337_10007353_pt1 | contig 10277 bp, 10 predicted proteins | sample frozenSSSSmetaG_FD_89792 | JGI IMG/M metagenome (GOLD analysis project Ga0123337, IMG submission 89792) | Glacier valley bacterial and archeal communities from Borup Fiord, Nunavut, Canada, to study Microbial Dark Matter (Phase II) -... | ecosystem: Environmental > Aquatic > Freshwater > Ice >...
CGATTTGGCGCGTCGCACCAACGAAGCCGGCGCGCGTTATCTGGACGCGCCGGTGACTGGCGGCGAGATCGGCGCGCAGAACGCAACGCTTTCCGTCATGATTGGCGGCGACGCAACCGACTTTGAAAAGGCGCGCCCGATTTTTGAAACGCTAGGAAAAAAGATTACGCATTGTGGCGAGGTGGGCGCGGGACAAAGCGTGAAACTGTGCAACCAAATCTGCGGCGCGATGAACCTTTTGGGCGTTTGCGAAGCGTTGACATTGGGCGAGAAGATGGGCGTCGATCCCGAAATTATCGTGCAAGTCATTAACGGCGGCGCGGGCGCAAGTTGGGCGATGCAAAATCTCGCGCCCAAAATTATTGCTAAAGATTGGTCGCCGGGTTTCATGGTCGATACGCAGCAAAAAGATATGCGGCTTGTCGCAGAAGCGGGCGAGCAAACGAGTACTCCGCTCGCGGGCGCGGCGCTGGCGCAGCAATTGTGGCGCGCTTTGGAAGCGCGCGGCGACGGGCGCGACGGCATTCAGGCGATGGCCAAAGTACTCCGCGCACTATCGAATCTGGAATGATTGTTACCAATAATTAGACACCAAAAATCTCATCCCGCGCGCTTGCGGTTCGTTAAACTTTTGATATGAAAATCACCATCGCACATTCTCCCGATTCGGACGACGCGTTCATGCATTACGCGCTCGCGCGCCACAAGCTGGACACCGGCGGTCTGGAATTCGAGCATATTTTGCAGGACATCGAATCGCTCAACCGCGCCGCCGCGAACGCGACTTACGATGTGACCGCGATCTCGATTCACGCCTACGCCTACCTCCACGACAAATACGATCTGCTTTCACACGGCGCTTCGATGGGCGAAAATTACGGCCCGATGATTGTGGCGAAGCAGGAGTACTCCGAGGAAGAAATCAAGCATCAAGTCGTGGCGATTCCCGGTACGCAAACTTCGGCTTACCTGGCGCTGAAACTTTTCGCGCCCGACATTGAAACCGTCTCGATGCCTTTCGATGAGATTCTGCCCGCCGTGGTTGCGGGCGAAGTTCCCGCTGGACTTTTGATTCACGAAGGCCAGCTCACTTATGGCGACGAAGGCGTTTTCAATATCGTGGATATGGGAAAATGGTGGGCAACTCAAACCGGCGGTTTGCCGCTGCCTTTGGGCGGCAACGCGATTCGCCGCGACATGGAGCCGGAACTCAAGAAGCGCGTATCGCATTTGCTGCGCGAAAGCATTGCGTATGCGCTCGATCACCGCGAAGAAGCGCTCGATTACGCGATGGAATATGCGCGCGGACTGGAAACCGAACGCGGCATGGCCGACCGTTTTGTGGGAATGTATGTGAATGCGCGCACGCTCGATTACGGCGAAGATGGCCGTCGCGCCACGCAGTTATTCCTGGACAAAGGCTTTGAAGCGGGCGTGATTCCGCACAAAGTTGAGGTTGCATTTGTCGCTTAAATTGTCAGGTAATTTCGTTCATGGAACGCAAGCTGCGCACGCTAACTTCGTTCGCTAATTTTCGCTAAAACGACACGAAAAAGTATGTCGTTTTCGCCGTTTTTGCGAACGAAGTTAGCGTGCTATTTACGCAATAAAGGATATTTATGAAAGTTGGAGTACTCCTGTCAGGCTGCGGCGTCCAGGACGGCAGCGAAGTTTACGAAGCGGTTCTCACCATTCTCGCCATTGAACGCGCGGGCGCGGAAGCTATCGCGATTGCGCCCGACATTCCGCAATCGGAAGTCATCAATCATTATCGCGGAAGCGAACTGCGCACCGGCGAAGCGGGCGGCCCGGTTCGCAGCGTGCTGGCGGAATCGGCGCGCATTGTGCGTGGGAAAATCGCTTCGGTAACGGAAGTTTCTTCGCACGATTTTGATGCGCTCATCATTCCCGGCGGTTTCGGCGTGACCAACAATTTGTGCAACTACGCCACGCAAGGCGCGGATGCCACAGTCAATGCCGATATCAAAAAGCTCATCGTGGAAATGAATGCGCTGAGCAAACCGATTGGCGCATTGTGCATCGCGCCGGTTTTGGTGGCGTTGTGTTTGGGTGATAAATCGCCGTCTTTCACAGTTGGCAACGATGCAAAAACCGCCGTCGATTTGCAGCGTTTCGGCGCTTCGCATCACGAAGCCGGTGTCACGGAAATTTATACAGACGAAGCTAACCACATCGTTTCCACCCCGGCGTTCATGTTGGCGCAAACAGCCGCCGAAGCCGAGCCGGGAATCACTAAGCTCGTCAATAAAGTCATCGAAATCGCCAAAGCCCTTTAATTTTTGCATCCATTATTAAAAGCGAAATGACCGAATCCAACGCGCCCAAATCAACGCCCGAAGAAGTGAAAGTTGAAGCCGAACCGCAAGTCGAAGCTGCGCCCGTCCTTGAATTTGTGACGGTCGCCGCCGCGACCGATTTCGCCGAAGGCAAAGGCAAATCGTTCAAAGTCGAAGGCAAGGAAGTCGCGGTTTTCCTGATCGGCGAAGAATTCCACGCCATCAGCAACGCATGTCCGCACTACGGCGCGCAACTCTGTGAAGGCTTTGTGCGCAACGCCACCGTGATGTGTCCGTGGCACGGCTGGCAATTCGACATCAAAACCGGCAAAGGCATGACCATGCCGGGCCGCGATGTGAAATCGTTTGCAGTGAAAGTAGAAGACGGGCAAGTAAAAGTGGCAAACATTCAAACGCCTGCTGCGTAAATTGATGACAGCATAAACAAAAAGCACGCTCCAATTGGAGCGTGCTTTTTATTTTATGGATTTCAAATTTCCTCAATTCTCGCCTGCGCGGTTTGGGCTAATTGCTCGAACCATTTTCCATCGGGCGAAACCAAAGGCAGCCACCACGCAGTGGGGCGAAAGTTGGTGTAGCGCAAGCCTTCGCTGACGGTGATCGCATCGCGCACGCGGCGCAGGCGTTCGAGTTCGGCTTCGTATTCCAAACGGACAATTGCTTCGCGCGCGGTTTTCGCGTCGGCGCTGATTTCCATTTCCACGCGCTGCGCGATGAGTACTCTGGCCGCGCTTTGCGCTTGCCGCGCTTCTTCGCGATGCGAAGAAATCGTGGCGTCGAAATGCGCGCGTTCGCTTTGTAATTTGATAATTTGCCTTTTCAGCGATTCAATTTCAGCGGCTTCCAGTTTTTCTAATTGACCGATTTGCGCGCGCTCTTCTTTAGTCAATTTGCGCGGCTGATTATTTTCGTCCACTGGATTGATGCGAGCAGATGCGCCTTCATTTAAATCGCGAATGCGCTCGCGTAGCGGGAGTACTCGGGCGCGGAAATCTGCGCCTTTTTCACGCTCGGTTTCAATGGCTTTTTGAGTGGCGGTTTTGGCGGTTTCGCGCAACGCTTCCACTTGCGATTGGAGTACTCCGGCGCGTTCGCTGATACCCGAAATAATCTCGCGCGCCGCGCCATAATCGGTGGCGGCGTTGCGCCATTTCGGTTCTTCGCGCGCCAGGAAATTCAACAATTCACGCGGCGAACGGCACGCTTTCAGGCTCGCTAAAACCGCGTCTTGCTCGGCGCAGACTTCTTTCCAACGCGAAGCAAATTCGCGAGTCGCAATGGTTTTGGTTCCAAAGGCGCGCGACAAATGTGGCGGCAAACAAAGCTGCGTGTCCACTTGCGAAAGCGCGTCCCACGTGGAGTACTCCAATCGCAGCAAGGGATGCAAATTTAATTCAACGCCCGATTCACGCAGGCTGGCGTTCATCTTTTGCGTGAGCTTGGTGTAGCTGGACGCTTTTTCGTGAAACACGAAAACCATTTCCTGCGCCAGCATCGAAATCAGGCTGACAGCTTTTCCAACTAAGACCACATCAGCGCCAAATTTCGCCTCCAAAATTTCCGCGAGCTGCGCGACGTTTTCGCATTTGGCATCCGCAATTTTAATCGGCGGTTCGGTTTCGATCACAATCGAATTCTGCTGCACGCGCAAAGTGCCGCGCCCGCGTTTGGGAATCACCACATCGAAAGGCAAAGCGCCTTCGCCGAACTGGTCGAGCGTGTAGATGCCGCTGCCCTGCACCGCCGCGTTGTAGGCGTTGCGCGCAGTTTCGCGCATGGCGGGATTCAAGAATAAATCGACAAATTGAAAGCGCGGAAAATTGGCGGTTTCGCGGTTGAAACGGAAGATTTTCAGCGAATGACTGGTTTGCAAATTACAGGAGCCGGTTCCGCGAACCGTCGCCCACAAGCGCGGCGTGAGCCAGCGGTATAAATCGGAAAGCGTCGCGTCCGGCTCGCTCGCGGAGTACTCCTCGACCCAACGCACCACGCGAACCGCGACTTCGCGGCTTTCGCACGGCGTCGGGCAAGTGCATTCTTGCGCGTGTTCCAAGTTTTCAGAAAGCGAAGCGCCCAGACAATTCAGGCTTTCTTCAAACGCCCAGCGAATTTGCTCAATCAATTTCGGCGCAATATCGCGCAGGAGTACTTCGCCCGCCAAAAGCGGCTTGTCTTCCGCATGAACCAGAGCGCGCCAACCCCAGGCGTTGGTTTCAGCGTTTAATAAAGCGCTCGAACCGCCCGGATAATGTTTCGCCACGCGGTCGAACGCCACGCCGTTTTCGTTTAACTTGTGACGCGTCGGAACGGTTTCGCTGCCGAAAAGCGAACTGATTTCCCCCGCCGCACTCCACAGCCCGCGCGTTTCGCCGTCGTTGTGTTCCAGTAGCGCGAACTTTTCGTTCAGGTTTTCGAGATGCGTCAGCTTGGCAAAATAATCGGTGTCGTGAATCGCGGCGACAATCTGCGCGCCAGGTGCGAGTACTTCCAGCACGCGGCAAAAGGCGGCTTTGACCGGCTCGTCCCACAACACGGTTTGGCCCAAAGTCAGAAAAGGCGCGTGAGGAAATCGCGCGCGCAAATCGCTGACGGCGACTTGCATCGAAGCCGCAAATGGCGTTTCTGATAAAGTTTCCGGCAACGAAGAATTTTCGGACATAAGAACTCGTTTGGTTGCCTATAGTTTACCGATTTTCGACTTCAATTCTCTTTTCAATCGCAACTATTTTCATATCGCATTGACGCATTATATCATTCATCGTATATTTACGATAGATGAAAATCACGGCTACAAAGAGAAACGAAAACCATTGTGAAGAAATGGATGTACCGGTTTCGCCCACAACCGACGACGTTTCTCTGGCGCAGTTAGCCGATGCCATTGGTCATCCCGCGCGCGTGGCGATTTTACGATTGCTTAAAGAACGACAGGTTTGCGTGTGCGGCGAGATTGTCGAAGTACTTCCGCTGGCGCAAAGCACGGTTTCGCAGCATTTGAAAGTACTCAAAGCCGCCGGCTGGATTCAAGGCGAAGTCGATGGCCCGCGCGTTTGTTATTGCCTCGATCCTAAAACGCTCGCAAAATTTGCAGCACTTATCGCCGCTTTATAACGGCATATTTTTTGATTTTATTTATCGCATTTTTACGATTATTAAATTCTGATTCTTTCATGCCATTAAAGAAAAAACTGTGGGCTGAGTTTCTGGGCACTTTCTGTCTGGTCTTCGCCGGCACGGGCGCAATCATTGTCAATGACATCAGCAGCGGCGCTGTTTCGAATGTTGGCATCGCGCTCACTTTCGGCCTGATTGTCTTAGCCATGATTTACACGCTCGGCGATATTTCCGGCGCACATTTCAATCCCGCCGTGACACTTGGTTTCGTGGCCGCGCGCCGCCTGAGTACTCGCGTGGCTTTAGGCTATATTGCGGCGCAATGCGGCGGCGCAATTTGCGCCAGTTTAGTACTGCGTTTGTTGTTTTCTTCACATCCAACTCTCGGCGCAACTTTACCATCTGCATCAAATTCACAATCATTCATTTTAGAATTGATACTGACGGCGGTTTTGATGTTTGTGATTTTGAGCATCTCAACCGGAGCAAAGGAGAAAGGCATCACAGCGGGAATTGCCGTCGGTGCGATAATCGGTTTGGAAGCGCTTTTTGCCGGGCCGATTTCGGGCGCTTCGATGAATCCCGCGCGTAGCTTAGCACCGGCGCTGGTTTCGTTAAACATCGCAGCGCTGTGGATTTATTTAATCGCGCCGCCGCTGGGCGCGTGGTGCGGAGTACTCTGCTGCCGCGCTGTGCGCGAAGAAGGATGTTGTTCGTAAAAATCTGTTTTGAACACTATCAATAAAAAGGAAAACTATGAAACTGAACGAACTCAAGAACCTACTCGAAACTAACCGCGACAAAATGTTTAGCTTGCAACTACCCGACGCCAACCAGGTCCCGGTTTCGTTTCATATCACGGAAGTTGGGCAAGTAAACAAAACTTTCATCGACTGCGGAGGTAAGGTTCATTCGGTTCAAACCTGCCAGCTTCAAGCCTGGGTCGGCGATGATTTCGATCACCGCATTCAAGCCGGAAAAATGGCCGATATTTTGAAGCTCGCGCAAGCCATTATCCCCAATGATGATATAGAAGTAGAAGTAGAATATGAAGCGACAACTATTTCGCAATATCCTATTGCGGAGTACTCCGTGACGGATGATTCGGTTATCTTGCATCTAACTACCAAACACACCGATTGTTTAGCTAAAGAGCTTTGCTTGTTACCTTCTAACTCCTGCGACAGCGCGGGCGGTTGTTGTTAATAAAAAGGTAGCCCGCACAAATTAGTGCGAGCTACCTTTTGGCAAGTAAAACGAATAGTAAAAGCAACTTTTATCTAACACATTTTATCTACTCCGATTTCTTATGCGTTTGCTGGCAGGAAAAGGTGTAGGCGATATGCAGAAAATTAGAAACCGCGCTCATCGCTGCGATGCTGGTGAGCAGCCGCGTGGCGCGCGGCGCGAAAACCCAGCCATAACCTAAGCCTAAGCCAGTCCAGGTTCCCAGACAAAACGGGCAAGTAAGAAGTTCGCCGATGACGCGCTGCAAGCCTTTACCTCGCGGCGTTTCGTGTACTTCAGAAGGCAAAACCGAAGGCTCTTCGTATTTGGCAAAAGCGGCGCGCACGGGGATGGTAACCCAGCCTTTGGAAATTGTGCGGCTGGTTTGAAAAACCGCGAGGCTAAAAACCGCCAGGTCGCACCAATCCATTTTTTCGGGAAGCTGATCTTTGTCGTCGCGCTTTTTGGCGGCGGCTAAAAGCGCGCTAAACGCCACAAAGTACACCGTCATCAAAGCCGCGTAAGACGTGATGGGTAAGGCTTCTTCAACAGTCTCCGCGTCAGCATATTTTTCAAATGGCTGGCTGGTTAAAAGCGGATCCGTGGTGTTGTCCTGCTCTTGGGATGGCGCAGCGTGAGTAATCGGCTCGGGCATCGAAGCTCCTTAATTCATGAAAAAGAAGCACTCACTTGAGTACTCCGTAACCCAATAAAGGATGCAAACTCTCCGCCATTAATGAAGGTAATTCATTTCTGGGAAAATTCAGTACCCGCCGTTTTGTGAAGCTTGATATTCGATAATTTCCTGTGAGCTTGTTATTAGACTTGCGCTTGAAGCCCGTCATTCCCGCGAAGGCGGGAATCCTTAACTTGCGCTTTTGCTTTGCCTACAGGAGTACTCAGCTCGCGCTGGATTCCCGCCTTCGCGGGAATGGCGGGCTTCAAGCGCGAGTACTCCCAATTCCCAACTATTCTTTAAATTTATAACCCACGCCGCGCACGGTCAGAATGTGTTCGGGCTGCGAAGGCGTGAGTTCGATTTTCTCGCGCAGCCAGCGAATGTGGACATCCAGAGTTCGTTCGTCGCCGAAAAAGTCGTCGCCCCACACGCGTTCGAGGAGGGATTCGCGCGGCACGGCTTTGCCTTTTTGCGTCATCAAGGCGCGCAAGAGTTCAAATTCTTTGAGCGATAATCGCACTTCGGCGCTGGCGTCGCCGTTGCGCTGGGTGCGCACTTCATGGCGCGCGACATCTAAACTGATCGGGCCGCCGTGCAGAGTAGTCTCGCCGTCGGAAACGGAAACCGGAGTACTTTGCGAGCGCCGCAGCAAAGCGCGCACGCGCGCCACCAGTTCGCGCATCGAAAACGGCTTGACCAGATAATCGTCCGCGCCCAGTTCCAGCCCAATGACTTTATCGGATTCCTCGCCTCGCGCCGTGAGCATCAAAATCGCCGGATGATAACTCGTTTCCTGACGCAAAGCGCGGCAAACTTCCCAACCGGAAAGCTTGGGCAGCATCAAATCGAGCACGATTAAATCGGGTTTGTGTTCACGCGCGACGCTTAACGCACTTTCACCATCGAAGGCGCAAACGGTTTCAAAACCCGCTTTTTGCAGGTTGTATTCGATGGTCTCGACCAGCATACGCTCGTCGTCCACAATCAGTACTTTGGAATTCATAACCGGATTTTCCACTTCTTCACTACATTTGATGCTATGAGTGTGGGCGCAAAAGGTTAAGAGCGCATTAAATAAGGCTTTAATAAATCCAAGAATTCATGATTTGCACAAACGCTTCAACAGCAGCCGGATCGAATTGAGTTCCGGCTTTACCGGCGATTTCGGCAATCGCTTCTTCGCGCGGCCAAGCTTTCTTATAAGGTCGGTCGTGGGAGATCGCATCGAAGACATCAGCAATCGCCACGATGCGCGCTTCGAGAGGAATCGCGTCTTCGCGCAAGCCGTGCGGATAACCGCCGCCATCCCAGCGCTCATGATGCGAAAGCGCGATGCGTTCGGCGGCGCGTAGAAAATCGGAATCGCCACCGCTCAGCAGCCGCGCGCCGATGGTGGTGTGAGTTTTCATCACCTCAAATTCTTCAGTTGAAAGGCCGCCGGGCTTGAGCAAAATCTTTTCGGAAATGCCGATTTTGCCAACATCGTGGAGCGGAGCGGCGCTACGAATCAATAATATTTGTTCGAATGGAAGTCCCATCCAAGACGCAATAAAGCCAGACAGTTCGCCAACGCGCTGCGTGTGCTGGCCGGTGTCGTCGTCCCGGTATTCAGCGGCCTGCCCCAGTCGCTGCAACATTTCAATTTGTGAGGCACGCAGCTTTTCCGTGCGTTCTCCCACGCGCTGTTCGAGCAGTTGATTTTGATTTTTCAATTGCAAATGCAAGTAGCGCGTTTCCAGCAAATTCAAAATCCGCAGCATGAATTCGTTGCCGTTAAACGGTTTGGTGAAGAAATCGCGCGCGCCCAAAGCCCAGGCTTTGCGCCGCGCTTCGGGCGTGATGTCGGCGGAAATCACCACAATCGGCACGTATTCGCCGGGAGCCAGAGTACTCTGCAACTGCTGAATGACGGCAAAACCATCCAAATCCGGCATGTTCAAATCGACTAAAACGATGTCCGGCTGAAATTCCAGAAACAAAGGCAAGGCATCGCGCGGATTGGTCGTGGAATGAACGTTCAGATAGCGCCATTTATCGAGCGTTGATTCGAGCAAGCGCAGATGCGGCAGTTGGTCGTCGATGACGAGAAAAGTGGCCTCGCGGCAAAATTCGTCGAGAGTGAAAGAAAGCTGCGGGGAAAATTCAGTCGGCATGAGTACTCTGTTGGCGAGATAAACGCCGCGAATTACGCGACGAGTACTATTTTGCCATGCGAATTGGCGGCCACTATAGCTTCATGCGCGCGCGAGGCTTCCGCGAGCGGAATTTCCTGCCCAATCACGGGCCGTAGTACTCCGGCTTCCAGACCGGCGATGAGCGCCGCGTGAGTACTTTTCTTTTCTTCGGGCGTAGCATTGAACAGCAAAAATCCCATGACGTGAGATTCGCGTCCCATCAAATCGCGCGGGTTGATTTCAATTGTGCCGCGATTGCCGATAATCACAATGCGCCCGCGTTTGGCAATCACCGATAAATCTTTAGCCAAGTTTTCATTGGCCAGCATTTCTAAAATCACATCTGGCCCGCGCCCGCAATTGATGCCCAGAAGTTCTTGCAAATAATCGGATTCGTGATGATCTAGAACGTGATGCGCGCCTTCGCGGAGTACTAAATCGCGCCCGCTTTTGCTGCCCGCCGAACCGATCACAACCAAGCCAAAAGCGCGCGCGATTTGAACCGCCGCCACACCGACGCCGCCGCTCGCGCCGTGAATAAAAACCGTTTCGCCCGGCTGCGCTTTGGCCGAACCGAGAAGCGCGCGATATGCCGTCGCGTAAGGAACGCCCAAACTCGCGCCCTGGGCAAATGAAACATTGGCGGGCAATTCGTGAACGCACGATTCCTCGCACAGGGAGTACTCCGCATACGTTCCCGAGAGTGAGCCGGAAGTGTAAACGCGCGCGCCGATTTTCCAACCTTTCACGCCTTCGCCGACAACC